>Ga0335069_10004766_pt1 | contig 20018 bp, 17 predicted proteins | sample Lox_Sample_11_FD_206714 | JGI IMG/M metagenome (GOLD analysis project Ga0335069, IMG submission 206714) | Soil microbial communities from Loxahatchee National Wildlife Refuge, Florida, United States - Lox_Sample_1.1 | ecosystem: Environmental > Terrestrial > Soil > Wetlands | place: USA... | reverse complement strand
GAGCAATAATCCGCGAACCCGGATCGCCTGGGAATCTGCGAAACAGGCAGCAGAGCGGCTGGGAATTGCTCGAAGCGAGTATTACCCGCACCTGGCCGCCCTGGCGCTTGCCGGAGCCGCGCGCGATATCGTGCCGTGGCCTAAACCACTGGGAGCGCGGGATGGATATTTCCTGATTGATGCTTCCACACTGGAGTCGGGGGCGGACCTGAAGTACGACGTCTACGACTTCGGAAGGCGCTCAGGCAGAGTGGAAGCCAGCAAGGCCCTTCGCCTGGCCGCGGCAGCGTCATTCCAGAGGATCAATCAGGACGTGGCGTTTCGCGTCGTGACCGACTACTTCAACTTGATTACGGCCCAGGAGAGGCTGGAGGCCTCGCGCCAAATCGTGAAGACGGCACAGACCACGAAAGATGCGGCCGAAGCACAGCTCGCGAATGGCAGGGCCACTCTTCCGGATGTCCTCAACGCCCGGGCGGCAGCCGCACAAGCGGACTACGATCTGCAAGCCGGTATCGGAGGGGTAGATACTGCGCGGGTTCTACTGCGCGAGACCATTGGCGTTGAACCGTCCGACGCTATTCAGGTCGAGCAGCCTGCAGGCCTGCCCCTGCCCGGCGAAGTAACCGAATCGACTGCAAACCTGGTGGAGAAAGCGATGCAACAGCGTCCGGACTTGCGCTCCATCTCTGAGAAGCTCCGGGCAGCGAATGCGGGTCTGAAGATCGCGAAAGCCGAATATTTCCCGGAGATACATTTCGGCGGCTTCGCCGGTCAACAGTCACTCTGGCCAAGCTTGAACGGACCCAATGTGCTCGGTCACGCGAACGAATCGGTGTGGAGCGTGGGCCTTGGCGCACGCTGGAACATTTTTGACGGCGGACAGCGTAAAAACGAAGTTCTCCTTGCCGAGTCGAAGCGGCGCGAAGCCGAGGATGAGAGGCGCGAGAAGCAAGATGCCATCGGTCGCGAGGTTTGGACCGCGTACGTGCAGTTTCGGACCGCCGTGCGGCAGCATGAGGCAGCCGAGACGCTGTTGACCTCTGCGACCACCTCCTACGACGCCTCACTGGATGCTTACCGATACGGCGTGAAGAACCTGGTCGATCTGGTGACCGCAGAGAATCAGCTTGCGCAGGCACGACTCGCTGTTGTGCAATCGCGGTCCGCGGTGCGTATTGACGCCGCGAACCTCGACTATGCCACGGGAAACCTGCTGCGCCAGCAGCCGCCGGTGGCTCAACCCGCTGCCAAGAATCCATAGAGGTAGAAGAAGATGCTCGTGCGCGAATTTGGAAGAAAATGGCTGCCCGCCCTTGCACTGGTGAGCTGTACCGGATGCTCGAGGGCTCCGTCGATCGAGCTCATCGGGTCGTTCTTTCCAGGATGGATGTTCTGCATCGTCGGCGCTCTCGGCGTAGCCGGTCTGATCCGGACATTTCTGGTACGGCGGGAACTGGAGCCCAAGCTCGGTCCGCTGGTTGTGTTCTATCCGGGACTGGTGGTAGCGCTCAGCTGTGTGTTTTGGCTGATTTTCTTTTCTTAGGTAGGAGTTGGTGTGATGAATGGCGACAATCCGCGTGTCAAATCGAAATACATCCGGGCAAGCTGGGTGGTACTGGCGCTTGCCGCGGTAACGGTGGCGGGCGTGCTTCTGCACCTGGACAGACATCCTCGCACCGATGACGCGAGTGTGCGCGCGAACTACATTCAATTTGCTCCCGAAGTCAGCGGACGCCTGGTGACCCTTGCCGTAAAGGACAATGCGTTCGTGCACAAGGGAGATCTTCTGTTTGCGATCGACTCCAGGCAGTACGAATACGCTCTGCAGCAGGCCCTTGCCGACCAGTCCCTGCTGGAAGCGCAAATTGTAGACGCGCAGCGCCGTATTGCGGCCGAGAACAGCGCCGTGGCAGCTGCACGCGCAGGTCTGAGCGGTACGAAAACACAGACCAAGGTGAGCGAGAGCAGCGTAGAGGCAGCGCTTGCTGCCGTGGAGCGGGCCAATGCTGCCATGCAGGCCGCCGAGGCACAGAAGGATCTCGCCGCAAGCAATCTGCGGCGCATTGAACCCCTGCTGGCGAAGCAATACGTCACACCGGAGCAGGTGGACGAATCGCGTACCAAGGCGCGTATTACGGAGCGCAGTTACGAAGAGGCGGTATCCGCGCTGCAGCAGGCGCAGGCGGCAGCCAGCCAAGCTCGTTTCGCGCACGAAGAATCTAACATCTCCGTCACCGCTTCGGAGGCACGCCTGGAGCAGAGTGTTCACGCGGTTGAGATCCTTGACACCCTGCTTGCGCAGAGGCCGGCCAAAGCAGCGAAGGTTCTTGACGCCCGGCTGAATCTTGAGCGCTGCACGGTGAAGGCGCCGTTCGACGGATATGTGACGAACCTCAATATCTCGGAAGGCGAATACGCCAAGCCAGGGGCGCCAATCTTCGCGTTGATCGACAACCGCACCTGGTATGTGGTTTCCAACTACAGGGAATCGGAATTGAAGTCGATCTGCCCCGGCAAGCACGTTGACGTCTATGTGATGAGTCAACCCGGTAAGCGTTTTGACGGAGTGGTAGAGAGCCTCGGTTTTGGTGTCGCCCCAGACGATACACGTCTCAGCAACGGACTTCCCGACATTGAGCACACGTTGAACTGGGTGCATATTGCCGCGCGCTTTCCCGTGCGCATCCGCGTACAGAACCCCGATCCCACTTTGTTCCGAGTTGGCGAAACAGCCACCACGATTGTGAGATAACAGCCGTGTCATTGTTCAGCGCAGAGAAGGTCTCTGAACTAGATCGCTTTTGGAGGGACATGGCCCCCGTCCCAGGCCGCATGGCCGCGAGCCTGCGCTTCGCTTTAACGGCGGCACTGGCGACCCTCTTGCTGCTGATCCTGCAACCTCCCGTCGGTTTCATCGCGCCCTCGATGTTCATGCTGTTCCTGATCTCTCACGACTCGCCGCGTCCCTGTTTGCGGGATCTTATCACGTTGCTTAGCGGCGCAGCACTCGGGACCACAGTCATCCTGCTGCTGATGATTGCCACCGGCGATCATCCCGTAGCGCGGGTCGTTGGGCTGGCTGTGTGTACGTTCCTGGCTGCGTTCTTCTTCCGTACGAGCATGATTCCGGGCTTCCCCATGGCCTTCGGCTGCCTGGCGTACATGGTGATTTCGCTTTGGGAGTACAAGATCCGGGATGAGAAAATCCTGCATCTTTCTTTGTGGCCGATGGGCACCTTGGCGACCGTCGCTTTTTCGGCGATGGTTGTGGAGATTCTGTTCAATCGCAGCGATCCTCTGGTTGCATTGCGGCGAGAGATAAAGGACAGGTGCGTGGCACTCGAATGCCTGTTCCAATTGTGCGCCAAGAATGCGAAACCCGCCGAGATCGAAAAACAATCAGCGATCGTGCGGCGCTACTCCGTGACGGGCGAAGGTCGGCTTCACGTCCTTCTGGAGGGAATATCGAAGCGCAAGGTCTGCAGCGATTCCGAATTGAGGGATCTCCGAGCGATCACCATGACCCTGGATCGGCTCCTGATCCTGGCTGCTGCCTTTGCCGTAGAACGAGATCCTGCGGCCTTGGACCAGGAGCGGCTCGAGCGCATCGGTCAGGCGATCCTGGCCGCTGGAGAAGCTCGTTTCTCAGACGTCCACAAGTTTCTCGGCGATTCGCAAGGGCCAGGTCAGACCGAACTTGATCGCATTGAACAGTCAGTACGTCATCTCGCTGATTCCGCGAACGCCGCTGCGGCAGTGCAACAAGCGAAAGCCTCCCAAACCGCACCTGGCTCCGTCTCATGGAAGAATTCCCTGAAGAAACTTCTTCTCCCCGATGCGTTCACGAACCCGGATCATGTCATCTATGCGCTCAAATTGAGTGTGTGCGCGACAATCTGTTATGTGATCTATATGGGGCTGGGATGGCCGGGCATCTCCACTTGCTTTTTTACCGTATATTTCACCGGTCTCAGTTCCACCGGGACTACGAACCGCAAGCTGTTCTTCCGTATCGTCGGCTCAACAATCGGTGGGATGCTTCTGGGTATCGGCTGCCTGGTTTTCGTCTTCCCGAACCTTGAGGGAGTTCATGGCTTCCTGCTGGTGATCGCCGCTGTGGCGTTTGTCGGAGCGTGGGTCGCCGCCAGTCCGTATTTCGGCTATATCGGGTTGCAGATTGTGTTTTCGTTCAACCTCATCGCCTTCGAACGGCTGCGCGCTGCTGACCAGATGACCCCGGCCAGGGATCGCCTTCTCGGCATTACTCTTGGCTTTTTGGTGATGTTCGTGATCTTTCATCAGGTAAGGCCCGAGCGCACCGTGGATACTATGCGACGGCTCCTTTCCCGCGTGCTGCGCGCGCAGGCCGCGATCATTCGCCTGTTTGATCCCGAGCAGAATACGGCACAGGCTGCGAAACTCGCGGAAATCAAGAAGCAGATTGTAACGATGGGTGTGACACTCGCGAACTTTGCCCATGCAGTCCAGTACGAGTTCCCCCCTGATCGCGATGCCGACATGAGAGTGAGCGATGAAATCCTCGACGCCGCCGCCAAGGCGGAAGACCTTCTGATCTGTATACGAACATGGCCACTTGAACTGGACGGCAGCCAAAGTGCCGAGCGTCTGCAGACAATCCGGGATTCATTCGAGAAAGCTCTCTCGAATCTGGCATGTGCACTCGAACAATGTCCGGAACGTCAGCCCTCACAACAGCTGGAAATTGCGGCAGACCAGGACGTTTGCAGTTTGGCGCCGGCTTGCATTCGAAAAGCCATCGACAGATTCCAGGAACTGCAAATGGCATGCGAGGGTATTCTGAGATCGGCTAAGGCACAGTGTTAGCGTTGGGACCCCGTCCGGGGAACGCGAAAGTCCTCAAGAGGAAGTCGTTGAAGATCCCATCCTCTCAACGAGTTCAATGAACCGTGGATCGTTGCGTATGGAGTCAAAGCGGGGGTCGACCCGGGGCCAGGCTGATGGACTGCCACCACCACCCGGCCATCACCGTGAGGCTCGGTCTAAATCTGCGATAGTTCTCGATACCTCTGGTTCGAAAGCATGGCGCAGATGCATAATATGGGAATACAACTGCCGTCAATGGGATGAAGGCCATGCTCGCCCTCCATGCCGTGGATTGTGCGCTACAGCTGGGGTGCGCTGCTGACAGGATTAAGCGCGGTCGCACGAGAGTCCTGATTGCAGGGGACATTATCTCGGATTTCCCGGTGTGCGCCAACCCTGCTGGTGTCGGTTTCGACCTCAGGGCGTGATCGCGAACCGGGGCATGTACCAGCAAGATTCGCTTCGCACCGCATAACGGCAGTCCGGCCCATCACCATGGAGATCAATCACCACCTCACCGAGCGCCAACGACTTGAAGATGCCTTGCGCTTAAATGAATTGCGCGCGGAGGCCTTGCTCCAGCTCAACGAGATAGCCGAGCAGCCAATGCAAATGATCATTGATTTTGCGTTGGAGAAGGCCATCGCGTTGACCAGGAGCAAAATCGGCTACCTGGCTTTCCTGGATGCAAATGAGACCCTCCTGACGATGCATTCATGGCCGAAGGCTGCGACGGACGAACGCGCCGTTGAAGTCCCACCGCAGCCGTATTCCCTGGCCGAAGCCGGCCGATGGGCAGAAGCGGTGCGCCAGCGGCGCCCTGTGATCGACAATCAGGACGCCCCGTCCAGGCCCTTCGAAAGTGGCGCGCCTGGCGACGTGGAAGTTGTGCGCCACATGGACGTGCCTGTAATCGAGGGCGAACGGATTGTAGCGGTGGCGGGCGTGGGAAACAAAGAAACGCCGTACGACGATGACGATGTGCGTCAACTGATGATTCTTATGGTAGGCATGTGGCGGCTGGTGCAACGCAAGGAGGGGGAAGATCGGCTGCGGGCAACGGCCGACGCACTGCGGCGCAGTGAAGCTTACCTCGCCGAGGCCCAGAGGCTGACCCAAACAGGCAGTTGGGCGGACGATGGCGCCATGCGGCCGTTGTATTGGTCCCTGGAGAATTACCGTATTTTCGAATTCGACCCGCAGCAGGGCTTGCCGACGCGCGACCAACTCCTGGAGCGAATCCATCCCGACGATCGCGACAAAGTACTCCAGGCTTTCGAGACGGTCATCCATCAGAAAGTCGAATCCCAGGCCGAATACCGGATCGTGTTTCCGGATGGAATCGTCAAATACGCCCACAGCATCGCGCATCCCGTTTTGGATGCGAATGGCGAGCTGCTTGAAGTCCTCGGCTCCACGGTTGATATCACCGAGCGCAAGCATGCGGACAGAGCCCTTGCGCTCGCGAGTTTTGCGCTGAACAATGCGCACGATGGTGCAGTTTTGCTCGACGAGCATGGGCGCATCCTATACGTCAACGATGAGGCCTGTCGTCAATCAGGTTACACTCGCGACGAACTGCTCGAGATGTCCGTTTGGGATGTCAATCCTGATTTCACTGCGGAGAAGTGGTGCGATCAATGGCAAACCCTCAAAACTCGGCAATCGGTGACCTTTGAGAGCCACCACCGCAGGAAAGACGGCGGAACGTTCCCGGTTGAGATCGGCGCGAAATATTTGGAACACGAAGGCACTGCCTTCAACGTCGCCATAGTACGCGACATTTCCGAGCGCAAACGCGCAGAAGAAGCTTTGCGACGGAGCGAATCCTACCTGGCCGAGGCGCAACGGCTGACCCACACCGGCAGTTGGGCCGACAATGGCCATCCTGTGTACTGGTCTGAGGAACACTACCGCCTCTATGCACTCGACCCGCAGCAGGGCTTACCCACGCGCGAGCAAACCCTGGAGCGGATCCATCCGGACGACCGGGAAACCGTGCTCCAGGCCTTCGAGAGTGTGATCCATGGGAAACTCGACGCCGAAGCATACTACAGGATCATATTGCCGGGTGGAACCGTCAAATACGCCCACGGCATAGGCCATCCTGTTTTGGATGCAAACGGAAAGTTTGTCGAAATGGTGGGGACAACGGTCGACATCACGGAACGCAAACGCGCGGAGGACGAGCGCGCGAGGCTGCACCAACTCGAGGCGGATCTCGCGCACATCAACCGGGTAAGCATGATGGGAGAACTGGCCGCGTCTATCGCGCATGAAGTCAACCAGCCGTTGTCGGGCGTGGTGAGCAATGGCAGCGCCTGCCTGCGCTGGCTGGCCGGAGATGCGCCCAACCTGGAAGAGGCCCGGGAGGCAGCCCGCCGCATTGTCCGCGATGGCAAACGGGCGGCGGAAATCATCGCCCGCATTCGAGCCCTGACCAAAAGGACGGCGGCGCAGGGAGAAAAGCTCGACTTGAATGAAACCATCCGGGAAATTCTTCCGCTGGTCGGCGATGAGGCCAAGAAGAAGAGCGTGAGTATCCTCACCTGTTTCGCAGAGGATACTCTTCCGGTTATCGGCGATCGCGTGCAGTTGCAGCAGGTGGTCCTGAACCTGGTGATGAATGGCATCGAAGCCATGTGCACCATCACGGACCGGCCCCGGGAGTTGGTGATTACGAGCCGGAATGCTGACCAGGATTATGTGGAGGTAACGATTCAGGATTCGGGAATCGGTCTCGACCCGGATCAGAGCGCTCGCATCTTTGACGCGTTCTACACCACCAAGGCCACAGGCATGGGCATGGGACTCTCGATCAGCCGTTCCATTATTCACGCTCATGGCGGGCGGCTATGGGCTACGGCCAACGACGGCCCAGGCACAACGTTCCACTTCACCCTGCCAAGGGAACAGGAAGAGGCCAATGGAGAGAGCGCGCGAGTCTAGCCCCGTGATCGCGATTGTGGACGATGACCCCTCCGTTCGCGAAGGTCTGCACAGTCTGATCCGGTCTGCCGGGTGGCGCGCGGAAAAGTTCTGCTCAGCGCAGGAATTCCTCGCCCGCCGCGGCGCGGAGGCGCCAAGCTGCCTGGTATTGGACCTGCAACTGCCTGGGCTGAGCGGGCTGGATCTGCAGAAGCTCATGGCTCAGACCGACCTGGAGATTCCCATCGTCTTCCTGACTGGGCATGGCGACATTCCCGCCTCGGTACAGGCCATGAAAGCGGGAGCGATCGAGTTCCTGACCAAGCCGGTGGAAGAAGGGGACCTTCTCCGGGCCATCCAGGAGGCAATAGATCGCGACAGGCGCACCCGGCGGCAGCACGCCGAGGTGCATGACCTGCATAGTCGGTATGAGACGCTAACCGCACGCGAGCGTGAAGTCATGCAGCAGGTGATTTCCGGCCTTCTGAACAAGCAGGTCGCGGGAGAGCTGAACATTACCGAATTCACCGTCAAGATTCATCGCGGGCACGTCATGCGGAAAATGCGCGCCGACTCGCTGGCGGACCTTGTGCGGATGGCGGAGACCCTGGGGATCCGCGCAAACAAGCGCTAACTCCGAATCAGGAATCGACCGCTCCCAATTGGTCGTCCAGGTTCGCGAGGGCGCCGTTCCGTCTATTGAGCTGCAGAAGGAATGTCCTGTCATCCTCGGGCGCCGTCGAAAGATCTGCCCTGAAAGTTGCGGTGGCTCAGGGACCTCAACCCACCCACAAAGCTGTCATCCCCGACCGGAGCGTAGCGGAGTGGAGGGATCCGCGGTTGCAATTTCATGGGGTTCGGGTGGAACGCCATTCCATATCCGACTGCGGTTGAATTCCTTCTCGTAGCAGGACATTGTTTTGCCGGAATCCATAGCCCGAAACATGAATCTAGTGCCAAGGTGTAATAGATTCTCTCTCCGCACGGTGGTATCCATTAAATGGATAGCGAGTTATGGCACCTCTTGCAGCAGTAGTCGACGATGATATCTCGGTTCGGGAATCCCTCCAGAGCCTCATCAGGTCGGCGGGGCTGGACGTAAAGGTGTTTGCCTCGGCAGAGGAGTTCGTGAAGTCAGTCTGTCCTCGCACGGCGGACTGCCTCATCCTCGACGTTCGTCTTCCGGGCATGAGCGGGATCGACCTTCACCGCCAGCTCATGGCAAGCAGTTGCAAGGTGCCCGCCATTTTTATCACGGCACACGGATACGATGACCGCACAAGATCGCAAACTTATTCTGACTGGACGGTGGCCTGTTTAACGAAGCCGTTCAGCGAAGACGAGTTGTTTGACGCCGTGCATGCGGCCTTGAAGTGGCAGCCCAACAGAGAAGGCAGCAAGCGAGGCCAGGAGAACCCATGAGCGACACAGGAACTTTGGTCTACGTAGTAGATGACGATGCGTCGGCGCGCGAAGGGGTCGCCGGCCTGCTTCGTTCCGCAGGGCTCACTGCCAAGACCTTTGCGTCAGGAGAGGAATTCCTTGCGGCCCCGCCGCCCAAAAAGCCGAGCTGCCTGGTACTCGATGTGAACCTCCCAGGGGTGAGCGGGCTCGAGGTCCAACGGGAGCTTGCGAAAGCCGCTGTCCACCTGCCCATCATCTTCCTCACCGGCCATGGCGATATCCCCACGACTGTTCGCGCGGTCAAAGCCGGCGCCGTGAATTTCCTGACCAAGCCATTCGACGATGAAGAGCTTCTGAACGCAATCCAGCAGAGTACCGCGGCCCATGAAGAGGCAAGCCTCGACATCGGCGGGGAGACGCCGTGCGAGTACAACTTCGCAGACATCATCGGCAAGAGTAATGCCCTGCGCAAAGTGCTGGAACAGGTTGCCATCGTGGCGCCCACGGATTCCACGGTGCTTCTGCTGGGCGAGACCGGCACCGGAAAGGAGCTTGTAGCTCGCGCGCTGCACAGCCTGAGCCCACGAAAGGACCGGAACCTGGTGCGGTTGAACTGCGCAGCGATTCCTTCAGGTCTGGTCGAGAGCGAACTCTTCGGGCATGAGAAGGGAGCCTTTACGGGCGCCCTGATTCAAAAGCGTGGACGCTTCGAACTCGCGGATAAGGGTACGCTGTTCCTCGATGAGATTGGCGATATCGGCCTCGACCTGCAGCCGAAGCTTCTGCGGGCCTTGCAGGAGCAGGAGTTCGAACGCCTCGGCAGCACCAGGACCATCCGCGTGGACGTGCGGCTGATCGCGGCGACACATCGCGATCTCGGTGCGATGATCGCCGAAGGCAAATTCCGCGAAGATCTTTTCTACCGTCTCAATGTTTTCCCCATCGAGGTCCCGCCGCTTCGCGAGCGCCGCGAAGACATACCGCTCCTCGTTCACCACTTCGTTGCACGCTTCGCGCGCATGATGGAGAGGCCGATCGGGACCATTCCCGCGCGCGCCATGGACGCCCTGGCGAACGCACCATGGCCGGGCAATATCCGGGAACTCGAAAACTTTATCGAGCGCTGCGTGATCCTGACGCGAGGCGACCAACTATTCGTTCCTGTTGACGAACTGGCGGGGCCGGTAGCGGTGCGCCCCATGCCTGCATCGACATTCCACGAGACGGAGCGGCGGGCGATCATCGACGCGCTTCGGGCCTGCTCAGGCAGACTCGCCGGTCCTGGTGGCGCGGCAGATCGACTGGGATTGAAGCGCACCACACTGCAGAGAAAGATGAGCCGGCTCAGTATCTCCCGCTCCGATTACAGGCGCGAACCTGCGGGTGTGGGCTTCTGAGCGCTACGTCTCGCCCAGCGAAATAAACACAGAACATCGGTCGCATTTGGATACACGGCTACGGCACGCCCAGCACCGCGCAGGGAGAGTGTTCGACTACATCCTGAGTGGTACGATCGGTCACGATCGTGCGGTGTCTCATTCCCATGACGATTAGATCGGCATGGAATTGCTTTGCGCATCTCAGGATCGTATGTACTTCGCTGCCGGCGACCAGCTCGGCATCAGGAAATATTCCGGCTCTGGCCATCTGCTGTTTTGCATGGCTGCAAAGCGCAGAACATTTCTGCAGCTGTGCATGCCTCCAAAGGTGGGCGAAGACGGCTGACACCGCGAACGAGAAGCAGGCTGGAAGCGGCTTGAGAACGATGATCACTCTCAGGTCCGCGCCGATCTCGCGTGCCAGATCGATCGCCATCCGAAGTGCTCTGGCGGCCTCCCGGGAGGGATCAATCGCGGCCAGAATCCGATCAAGCATCTGTATCTCCGTCGCATGAGGATCCGAACAGAACCGTAACCGCCAAATATCATGACGGTGTATTTGCCTGCCCGCTTCCCGCGCGGTTAAATGATTCGGGTGCGCTATGCGGAGCGGTTGGGCGAATACATGCACATGCGTTCCCTGTCCAGAATCGTGCTCAAGGTCGCCAGGTCCCTGGATGAACACGCCGGGCACTGAAGCTTGGCGTCGGTCACACAGTTGCAGTCCAGGCAAAGGACGGCATGGGCAAGCGGAATGACAGATGTTTTCGTTAGCGTTGTCATGGTTATGCTCATTTCAATTCTGTAGACTTCGAAAGTTGCCGGTTGCGTTTTCTCCACATTTGGTTCGCTGGTCATCCCCGGTTCCGGTTGCGATGCCAATGCGCGACGAATCGAGACCTTTCTCCTTCAAGAGGTATTCCTTCGCATTCACGGCGCGCTGCTCCGCGAATTGACGTATTTCAATCACGACTTACTGCAAAGGAGGTGCCAAATCCTGAGTTGACTAACTCCTTCGCATTCAGCAGAAGGGCTCGTGTCGGGTTGCCGGGATCATGGCACTGCCGCCATAGGGGCGGTCACGCCTGGGCCGGAACGTGATTGCATTATCGACTTATAGGTGTGGCTTGACTTATCTGCCGCGCATATCAACGGGCTTCTTACGGCTCTGCTATCTCGCTTGTCCTTGATCGCCATGCCGGAACTGAATAACTCCTCGACTCGATGTATCCTCCACGGGCTGCTCAAGTCCATTCGTCCCAAGCCCCTCACAGTGCCGCTTTAGCGGCATTCTTGCCGCAAGCGCGGCAACACTCATCCGGCGCAGCGTTGAGCCATGTTCGTAACCCTCTTCTGAATCAATAAGTCTTAGGGCTGGTCTCGTTTGGCAGACAACATGCACGTGATTGGGGCATGTTGCGAATTACGTTGCCAACGGAGAACCAATCCGGTTTGTTCATCCTTGAAGGCAGGCTGACGGGCCTATGGGCGAAGGAACTGCTTCGCGTTGCGCGAGCGATAGACCAGGGCTGCCGCAATATTTTCGATCTTCAGGAAGTCTTCTTTGTTGATTCCGAGGGTGAAGCAGCACTGCGATGGCTCGGCGGACGGGGAGCAAGATTCATCACCGATTCGGCGTATGGGAAGGACCTTTGCAATCGGCTCAAGCTTCGCCGGGTGGGGCCCTCCGAGGCATACGACCCCACCGGGAATAGCCCGGAGGCTTATGGCAAGCTCAGGCATTGCCGAACCCGCGGATCCGGAAGGCCTGATGGATTGGCCGCTGATCAATCGGGCTATGCACACTGAGGCAGGCGATGCTTATCGAAGATCTTCTTTCGCTTCCAGTCGGTACGCGGGTGTTCGGAGAAATTGAAATCCCCGCGACGGTGCCCGGGGTGGTCGCATCGCTCGGGGACGGGTCTCATTTCATCCGCTGGGACGATGGGTATTCCTCGATTCCTCTCGGCAAGGCACAGGAATACGACGAATACATAGCGGCTCATACGGAGCTGCAACCAACCCGCTGCCTGCGAGCGCAGGGCAAACAGCATAACCAAGCGGCAGAGGAAAGTGCCGACGACGACACCTCCCGGGTGAGAAGAACATGACGGAACTTAGACAAGCGAATGGAAGATGTCCGGGCACACAGAAACGCCGCGGAACTCTCCTGCCAATCCTGTTCAGTGTGTTATGGCTTCTGCACTCGGGCGGTGTCATGGGACAATCCGTAACCAACTCCGGCAGTATGAAAGGGGAAGTCCTGGTGGTGGACGCAACCGGGAGGTCGTACGTCCCGGGAGCAGTCATTCTTCTGAACGGCCCCATAAACCTTGAAACAGCATCAGACGTTGCCGGCCATTTCGCGTTTCCATCTGTCGTTCCCGGCACGTACACCATTAAAGCCACGGCTCCCGGGCTTGAAACAGAGAAGTCGATCACCGTGAATCCCGGCGAGGCCATCGAGGTTTCGCTCGAACTGCAACTTTCCAAGACAACCACCGATGTTACGGTGACCGGCAGCTCCGCCGACGCCGATATGAGCACAACCACGCAGACGATTGAACAGAAGACCCTTGACGACGCTCCCAATGCAGACCAGAAATTTGAGACGCTCCTCCCCCTGGTTCCCGGGGTAGTTCGCGGGCCGGATGGACGAATCAACATGAAGGGCGCGCGCAGCACCCAGAGTGGAGCGCTCGTCAACAGCGCCAACGTGACGGATCCGGCTTCGGGCGGTCCGGCAATCAACCTGCCTATCGATGTCGTGGCCTCCGTACAGGTCGTCTCAAATCCATTCGATCCGCAGTACGGCCGATTCACCGGAGCACTCTCGACAGTGGAGACCAAGACCGGCGATTACAACAAGGTGCATTTTTCGATTCAAAATATACTTCCTCGATGGCGTTCGCGCGCCGGTACGATCGCCGGCATTGGCGCGGCCACGCCGCGGATGACCATCACCGGCCCGCTTATCCGCAACCGGGCCGCCATGATGCAGTCGTTTGAGTACCGGTTTGTACGGACGCCCGTGAACAGTCTTCCGCCGCTAGAGCGAGACACCAAGCTGGAGGGCTTCAATTCCTACAGCCAGGCAGATTTCACTCCAAGTTCCAAGCAGACCGCGACGGTCTCCCTGGCCGTGTATCCGCAGAAGCTGGATTACATGGGGTTGAACACATTCACCCCGCAGCCGGCCACCACAGACTTCCACCAGCGCGGGTATCAGGTATATGTCCAGCACAGGTACTTCGCTCGTGAAAACACTGCGCTGATATCGCAGTTCAGCTATAAGACCTACGACGTCGATCTCAACCCGCAGAATGACGACCCTTACCGCCTGTTGATTGACACCACGGAAGGCGGGTTCTTCAACCAGCAACGCCGCAGGACAACCCGGTACGAGTCAGTCGAAACCTACCAGTTCGCTCCGCGACAGTTGCTCGGCTCGCACCAGGTGAAGCTTGGGTGGGACTATGCTCACTCCGAACTGGCAGGGGTTGAGGCGTTTCGCCCCGCCGAACTGGTGGGGGCGTCCGGCGACACGATTGAGCGCATCGAGTTTTCCAAGCCTTCCGCATTCGAAGTCAACCAGAACGAAACCGCATTCTTCTTGGCGGATCAATGGACGGTTTCTACCAGGATTTCGTTCAATTACGGTGTTCGCATTGACAGCGACACCATCACCAGTTCCGTCCATTTTGAGCCCCGGGCCGGTGTCCTGCTATCGCTAACTGGCGACGGCAAGACGCTCCTCAAGGGGGGCGCGGGCATCTTTTACGACCGCGTCCCGTTGATGCTGCCCCGGTTCACGGACTTACCTGACCGAACGGTGAAGCTGATCGGCCCGGGAGGCCAAGTTTCCAGTTCGACGGCATTCGACAACCGCATTGCCGGATCCCTTGAAAACCCGCGAAGTACTACGTGGAACGTCGAACTCGAGCGGCAGGTCACAGCGCGGCTGGCCGTCCGTGCCGGATATGAAAATCGCGTCACGGCAAGGGACATCATCGTATCGTCAATCGCGCAATCGCAATCCGGCGTAATCGCCTTGTCGAATGCAGGCAGCGATTCCTATCGCGAATTCCAGGTTTCGGGACGCTACGAACTCCCGCGCGCCGCTCTGAACGGATCGTATGTGCGTTCGCGGGCGTACGGAGATCTCAATGATCCGTTCCTGTTCATCGGCAACTACCCGCAGGCCGTCATTCAGCCGGATCAGAAAGGTCGCCTCTCTTTCGATGCTCCCAACCGTGTTCTCTTCTGGTCGGACATTCAGGGCCCATGGAAGCTGACGTTCCTGCCCGTCTATGACGTGCACACCGGGTTCCCGTACTCGGTGCAAAACCAATACCGCGACTACGTGGGTCCGCGCAGCTCAGAGCGGTTTCCACGTTTCCAATCCGCTGACATTCAGATCACACGGCCATTCACGACGCACTTTGGGCATAAGCAAATGCATCTGCGCGCCGGTGGATCTGTCTTCAACGTCTTCAACCATGACAATCCTCGCGATGTCCAGAACGTGATGGAGAGCTCCAACTTCGGTCATTTCTACAACGATGCCTGGAGGGAATTTCGCGGAAAGATGGTGTTCGAGTTTTGACTATGAGAGTTCATCTGATCTTCGCTTCAATGCTGCTTTGTGCGGCCCGCGTCTGGGCTGCGCAGGCCTCCACGCCCGGCACGTCCGACGCTGACGAAGTCGTGGCCAACATGTATGCCCACGACACTCTGCGGGAGGCGGCAAGCGGCGGGTACACGGGACAGCGCGAATACGTGCTCGAGAACCACATGTTCCAAAAGCGCGCCCAGATGCTGGCCCGGGTGACCTGCGACCAAACCGGAATGAAGCACTTTGAAGTGATGTCCGAGGATGGATGGAAGTCAGCCGGAAAGCATGTTCTGCGCCCGATGCTGGTTACGGAGTCGGACAGTTCGCGTCCGGGCACGCGTCCCCGGAACCGCATTACCTCGGATAACTACACGTTTCGCATGATCGGCACCGAGCCGCTCGATGGCCGAAGGGCCTATTTGATCGAGGCAATCCCCAAGCGTGAAGACAAGTCGCTGTTTCGAGGACGGATCTGGGTGGATACGGAAGACTACGCGCTGGCTCGCGTGGAAGGCGAGCCGGCAAAGAATCCATCGTTCTGGACGCGCAAGATTCATTTCGTGCAGCAGTACTACAAAGCCGGAGCGTACTGGTTTCCCGCCGAGACAACGAGCGTAACCCAGGCGCGGATCTTTGGCACCACCGATGTGTCCATCCGCTACTTCGATTACAAGCCAGCCCTTGAGGCGTCCAAGGACGCCGATTACTCACTGACGGAGGCGCACTATGCAAAACGCTAAGCTTGCCCTGATTCTTGCCGCGGGTAACGGAAGCCGCATCGCTGCCCGATCGGGCGAAGGCCCCAAGCCACTCGTACCTTTGAATGGGAAGCCGCTCCTCCACCACGTGATGAGCAACGCCCGCCAGGCCGGCATCGAAAGATTTGTTATCGTTGTGGGGTATCGCGGCCAGGCCATCAAGGACTGGTACCAGGATCATCCTCTCCCCGGAGTGCAGGTGACCTGGATCGAGAACCCTGATTTTCGGAAAGACAACGGCATTTCGGTACTGTGCGCAAAGAAGGTGATTCACGAGAAGTTTCTGCTTCTCATGGCCGACCACATCTTCGAAGCCGACACCGCCAGGTCTTTGCTTCGCCAGCCTCTCAGGAGCAATGAGGTGATTCTCGGGATCGATCGCAACATAAGCAGTATCTTCGACATCGATGATGCGACCAAGGTCCGCCTCGAACAGGACCGCATCGTAGAGATCGGGAAATTGCTTCGGACCTACGACGCTCTGGACACCGGGATGTTCCTGTGCAGCCGGACACTCTTCGGCTGGCTCGAAAAGGCCGCGGCCGGCGGGAAATGCTCGTTGTCGGATGGGTTGCGGCTCATGGCAGCGGATGGCAAATTCAGAGGGTTCGACATCGGAGGCGCACAATGGCAAGATGTGGACACGCCGGAGGCTCTTGACTACGCCCAACAAGTCTTCCCGGCAGGTTCCTGGAAAATCGGCGACGGCCCGAGGTTTGTGTATGCCTGATTCGTCGCGACGCAAGGGAACGATCCTGCGCCTGGTCCCGCTGTTGGGTATTGGTCTGCTGGCCTATCTGATCTCAAAGCTGGATGTTCATGCGCTGGCGGCCAACGCGAAGGCGATTGGGTGGGGATTGTTTCTGGTCATCGCGCTAGGGGGTTTGTCGCACGTTGTGAAAACGTGGGCCTGGCTGCTCACCATGCGCGGCGAACGTCCCAAGGTCTCATTTGCCCGGGCATTGGGATTGAGGCTGGCGTCCGAGGCGATCGGACAGCTGGGATTCCTCGGCATGGTGGGAGGGGAAACGACGCGCGTTTCCTTGCTGGGCTCCGGAGTCTCTCTTCCCGCAGCCATCAGTTCGGTAACCTTGGATCGCGGACTATTCATCATTACGGGTGCGTTCGTCACCCTCGCCGGCATCGCCGGAATCGGTTTTGCCGTCCCGCTTCCGCACACACTTCGGCTCTACGCCGTGGCCCTGGCGATAGGCTTGGTGTGTCTTCTGGCGAGCGGCGTCATCGCCGTCCAGCGCAGATGGCCTGTGCTGTCGGCAAGTGCGCGTGCCATCGCATGGATCCCGGGGTTCAGGAAGTGGCTGGCATCCAGGGAATCGACCCTCATCGCCTCGGAGCGGCGGATCGTCGCTTACTACCACGAGGCGCCAGGGTCCTTCTGGTGCACCCTGCTTCTCAACCTCCTCTGCCACTTCCTGGCGATTGTTGAAGTCTACATTTGTGTCAGGATGCTCGGGGCGCCCGCGACCCTGGCCGGGGCGCTCATCCTCGAGTCTCTGACGAAGCTCATCAATGTCGCGGGATCTATCAATCCCGGCAACGTGGGCACGTACGAAGCTGGAAACATGGCCATCGGCAAGCTTGTCCGCCTCACAGGAACGCAGGGCCTCTTGCTTGCGCTGTGCCGACGGGCCCGGGCGATCTTCTGGGCCATCATCGGCGGGATCTGCCTTGTATGGCTTTCGAAAAAGCGGAGGCGGCACGGTGCCGAACTTAGCATGACCATTGAGGCGAGTACCACAACGATGCCGACGGAAGACTCTCTCCTGTCTCTCTCTTTATGTGAAACAGTGTTCATTCTCGCCCATGATGTTCCCGATGCGGAGGAGTTTGAACCTGCCTTGGCCAGGGTGGCAACTCTTCCAGTTGTTCTTCGTACGATTCTCGGCGTTCGCGGCAAGGAGCGTGTCCGGACAGTGCTGGTGCTCAACCCTGAGAACGGCCCCAGGATTCGGGCCGAGCTTCTCGCAACCGGCCGGGTGCCGGCAGACATCGAATGGATGAACACTCCTGCGCGCACGCCACTCCCGGCAATCCTTCGGACCGCGGGTTTGAATGGGGGCAGGGTCGCCTTCATCAGCGCAGGATGCACGTATCGCCCCAATCTCCTTCGCACGTTGCACGACTGGGATGGAGAGGGCGGCGCCATCGAGTTCGTAAGCGCAGGCAGGCCAATCGGACTTGTCGCTCTCGCGCCGGACGTTGCGGCGAAGCTTGCCTCGGATTCAGGATCAAACGTTCTGAACCACCAGGATCTGCATGCGTGGATTGACGGGAAGCTGGACCGCCAGGCGCTCGGGCAGTGGCCTTGCCGTGAGGTGGATGAAGAGTCCTGGCAAGCGATTACGCGGCCCGAGGATTGCATCGCCGCGGAACGGAAACTCGACCAGTGGTTGGTCAAGGCCACCGACGGCATCTTTGCGCGTATGAATCGGCGTGTCTCGATTCCCATCAGCCGTCAACTGATCAAGTATCCTGTTACGCCAAACATGGTCAGCCTGTTTACCCTCGCACTGAGCCTTGCGGCTGGTGTTTGTTTCGCGGCGGGCGGATACTGGAACTGCCTGATCGGCGCCCTCCTGGGGGTGCTGACGAGCATCCTGGACGGATGCGATGGTGAAGTGGCTCGGCTGAAGTTGCAGGTATCGGATTTCGGATGCTGGCTGGACACCATCTGCGACTATCTCTACTACATCGTTACGTTCGGCGGGATCACCATCGGATTGGTGCGCAGCAAGGGTGAGCCGAGCCTTGCCGGATGGGGTGTGGTCATCTTTGCCGGCGCGTTCATGACCTTCATCATGGCCGGGATTGGCCGCAAGCGGCTCTCTGGCAATCGCCCCGAGCAGTATCTCCAGGTTTGGCAAAAGAACGCGGAGCAGCGCTCGGCCGGACTTCTGGTGCGGCTGGCGCGTCATACCGAGTTCATCGTTCGCCGCTGCTTCCTGCCCTATTTGCTCCTGGTGCTCGCCATGTTGAATCTCACGGAAGTGTTCATCTATATGGCTGCCTTCGGCGCCAACGTTGCCTGGATCGTCTCCCTCCGTTCTCTCATCGCGTTTTCGGTGAGGAGAGATTCCGCGGCCGCGGCAGCAGGCGCCTGAGCATCGACAAAAAGCCCTCTGATTGCGTATGCTGCGCGGTGCAAGAGCCGGGGATGAAAGAGATAGAATCAGGTTCATTTTTGACAAGACCATTTCCGCACGTGTGGTCCGGGACCATCAGGGTTGTCAGTTGGAATGTCAATCGCGGCCTTCAATTGAACGGCATAATTGATTTCCTTGCGGGCTCGCGTGCGGATCTGATCCTGTTGCAGGAGACGGACATCAACGCCCGTCGAACGGGACGTCGCAACATCCCCCGGGAAATCGCGCAAGCCTTACAAATGAATTACGTCTTCGGACGCGAGTTCGAGGAATTAGCCCAGGGAAGCCGAACCAATCCTGCCTACCATGGGCAAACGACCTTGTCCCGCCTGCCGCTTTCGAACGCATGTATCCTCAGGTTTCGCGCGCAGTCGGCCTTCTGGCGTCCGCGCTGGTATACCCCGCCGCTGCAATGCCTGCAAAGGCGGTTAGGTGGCAGGATGGCGCTGGTTTCCGAGGTTGCGTTCGGGGGCAGGACGTTGTTGCTCTACAACGTCCACCTCGAGAGTCGGGGCACCGACGAACTAAGGATCCGCCAACTCTCCGAGATCCTCTCTGATATCAGGCAACATCCGCCGGAGATGCCGGTGTTGTTGGCCGGCGACTTCAACTTCGACCTCTCTCACGGGCTCGCAGTGCCGCTCATGGCCGGCACGGGAATGGATAATTCCTTCACATCGTTCGCTGGACTTCGGACCGTACTGAAAAACAGGCATGGTATGCCCTCGGCGATCGATTGGGTGCTGACCAGGGGGACGCTGGCTGTACGCCTTCCAGCCATCCACAAATCCATCATTGCATCGGATCATTTCCCGCTGTCACTCGAAATCTGCCCGCGATGAGCGCAGGCCGGCGCTGAACTGACTGAGGGCCTGGCGCTCCAACACGTCCGATCCCCCCGCCCTTTTGCCACCATCGCGGC
>Ga0335069_10004765_pt1 | contig 20019 bp, 20 predicted proteins | sample Lox_Sample_11_FD_206714 | JGI IMG/M metagenome (GOLD analysis project Ga0335069, IMG submission 206714) | Soil microbial communities from Loxahatchee National Wildlife Refuge, Florida, United States - Lox_Sample_1.1 | ecosystem: Environmental > Terrestrial > Soil > Wetlands | place: USA... | reverse complement strand
CCGACCACTACATCTTCACGGCGGATTCCTTGTCCAACCGCAACGTGGATATCCTGCGCGACTTCGTAAGGGAGCAGGGGATCACGTATTTCTACGACGTCATTGACGACCCGAACGGGCACTGGGCATTCGACTCGTCCAAGGGCATGCTCAAGCGGCAGCACGGCTCGCATTATGCCGGGGTGTGCCATACGGCGCTGCCGCAGAAAGGCCACACCCGCCCCGGTGAAGTGCTGTTCGGCACCGACTCGCACACCTGCATGGCGGGCGCCTTCAACGAGTTCGCCACCGGCATCGGCAACACCGACGCCGGATTTGTGATGGGCACCGGCAAGTTGCTGCTCAAGGTGCCCGAGACCATGCACTTCCGGCTCGAGGGCAAGCTGCAGCCCGGCGTCATGGGCAAGGACATCATCCTGCATTGCATCGGCGAGATCGGCTTCGACGGCGCAACCTACCGGGCCATGCAGTTTGACGGCCCGGGCGCGTCCACCCTGAGCATGGATGACCGCATGACCATCGCCAACATGGCCATCGAGGCCGGCGGCAAGAACGGCATCTTTGAGTTCGACGCCCAGACGCAGGCCCTGGTGGACCAGCGCTGCAAGCTGAATGGCACCAAGGCGAGCTACGAGCCGGTCGCGCGCGACAAGGCCGAGAAGTTTGTCTATGAGCACACTCTGGACCTCTCGAAGCTGGAGCCGACCGTTGCCTGCCATCCCAACCCGGGCCGGCGCAAGCTCGCCAAGGAGCTGGGCCACATCAAGCTGGACCGCGCCTACATCGGCTCGTGCACGGGTGGCAAGACCAGCGACTTCCTTGAATTCGCACGCGTCCTGCGAGGCAAGCGGGTGGCCATTGATACCTTCGGCGTCCCCGCCACGCCCGAGATCGTTCACGACCTCCAGACCGCACGCTGGGACAGCACGACGGTTTGGGAGATCCTGGTGTCTGCCGGTGTGCAGATGACCGAGAACGCCGGCTGCGCCGCCTGCCTGGGCGGTCCGGTGGACACCTTTGGCCGCATGAACGCGCCCATGAAATGCATCAGCGCGACCAACCGCAATTTCCCGGGCCGCATGGGCCACAAGGAATCGCAGGTGTTCCTGGCCTCCCCTGCCACCGTGGCTGCCAGCGCCTTGACCGGCAAGATCACGGATCCGCGCGAATACCTGCCTAACTAACTAGGCTGGCTTAATCTCCAAAAACGCGAAGGACGGCACCGTCAAGGTGCCGGCATTCGGCTCAGAGCGACGTTCTGACCTCGAGCTGAGCGCAAGGCACCGCCAAAGAAAGGCAAGCCAACGACAGCAGGCGCCGGACGGCTTCAGTAACTTTTCTGGCAAAAAGGCCTATGAACCAAAGCCGTGCCAGAGGTTTTACTTTGATCGAGCTGCTGGTCGTCATTGCGATCATTGCCATTCTCGCGAGTCTGATGCTGCCGGCTTTGGCCACGGCCAAGGGCAAAGCCCATCGTGCCGCCTGCGCCAACAACCTGCGCCAATGGGGCCTGGCAATGACCATGTATCTGGAGGAGAACGGCCAGGTGTTCCCTTTGGCGAAGATCCCCAACGGCACCCCGGGCGCTCCGGCTGGTTACAACGAAGATACGCCGCACTGGAGCGGCCTAGCCGCATTCCATGCTTCCGGCCAGGGCGACAGCGCCTGGTATAATGCGCTGCCCGTCTATGTCGGCGGAAAGCCGCTCTGGCAATACGCCAGCGACCCCGCAGGGTTCGTGAACAACAAAACCATTTTCACGTGTGCCCAGGCCGCCGCGCAGCCGTCGGAGTTTGATCCGCTAGACCGCATCGTCTTCCATTACGGAATGAACTACAAGGGCGTCACCGGTCTGGCGGGCGCGGCGTACGGCATCAACTTCCGCGCGACGGCGGTGGTGAATACTGCCGCCTTTGTGTTCCTTTCAGATGTGCGCGCCCATTCGACGGAGACGCCCTTCTACGGTTCCAACCCGGCCAATGAAGTCGGGTGCTCACATTGTTGGGCCGCGCAAATCTCCTCGCGCCACAACGCGGGAGCCAATCTCAACTTTGCCGACGGGCACGTCGCGTATTTCAGATACTCCTACATTTGCTCCAACGCGGTCACCAAGGCGGCTGACCCGGGCCGTCCCGACATCCATTGGACCTACAACGGCCAGCCGGTGCAGTGAACCAGCCCCAGGCCCTAGGCTTCTTCCGACAGCCGTTTGGGCGGATACAGCGCCGGGCAGCAGCCCATGAGCTGGCAGAAGGCCTGGCTGAAGTGGCTGAGGCTGGAGTAGCCCACCTCCAGCGCCGCCTCCGTAACGTTGTATCTGCCGGTCCGCAGCAGTTCAGCCGCGCGCTCGATGCGCAGCTTGCGCAAATACTGAGGAATTGTCATCCCTGTTTCCCGGGAGAAGGTCCGGCTGAGATGGAACGGACTGCACCCGGCCTCGCGCCCGATTTCATCCAGACCCGGGGGGTCGGCCAGATGCTCCTTTAGCAGGCCGATCACCCGGTCCACCCGCTCCCGTGCCAGGCGTTTTTGCCTGTCGCAGAGCAGTTCATCCTCGCCTCGCCGGATGAAGAAGAATTCTGCCATCAGTTGCAACACTTTGCTCCGATACCAAAGCCGGCGCGCAGCTTGAGGGGTCGGTGGATGTGGCAGCAGGGCGATCCATCGCTCCTGGTCGGTGGTCAGGCGTTGAATCTCGCCCACACCGGCAGCTCGCGGGGCCTGAGAGAGGAAGCGTTCGACCAATGGGTGAAGCGCCCCGTCAGATGGCAGGAGGTGCTCGCGCAGGAAGCGCGAAGCAAACCGGACCATGAGGAACCGATGCCGCCCGCCGGGCTTTCGCCAGCCTCGCAACTCGTTCTTTCCGGAGACGAAGAACCCGGAGGTGAGCGGGGCGAAGTTCATGCTCCGGCCCGCATGCTCGATAGAGCCTTCGCCGGCCAGGTTCAGGCAGAGCTCGAGGCTGCCGGGGATGAAGCAGCGCGACCACTCGAAGCGGCTGACGGGCTCAAAATCGTCGCATTCAACCGTGAAGCCCAGGTCGTGCAAGGCGCCATAGAGCCGGCGATGTCCCTCCTGAGTGGGCTTAAAGCCGGCGACCGCTGTCGGCACCAGGGCGTCCGCGCCCGGCTGGCCCCGGCCCGATGCCCGCGAAACTATGGCAGCACTATTCATAGCGTGAACAACGTCATCTTAACATGACTTCTGCCCTGTGTAACGCGGAGACCTTTGTCTCAACTGCCCTTGATATTTATCAGTTAATGAGAGTGCCACCCTTTCTTTCCACTGGACGGGGAATGCGCTAATGGGAGGGATGGCACGCACGCTGCACCTGCAATACCTCGGAGCAATCTAGCGGGCATCTGGCGTGGTTGCTTCAACAACCGCCGGAGAATGGGGACGATGTGCTCGATGTCGAACAACTTCCACTGGTGCGGGAGCAAGTAACAGGTTTTGTCACCCTATACAGGGTGAACTGAGGATCAGGTCCACGACCGCAGGCGGCCGTCGTATCAGCGCGCCTGGAACAGGAGGACGGCTGCCGGGCCGTCATTAACATGCGGAGCGGCGACGGCCAGCGTTTGCGTTTGCGGGATGAACAGGCCGGTGCGTGCGCGCGAGGCGGTGGGGACGTGCGCCAGCAAGGTTAATTGCGTCCCCGGCTCGGCCACCTGGAAGACGTCCGCGAAGCCGTCACCGCCGACGACATAGAGCTTCCTGGTTGTCGCGGCGTAGAAGGTGTCATCGGCGTCCCCGACGCACGGTGCCTGGGCGAGGAGCTTGCCGGTGGAGCTGTCGTAGGCCGCCAGCCGGGCCGGGATGCGGCAGGCGATAAAGAGCCGGGCGGAGACGGGATCGAAGGCCATGGGGAAGTTCTTCTCGCCGACCGTGACCGGCCACGCAGCCGTATTGGTGAAGCCCTGGTCGCCGATTTGGAGCACAATGATTTGGTGCGCATCCGGCACATTGACGAGGAGGCGGTGGTGCGCCGGATCGAGCTGGAAGGATTCCGGGTGAGATGGCAGCGCGATATCCATCTTCGGCTCGGCCTGCCGGGGGCGGTCCAGGAGGAAGTCCGCCGGGGAACGCGGCTCAGCCGGCCGGCCACCCTGGTTCGCCGGCAGCAGGGAGACGAGGTCAATGGCCGACATCAGGCCTGTGCCCGGCTCGCCGGCGGAGCCGATGTAAACCACCTTCGCGGCGGCATCGTAGCGGATGTTGTCGGCGTTGCGGCCCAGGTCAATCCAGGGGCCTTCGGCGAAGGTGTCGGCGTCGAAGCTGCGGCAGGTTCCGTCGCCGCGGCTGCAGACCAGGAGCCGCTTGTGCTCGGGAACGTAAAGCAGTCCCTGAGGTTCACTGATGCCGGTGAGCTGGCGAATTCGCTTCTTGCGGAGCAAGTCAACGACCTCGACGGTGTGGTTCTCCAGTGCCGCAACGAACAGGCGCTGCGATGCCGGGTCGTATGCCAGGTGATCGAGCCGGCCTTCGACGCCTGGCAGAGGAATAGAGCCATCCTGGACCAGTCCGGGCTCGGCGGTCAGGGCAGGCGGGGCAGCGGCCAGGCAGGCGGACGCTATGGTGCAGGCTATGGCGCCGGAGCGCAGGGCTGCAAATGCCCGCAGCGCGGCAAAGCCGCAACCGAATCGGGCCGCGACGAAAATGGAGGATAGAAGATGGTGGATGGCAGTCCCCCGCTCGCGACGGGCCGGCAAATCGTTCGCAGCCTGCGAACAATCACGGCTATTGCAGTGCAGAGGCAGCTTGTGAATTATGCTAACCATAATGAACGCACATTGGACCTGAGGCGCGCGGCTGTGTCACGGCGCAAAGGGGGCTCATGGCTCTGCGGGATTGGGCGTAAACAAGAAAGGCGCCAGCGCACGCATAGGCGCGCAGGCTTTAGCCGTATCTATGCAGAAGACTTTTAACGCAAAGGCGCAAAGGTTTTGGACGTCTGAGTCCAAGACCTCGGACCTAACCGTTTAGTTGCCATTATCGGGGGCGTCGAAGGAGGCCTTACCTGCCTTGCGTCTTTGCTCCTTTGCGCGTTTGCGTTGAATTCCGACTGCATTGTGACGGCTTTAGCCAAGGCTTGCGCTCCTGTTCAGGCGCTTCGGCCTTCGTGAGTTCAGCCTCTTTGCGGCTGGGATCCGCGATTTGACGCCGGTGCGGCCCGAGTGCAGTTTTTCTGCTCAGCCGCTTTGGAACCTGCGTGAGGCGGGCGTCGAGGCGCTGTCGAATGTGCGAATTATGAGTGTTGCAAGACGCCTGAATGCTGTCGGCGGCTTTACGCTGATCGAGCTGCTGGTGGTCATCGCCATCATCGCGCTCCTGGCGGGTCTGCTCCTGCCGGCTTTGGGCAGCGCGGAGGAGAGGGCGCGCGCCGCGTTCTGTAGCTCCAACGAGCGGCAACTGGCCATAGCGGCCATGGCTTACACTGTGGATTTCAACGAGTGGATGAATCCCTTGCAGGATGTACGTCCGGGGCCGGATGGCTCGCCGTGCGAGACAACATTCCGCGTGGTACTCTGGGACTACGCCGGGAGGGCGCCTCGCGTCTTTGATTGTCCCGCCGAGCGAGTGGCCGTCTATGCTGACGGGGTTTCAGCGTCGGACGCCGCCCTTGGCGGGTTCTCGCTCGGGCCGGGCGTGGATTGGCGCCATCTGTATGGCTACCCGAGCCCATACGAGGTGTGGAACGCCAGCGGCATCGGCGTGGCTGGAGGGCATTGGATACCGGTGAGGGATGATCCGGATCCGGAGGCGAGGGTCAGCACGATGCCGTTTGGGCGGCCGACGAATCAGGGTTACTACGAGGGTCTCCATAAGACTGTAGAGATGACATCCCCCGCCAAGCTGATCTGGTTCGGCGACGGCGGCAGCGGCACCGCCCAGTGGAGCGACGATAACTGGTGGATCAAAGACATCGTGCCCGGGGCGGAGGACGACGCGGGCTTCAACCGCCTCCTGCAGGACGACTACGGGTGCCGGCGCCACGAGGGGAAGGCGAATTACGTCTTCGCAGACGGGCACGCGGCGGCGTATAACGCGAATGATATCCGCTGCGACCAGGGCGAGTGCTGGTGGTCGCTGCGGCTCACGGCGCACAGCCCCGTGGCCGGAGCCGCCATGCGGACCGCTCCCGGCAGGCCGTAAGATGGGGCTTCGAATCAGCAAAGAGGTGAAGCTCGCAGGGGCCGTCATCCTGGCGGCCATTGGCATCGGCTTCGTCGCAAAGCACCTCCAGGGTGCCTGGCAAAGCGGCGAGGACGGCGCCAAGGTCTGGTTCTACGACCAGAGTGAACGACGCCTTTATGCAGCCGCCCGGGATACCGTTCCGCCGGATAAAGGCGTCGGCGGGCCGAGCGGTGACGGCGTCCGGGCCGTCGTTGTGGCGTTCCCCGGAGAGCAGAACGACCCCCGCAAACGGCGGATTGCCTACCTGGAGACGCACACGCCGGCGCTCAAGGAGTTGTTGGACCGTGCCCGCGCGGCGCACGCCTCCGGACGCCCTTTCACGCAGCCTGTTCCCCCGCGCGAGAGCGCCTTCTTCCGGACCAACACCCTGGTGAAGCGGGTGGAAGAGGCACAATGGTATCCGAGCGACAGCAACGAAGGCCGGATGGTCATGTCCGAGTGGCGGTCATGGCGCGGCTCCGGGGGCCAGTTGCCGGTTGTCTGCGTGCCGTGATCCGGGCCGCGCAGCGCGGCCAGGGACCGTCCGGGCCAAACACGCACGCAATTTGACATTGGGCTCCCGGTCCGCAGATTGCACCCATGATTTCCCGGCTGCCCAGAGTAGCGCTGGTTGCGGCGCTGGCCTGCTCCCTGGGCCTGCACTGGGGCTTGTTGCAGACCGTGGCCTGGGTGGGAATGTTGGTGAGCTGCGCGCAGGACGCGCCGATCGGGGATGCGGTAGTCAAAACCTTTGACGGCAAGCATCCCTGCCCGCTCTGCAAGCAAATCGCCCAGGGCAAACGTTCCGAGAGAACGTCGAGCATCCCTCTGCCGGGGAAGAAGTTTGAATTCTCCTATTCCAAGGCAGCATTTGTGTTTTCGGCTCCCATTGACTACTGGGAGGTGCACTGGCCGGAGCAGTGCTTTTCCGCGCTCTCCCGCACTCCTCCCACCCCTCCTCCCAGGCGACTTCACGCCTAGACCAGTTCCCTTCGTCGGCGCGTGAGGCGCGTGCCCTTCCCTGTTCCTCTATCACCCTGAGACCCGCTCTCGTGCGGGGTCTCGCAACCTTTGGATTTGAAGATGAAGACAAGATTTAACGGACAAATGATCGGAGTCGGCGGTGGTTTATTGGCAGGCCTTTTCGTGCCGAGCGTGGGCCGGGCGTGCGCCTGTGGATGCGACGTTTTCGACGTGGGCACCAGCTCTATGTTCCCGAAGGAGCTGGGGGCAATGGCCTTCCTAAGCTACGACTACCAGGACCAGGACCGCAATTGGAGCGGCACGTCCCAGGCGCCGGCCGCCGACAACGATGACAAGGACCTCCAGACCCAGTTCCTGACGTTCGGCCTGCAATACATGTTCAGCCCCAGTTGGGGGGGTCCAGCTCGAAGTGCCTTATGACTTTCGACACCTCCGGACCGCCGATGACACCGGCGCGGTCGTAACCCGCAACTGGAGCCAGCTTGGGGACATCCGGCTTCAGGGCATCTATACGGGGTTCTTTCCCGATATGTCGGCCGGCGTGACGCTCGGCCTCAAGCTGCCGACGGGCAACTGGAGCTATGATCCCGATGTCGTGGACCGCGACTCGCAACTCGGCACGGGCAGCACGGACCTTCTGCTGGGCGGCTATTATTACCACAACCTGGACGCCAACTCCCGGTGGGTGTGGTTCGCACAGGCGGAGCTGGATTTGCCGGTGTTGACGCAGGACCAGTACCAGCCGGGCCTGGAGCTGGACGCCGCTACGGGGATTTACTACAACGGGCTGTCGTTCGGGAGCGTGAGAGTGTCCCCGGTAGCGCAGGCCATCTTTTCCGAGCGGACGAGCGATAGCGGCGCCAATGCGGCCAATCCTGTCGCTTCGGGCTTTCAGCGCCTCCTGCTCTCCGCGGGCATAAATGTCCACGTGCATCCCGTGGACATCTACGCCGATGCGGAGTTTCCCGTGTACCAGGACTTTGTCGGGAATCAACTGGCCGCGCCGGTGCTGTTCAAGGTAATCGTCAGCTACCACTTCTGAGGGGACGCAAATACGCTTGGCGTTGGAGGCGTTGTAATCTGGTTGCCGTGCGCGTCTCATCACTGCCGCCAAGTAGTAGCGTAAGCCTCCGGCTTGCGCCGTCCAGTGGCGAAGGAGACATTCCTGGCAGGTTACAATTGCGCCCAGGCGGTGTTGTACGCGTTTGGGCCGGAGTTGGGTCTGCCGGGGGAAACGGCGCTCAAGGTCGCCGCGGGACTGGGTTCGGGCGTGGCCCGGCGGGGCCAGACCTGCGGTGCGCTGACGGGCGGGATTCTGGCGTTGGGCCTGAAGTATGGGCGCGGCGAGCAGCAGGACCGCTCCGCCACCGAACAGACCTACCAAAAGACGCTGGAGCTGCTGAATCGGTTCGAGAAGCGTCACGGGTCCTGCCGCTGCCGGGTGCTGCTCCAGGGCTGCAATCTCCAGACCGAGGAAGGGCGGCGCCATTTCAAGGAGCGTGACCTCTTGCACAAGCAGTGCGTAGGCTACATGCAAACCGTCGGCGAGGAGCTTGTCGACTTGCTGGGGCGCACGGCACCCGCGTCGGACGCGAAGTCCATTGCCTAAGCCCCCGGAAGGGTCAATCGAGCAATCAAGCCAAATTCGGCTTGCGCTAAATCGAGCATAGCGGAATGTAAGGACAGTGTGAAGTCTTGGACAGCATCGAAGCACCAGCGCCATGCCCGCGGCCTTGCGGTCGTGTGGCCAATGCTGGCGCTCTGGCTGGGGACCTTCTCACTCACGGTCTTCCCGGAGCTTCATCATTGGCTGCACGAAGACTCAGGCAGTGCGACTCATACATGCCTGATAACCCAACTCCAGCATCATCCGTTGCTGGTTGGGTTCGCGCCGGTCATTGCGCCGGCGCCAGTGCCGACGCCGACTGACGGGCTCCTCCCTTTCGAAGTCCGCTTCATCCCGACCGGCGACTGTCGGCTGTCACCCAGCCGCGCGCCGCCCCTCATTAGTTCCATCGCTGTGGCGTAACTCTTGCGCTGGAACCAGCGCCGGAGCCCCGCCTGTTTCCCGTAGCTAACCCCGCCGGGGCAATCCCGTTCTGCGGAGCCTTTACCCGGCTCGATACGAGCGAACGAAACCATTGGCCTTAATAGCAAGATGAACTAATGATTGTATGAAAAATGCCTATTCCTTCCGCCGGCGGGAGCCGGCACGAGATGAAACTGCGTCCTGCAACCACCGGCTGTATCGGGCGGCCATTTGCCTGGCCCTGGTTGGCAGCAGTGGCGTGAGCGTGGCCCAGACGACCAACGCTCCGCCTGTACCCGCTAGCACCAACTCCGGCAGCGGGACCAATGCCGTGCATTTGGAGGACGTCACGGTATTCGGAAAACTGGACACCGCGCGGAACCAGATCATGCCCTCGTTGGGGGCGAGCACCTACACGATCAACCAGGACCAGATCCAGAACATCCCCGGGGGCGAGAATGCCTCTTTCAACTCGGTCTTGCTGCGCACGCCGAGCATGGCGGAGGACTCGCTGGGGCAACTGCACCTGCGCGGGGAGCATGCCAACCTGCAATACCGGATCAACGACGTGCTGCTGCCCGAGGGCCTCACGGGCTTCGGCAATGAACTGGACACGCGCTACGTGAACAGCGTGGAGCTCATTACCGGGTCCCTGCCCGCGCAATACGGCTTTCGCACCGCTGGCGTGGTGGATATCCAGACCAAGAGCGGCGCGTTTGATCAGGGCGGCGAAGTCGGGATGTATGGCGGGAGTTTCGACACACTCAAGCCCAGCTTCGAGTTGGGCGGCACTTCCGGCAAGCTCAGCTATTACCTGGAAGGCAGCTACACGCACGACGAACTCGGCCTTGAGAACCCGACCTCCAGCTATAACGCGATCCACGACACCACCGACCAGTACAAGGGGTTTGCCTACCTGTCCTACCTGCTGGACGACACGAGCCGGCTGAGCTTCATCGGCAGCGGCGGGCACGCCAACTTCCAGATCCCCAATACCCCGGGCCTGCCAGCCGGCACGCCCAGTGTGCCCGATGGGGTGACCCCGGTACCGTGGGCGGCGTATCTCCCGACGCCGGTGTTCGATTCCTCGAACCTCAGCGAGAAGCAGAACGAGCAGAACTACTATGCCGTGCTCGCCTACCAGAAGTCCGTGGGCGACTTCAACTTGCAGGTTGCCGGTTTTGGCCGCAACAGCAGCGTCCACTTTTTCCCGGACGCATTGGGGGACCTGTATTTCAACGGTGTGGCCAGCGACGTGTACCGCGACCTGTATTCCGGGGGGGTGGAAGCCGATGCCAGCTATACCTTGAGCGACAACAATACGCTGCGCTTCGGGTTCATGCTGCTGGACGAGGAGGTTTCGGCGCACACAGTCACGGGCGTCTTTCCCGTGGACAGCAATGGCAACCCGACAGGCGCGCCGTACCCGATCTCGGACAACGGAGTCGAGCACGCCCTGTTTGCCGGGGTGTACTTGCAGGATGAGTGGAAGCTCCTTCCTTCGCTCACGATCAACGCGGGGATCCGGTTTGATTACGTGAACTCCGTCGTGGACGAGAACCAGCCCAGCCCCCGGTTCAACGTGGTGTGGAAGCCTACGGACACCACGACGCTGCACGCGGGCTACTCGCGCTACTTCACCCCGCCCGCCCTGGAGCTAATTCAGTCGGAGTCCATCAGCAAGTTCATAGGCACGTCGAACGAGCCGGAGGTCAAACAGGATAGCCCGCCGAAGGCGGAGCGGGCCAACTACTTTGACCTCGGCGCCAACCAGAAGGTCGTAAAGGGTCTGGAGGTGGGGGTGGACGGCTATTACAAGAGCGCGGTGAACCAGTTGGACGATGGATTCTTCGGGGCGTCCTTCATCCCGGCGAACTTCAATTATTCGATGGGGTCCATCTACGGCGTGGAATTCACGGGCACCTACACGCACGAGGGCTGGTCGGTTTATGCCAACGTGGCATGGTCGGTGGCCCAGGGCCAGCATGTGTCCTCGTCGCAGTTCCTTTTCGGCCAGGACGACCTGAGTTACATCTACGACCATTGGATCTTCCTGGACCACGACCAGCAGGTGACCGGTTCGTTCGGGGCCGCGTATCTGTGGAAGTACGCTTCAGGCAGCACGCGGCTTTATGTGGACGCGCTGTACGGAAGCGGTTTGCGCACGGACGAGGTTTCCCCCGGCGGCGAGGTGATCCCGAATGGCGGGTCGGTGCCGGCCTATTACACCGTTTCAGTGGGTGTGCAACAGGCGTTCAAACTGGCACGCAACCACTACCTCAAGGCCCGGTTGGACATCGCGAACATCACCGACAACATCTACCAACTCCGCAACGGCAGCGGCGTTGGGGTAAACGCTTCTCAATACGGTATGCGGCTGGGGGTGTTCGGGGGCCTTTCCTACGCGTTCTGAGGAGTACCGGCGGTACATGGAAGCTTTGGATGCGAATCGGATGATGCCTCGGTACGAGCTGGCTTCGGAGTTGGCGCGGTTGGGGCTGTCGGCAACGGTGGCTCAGGACCGCGACCGCCGGCTCGCCTGGGTGAATTCGGTTTGCATCCTGTTTCTTCTGATTGGGATCTTCGGCTACAAAGCCGGAGCGGCATGGAACCGGCCTTTGCCGCCCCTGGAGGAAGTCGTGCCGGCGGTGGTCGAGCCCTTGCCGCCGCCGCCCCAGACGGCTCCGGCCGAGCAGATGCAGAAGCAGAACGACCAGGAGAAGTCCGATGCGCCGCAAGTGGTGGTAGTGACGCCGGACTCTCCGGCCATCAACTTCTCCGTGCCCACGATTGGAAACCTGGTGGTGCCTAATGCGGTGGCCCAGGCGCCGCCGGTCGCCCCGCTCAAAGCGGTCGCTCCGTTACGGCGCGCTCCGGTCGAGATCCGTAGCACGGGCGGTGGCGGGGAACGCCCGCAGCCGCCGTATCCGAAAATCGCCCTGGAACAGGCAGAACAGGGCTCGGTGACGCTATCGCTCACGGTGGACGACACCGGCGCGATCACCGACATCGAGGTAAAGCAGTCCTCCGGGTTTCCGCTGCTGGACCGTAGCGCGCTGGAATTCGTAAGGCGGCATTGGACGGTGCCGCCGGGGGAAGGCGCGCATAACTACTACACGACGATCCATTACCGGCTGCAAGAAAGTTAGGTGGATAATAATGCGACGGCCTCAATATGTTTTAGCCCAAATACAATCTGTTTGCCTATATACACGATTTATGCTCTATTGGCAGCAAGAGATGCAAAGCCAGAGACGGATGTGGTGTGGACCGGCATGGGCGTGGTGGCTGTATCCCGTGCTCCTGGGTGGAATGCGGGTTGTGGCGAGCGCGGCGCCCGATTCCGTCTCGGGCTCGAGCAATGCCCCTACGAACACGGTGCTGCCTGCGGACTCGGCTACGCGGTCACAAGCCGATCAAAACGCGGCCATAGCTGCCACGAATGCCCCCGTTGCACTGCCCTCGGTGACAGTGACCGCTGACTTGGACCGGGCGCGGGACCAGATCGCCCCCAGCCTTGGCGCGGTAACCTATACGATTGGCCCGCACCAGATTCAAGCGCTGCCCCAGGGCGAAAACGCGCCCTTCAGCCAGGTTTTGCTGCGCGCCCCCGGGGTGGTTGCGGATTCTTTTGGAGAGGTCCACGTGCGTGGGGAACACGGGGACCTGACCTATCGTGTCAACGGCGTGCTGCTGCCCGAAGGGCTCAATGGTTTCGGCCAGGAACTGGATACGCGCCTGATTCATTCCGTCACGCTGATTGACGGCACGTTGCCAGCCCAATTCGGGTTCCGGACAGCGGGCATTGTGGACGTTTCCTCCAAGAGTGGGAGCCAACTCAACGGCGGCGAGGTTTCCCTTTATGGCGGCAGTTTCAACACCCTCAATCCCTCGCTGCAATTCGGGGGCACCCGCGGGAAGCTGGATTATTTCGTCACGGCCTCTTACCTGCACGACGACCTCGGGATCGAGAACCCCACTTCCAGCTATTATCCGATCCACGACACCACCGATCAGTGGAGGCTTTTTGCCTACCTGTCGTATAAGATTGACGACACCAGCCGCCTCGGCTTGCTGCTCAACGGCGCCTATGGCGACTTCGAACTGCCCAATACGCCGGGCCTTCCTCCTGAATACCAGTTGGCGGGCAATCCGCCCGTCAGCTCCGCAGACCTGAACGAGAATCAGAACGAGCAGAACTACTACGCCGTGCTCTCTTACCAAAAGACGGCCGGAGAGGTCTCGTTCCAGGCGTCGGCTTTCACGCGTTATGGTCAAATCCGCTTCAGCCCCGACCCGGCGGGTGATTTGGTATTCCAGGGGGTTGCTTCGCAGGTCTTGAACAGTTTCTTTGCCAATGGGGTGCAATTTGACCTCTCCTGGACGCTGGGGGACCATCACACGGTGAGGACTGGCCTGGTCGGTGATTATACCACGGAAAAGCTGGATACCTCGAGCTTGGTCTTCCCGGTCAGCCCCAGCGGGCAGCAGACTTCCGATCAGCCGATAGGCATCTCCGATAACGTCGGCAACGACGGTCTAACGGCGGGCGCTTACTTGCAAGACGAATGGCGCCTGAACGACCAACTGACCTTGAACTACGGCGCCCGGTATGACCGGTTTGATGCCAACTTCCAGCACGAGGGACAGTTGAGCCCCAGGGTAAACCTGGTCTGGCAGATCAACGACAAGACCTCCGCGCACGTGGGCTACGCCCGGTATTTTACGCCGCCGTCGGTGCAGTATGTCCCGCCGTCCACCATTGCGAAGTTCCGCGGGACCAGCAACGGCCCGCAAACGCTGCAGGACGACCCGACGCCGTGCGAGCGCTCCCATTACTTCGATGTTGGCTTCTCCCGCCAGCTTACCCCCGCCTGGCAGACCACCGTGGACGCGTTTTACAAGGACGCCCAAAACCTGATTGACCTGGGCCAATTCGGCACGGCGGTGATCCTCTCGCCCTTCAGCTACAGTGAAGGCACGGTCTATGGCGCTGAGGCCAGCAGCACCTATAAGGAGGGCCCGTTCGCCGCATTTGCGAATTTCTCTTTTGTGTCCACCAGCGCCCGGGACATTAACTCAGCCCAATACGAGTTTCCGCTCGCCGAGCTGGCTTACATCAGGACCCACGACATTCAATTGGACCACGAGGGGCGCTATACGGTCTCGGCGGGCGCGTCCTATGTCTGGCAAAAGAACACTCGTTTCTCCGCCGATTTCCTTTATGGCTACGGCCTCCGGGAAGGCTTCGCCAACCTGGGCAAGCTGCCGGATTACTACCCGCTCAGTCTCGGCGTTGAACACGTGTTCCACCCGAAGTGGCGGGGCGTCCGCGGAGTGAAGCTGCGGTTTGACTGCCTCAACGTGTTTGATGAGGTTTATCAGCTTCGCAACGGTTCGGGCGTAGGCATTTCCGCCTCGCAATACGGTCACCGCCGCATGTTCCTGGCTGGGGTATCGGTCCTGTTTTGACGCCGCAACTATCACTGACAGACTGCAATTAGACTCAAGATCATATCTATGTTCGCAAACATCGTATTCCAATTCTTTGAAAAGGGCGGCCCGGTGATGTGGCCGATTCTGCTGTGCGCCCTGACGGCGGCGGCCGTTGTCGGCGAGCGGGCCTTCTGGTGGTGGCGCGAAAGCCTGAGGCGCGACATGGCCGGGAGAGAACAAATCCTGGCGGCGCTGGAGAACGGCGACGTGGCCAACGCCAAGCAACTGGGCCAGGGCTCGAAGGACCCCGTCATTCGGATGATCTACCACAGCTTGAGCCATGTCCACGCCTCGATGTCCGTCGCGTTGCAGATGGCAGCGGGCATCGAGCTGCAGCGGGCCGGGCGGTTCCTGAATGTCATGGACACGCTGGTGACGCTGGCGCCGCTGCTGGGCTTGCTGGGCACCGTGACGGGGCTCATGCGGGCGTTCCTGCAAGTGGGCAGCGCCGAGCTATCGGTCGTGGCGGTGACGGGTGGCATTGGGGAGGCCTTGATCGCAACGGCCTGCGGGCTGTTGATCGCGATCGTGTCGCTGGTGCCGCTGAACTTCTTCTCCGGCAAGCTGGCTCGCTTGCAGTTTGAGTTGGAGACTGCGGCCAGCAACGTGGAGGTGCTGGCTAATGCCGGCAAGCTCAACGGGGCGGCGCCGGACTCGGCAATTCACTGCGTGCAACCAGCGTTGGAGAGGGCGGTAGGCAGGTGAGCGCTGCGCAATCCATGCCGAGCGTCGCAGCTTACACAGATTGTCGCCGGACCGCGCGAAGCGTATGGAGTGCGGCGCATCCCGCCGCTGTCGAAAGCGCGGGGATGCCGCGCACTCCAAACGCTTCGCGCGGTTGGGTTGCGACTGTGCCGGGCTATGCTCTCTGTGGTTCATCCTCCTGATTTGCCATGAAGCTCGGCCTTCCAGTTCAACGCAAGCATTCGCGGATCGAGATCATTCCGCTGATAGACATCATGTTCTTCCTGCTCGCCTCGTTCATGATGGTCAGCTTGAGCCTGGACCGGACGCAGAACATCAAGGTGAACCTGCCGACGGCGACCCAGGCGAGCCACGATTTCAAACCCGACATGGTGAACATCGCGGTGGACAAGGCCGGGGCGATCTGGCTGGCGAAGAAGCGGGTGTCGGTGCCGGAACTCACCTTGGTGCTCAGTAACCGTTTTCGGGCCAACACGAACCTGCCGGTTTTCATCAGCGGCGACCGGGACACGCTGCACGGGGCGATGGTGGACGTGTATGAGGCGGTCCGCGGCGCGGGGGTGCAGAAGGTGGGCTTTGCCGTGGCGGGGGTGGAAAGGCAGGCCGCCAAATGAAACTGCGCTCTCCCCTTCGACGCCGGCGGACGCGGCTGGAGATCATCCCGCTGATAGACATCATGTTCTTTCTTCTCGCCTCGTTCATGATGGTCAGCCTCCAGATGCAGAAGGTCCGCACGCTCAAGGCCAGCCTGCCGACCGCCACCCTGGCCACTTCCACGGACAAGCCCGACATGGTTACGCTGACGGTGGATCGGAACGGACAGGTCGCCGTGGATGGCAAGCCGGTCCCGTTCCCTGACTTGCTGACGCTGCTGGCCAAGCGCCACAGCCTCAATACGAACCTGCCGGTGTATATCACTGGCACGCGGGATGCTACCCACGGGTCGGTGGTGTATGTTCTGGATTTCGTGAAGCGGGCGGGGATCGAGTCCGTGGCCATCGCGGTCAAGCCGGCGCCGGCCCGTTCCTGACACGATTATGAAGAACTTCCAGCAAAACCTGCTGATCGTCCTGGCTCTGGGGCTGTGCGGCCTGTGCGTCTATCAGTGGTATGGGCAGACGGCGCAGCGCTCGCAAATCGAGAAGCTGAACCAGGCGGTGTATGAAAAGGCCTCGGCCATCCAGGGCTATACCAACTCCATCCACGCCATGGACGGGCAAATCGCCCAGATGGATGCGCGGCTGTCCGAGCTGAAAAAGAGTGTCAAAACCAACGACCAGCTTGTGCTCACCCAGAAGCGGGAAATCGCCCGGCTCCAGTCGGCTAACGAGGGTCTCACCAACGAGATCGCCGAATACAAGAAGGGCGTGACCACCCTCGAGGCGAAGCTCAAGGACGCTTATGACGGCATCAAGAAGCAGAATGAGGCCATCAAGGAGCTGGTGGCGCAGCGGGACGAATTCATCACCAAATTCAATGATAGCGTGAAGGACAGAAACGGGGTGGTCGCCAAATATAACGAGCTGGTTGACAAGGTCACCAAACAACAGAACGCAGGCGCCAAGCCGTAATCGGCGCCCTCCCTATCTCATTATCCGATTATGGACACACACAAACTCCCGAAGCAAAAGACTGATCGAAACGCAAACGCTGGAATTCCCGGCTTGGAGGGTCCGGTTCCCCCGCCCTCCTTCGCATACCCGCAGGCCGGGCCTTCCCCGCAGGCAGCTTTGGACCCGGTTCTGGAAACAAGAAACCTCTGTGTCACCTATCGCGGGCGGGGCACCCGCCAACCGGACCGGCAAGCCGTCAAGGCCCTGACGCTCGCTGTTGGGCGTGGCGAGGTTTTCGGTTTTCTCGGTCCGAACGGGGCCGGCAAGACGACCACCATGAATGTGCTGCTTGGGTTCATCAATGCAAGCAGCGGGAGCGCATCGCTGTTCGGCACCGACGTGCGCGAACCCATTGCCCGCCAGCGTATCGGCTATCTCCCCGAGTTGACTTACTATTACAAGTTCCTGAGCGCCGAGGAACTGCTGCGCTTCTACGCGCGCATCTTCAAGGTTCCCAAAGCGGAACGGGACAGACGGATTGACGGTGTGCTGAAGCTCGTGGACTTGGAACCGTCCCGCAAACGCCAGATCAAGACCTACTCCAAGGGAATGCAGCAGCGCGTTGGCTTGGCCCAAGCGCTGATCAATGATCCGGAGCTTCTCATCCTCGACGAACCAACCAGCGGCCTCGACCCCGTCGGCCGGATGAGAGTCCGCGAGGTTATCCAGCGGCTCAAGAATGAGGGCAAGACCGTTTTCTTTTCCTCCCACGAGCTGGGGGAAGTGGAAACCGTGTGCGACCGCGTCGCCATCCTGCACCAGGGCGAACTGAAGGTCGAAGGCCGCGTCTCCGAGCTTGCCCGGCAGCATCAGTGCAGCCTCGAGCAGCTTTTCCTCAAAGTCATCGGTTATGCAGCCCAACCTCTGAATTGATTCCCTGCCATGAGTAACATTGTTGCCGTTTCCGGCGTCGTCATAAAGGAACTCTATCGCCGCAAGGACTTCTACGTCCTGTTCGTCCTGACCGTGATCATTTGCCTGATCATGGGCTCGGTCAACTTCTTCAACGACGACAAGATCGTGCGTTACCTCAAGGAGATTTGTCTTCTGTGCATCTGGATTTGCTCGCTGGTTATCGCGATTACCACAACCGCCCGGCAGATTCCGTCGGAGCGGGAGAACCGCACGCTCTTTCCATTGCTGGCCAAGCCGCTGACTCGAACGCAACTGCTCCTGGGGAAATTCCTTGGCTGCTGGCTTGCCTGCGGTCTGGCATTGGTCTGCTTTTACACCTTTTTCGGCGCCCTCGCCGCCACCCGGGAACATCACTGGCCGCTCGTTAGTTACTTGCAGGCGGCGATGCTGCACTGGGTCATGCTGGGTGTGGTGATTGCCTTTGCCTTGTTTGGCTCGTTGGTTTTCAGTGCGCCTTCCGCGAACACGACCATTTGCTTTGTGGTGGTCACCTTTATCCTGGTTTTGGCCCGCCACCTCAACAAAATCGCCCTGCACTTGCCCGAGCCGCGCCGGTCGGTCGTATATGGCCTCTACTATGTTATTCCCCATCTCGAACTCTTCGATGTGCGGGATTTGATTATTCACAATTGGCCGCCGATTGCCTGGAACGTTTGCGGCGTGGCGGCGCTTTATGGCTTGGCCTATGCCGCCGCTTTCCTGATCTCCGCCTGCCTGGTCTTTCGGCGCAAAGCCATCAACTGAGCCCCCGCCATGCGCTCGGCCCGACTGCCCGTATTGATTCTCGTTGCGTTGCTGGTGTTCTGCTTCGGCTCGGCTGCATGGCTGGACCTGTGGTTCCAGAGCTGGCAGGGCAACCGCGCCCAATCGGCTGACCTCCTGAACGTGCTCCTGGGCGACAGCCGCAAAATGTTCGCCAACCACTTCTTCGTCAAGGCTGACGCCTACTTCCACAGCGGCTACTACCCAACGGTCTTTGACAATCGCGAGGCGTTCCAAACACCGCACATGGCCGAAGACAGTGGGACAGTGGGCGGGCGGAACAAGGGGGATGAACAGGCCTTTCTAGGCAAGCCGCGCGACTGGATTGACGCCCTTAGCCGCAAGCTTTTCCCTTCGCGTCACACCCATCTGGATGAGGGTGGAGCCTCGGGCGATTTGGGGAACAGCTCCGGCGTGCGGGAAATCATGCCGTGGCTCCGGATTTCAGCCGAGTTGAACCCCAATGATATCCGCACCTACACGGTGAGCGCATACTGGCTGCGCGAGAGGATGGGAAAGGTGGCCGAGGCGGAGGACTTCCTGCGGGATGGGCTGCGCGCGAATCCGGACAGCTACGAGATTATGTACGAGCTGGGTCGCGTCTATGCCGAGAACAAGCACGATGAGACGCGGGCGCGGAACCTCTGGGAGGCCGCTCTCGCCCAATGGGAGAAGCAGGAAGCAGGGAAGCCAGACCCCGAAAGGGCTCTCAGGTTTCTGTTTGTTGAAATCATTTCCCACCTCGCCCTGCTTGAAGAAAAGCAAGGGAATTACCCGCAGGCGCTCGCCTATATGGAACGATGGAAGGCCCGCTCGCCATATCCGGCTGCGGTTCAGAAGTACATCGAAGAGGTCCAGCGCAAAATGTCTTCGGCTGGCCAGGGCCACACCGATCAACCACGTCAGAGCTCGGCTATGGCCCCCTGACGCCCCGACCAGACCTATGCCCCTGCTTGATATCTCGAACCTCAAGAAGTCCTTCCTTGCCCCGGATGGAGCCGAGCATCGCGTCGTCAACGTGAAGACCTTTGCCCTCGCCGAAAAGGCCCAACTCGCGCTGGAGGGAGAAAGCGGCTCGGGCAAGACGACCTTCCTGCATTTAATCGCTGGCATCCTCAAACCGGACTACGGCCGCATCGCAATTGCCGGCCAGGAGATGTCCGCCCTGGCTGAACCGGCGCGCGACCGCCTGCGCGCTACCACCATCGGTTACATCTTCCAGACCTTCAACCTGCTCCAAGGCTACACCTGTCTCGAAAACGTCCTATTGGGCATGTCCTTCGGCCCAGGCGTGGACCGTCCGTTCGCCGTAAAGCTGCTCGACCGCGTAGGGCTGGG
>Ga0335069_10004764_pt1 | contig 20021 bp, 13 predicted proteins | sample Lox_Sample_11_FD_206714 | JGI IMG/M metagenome (GOLD analysis project Ga0335069, IMG submission 206714) | Soil microbial communities from Loxahatchee National Wildlife Refuge, Florida, United States - Lox_Sample_1.1 | ecosystem: Environmental > Terrestrial > Soil > Wetlands | place: USA... | reverse complement strand
ACCCACTGCTCGAAGGGGTCCCGGTCGACCTGCACCGGGGCGTTGTTCTCATTGAACCAGCGCTCGATCGGGTGCAGGCTGGGAAAGATGTGGGCGGGAATGCGCTCGGCGGGCCGGAGGTTCTGCTGCTCGCACAGGAAGCCCGCCGTCCAGAGGTGGTCGACGGCGTGGTCCCAGCCGCGGTGCATGACGAATCCGATCCGCCGGTAGCCGCCGGCCATGACCTTCTGCATCGCCAGGCGGACGATGTCGCACTGGTTGTTTGTCACGTTGTGAAGCGCCGGCTGGTGGGGGAAATAGTCGATCTTCACCGCGCTGAAATTCTTCCAGTCGAACTGCAGCGCGTCGCCCATTTCACGGCCGTGGGACGCGATGATCAGCCCGTTGATCCCGCGCGAGTAAAGCATGCGGCTCAGCCGGCCCTGCGTCAGGCCGGGCTCGTGCAGCCAAAAATGCTCCAGCCGGTAGCCGAGCTGGTCCGCCATGGCCTGCGCGCCGGCGAAGAAATCCGGGTGGGCGGTGACCTTCTTCCAGCCCCAGCGGGTGTTCCAGTTTGTCACGTAGGCGAGCGTCGGCGGATTCCGCCGGTCCATCGACCGGCTGCGGTAGGCCACCAGCGCGCGCAGCAGCGGGTCGGGCCGGTAGCCCAGGTCGCGCGCCAGCCCCTGCAGCCGCTGGCGGGTCGCCTCGGGCAGGCGCGGGTGGTTGCGCAGCGCCAGCGAGACCGTGGTCACGTGCACCTGCGCGGCCCGGGCGATGTCCTCGAGCGTGACGCGCTGTTTGCCCATGCACCGCACTCTGCCGGCCCCCGCGGGGAGTGTAAAGACCCGGTTCCGGTCTATTGTTAGCGCAACCCCCTCCTTGCGACCCCGCGCCGGGTGTTTCGAGATGGTCGTCGGCGCCGAATTCGGCGGCGTCACCCCTCTCCGCCCTTGCCCGATCCTGCGAATATGACCGGCCGGCCCCGCCAGCGTGGTGTTCCGTCTGCCTGCAGCCGCCCCGCGGGCTTCGCGGGCTTGCCGGCGACCGGTCGGATGTGATGCAGTGGGGCCCGCCCTTTCATCTCCCATGGCCGACTCCCCCCGCTTTCTGGACTCGAACGCGCCCCTGAATGTCCGGGTCGACGACTTGGTCTCCCGGCTCACGCTGGCCGAGAAGGTCGGCCAGCTCCTGCACGAGAGCCAGCCGGTGGAACGCGTGGGAGTGCCCGCCTACAACTGGTGGAACGAGGCCTGCCACGGCGTCGGCCGCAGCGGCCGGGCCACCGTCTTTCCGCAGGTCATCGGCATGGGCGCGACGTGGAACCGCGACCTCGTCCGGCGCGCGGCCGGCATCATCTCGGACGAGGCCCGGGCGAAGCACCACGCGGCCCTCGCCACCGGCCGGCGCGGCCAGTACCAGGGGCTGAGTTTCTGGACGCCCAACATCAACATCTTCCGCGATCCGCGTTGGGGTCGCGGCCAGGAGACGTTCGGCGAGGACCCGTATCTCACCGGGGAACTGGGGGTCGCGATGGTGCGCGGACTGCAGGGCGACCATCCCCACCTGCTCAAGACCGCGGCCTGCGCCAAGCATTACGCGGTGCACAGCGGCCCCGAGCATCTCCGCCACACTTTCGATGCCCGGCCGACGCCCAAGGATCTCCACGAGACCTATCTGCCGGCCTTCGAGAAGCTCGTGCACGCGGGCGTGGAGGCGGTCATGGGCGCGTACAACCGCACGCTGGGCGAGCCCTGCTGCGCCAGCCGGCTCCTGCTGGGGGACCTGCTGCGCGGCCGCTGGGGTTTCCGCGGACACGTGGTGAGCGACTGCGGCGCGATCGACGATTTTCACCAAGGCCACAAGGTGACGGCCAACGGCGCCGAGTCCGCCGCGCTCGCGGTCAAGGCGGGCTGCGACCTCAACTGCGGCTGCACCTACAAGGACCTGCTCCAGGCGGTGAAGGCGGGACTCGTCACCGAGGCCGAGATCGACGCCTCGCTGCGTCGGGTCCTGAACACGCGCTTCAAGCTCGGCCTCTTCGATCCGCCCGCGCGCGTGCCGTGGTCCGGCACCCCGGCCGCGGTCATCGACAGCGAGCCGCACCGCGCGGTGGCCCGTCAGGTCGCGGTCGAGTCGATCGTCCTGCTCAAGAACAACGGCCTCCTGCCGCTGCGGCCGGACCACGAGAGCATTCTGGTGACCGGCCCGACGGCCGCGAACACCACCGCGCTGCTCGGCAACTATTTCGGCATCTCCCCGCGGCTCGTCACGCTCGCCGAGGGCGTCACGGCCTGCGCCGCCGAGGGCTGCCGCGTCGTCTACCGCACGGGCTGCCCGCTGTCCGGACCGATGGCCCCGGGGGTGAATTACACCTACGGCACCGCCGCCGAATCCGAGCTCACCATCGCGGTGCTCGGGCTCGATCCCTCGCTCGAGGGCGAGGAGGGCGACACCGTCGCCTCGCCGACGGGCGGCGACCGCGACGTCATCGAACTGCCGAAGGTGCAGCTCGAGTTCTTCCTCGAGCTGCGGAAGCACGCCAAGAAGCTCGTCGTGGTGCTCACCGGCGGCGCCGCCATCGCGGTGCCGGAAATCCACGAGCTCGCCGACGCTGTCCTGCAGGTCTGGTATCCCGGCTGCGAGGGCGGCCACGCGGTGGCCGACGTGCTCTTCGGCCACGCGGCGCCGTCGGGCCGCCTGCCGGTCACCGTGCCCCGCCGCACTGCCGACCTGCCGCCGTTCGAGGACTACGCGATGCGCGGCCGCACCTACCGGTTCGCGGAGATCGAACCGCTCTATCCCTTCGGCTTCGGCCTGAGTTACACCCAGCTCGCCTACGGCCCGCTCGAGGCGGGCGCCGACCGGCTGGCAAAGGGCCAGCAGCTCAAGCTGCGCACGACGGTGCGGAACGCCGGCGCCCGCGCCGCCGACGAGGTGGTCCAGTGCTACCTCGAGCCTCCGCGCACCTGGCCCGACGCCCCGCGCGCCACGCTGGTTGATTTTCGGAAGATCCACGTGCCCGCCGGCGGGACGGTGCCGGTCGAGTTCACTCTCCCGGCGTCGGCCTTCTCCCAGTTTGACCAGGCCGGGGCGCGGGTGCATGTTCCGGGACGCTACGGTGTCGTCCTCGGCTCGTCGTCGCCCGGCCCGCGCGCGCTGGCGCTCGGGGCCCCGGCGCCGGCCCGCGTCGAGATCACGCTGACCTGAGGGCGCGGCGGTGCCGCCGCCGAACCCCACTTTTCCTCCCCCACCCCGCTGCCGCATGAGCGAATCCCCGTCAAAATTGTCCCTCCGCGAGAAGCTTGGCTATGGCCTGGGCGACATCGCCACCAACTTCTTCTTCCAGTCGATGATTCTCTACCAGAACCGTTTTTATACGGACACGGTGGGGCTCTCGCCGGCGGTGATCAGCTGGATGTTCCTCGTGGTGCGGCTGGCGGACGCCTGTTTCGACCCGATCATCGGCGCGCTGGCCGACCGGACGCAGACTCGCTGGGGCAAGTTCCGACCGTGGGTGCTCGCGACGGCCATTCCTTTCGGGGTGATCTTCTGGCTCGTCTACGTGGTCCCGAACGTCGGCCCGCAGGGCAAGGTGGTCTACGCCTTCCTCACCTACGTGCTGCTGATGATCGCCTACTCGGCGAACAACACGCCCTACTCCGCGCTGATGGGGGTGATGACCCCGAATGTCAGCGAGCGGACCAACATCGCCCGTTACCGTTTCGTGTCGGCGATCTTCGGCCAGTTGATCATCCAGACGGTCGCGCTGCCCATGGTCGACAAGTTCGGCGCGGGCAATGACGCGCGGGGCTGGGGCGTGACCATGGCCATCTTCGGCGCGATCATGATCGTGTGCAACCTGATCGTCTTCTCCGCCACCAAGGAGCGGGTGCTGCCGAATCCGGAGCAGAAGCCGTCGATCAAGGAGGACATCCGGAATGTCATCAGTTGCCGGCCGTGGCTGACGATGTTCGTGCTGACGCTGTTCGTCTTCACCATGCTCGTGCTCCGGGGCACGTGTCTGTTCTACTTTTTCACCTACTACCTCGACCACGCGGCCATCGGCCGTTTTCTCGGCGGCTGGGGCCTGCTGGCCCCGGCCGCGGGCGAGGCGACCGGCCTGCGGGTGCTCCTGACCGAGAAATGGTTCAACCTGCTCGTCCGGCCGGATTATGCCAACGCCGTGGCCGTGGGCTTCAGTTTCTTCAACGACCTCGGCTCGGTCGTCCAGATTCTCTTCATTCCGCTGTCCAAGCCGCTGTCCGACCGGTTTGGGAAAAAGGCGGTGTTCCTCGCCGGCGGCTGCGTCACCCTCGTGGCCACGGCCGGCTTCTTCACGATTTCGCCGACCGACCTGAACTCCATGTTCTGGTTGAGCGTGCTCTGGTCCGTCGGCTGGGGCCCGACCATTCCCCTGCTGTGGGTGATGATCGCGGATGTGGCCGATTTCTCCGAATGGCAGACCTCGCGCCGCGCGACCGGCTTCATGTTTGCCGGCATCCTCTTTGCGCTGAAGGCCGGCCTCGGCCTCGGCGGCGCGGCGGCGAACTGGGTCATCGGCGGCTACGGCTATGTGGCGAATGCGGTCCAGACCGAACACGCGCTGCTCGGCATCCGTCTTGGCGCCTCGCTCTTTCCCTGCGTTCTCCTGCTCGTCGTCCTCGGCTGCCTCGCGGTCTATCCCATCGGCAAGGAGCTGAACCTGCGCATTCAGAACGAACTCGCGGAGCGCCGCCGGCAGTTCGCCGCCCGGGCCGCCGGCTGAGCAGAATCCGACTGCCGTGCACCACGGAGGCACACGGGGCGGTTCATCTTGCTGCGCACCCGGCGGGCGCCCCCGCCCGCGAGAGCAGGCTGAAATTTCTCCGTGGGCCGCCCGGATCCTGATCCTCGGTGTTTCTCCGAGTCCCGCTATGGTTCCACGCCATCAGGTTGGCCGGGTGTTCATCCGTGGTTAGCCCTTCCGCGGAGGTTCAAATGAAGACCGTGCTGGTCCTTTGCGCCGCGTTGGGGGTGTGGTCCGCAGCCGGGGCTGCGCCAGCGACCGGCTCCTTCGCGACGGGACATTATCCCAACCTCTTCCGCGAGTTGCTCGGCAAGACTGACTCCGAGATCGACGCCCGGATCCAGGTCGCCTGGCGCCAGCTCTTCCACGGCTCGGACGATAACCAGCGGGTCTACTATCCGGTCGGCGCCGACGCGGCGTACATCGCCGACATCGCCAGCCACGATGTGCGCACCGAGGGTCTGTCCTACGGCATGATGATCTGCGTCCAGCTCGACCGGCGCGCGGAATTCGACCGGCTTTGGACCTGGGCCCGGACCCGTCACTGGCATGCCGCCGGACCGCTGCGCGGCTATTTCGCGTGGCATGCCGACTTCAACGGGCGCCCCATCGACCCGGCACCCGCGCCCGACGGCGAGGAGTGGTTTGTCACCGCGCTCTTCTTTGCCGCTCATCGCTGGGGCGGCGGCGGAAGATTGAACTACGAAGCCGAGGCCCAGGACCTCCTGCACACCATGCTGCACAAGAGCGAGGAGCCCGGACACGGCGAGGTCGGCGCCATGTTTGATCGGGGCGCCGCGCAGATCGTGTTCTCGCCCCGCGCGGAAGCCGCCCATTTCACGGACCCATCGTACCATCTGCCCGCGTTCTACGAACTCTGGTCCCGCTGGGCGGCGGATCCGGCCGACCGCGCCTTCTGCGCCAGGGCCGCGGCGACCAGCCGCGAGTTTTTCCGTCGCGCCGCTCATCCCGTCACCGGCCTGATGCCCGATTACGCCGAGTTTGATGGCACGCCGCATGTCTGGCACGGCCACGAGGATTTCCGCTTCGATGCGTGGCGGACGCTCGCGAATGTCGCGCTCGACCACGCGTGGTTCGGCGCCGACTCGTGGGCGGCGGAGCAAAGCGACCGCGTCCTCCGCTTTCTGGCCGCCCAGGGCCCGCACTGCCCAAACCAATTCAAGCTGGACGGCACACCGCTCTCGAACGAGACCTCGGCGGGCCTGACCGCGATGGCGGCCGCTGCCGGTCTCGCCGCCCAGCCCGCACTCGCCCGACCCTTTGTCGAGCGGCTTTGGACGATGGAGATACCTTCCGGCCCCTACCGTTACTACGACGGGATGCTTTACTTCCTGGCGTTGCTCGAGGTCGGCGGCCGCTATCGAATCTACGGCCCACCCCTGCCGCCGACCCCCGGCTGAGGCCGGCGCCGGCATCGACCCTCGCTCAGTGTCACCTATTGGGTTACACCGAATCCACGCGGCCCAAGCTTTCACCGGGTCGCGACGGAACGCCGCCGGTCCAGTGGCTCCGCGTTGCGTCACCCCATGGGGGCCGTGATTCCGGAGTAACCCAAGAGGTTACTTCTTCGGTGGGCCGGATCGGGGTTCGGACGAAACGAATACCGCTGGGCGCCGGCTTCAGAACCCGATGCTGGCCCCGCCGTCGACCGGGAGCACGACGCCGGTGACAAAGCGCGCGGCCGGCGACGCCAGATAGACCGCGGCCCAGCCCACATCATCGGGTGTGCCCAGCCGGGCCATCGGCGTCCGGCCGAGAATCTTGTTTTTTCGCGCCGGATCGCCCTCGAGCGCCTTCCGCGACATGTCCGTCTCGATCCAGCCGGGGGCGATGGCGTTGACGCGGATGCCGTGCGGCGAGAGCTCGGTCGCCAGCGTGCGGACAACGCCCACGATGGCCGACTTCGCGGCGGCATACGCCACGACCAGCGGGATGCCAATCAGCGACGCCATCGAGGCGGTGTAGAGGATGCAGCCTTTCCGGCGCTCGATCATGCCCGGCACGGCCGCCCGCGTGAGCGCGTGCGCGCCGTAAATGTGCGTGGTCATCACGTCCTGCAGTTCTTCCGCGGTCGTTTCCACCGCCGGCTTCTTGAGGTGCCGGCCGGCATTGTTCACCAGGCAGGTGATCGGGCCGTGCTCGCGCGTCACCCGCTCCACCAGCGCGCCGGCCTCGTTCAGGCGGGTGATGTCGTGGACGACGTAGGCAGCGCGGTCGCCGAGCGCCTTCACTGCGGCGGCCAGCTCGGCCTCGCGACGACCGACGAGCACCACCCGCGCGCCGGCGTCGTGCATCGCGCGGGCGATGGCCTGGCCGATGCCGGTGCCGCCTCCCGTGACGAGGGCCAGCTCGTCGTGGAGCGAGAAATTGGCGGGAAACTTCGGTGCCTTCATGGTGGAGCGGAAGGGAGCACCGCCCTTTCGCCAGCGCCACCCCGCAGGGCAAGCCCTCGCGAAGGTCGAAGGCTGCGTTCCAGCGGCTTCTCCTTGGTGTTCATTGGTGTCGATTCGTGGTTCTCCGGCGCCTTCTGGGGGTGTGCCTCTCTCAGCCGCGCGCGGCGGCGTCCACCGCCTGGCGGATGGCGCGCGTGTGGTCGGGCGTGCTGCCGCAGCACGAGCCGATGATACCCACACCCGCGGCGATCGCCGCCGGCACATCGCGGGCCATGTCCGCCGGCACCTGCTTGTAGACGGCCTTCATCTTCTCCAGGACGGGCAGCCCGGCGTTGGGCTGCACCATCACCGGCAGCCGGCAGTGCTCCCGGTAGATTTGGGCGACCCTGGCGGCGCCGGCCATGTCCATGCCCGTGCCGCAATTCAGCGCGACCACATCCGCGCCCCGTCCGGCAACAAACTCCGCCGCCTGCTCCGGGGCCACGCCCATCATCGTCTTGTAGAAAGTCCCGTCCAGCGACAGGTCGTAGGCCAGCGAGGCAATGACACAGGGTGCGCGCGCCGTCTTGGCGGCGTCAATCGCCAGCCCGAGTTCCTCGAGCCCGGTTTGCGTCTCGATGATGATGGCGTCGACTCCGGCCCCGACGAGCGCCGCCGCCTGCTCCTCGAGGGCCGAACGCGCCTCCGCCTCCGTCAGGTCGCCGTACGGCTCGAGCAGCGCGCCGAGCGGACCGACGTCGCCGAGCACAAAGCCCGCACGCCCGCCAAACGCTTCCCGCGCGATCCGGGCTCCCGCCTGATTGATGGCGGCAAGTTCCCGTTCGTGGCCATGCCGGCGCAGCACGATGCGGCTGCCGCCAAAGGTGTTCGTGATCAGGCAGTCGGCCCCGGCTTCGGCGTACCGTCGCTGGATCGCGAGGACGCGGTCGGGATGCGTCAGGTTCCAAGCCTCGCCGCAGCCGCCCTGCTCGAGACCGGCAAGCATGAGTTGCGTGCCCATGGCGCCGTCACAGACGAGCCGGTGGGTGGTGAGCGATTCGAGCAGGGTGGTATTCATGGTGGTGCGGGGAAATGCGTGGGCGTCAGGGCGTGGCCGCCGCCAGTTCGGCCGCGACCGCCTGCGCCACCTGCTCGGGGGCGCCGGCGCGCTCGAGTTCGTCACCCCAGCGGAGCTGCGCCACATAGTCGTCGCCCTTGGTCAGGCCGAGCTTGAGCGCGGCCGCGTCGATGCGCTCGACGAAGCGCGTGGGCAGGTCGAGCTTCACCTCGCCGTAGTCGTCCCAGGCCTTCACCGCCGAGGGCAGGTCGCGCCAGTAGAGAATCTGGTATTTCGAGACCGGGTTGGGTCCGCGCTGCGCCGCGAGCCGGTGGCGGGCCGGGCCGGCCCCGGCCTTGGACGACGCCGTCGGCGCGGGACCCCTGCCGACGAGGTAGAGAAAGAGGTCGACTGCGGACGAGGCGTCCGCGCCGTAGCCGTCGGCCTTGATCTCGTCGGCGAACGCCTGGCTGATCGGCGCGCCGCCAACGGCCATCTTGATGTGGCCCAGGTTGCGCTCCCGGTAGCCGTCCACCACGACCTTCATGTAGGTCATCGTGGTCGTGAGCAGCGCACTCATGCCGATGATGTCCGGCTGAAAGGCCTCCGAGGCGGCGAGAAATTTCTCCAGACTCTGGTCGACGCCGATGTCCTTCACCTGGAAGCCGGCGCCCTCGGCCATCATGCACACGAGATTCTTGCCAATGTCGTGGAGATCGCCGCGCACCGTGCCCATGAGCAACCGGCCGGTGGTGCCGCTGTCCGGCCCGTGCGCCGCGAGCAGCGGTTTGAGCACCGCCATGCCGGCCTTCATCGCCCGGGCGGCGATCAGCACCTCGGGCACATAGAGGATGTTGTGCTTGAAGTCCTCGCCGACGACGCTCATCCCCGCGATCAAGCCGAGCTCGAGCACCTCCTTGGGCGTCCGGCCCTCGGCCAGGGCGTCCCTGGTCATCTGCTCCACCTCGCGGGCCTTCCCGTCGTAGAGGTGCTGGTTCATCAGGGCGTAATCAGGCATGGGGCGGGGTGAGGATGAACGGGAGAGTGAAGGTGAAAGCGGGGGTGGGAGTGGAGGGCCGGTCTCCGACCGGCCGGCCCGTCGGAGACGGGCCCTCCATGAAGGATTTCAGCTTCGGCCGAAGTGGGCTTGGTTGAATTCCGCCAGCGCCCGCTGCATGGCGACGATATTTTCCCGCGGCATGCCGGGGCTGGTGCCGCCCCCGACCGAGAGGATGATGTTTTCCCCGCCGCTCTTCTCCAGCACGTCGAGCGTGGCCGCGCGCACGTCCTCCGGCGTGCCGCGCACGCCGACCTCGAGTGGGTTGACGTTGCCCATGAGGCACATCCGGTGGCCGACGCGGGCCTTCACGTCGGCGATGTCGGTCTGCTTGCCCCAGTTGAGCATGTTGAAGCCGCAGTCCGGCAGGTGCTCGAGGCAGGCCTCGATCGAGGCGTCGTTGTGGTAGAGTTTCACCCAGTCCGCCGGAAACGCGTCGCAGATGCGCTTCAGGTAGGGATGGCAGAACTCGAGGTAGTGGTCCTCGTTGACAAAGCCGACGATGTCATCGAGCAGGAAGATGCCTCCGACGGTCGGGCCCATCGCCTTCACCTGGGCCTTGAGCCAGTCGATGATCAGGCGGGTGCAGAGGTCGAGGAGCTTGTGGGCGTGCTCCGGCTTCTCGACCAGGTCGATCATGAAGTCGCTGGTGTTGCGCGCGAACCCGGCGGTGCACATCGGGCCGCGCGCCGTGGCCATCGTGAAAATCTCGCCCGTGTCGAGCACCTGCTGCCGTTGCATGCGGATGCGGTGCAGCGTCAGCGCCATGAAGGCGTCGGCTTCGACCTCGTACTCCGGCAGCCGGTCGACGTCCTCGATGTTGAAGAGCATGTGGTACTCGCTCGGCGTGTTGTCCGACCAGAACTTGGATTTTGCGCCGAGCACCGAGGGCTCGGCGGCCATGCCGTACTCCAGCCACCAGCCGGGGACGAAGATGATGTCGGGAAACTCCCGGTGGATCTTCAGGTGCGACTGGAACCACACCTGCGGGTCGAGGAAGAAGTCCAGGTGCTTCACCCCGACGTAGCCGGGAATCCACGGGCTGTCGATGATCAGGGCCAGCGGCACCTTGGCCAGCTTTTCGTGGCGCGCGGCTTTCTGGAAGATTTCCCATTGGGCGGGGGTCATGCGGAAAAAAGTTCAGGGTTCAAGGTTCAAGGTTTAAGGATCAAGTCTTGCAGGACGGGAGAGGAACTTGCGGATGCGGCGCAGCCATTGCGGGAGGCTGCCGTTAGTCACTGGGCACTGGTTGCCTGGCCCCTGCCACTTCGGCCGCTTCGGGTTCGATGAGGATCTCCTGGTCGGTGATCTGCAGAGACACGCCGGCGGCGCGGGCGGCTTCGTCCAGGCAGGCGCGAAGCATGACGACGGGATCAGGGCTGACGTCGAGCTTGCGCATCAGACCGTCGCCCTTTTTCGTCCCGACGCGCAGCGTGACGCGCAGGCCCTTGCGCTTGCAGGTGACGCGGACGTTGTCCGGCAGTGTGACATTCATCGGCGCGAGGAAGGCGTCGACGTAGTGCACGCCGATGCCGGACTTGTCGGGGAACGCGGGGGGCAGCTTGTTCACGGCCGCCGGGTTGATGGCGCAGAGCTTGATCATGAGGTCGGGGAGGTTGCCGCTGGGACTCCGTCGGCCGCGTGCGCCCGGCGCGCCGGCCGGTACGCCGCGCGGCGGTAGCGGCAGGGTGAGAACGAGCAGCGATGGCAGGGCACCCAGCGGCCGGAGTCGCCGGCATCGGCCTGGGTCGTGAGTCCGAAGACCGCGAGCTGGGACTTCTTGGGCCGGAGCATGCCGCTCTCCAGCACGTCGAGCGGCTCGGGCAGGACGACGGTGCCGTCGCGAAGAACCAGCCGGTGAAGCGCGTTCTGCTCCCGGATGTCCCAGCCGGAGAAGCCCGGACTGAAATGCGGCACCGCTCTCCAGCCGTCGCCCTCGGCCAGTTCGCAGATGCGTCCGCTGGCCGAGGCCACCAACTGCTCGACCACGGCCGAGCCGAAAATCTCGAGAAAGAAATATTCGTCGGGCTTCGCTTCCTCCCACAGCCGGCGCGCGTGCTCCTCGCAGTCGCGCCCGGCGCTGGCCGCAAACAGGACGGCGCGCCGGCAACCGCTGTCCTGCAGGTGGCGCTGCAGCTTGACCGAAACGAACAGGCGACCGTCGAGCTGCAAGCCGCGCTCCGTCAGTTCCAGGCTGACCTCGCGCAGGTAGACCCACGGGCGACCGTGCTCCCCGTACCATTGGCGGGCCCACGCCGCGAGTTCCCGGGCCCGCGCCCCGGGTTCGTGTCCCGGCGGATAACCGAGCAGCCGGAGGTACTCGTCGTCGTGAACCTCGCACCCAGCCCCGGAAATGAGCTTCTCGATCATGGCGGTCAGGAACGCGTCGGGTGACCGGCATCCGCCAGCGGTCCGAACTGGCAGCCCTCGACAAACAGATCGAAGAAGTCCGGGTGGGTTTCGAGCCGGCAGTGGGTCACGCGCCGCACCAGTTGCTCGAGCTCGGCCCGACGGGTGCGGGAGAGCAGCGCGATGCACGCGCCCTCGAGCGAGGCGTTGCCGACCTGGACGATGCGCGTCGGGTCGAGCGACGGCAGGAGGCCGATCCGCTGGGCCGAGGCCACACTGAGGTGCCGGCCGAATCCGCCCGCGACGTAGAAGACATCGAGGTCCGCAAACCGGAGCCCGAACTCCCGGAACACGACCTGCAGGCCCGCGACGTTGGCGCCCTTTGCCTGGGCGAGCGCGTTCACGTCCGCCTCGGAGAACGTCACCGGCCAGTCGCCGCCTTCCGCGATCACAAGGCTTGCGGGGCCGTCCTCAAACCGCCCCAGCGAGTTCATCCGCCCGGTGCGGAGCAGCTCGGACAAAATGTCGACCAGCCCGGACCCGCATATCCCCTCGGGGGCACCGCCGCCGATGACCGTGGTCTGGAATCCCCCGGCGACGTCGATTGCGACGCGTTCGATCGCCCCCGGCAGTCCCGGCATGCCGCAGGCGATCTGGCCGCCCTCGAAGGCCGGCCCGGCCGGGCACGAGGCGGCGAGCACGCGGTGACGGTTGCCGATGATCAGCTCGGTGTTGGTGCCGATGTCCATCACCGCCACGGTCCGGTCCTCGTGGGCGAGGTCGACCGCCAGCAGGCAGGCGGCCGCGTCGGCGCCGACGTGCCCGCTGATGATCGGCAGGCCGCACACGCGGGCGCGAGGGTGCAGCGGCAGTCCCAGGCGGCGCGCCGATTCGACCAGACTGGTCGTCGTCCGCCGGCCGGCCTCGAGATCAAACTCGGTGATCGAGCGGTAGGGACTCTGGCCAATGGAGTCGACCGGCAGGCGGAAGAAAAGATCCCGCATGGTCGAGTTGCCCGCGAGGACCACCTCGTAGATGCTGAGCGGGTCAGCCGGAAGTTCCCGGATGGCCCGGCTGAGGTAGCCGGCCAGCGTGCGCTGCAGCGTGCGGGTGCCGTCCTCCGTGTCGTACTGGATCCGGGCCATCACGTCCGAACCGCCGAAGCGCTGAGGGTTTTCCAACGATTCGTCGGCCACCACCTCGCCGGTCTCGAGGTTGAGCAGCCGGAGCACGACCGTGGTCGTGCCGAGATCGAGCGCGAGCCCGTGCAGCGGTCCGCGTCCGCGGTCGATCTCCTCGCCGTCGAGCAGGATCCGGTCGCCGTCGCGCGTCACCGCCGGGTCGAGCAGCCGCGGACGATCCCGCGCCGGCAGCGCGTAGGCACTCCGCTCGATGCGCATCTCGCCGCGGCGCATGGTGTGGCAGCGCACGAGACCGTCCGCCCGCGCGAGGCGCGCCCGGCACGACAGCCGGAACGGCGGCCGCAGGTGGCTTTCCGCCGGATCCGGCGGCGAAAGGCACTCCGCGCCCTCGAGCACCTCGACGACGCATTCCTTGCACTTGCCCTGGCGCCGGCACGAGGTCGGAACGGCGACGCCCAGTGACTCCGCGCAATCAAACAGCGAGCCACCGGGTTCGACCCGGGAGACGTGGCCGTTGACGTGCAGTTCGATGCTCATCGGCCCAAGATGGATTGATCCATTGTGGGCGGGGTGCCCTCACCCCGCATCTTGTGGGGGCGAGCCTGCTTCCGACTATCTCGTGTCGGGGACAAGCTCGCGGCCCCAACTAGGCCGCAACCAGTATTCTGCGGGGTGAGGGCACCCCGCCCACAAGCGGCGATGGCCTCGTCACCACTCATAGCTTCTCCTCCAGGCTCATGATACCGGCCTTGATGTAGCCCATCGCGAAAGCCATGCCCGCATGCCACGGCGCGCCGCAGCTCATCTGCGGCGCGTGATCGGGAATGATGACACCCTCGAAGCCGTTGCGCTTCAGGATTGCGAGCACGCGCAGGACGTCGACCTCGCCGTCGTCGATGAACGTCTCCTTGTAGTGCGGCACCTTGTCGCGGACGTTTCGCAGATGCACGTAGCCGAGCCGCTGCTGGCGGCTGTACTGGTCCACTGTCTCGTAGATGTCACCCTCGGTCATCTCGGCCAGCGAACCGATGCAGAATTCAAACTGGTTGGCCGGGCTGGGATTGAGGTCGATCACACGCTGGTAGAGACTCGGTTGGTAAACCAGCCTCGGCTGTCCGCGGATGGTTGGCATTGGCGGGTCGTCCGGATGCAGCGCCAGGCGCACGCCGGCCTTTTCCGCGACCGGCAGCACTTCATCGAGGAAGCGCTGCAGCCGGCTCCAGAGCTGCTCGTGGGTCGCCGCGGGCTCGGTTTCGGCCAGGGCGCGCGGATCGTAGATCATGTTCCAAGCCATGCCGCGCGGCATCGGGAGGTCATACGGACCCTCCATGCCGACCGACGGCGCGCCGCCGCGGGCGTAGTGGCCCTTGGTCCGGCCCGCGACTCCGGCGATCGAGAAATTGTAGCCCATGATCGGGATGCCCGCCTCGCCGAGGTGGCGGACGATCGTCTTCACGTTCTCGATGTGGCGTGCGCGCTGCGGCCCATCGAGCAGGACATCGTGCCAGTGGGCCGGGTCGAAATTCTCGATCGCCTCGAGCTTCAGCCCCGCCTCCTCCACCTCGCGGCGAAGCGCAATGAGCTCATCGGTCGTCCAGAGCCTGTCGGGATCGCCCGCCAGACCCCAGCCAAAATCGGTGCCGGTCGGCTGGTCGCCGCCCGCGCCGGGTCCGCCGCCGCGGAAGTAATCGACGAGGTGCGCGACGAGGTGCGTGGCCCCCGCCTGCCGCGCGAAGGCGAAGTTCTCGCGCGTCAACATGTGGCGGTAAAGTCCGAGCCCGAGTTTCATGTGAGGGATCGCATGGGGAGAATCTAGCTTGCGGGCGGGGCGGGCAGGAAGTCGGCGGTGGGCTCTAAAGCCGGGGTAGTCTGACGCCTTTGGTCCATTGGATGAAATACTTCATGTTGCTTCGGTCCTCGTGGCCACCGTCATGCTGCCGCCAGGCAAGGTTTCCAGTTAACAGTCCGAAGTTCACTGGCGGCATCTTCGCGGTCCGGTAGTCCTCCTCCACTCCGAGATCCTTCGCTTCAAGCAAACGGTAGACGGCACCGGCTGCGACCGTCGCCATGTAGCTGCCCTGTTGATCCAGCCATTGCGCATCGCCCTTTTCCGGCACCCCATAGCTGATGAAGACTCCCCGCGGTGCGCACAGGGCGATGAGCTCATGCGCGTCGACCGGGAGATCATTGGCATCCCGGGCGCCGAAGTTCGACTCCTCCGCGCCGTATTTGAGGAAATTGCCCGCCATCCAATGGTAGGAGTAGGTGCTGGTGAGATTCTCCACCGCCTCGCCGAAATTCCGCCGGTGCGGCTTGGCCCCGCCCTCGCCGGATGAGCCGATGAGCGCTATAGCAAAACGCTCATCGAACGCCATCGCCACGAGCGCCGCCTTGCCAAAACGGGAAACGCCTTCGATGCCGACGAAGGTCCAATGCACTCCTTGAATAGTGTCCAAATAATCGAGCGCCCGCGACGCACCCCAGGCCCAGGCGCGCAGCGTGCCCCAGTCATCGGGCTTTCGCCGCTGGCCGTGATTTGTCAGTCCGATGATGCCGGCGGTCAGACCCGCGCCATTGTCGGCCTGGATGCTCGCGGGATTGAGCGACACGTAGCCCCAGCCCGCGGCGATCAACTGCTCGGGCGACGGCGCCGCGGACGGCTCCGGCACCCCCGGAAACTTCGGCACCGGGTCGCCCGGCATTTCGCCCCAGCCAAACATGATGAGGACGGGCACCTCCATCTTCGGCTCGGTTGGCAGGACGACCGACATCCGAATGTCCACCGGAATTGACGGGTAGGCGGAGTTTTCGACATGCCCGACCACTCGCCGCGCGATGACCGGATGGCCAGCCACGGTGGCATTCCTGATTTCGGCCACTTCCCACTTCACCGTCGGAACGTCCTTCGGCACCCGGCCGTACACTTCGCGCTCGAAATCCTCTACGATCTCCGGCCGCCGGACCTGCCACCAAAGCTCCGGCGCCGTCACCTTTCGGCCATCTTTGGTGACGAGCAGCTCCGGCCAATTCGGATAGGGATTGGCCTTGGCCTCGTCGTAATTGGCCTGATTCGGCGTCCCGGGCGCGGTATTGCCGTTGGATCCGGGTCGGAGTTTCCGGATGCCAAGCTGCCTCATCATGTCGGCATGGTCCTCGTCGATCAACTTCTGTTGCCGCTGGCGCTCATCCGGACTGAGTTCCCAAGGCGGCTTGGGCAAGGGCGCGAGTGCCACTGCCGGCTTCGCCGGGCCGCGAAAGCTTTCCGGCGGGCCGAGGTAGCTGGGCCTCACGCCGCCGAGGTCGACGACGAGCTTTTGCAGCACCACCGCCGGATCGACCATCCAGAGCTTGAGCACATGGTATCCCGGCCGCGCAATCGTGTGTTTGGACCGGCCGAAGTGGGCATTGGCCACCACGGACTCCTCCCAGGCGACATTGCCGTTCTGGGCGCGGAAGCCCTTCGGCACCAGGGTCACCGTCTGCGGAGCCTCATCGTCGAACGACACGGCGTAGCGCAGGCCACGGTCCGGCACAAAATTCAGGGTTGGGGCCGTGATGGCTGTCACCTCCGCCGGCCCGGTGGTGAAGAGGTACATCTTGTATTCGAGGCAGGGCGAATCCACGCCCGGTACCGCCGGCGCGGCGTCGACCGGTGCCTCGGCCCGCATGCCGGAGAGCGTGCGACCGTAGTCGGCAATCCGCTTCCAGCTTCGCTCACCCACCTCGGTCCTTCTCGTGAAGTGCTCGGGCTCGATCGAGACGTAGTCTTCCGCTTCGGAGAATCCATCGAGCGTCTCCCGCGTGACTTCGATCGGATTGAGGGCGCGCACCTTGACCCTCACCTCCTGCCCGGCGCCCTTGACCGTGATCGTGCCTGTCGCGTCGCCCGCGGGAACCTGCGACCAATCGACATCCACAGAAACGCCCTGCTGCCTGGTTGTTTCTCCCGACGTCCGATCGAGGACAATCCACGGCTCGTCAGCCTCGATCGCAAACGCGAGGGGGCGGGACCCACGATCGAACACCTCAAGATGGCGGCTTTGCCGATTTAGGGCGTCAATGCTTGGCAGCGTCGCATCGGAATTGGCGCCCGGCCATGCGTCCTCCGAACCCTCGACGGCGACACCCAGTCCCGCGGCCTCCGGCACTTGCGGCTCGACCAGTTTGATGGCGTCGAGGCTGTTGGCCTTCGGGTCACGCCAACCCGTATAGCCGAGATGGGTCTGGTCCATGAAATGCGACCAGCGACCCTCGGCAAACGGCCCGTTATAAAAGGCCATCAGGTCCAGATCTTCCCGGAAAAACCGGCGGGTGGCTTCCGCCTGCCAATCAGCGAGGGCCCGGCCTTGGCGGGCGTAGAGCACGTTCAGACCGGCTGCGTGATATAGCCGCTTCAAGACAGCGCTGGCCTTGGCGGGAAACAACACCAGTTGATAGAAGGCGTTGCGTTCTCCCTCCGGCAATTCCTGGAAGATCTTCTCCGCGCGTGCGGAGTTGGCTTCCACTTCATGCAAGACCGATTCCGCCTCGCCGTAGTTGACGAGGCTGTAGGTGTCGGGCGCGAGCAACTCGGGCTTGCGGCGGCCGTTGTCCTTGGCGCAGGCGGAAATGATTCCGGCGATCTCCGTCGCGTGCTCGGGGCCGAACTGCCGCGCGGCCCACTGGCGGGTGAATTCGCCGAGGTTCTCGCCGTTCCAGCGATCGGGCGCCCAGGCGAGGTTGAGGAAGAACTCCAGCGGCAGCTCATAGCCCTTGAAGTGGCCGACGTTGACGATCCAGATGCGGTCGGCGCCGTACTGGTGTGCGAGCGACATCTGTTCCCAGATCTTGGGAAGCGGGTTGGTGTTGATCCACTGGTAGCTGCGCGGCCCGCCGTGGTAGTCGAAATGGTAGTACACGCCCGCGCCGCCGGGACGATTGCGTTCCGCCGCCGTGGGCAGCCGCCGGAGGTTTCCCCAGTTGTCCTCGGCCCAGAGCAGCGTGACGTCGTCCGGCACCCGCATGCCGGCCTCGTAGTAATCCATCACCTCCTTGTACAGGCACCACATCTGCGGCACCCGAGACAGGTCCGGGTTGACTTCCTCGCGAAGGATATCGCGCTGCCGGTCGACGATGTGCTCGAGCAGCCGGCGGTTGGCCTCCGGGCCGCCCGGCGCCATCTCGGTGTCGTCGGCGCCGCGGAGGCCGAGTGTGACGATGCTCTCGTAGTTCCGATTCCGCCGGACGCCCTCGCGCCAAAACTTTTCCAGAACGTCGGCCTGCTTCGCATAATTCCAGTGTCCGAGCGTGGCCTGGTACCGCCGGTCCCACTCCTTCTGCGCCCGCAGCATCGGCTCTTGGTGCGAGGTGCCCATGACGATGCCGTACTCGTCCGCCAGCCGCGCGTTCTCCGGGTCGTCCTCGTTGAAGGCGTTGTCCCACATCGCCGGCCAGAGGTAGTTGGCGCGCAGTCGGAGCATCACCTCGAAGATGCGGGTGTAGAACTCGTGCCCGTAGTTGGCGATGCCCGGCGGCACCGGCGGGTCCTGGCTGACCGGCGCGTTGCCGAATTTGGCCCGGACCCAGTTGGTCAGCGCCGGCGCCTCGTCATTCAGGAAAATGCCGCGATAGCGCACCACCGGCGGTCCGACTACGAAGCGGCCGGAACGGACATAGAGCGCGTCGTGGTGCGCCGCGGGCACGTCAGCCCACCAGTACCATGGAGATACGCCGATCTGCTGCGAAAGCTCGTAGATGCCGTAGATCGTGCCGCGCTTGTCGCTGCCGGCGATGACGACGGCCCGCGCAATTCCCGGCGCCGGTGCCTCGACGACCTGGAGGAGAAACGACTCCCACTGACCGGCGATCCCGTGGACGTCGAGTTGGCCACGCTTGATCAGGCTGTCGATCAGCGCGCTGTGCCCCACCGTCCCGATCAGGATGGCGGCGGGTGACGCCGTCGGCTGGCCGGTCGACAGCGCGGGCTTCGCGCCGGTGACCCGGGCAAAGTCGGCCTGCAGGTCACCCGCCGCACGGCGGACGCCCGGCCAGTCGTCGTCGGCCACCCAAAGCGGGGCGACAATGCCGTCGTGCGCCAGCGCCAGCGCGCCCGGCTCGGGGGCGAATTGCACCAACGTCCTTTCGCCGCCGGTCGCATCGGCTTCTGCCCTCAGGCCAGCGGCCAGGCCGAGCACCAACCCGGAGCCGAGGAGGAGAAGGATCCAGGCAGGCCGATGGCGAACGAGCTTCATGGCGGCGGCGTCAATTCCCCGGAGTCAGGGTCAGCAGCCGCAGATCGACCGCACCCGCCAGCGCCGCATGACCCGCCGGCGAAGGGTGCAGGTGGTCGCCGCAGTCGAATGGTGCAGCGAGCCGCACCGGTTCGCCCGGTTCCCGCATGGCCGTCTCAAAGTCGATCACAGCGTCAAATTCGCCGCCGGTGCGGATCCACCGGTTGACCGCCTGACGCTCGGCCTCGCTCTCCGGCGTGTGATACATCGTGAATCCGGTCCATGGAGTGATCGTGCCGCCATAGACGCGAATGTGATGGGCGTGGGCGCGGACAATCAACTGGTGCAGGCCGGCGATGACGTCGCCGGCCGAGGCCCCGGGGGCGTGCTGCGCACGGGCGCCGACCGCGGTGCCGAGGTCATTCACGCCCTCCAGGACGATCAGCCATTTGACCCCCGCGGGCGCCAGAACGTCGCGGTCAAACCGCGCCAGCGCGCTCGGTCCAAGCCCTTCGCGCAACAGCCGGTTGCCGCCGAGCCCGGCATTCAACACGGCGATGTTCGCGGTGGCCGGCGACGCCGCCAGCCGGCGCGCCAGTTGATCGGGCCAGCGGTCGTTGGCGTTGGTCGTCGAGCCGCGTCCGTCGGTGATCGAATCCCCGAGCACCACCACGGCGGCGGCGGGCTGGGTCGTCCGGACATCGATCTCGCTGAGCAGATACCAGTGGTCCACGTGCGCGGCTCCCGGCAGGTCCGCCGCGGCGACGGCATCGCCCGGCAGGATGAACGACGTGGTGCGCGATCCGGGATGGCCGGTGAGGTCGGCGGGCACGTTTCCCAGGACGATGCTGACGGCGAGATTGCTTCGCGCGGCCAGCTTGAACGGAATCTCGTCCGACACGACTGAAGCGCCGGCCTCAATCGTCACCGACGCGGAGCCGCTGAAGGTCAGGGCCTCGTCGGTTGCCGGCAAGATGGCGGCACCCCCGGCCGAATCGGCGAGGTGCGCGGCGGCGATCATGACCGCTCCGCGCCCGAAGACATTG
>Ga0335069_10004763_pt1 | contig 20021 bp, 15 predicted proteins | sample Lox_Sample_11_FD_206714 | JGI IMG/M metagenome (GOLD analysis project Ga0335069, IMG submission 206714) | Soil microbial communities from Loxahatchee National Wildlife Refuge, Florida, United States - Lox_Sample_1.1 | ecosystem: Environmental > Terrestrial > Soil > Wetlands | place: USA... | reverse complement strand
CTGCGTGCCGGCAATGAGTTTCCGTACGGGAGCGCCGACATATTTCCAGATGAAGACCGCAATCAGCACGGCCAGGGCGAGTTGGGCGCCGACCTCGTAGAGCAACATTCTCCAGGTACTCTCGCGCAGGTTGGCGTCCGCGGCCTCCAGCGAGAGGGAGGTGTCGAGCACGCCGAGGATCTTCTGGTCGGCGCGGTGAGCGTGACATTCGGCGTTGCTGCACGAGGGTTGATTCTCGATCGGCGTGATGATCCCCAGCACCCGTCCGTGGCCGTTCTTGTATATGCGAAAGCGCTCTTTGCCGATCAGTTCGGCCCGCGTTTGCGAATCGCCGTGACATCCCGTACAGGCTTCGTTGGCGGTGTTGATGTGATGCTGGATCTCGTTGGCTTCGGTTGAGTAGGTGATGGTGCCTTGTTTGTCAATGATGCGAATGCGAACGATGCCCGGTTCCTTGCCGGCGGTCTGGATCAACTCATGCAGACCCTCGCGGTCGTTGCGCATCATGGAGTACGACGCGCTGCGTTGGATGACATCGCTGAGGCGCTCGGCGGCGTGCAGCGTACTCGCTTCGAGGTGATTACGATGTAACCGCAAAGATAGATAGCCGAGCAGCGCGAAGATGATCAGCAGCATGGATAGCAGCAGGACGATCAACTTCGCGCTCAGGCTACGCGACAGGCGAATCCATCGCATCCAGGGAGATGCGGAATTCGCTTGCGCTCCGGGTTTGTTTTCAGTCGTTGGCATGGCTCATAGCTGCAGACCTTGCGAACGCCGCGACTTCGGGCGCTACTTCCGCCTTTGTTTTGGCGGGCTCGGGGAAGATGGGCAGGTACTCCACCGCCAGACGGAAGAGAGCAAATCCCAAGGCGATGATCATCAGCGTCACCATGAACTCGGTCCACTTCGGAACGTAATGATGTCCGACGTAGGTTTCGAAACCGATGAGGCTGATGTTCAGGCGATTGGTGATAAAGCCGAGCAGGCTGATGACGGCAGCCAGGTACAAGCCGCCCGGAGACGTCCTGACCTTCTTGAAGCTGAGCAGAGCGATGGGAATCACGAACGCCAGCGCCAGTTCCAGCCACAGGAAATAGGATTCGTAGCTGGGACGAACAATCTGGCCCAGCAAACCGCGATGGTAGAAATCTTCGAAGCGAAGCAGTGCGTTCACCCAAAGCGCGACCAGAAGGGCTCCGCCCAGGCGGATCAGCACGTTAAGTTCAAGATGCCGTCCCAGGGCTTTTGCGCTCTGCGTGGATTCGAAGATGGTCATGGCCAACCCAACCGCGACAGCCGATCCGAAGAAGAAGAACGGCAACGCGGGTGTGTACCAGAACGGATGAAGTTTGCTCGGCATGATCAGGTACAGCGAACCGAGCGAGCTCTGGTGCAATGTCGAAAGCAGAATCCCGAGAACGATCAGGACGGGATAGATTTTCTTGACCCACTTGATCCCGACCTGGAAATTGAACCGTTCGAACACGTTCGGAAGAAACTCGAAGAACAGCACCGTGGTGTACGTCATGACGCAGGTGCCGACCTCGAACATGACCGAATGCGGGTTCATGTAAATCATCTGATGCCAGATGAACCAGGGCCGGCCGAGGTCGAACAGCAACCCAACGATGAAGAGCAGGTAGCCGAGGAACGCGGTCAGCACTGCCGGCTTCACCACGTCGTGCAGGCTTTCCACGTTGAACAGGTACACCGCTCCGACCATGCAGAATCCGCCGGCAGCCAGCATGACGCCACAGAGGCAGTCGAAGCCGATCCACAGACCCCAGGGGAATTGGTCGGTCATGTTGGAGACGGCGCCCAACCCATGGAAGTAGCGAACGTAAGTCGAGTAAACGCCGAGGATCATGATGACGGCGAACACGACTCTCCAAAGCGTGAGCTTGATCTTCATTGCGCGCCCCCGTTCTTCTTGGCTGGCCCTTCAGCCGCGGCAACTTCTTCCCGGCGGTGGGAAATCCAGTAAATTCCGCCGAGGACCAGCGTCCACAGCGGGATGAAGTCAGGAATTCTCTCCATGACGCGGCCGGTGTATTCAGGCATGGGCGTTTCGCCCAGCTTGGCCGATGGCGGGTAGCCGAACGAGGCGGGTTCTACGCTCGACAGCAACAGCACTGAAGTGCCGCCGACTTCCTGCAAACCGTAAATGCGAGGGAGGTAATTCGAAGGAGTGTCGGCAATACGCTTTTTCGCCTCGGCGACCAGATCGTCGCGCTCGCCAAACTTGGTCGCGCCAGTGGGACAAATCTCGGCGCACGCCGTCGGCTTGCCGACCGCCAGGCGGTTGGGGCACATAATGCATTTCCGAACCCGGGGGTTCAGCGCGCCCCATTCGTACTTCGGTTGACTGAAAGGACAGGCGACCATGCAATAGCGGCAGCCAATGCACTTCCACACGTCGTAGGCGACAGGCCCTTCTTTTGTTTTATGAAGGGCGCCCACGGGGCACACCGAAGCACATGCGGGTTTCTCGCAGTGCATGCACAGGCGCCGCATGAACTTGTCTTCTTTGGTGAGAACGCAGGTGAACTTGTGTTCCGACTGGAACGCTTCCGCGGCGACCTTGTCGTCGTAAGGTAGTTTGTTTTCCTCTGCACAGCCCTGTTCGCACTGCTTGCAGCCGATGCAGAGCGTGGCATCGTAAAGGAGTGCCTTGCTCATAGATATGGGGGCTCCGGGTTGTACACCCCGTTAGCGGAGGGCGGGAACGGAAGCGGGGTCAGAAATAGTGATGTCTGGGTCGGCGATTTGTGGAGCGCAGTGCTCTTGAATCAGGCTCCGGACCCAGGGGAGGGCGGGTCCGGAAGCCAACTTGTAGAGCCGGTTGCGGTAGTCGTCGATACGCTGGCGAACCTGCCGCGGCCGGACTTCACCGAATCATGGTTCGGTGTATCTAAGGGCCGACACTGCGGTTCCATCAGTCGCCGGCTAAATTCCGGCGGCCAGAATGCTTACTTCAGGCCTTTTACGAACTCGGCAACAGCCTTCGCCTGATCGGCGGTGACGCCAGCGACGCCCTTCGTGTGGGGGGCTTTTTTGCCGGCCGCGCCGTTCTGGACGAACTCGGCGACGTCAACCTTCGTGCCCTTCAACGCCGGACCGACTTTGCCCGCGCCATCGGGACCATGGCACATCGCACACTTCGCCTTGTAAACGGCAGCGCCGTCTTCGGCGGCCCAGGACAGGCTGGGCAGGACCATCATCAGAGCTACAGCAATTGCCAGCACCAGGATCGTGAGCTTCATCAACTTCATTATTATTTCTCCTTGCCCATCGAAGGGCTTATCAGACCTTGCTGTCGGCCCTTGATGGTCCGCACAGCAGAACTTACGAGGCAAGTGTCGAACTTTCAGCGACTTCGGCGCTGTGACCCAGCTCACTTTTCGGAGTGATTAATAATTAATCGGCGAGTGACAGAAAACCGTCCGCCCGTAAAGGAATTCAGCACGTAGAGATTTTCAACTACCCGGGCACGGTTTGATTAGAGATTCAGCAGCGATTTCCTGCGTTAGTCAATCTTAAGAATCGTCTCGTAGTGCTCCGAACGCCCATCGAAGTGGGAGAGCAGTTTGCGCGCCTCGGGGGGAACTACCGCGAGAGTGTAGTCGGGTCCGGCGAATTCCTTCACATCGGCGAGGCTCTCGAAGTACGTGAGGGTGACGAGTTCGACTTCGTCTGTCCCGTCTCTTCGGAGCAAGTGGGCGCCCTGGAAACCTTTTATGCGATGGATGCCCGGCAGGACCTCCGAGCGGAGCAGTTCCTCGTACTTAGGTGCGTTTTCGAGATTCGTCCAGCCATGCCAGATACGGGTGATCATTGAGCCTCCTGGCGAGCAAGATTACGAAAACATCGTTGAAAAGATATTGAAGATTCATTAGCTTTGCCACATCCTACTCGCTCAACAACGAGGCTTCCTGGCAACCCCCGTTCACGAAACTGCACCGGCGCAGTCCACCCGCTTCCGCAAGCTCAAACTTGGCGCGTTTGTCGCTGTGCTCTATGCCTATTGCTCGGCTGGCCCGTTTGGCTTCGAAGAGATGATCTCGACCTCCGGGCCGGGGATGTCACTGCTTTTTCTGCTCTTTCTTCCATGGCTGTTCGCCTTCCCCATGTCGCTTGCAACGGCCGAGATGGCCACGGCAATGCCGGTAGAAGGCGGCTTCTATCGCTGGACACGGGCGGCCTTTGGCGACTTTCTCGGTTACCAGTGCGGCTTCTGGAACTGGACGGGCACCTTTCTCATGAATGCAGCCTACGCGGTCGGTCTCGCTGATTACGTTGCGCAACTGGCGCCCGTGATGGCGAGCGGTTGGCGACACTGGTTGATGGCGCTCTTCTTCTTGTTGCTGGTGGCGGCGTTGAACATCATCGGCGTGCAGATCGTGGGGAACGTCACAAAGGTACTGCTGCTCAGTGTCCTGGTCCCGGTAGCCATCTTCACAGTACTGGGTTTTGCACACATGCGCGTGAACCCTTTTGTTCCGCTTACACCACCCGGCAAGCCATGGCACGAGGTGTACGGAGTCGGGCTGGCGTTGGCTCTGTGGCTCTACTCCGGCTACGAACAGCTCTCCACGATCACCGAAGAAGTGGATCGTCCCGAGCGCAATTTTCCCCTCGGGCTCGCAATCGTGGTGCCTCTGGCGATGATTACATTCTTCCTGCCGATGGCTGCCGGGGTGGCGGGCAGCGGCGACTGGTCGAAGTGGACCACGGGGTACATCGTTACTGCGGCGCAGAACATTGGTGGACAGGCGCTGGCGGTGCCGATGTTCTATGCCGCCATGATTTCGGTGCTCTTGGGACTACAAACCACGCTCCTGTCCGGCGCCCGCCTGCCGTTCACTATGGCTGAAGATGGCTATCTGCATTCTTCCCTGGCGCAGCTCGATGAACGCTTTCGAACGCCGGTGAAGGGAATTGCGCTCTCGACGGTTTTTTGCGGGTGTCTCGCGGTGTTCACTTTGCCGCAGTTGATTGCGGTCTACATGTGGCTGCGCGTGGCAACATCGGTGCTGACGTTGCTCTCCGTCTGGCGGCTCCGTTTTACGCGACCCGAGATGCCGCGCGGCTTCCGCATTCCCGGAGGCAATGTTGGAATGGCAGCAGTTGTCCTGGTTCCCTTGACGTTGTTCGCTTGGGCGCTGATCAACAATGACGCGTGGGCGCGTTTGTGGGGCATAATCGCGCTGGCACTGGGACCCGTTTCCTACCTTGTCTTCACGCCCTCTGCGAAGAGTCGATCCATTGCGCAACAATAAAAAAGGGCGGCTTTTCAGTCGCCCGTAGGAGTTTCACCAGGAGGTCCAAGCAAGGATGAACTTCAGCGTGTAATCCACTCCACGTACACCCAGATACACAGAGCCCAAAACCAAAGCGTTAAGACAGCGGGTTTCCAATGACGACGCCACAAGTGTCGCCTACGGTTGGGCCCCTTCGTCTTTGCCCGCCAGACTCGCGCTTGGGGAATCCTGGGGCAGTCCGCTTTCGAACTTTCAGCCCACTCGACCGGAATGGAACGCGGTGCCATTACACTCAAGAATTTCATCGGCACCAGCGTAAGAGCCTTGAGTATCGAAAGTAATCCGAAATCAGCGCGCGGCTAACGAGGTTGTTCCGGCGCTGAAACTGGTTTCAAATTGGAACGATATCTTCGCGGGGAGGGCTACTCAGCCAGGCGGCAGGCGCCGCCGATTCTCCGCCAAAGATCATTTTTGCCCGCTCCGGTCTTGGTCGAGTAGGGCATGATGTCATCGCTGCCGAACGCGCTCTTCAGCGTGCGCAGCGAGTTGCTCAGGACATTATTGGAGATGCGGTCGGCCTTGGTGCCCACGATCACGAACGGCCGCTGGTGAAATTTAAGCCACTCGACGAGCTGCGTATCTTTATCCTGGGGCGGGATGTTGGTATCCACCAGGACGATGGACAGGGCTAGCGACTCGCGCTTCTCGAGATAGGGCTCGATGAACTTGGGCCACTCCGCCGAAATCTCTTTCGACAGCTTCGCGTAGCCATACCCTGGCAAATCGGCGAACAAGAGCTCCGGCCCAGATCGCCCCGCCCGCCTGACGGCGAAGAAGTTGATGCTGCGCGTGCGTCCCGGTGTCGAGGATGTTTTCGCCAGTTTCTCGCCGAGCAGGGAATTGATGAGGCTCGATTTCCCCACGTTCGACCGGCCCAGGAAAGCCACCTCCGGCGGACCCGGCTTGGGAAAATGCGCCGCGTCCATCGCCGACAGCATGAATTGTGCCGCCACGCGCATTATTGCCCTGCCTCCGCTCGCGCGAGTTTTGCGGCAGGTCGCGAAAACCGCACTTTCATCACCATCAGCGAACTGCACAACGAGATCGTCAGAGTGTTAGCGAGGATCATCGGCCAATCGTGCAGAACGATGCCGTAGGTTAACCATAGCGCCAGCCCGCATTCGAACACGATGAGCCAGCCCCAGGCGAGATCGTCGGTGTGGCGGGTACGCCACGCCCGAATCACCTGTGGTACAAACGAGGCGGTCGTGCAGAAGCCGGCGAGGTAGCCAATGGTGGCAACATCCATCTTCTTATGTTAACAAGGGCCGTGGAGGGAACATGCAACGAATCCATTTATTCCAGTTGCTGGTCTTATCGGTTATCGCTTTTTGTCTAGTCGTGCTGGTGGCGCGTCCCATCGTGCAACCGGAAACGGTTCGCGCCCAGACCGAAGCCAGTTGTGGCATCTTCCTTGAGCCGGGAACCACTATGATTCGCACCCCAGCGAATGATCGGCAGGTGATGGGGAAGATCGTGATTAATACTTGCAGCGGCCAGATCTGGGGCTTTCCGACCACCACGTCGGCACCTTATCCGGTGGACCCGACAAATCCTGCCCCGCCCGTGTCGAACCCGATTTACCTGGGGAAGTTCGCGATGGAAGCGGTGCGCAAGTGATCAATCGTTGAGCTTCAGCGGATGCTTCTCGTCTTCGGCCTCTTCGATGGGATGGCGCTCATTCCACTTGCGCAGGCCGAGCGCGATGAGGAAGCCCACGGGAATGCTCAGTACCAGCAGGACGAGCAACCAGATGATGGCGACACCCAGGTTGAAGTCTTTGGACACCAGTAAAACCAACATGACAGGCCTATTGTAAGACCAATGTCACATAGACGGCAGTGAGCACAGGGGATTAGGATGTTGGCGCCTTTATCCTTGCCATCGGAGCCTTCTGCCCGTGCGATTCTGCATCCGTTTGGGCTGTCTTATTGTCCTTTTTGCTTCGTCAGCCACTGCGCAGTGGACCCCCATGAATCCCGTTGTTTCGGTCGAGCAGCAAAAGGACGGGGCGCTATTTCACATGGGAACCGGAACCCTCAAGCTGCAGCTCTGCACGCCGTCGGTGATCCACGTTCTCTATTCGCCGACAACCAGCTTTCCGAACCAGCCCGACTACGTCGTCATCAACCACGACTGCCCGACGCCGCAATGGAAGCTGGATTCCACCGATGCGGATGTCACTATCACCACGGCCACGCTGAAGATCACAGTAGCCAAGAACGACGGTTCCATCACCTACCGCGATCTGCAAGACAAGCAACTGGTCCAGGAAGCCAGCCGCAGGCTGACGCCGGTCAGCGTCAACGGCGAAAACACTTACCGGGCGGAATCTTTCGTCAACATCTACGGCTCGCATGAAGGTTTGTATGGGCTGGGCCAGCACCAGGCGGGAGTGTGGAACTATCGCGGCGAGTCGGTTGATATCTCCCACGACAACACGAATATTTCGATTCCACTGATGCTGTCGAGCAACGGCTACGGCATCTTCTGGAACAACACGTCGCGCAGCCGCTTCAATAATCGTTTCGCCAACTACCTTTACATAAGCTCGGAAGTCGCCGACGTCATCGACTACTACTTTCTCTACGGACCCGATTTCGACCAGATCATCGCCGAGTACCGCCAGCTGACCGGCGAAGCGCCTCTCTTCGGCAAATGGGCCTACGGCTTCTGGCAATGCAAGAACCGCTACAAATCGCAGGACGAAATCCTGAAGATCGCCAAGAAATATCGCGACGACCAGATCCCCATCGACAACATCGTGCAGGACTGGTTCTGGTGGAACCGTAAGGGAGAGCACGTCTTCAACTCCAACTATCCCGACGCGGAGACGATGATTGAAGCGCTGCACAAGCAGAACTTCCACTTCATGATCTCTGTGTGGCCGTTCTTCGAGCCGGGTTCGAGCGCCTATGAGTCGATGGAGCGCAACCACTGGTTCGTGGACAAGTTCAAGTACGCCAAGCCGCCGTATCACACCGACGGCATGGCCGTTTACGACGCGACCAATCCCGAGGCGCGCAAGTTCTACTGGGACCTGATGAACGACGCGCTCTTCAAGATCGGCGTGGATGCCTGGTGGCTCGACACCACCGAGCCCGAAACCGAGGGCCAGGAAGACAACATCCTGCTCAACCACAAGCTGGCGATCGGCAGTGGGAACCGCTACGTGAACCTCTATCCACTGATGACCACCGGCGCGGTGCACGACGGCCAGCGCGCCGCCTCGGACGACAAGCGCGTGTTCATCCTTTCGCGCTCGGCTTTTGCGGGCGACCAGCGCTACGGCGTGACGGCGTGGTCGGGCGATATTAACTCCGACTGGTTCAGCTTCCGCCGCCAGATTCCTGCGGGGCTGAATTTTTCGCTCTCCGGCATGCCGTACTGGACCACCGACATCGGCGGCTTCGTCTTCGCTAAGACCGACAATCCGGAATATCGTGAATTGTTCTTGCGCTGGTTTGAGTACGGGACCTTCTGCCCCATCATGCGCGTACACGGCACGCGCTCGCCCGACGAAAACGAGCTTTGGTCCTACGGTCCCGACGCACAGAAGATTCTCGTCGGCTACGACCGCTTCCGTTACCGCCTGCTGCCTTACATCTACTCGCTGGCATGGAAAACCACCAGCGAGGGTTATACGCCGATGCGACCATTGGTAATGGATTTCCGCGACGACGAGAACGCGCGCAACATCGGCGACCAGTTCATGTTCGGCCCGGCGTTCCTGGTGAACCCCGTCACGGAACCTGGGGTGAACCGCCGCCGCATCTACTTGCCGAAAGGCACATGGTATGGATTCTGGACCGGCTGGGATATCGACGGCGGCCGCTTTATCGACGTCGCCGCACCTCTTGAGCACATTCCGCTGTTCGTCCGCGCAGGATCGATCGTTCCCCTCGGCCCGAAGATGGAGTGGTCCACCGAAAAGCCCGCCGATCACATCGAGCTGCGCGTTTATCCCGGCGCCGACGGGGACTTTACGCTCTACGAAGACGAGAACGATAACTACAACTACGAGAAGGGCGCCCATGCCACCATTCCCATGCACTGGGACGATGCCGCGAAGAAGCTGACCATCGGCAGCCGCGTCGGCACTTTCCCCGGCATGCTGGAGGAGCGCACCTTCCATGTCGTGTTCGTGCACGATAACCACGGCGGTGGCATGGAGCCGGTAGCTGGCGATCAGGACGTGAAGTATTCCGGACAGCTGGTGACGGTAAGCTCGGTGAAACCGCCAGTGACTGATAAGAAGTCAGAAGAAAAGAAGTAATGTGTGGGACGGGCATTCCTGCCCGTCCATGCTTACGTATACAGCCCAATCACCTGCTCGATCGCCCTGCGGCAGACCGCGCAGAATTTGTCGTAACGGGTGAACATGATGCAGTTCTCCTCCGGCCGGTAGTAGCCCTTCGCTTCGTAGATTGCGCCCTCGAATGCACCGACCTTCCCGGAATACTTGTCGTGGTCGAGCAGATCGTCTTCGTGTTTCTTCTCTTCCTGGAAGAGCGCGTCCATCACCGATTCCGGCTGATTGGTCCGGCGAATCTCGCGGCGGCGCTTCTGGATCTCGTGTGAGAACGTCTCGAACGCATCTTTCTCCCATGGCGTGGGAATCGGCGTGCCTTGCGCGACGAGATCTTTCCACTTCAGGTCCGCCGGATCAAGCAGCGCCGTCGCATTCGGCTCCCACGGTTCCACCTTCTTGGTGTTGTTGTAGGAAACATCCGAGGTGTAGTACTCATCAGCGAGTCCCGCGAAATGATGCCCGAATTCGTGCACGAACACATACGGCGACCACAAGCTGTCGGCCGCTACGGTCGAATAGAGGTTGAAGATGCCGCCGCCACCGTAGGTGTTCGTGTTGGTCAGGATCTCGACGAACTCATACGGTGCGAACTGCGCGAGGTTGCGGAAAGCCTTGTTGTCGAACGTCAGCACGTAGCGCTCGGAGTCGAACGCATCGTACGTCGCGCCAACGGGCGAGTGCCGGTAAATCCCCGTGGACGGCCGCGAAATTCCCGACTGCTCTGCTGCCGGACACAGCCCCCAGACGTTGAAATCGCTGCGGTGCTCCTTGTACGGTGAGGTTGAGAAAAGGATATCCATCAGCCGGTGCGCGTCCTTCTCGAACTTCGCCGACTCCGCTGCGGTGTAGCCATCGCCGAGGATGAGGAAGTCTACGTGGGTCGCCGGATCGCCCGACTCCTGCAACTTGATCAGTGGTGCGGGAGTTTTCCACGTGGCGCGATCGATGAATTTGTCTTTCGGGTCAACGTTGATCGTCCACAGTTCGCGAAACGCGTTCTGCTCGTCGCGCTTCTTCAGGATGATCTGAACCGGTTTCTCCGGAGCAGGGAAGCGCAGCGACTCGGAGAATGTGCGGCTGATCTCCTTCGCCTCGTCGGTCGTCTCCCACTCGCCGAAAACCGACGCGAACCCGCGCGAGTAGATGATCTTGTTGGTCGCGCGATCGCGCACCTCGAAGAAATATTTGCCGAGATTGGTGTCGTCGATTGTCTTATTCAGATTGCCGGGCCAGGGCAGCGGTTCGAGTACCACTTCGCCCATGCTGAAAAGCTCAGAATGATCGTTGCCGGTGTGGTAGTAGTCGAGCCGCATGGTGCGCGGCGTGGCGGCGAACAGGGAGATGGCAGAAAGCAGAACAACCAACAACATTTTGCGGATCATAGCGCAAGGATTGTACTAGCAGGGGAGTGCTCGTCGTCAGTGACTCACCGCCATCGGCTGCAGTGGAGGTTCATCCGTCACCGTGTACACCCGACCGTCGCGCAGGTACATGTGCTCGATCTCTTCCTTGTTGAACGGCCGCGCTCCGCGCCGTCCAAACACGGTCAATTGGTTGCCGCTCTCGTCAACAGCGCGATCGCGATCTACGCCGCGCGATATCGCCAGCGCCGGACCATGCGTCTGATAGCGCGCAATCAGCTTCGGACTTGGCCGCGGGCTGAATCCGATGAACCCGGCGGAAGCCGTTCTTGCCGTCGGCCACGAAAGCGAACTGGCTCGAGTTAACCATCGTGATCTTGATGTCGTTTACGTCGTTCAACTCGCCACCCGCGTTATATACCTGGTCGAGCTTGGGATGTTCCGGTTGCTCGATATCCACCAGCACCATGCCCTGCTTGCCGCCCGAGACATACGCGTAGGTTCGTGCCGTGTACACGTTGCGCGCGTCCTCTAACGGTACAAATGCGCCCTTCACCAGCACCGGCTTGTCCTTCTGCGTGATGTCGAGCACCTTCAGCCCGTCGTGATCGGTCACGAAGGCATAACGGAACTGGATGGAAATCCCCGTTGGCCGGTTGATCTCAGGAGCCGGAATCGTGGCTACTACCGCTGGTTTCAGAGGATTATCGAAGTTGATGACAACCACACCTTTATCGCAAAGCACGTACCCATAGACTCCAGCGAACGCCATCCGCCTAGCGCCGTTCAGGATGCCGTCGGGATTGAACGTGACCGCGCGCCTGATGTAGTTGTTGCGGGGTTCGCCGTCGAGCAGGGTCGCCACGCCGGGATTTTTCGGATCGGTGTTGCCGACCACGATCAGCCCTTCGTACTTGTCCGTCACATACAGGAACCCGGTGATGAGGTGGATCGGCTGTTCTTCGTTCTCTTTGAAGTGCGTGCGAGTGGGGTCAACACCCAAAGTAGTTGGCGTTGTCACCGACGTCGCGTACTTCGTCTTCACGTAGAACTTCTGCCCCAGCGGCGAGACCGGCGCCGTAATCACGCGCTCAGAAATGTCCTTGTTGTCGATGTTCGCCACGTCGAAGATGCGGAAGCCACCCTCGCCCATCGCCGCGTACACATACTCGCCGCGCAGTTGCACGTCGAGCACTTCTTTCCCGCTATGTTCGTAAGCTTCTTTGAGTTCCAGCTTGCGCTCTTCGTGCTTCTTGTAACGCTCAGGATAAGCAATCTTGTGCAGGTCGCTGCCGATGATCGCCGGAGGCTCATCGCGCTCCGCCACCGCCACGGCCTCGAAACCGCCCTTGCCGTTTGCCACCCAGGCGTAGCGGCTCATAAAGTTCAGGTAGCCGGTGCCGAACAGCAGCACCTGCGACAACCAGGCGTTGTTGTCATTCTGCTTCGAAATGTGGCAATCGGTGCACTGTTTCGTCTCGCGCGCCCGCACCGTATGCGGAACATATGGGCTGAACGCTTGGCCGCTGAAGCCCTCCGCCGAAACCGTCTGCTGCGCGTAATAGAGCCAGTCTCGATTCGCATTCTGCGAACTCACCACCACCGCGCACGCCGAGCGCACCGGAGCCACCTTGTTGCCCGTGACGGTGCCATCGATCCCCAGCATATAGGCGTCGTCGCGCAGCACGTGGAAGTTATAGGAAGTCCAGTTGCGCGTCGTGAGGCCTTCGTTGTGCAACATCGGCATCCGCCGATTCGCCACCATCGACAGATGACACCCGAAGCACGTCGTCGTCCACGCGCTGTGGCAGCTCATGCACGTCATGCGGCTGTCGCCATGCGCCAGCTTCGTCTTGTCATCCGGCGACGAACCCCACGTCTGGCCATCCTTCAGCACCGTCTTCGCATAGCGTGATTTCTCGCTGTAGTGGGCGTTTCCCGGGGTGATGGTGTCTTTCGTCTGCACCACCTCCCACTCCAGCTTCGGGTCTGCGACAGAACGTTGATACAGCCGTCCTTCGCGCCACACGAAGCGCAACTGGCCATCCGGCGTGCGCAGCCGAGCCAGGTTTGTGCCACCCTCCGGCGCTGCCGGACCAGTGGTCTTCAAGTCGGCATAGTTGTCGATCGAGCCGTGACAGTTCACGCACGTGATCTCGATCGCGTCGCGCGTCTCGCCGTAGAGCTTGCCGTTGCCGTGCGCATCCTGCTCGAAGTGGCAATCCACGCACTGCATGCCCTTTTCGAGATGGATGTCCTTGAGATGGACCGCTTTCTTGAACTTCTCCGGATCGTCATTCGCGACGAGCTTGTCGTCTTTGTCGAGCAGGTTCCCTTTGCGATCGTGCTTGTAAACGGCGCGGAAGATCCAGCCGTGCGAGTGGAAGTCAGCGAACTGCGTCTTCTCCAGCTTGGCGTTGAACTCCGGAGAGCCGACTTTCTCCAGGAACTTCTCATCAGCCCAAAGGCCGCGCGTAGCCGACGATTCCGGGTTGCGCACGCGCACCTGCTGCATCTCTTTTTCCGACGGGTCGTGCTCTGTCGCCGGATACATGAACTTGGCGTCCACTTCGTTATCCCACCAGGTGTACCCGAAATAGGTGGCGACCATGTTGGTCCCCGGATGGATGTGGCACACGATGCACTGGCTCGACGGGATCGACTTTGTCAGCTCGTGCCGGATTGGATGTCCCGGCTGATTCTTCGCAATCGTCGGATCTACCGACGCCGACGTCCCGCTGTGTCCATACTTCGCCGCCCACGCCGAATGCTCGGGATTGATATCGTTGGCGTAGATGACGTGACAGGCGGTGCAGCCGCTGTGTCGATAATCGCCGGGCTGATCGTTGGTTCCGGGAAACGACAGCATGGGATCGAGCAAGCGCGTCTTCTGCAATCCAAGGAATACCGGATCCGTCCGCAGTTGCGTGCCGAAGCCGCGATTGCCCAACTTCACATCCGGCTTGCCCGCGTCTTCGTCGAGTTCCGGAACACCAAGATCGCCCTTCGCCTTGCCGCCGCGTTCAAATACGCGGAGCACGTTGCCGGGCTCTGATGTTTCCCAGCGCTGCAGTGGTTCGAGGTAGGGAAGTATGCCTTTTGTCTTCGTATCTTCTTCTGTCGGCGGAGGCCAAGTCTGCAACCGTTGCGGCTTGCCGTCGCGCCCGTAGCTCTCGCCGAAGTGCGCGTTTTTATACATGAAGCCGCCGTTGTTGTAGAGGGCGGCTTCCCACAGCATGGCGCCGTGCGTCATCATGCTCATGCGCACTTTGCGGACTTCATTCACGTGGCATCCCGATGAACCGCAGGTCTGGTCGGCAACGCGAAGGTCGCCAGGGTTCACGAAGCGAACGTATTCGGGGCTTTCCTTCAGCCAGTCAACGTAGACGCGCACGGGCACCGGTCCATTCTCCGGCAGCTTCCGGGATTGGACATGCGCCTGCTTCTTGACCTCGTCATATTCGCGGCTGCCGGGCTGCGCGCCGGCCGTCACGCTGGCGTTACTGTTGCCGCCGTGGCAATCCACGCACGCGATGTGTACCGTCGTCGTCGGATGCATGCTCGCGCTGTCCGTCTGCGTATGACAGCTCACGCAACCGGCGTTGCGCGCGGCGACCGACTCCGGCGTGTTTTCCTCGAGCGACATTACCTGTCGAGGTGGATTATCTTGTCCCGGAGCGGCAGCCAGGGAACAGAATGCCGCCAGCAAAACCACGAGCACGCCCGCGATCGTTAATTGTTTCTTCATCGAGAATGAAAGCCCTAGAACTGGAACCGTATCAGCGAAAACGCCGAAAACAGAGTCTGCGACGTGTAAATCTTTCTCAACCCTGAACCGGGCGTGAACCCCGCCACGCCAAACGTGAAGGTCATGTTGTCCGACAACAGCGGACGATAAATAGCTCCCACGCTGTAATCGAGCCCCAAACTCGTCGGAATGTCCGATTGGAACAGCAGCAACTGCAAGGGCTCGGTGTGCGCAAAGCGCATGGCATTGAAATTCGTGATGAGCTTCAAATTCTGCGTCACTTCGGCATCGAACCCTGCGTTCCAGAGATACAGACCCGGGTTCACGTAGCTCGCCTTGCCTTCTTCCTTGCTTGAGCGCAGATCGGGAATAAAGCTATCGGGCGATGTCAGTGCCACACCAGTTCCCGTTAGCCGGATGCCTTCGCGGTTGAAAAAGCTGAAGATGCCGCCGGCGAACGAGTCGGCATCCACAATCGAATCGAAGCCGCGCGCGGTGCCATTCCGCGGATTCTGATCGCCCGACGAATACAGAAAGGATACGCGGGGGCGATACCAGTCTTTGTCATAGGACAGTTCGACCGCCACCAATTGTGCGTTGATGTCAGTCTTCCGACCAGCAACAGGGTTCTTCTCGTCGTGCCCCAGGACCTGGTAGAAGGCGTGGTTCACGTTCAGCCGTCCGATGTGGCCAAGTCCGCTCCATCCGAAGTAATTAGCGCGAATTGCTCGCGACGCGATTGTACCCAGCGGAGCAGGGCGCACCAGGAACCCGTTGTCGTCGTAGTGCCGCTTGCCGTTGTCGCTGTTGTAGAGATAGCTGAAATTGACCGTGTAACCCTTGGCGAAAAAGTCCTGGATATAAACGTTCGCCACCGCGACGTCCTGGTTGCGGCGGTGCAACGTGTTCAGGCCGCTGTTGGTGTCTTTCTCCAGAAAATCGAAGTAAGCGGCGTTGTATTGAATGCGGTTCGAGCGCAGGTTGCCGAACAGGCGCACGCCCGGCTGCTCTTCGGAGAACACGAAACCCCGAAAGTCGCTAGTGAACTCCTGGATGCCGGCGCGGATCGAGAAGAAGTCGTAGTTCGAACTCAGGTCGTGGATCTTCAACTCGCCGAAAGCCTCTTGCAATCCGGCGTGGTAGTCGAAGCGAGACGTGCCATTGCGAACATCGGGACTCACGATGCCGCGCTCACCCGTCCATATCTGGTTCAGATTAATGGCCGGGGTAATGCGGATGCGCCAATCCACCGGCTTGAACGACGTATCGCCGTGGAACAAATCGAAGGAGAACCGGAACGTTTGCGCCAGGAATTGCTGCCCACCGTGCCCGTAGAAGTTCGCGCTTCCCGGATTCTCCGCCGCCACGCCGCTGGGCACGTATAACCGACGAACATCAACCGCCGTCACGCTGGTTCCGGTGAAGTTCAGGAAGGTGCGCCCGAACAGCGGATAATCGCCTTTGAGGACGTTGCGGTTGAACGGATCGAACCAGCGTCCGTAGACGAGCGGATACTCACCTGCGCGTCCGGGATAGCGATCCCACTCGGGATATTCCAACGCCCACCGGTTCGGCCGCGGTACCGTGTGGTTCTCCGTAGTCGCGACCTCGGGCTCTTCCGGTTTGGGATTGATGTTGCGACGGCTAATCTCGCGATACGGAGGCAATTCGCCGTCGCGCTCGCCGCCCGGGCCGGAACTGATCGAGCGATCGCGCTTTATCGGGGCATCGGTCGGCTTCAATCGCAGCTCAATCGCGAGCACATCACCCGAACCGAGCACGATTCCTTGCTGTGTTACGGTTTCGAATCCTTCGGCCGCAACCTTGATTGAGTACGTTCCAGCCGCCAGTCCGCCGATGCGGAAGATACCGTCTCCGCTGGTCATGCTGCTGGCGCGGTGTCCGTCGGCGCCGACCAGGAGAATGGTCGCGCCCCCAACGGAGCGGTCGTCCGTCGCCTGTACCATGCCCATCATCGCCGACAACGTTTGCTTGTTCTGGCTAGGAATGCGGCGATTGGAGCCAGTCGAAGCCGTCTGCACGTTGGCAGAATCCTGGGCAGCCGTGGCGATAGACACCACGACCAGCACCAGGGCGCACCGGCTGGAGATGCTCCAAGGCATAAAGAGGTCTGACGAGTTTACTTGAAAGTCACCAATTTTCTAGCAGGAAAGTAGCCGATCGGGAACCTCGCTGCATACCCTCATAACTACATAAGCAACAGGCCGTAAGTCGCTGAATCATCTACCTGATGAGCCCGATAAAAACTTTCGATTTCCACTCGGTCAGGCTGCTCATTTACAAACAGGTCATCCTGAGATTTCTATGCCGTGAACGCGACCGTTGCTGGCGGCTCGTTCCGGTTCAGGAACAATTAGGGGGAAGACAAAAGATGCGCAGGAGGGGAACGGTCGTTTCTCTGCTGCTTGGCGTTTTGCTCTACAGTCCTGCGATTTGGGCGCAAGCGGCGTCGCCGGACCGTATCGCCAAGCTCGAACAACAAGTGGCCGCCGCGCAAGGCTCAGCCGACAACGCCTGGATGCTGGTCAGCTCCGCGCTGGTTTTGCTGATGACCGGTCCAGGCCTGGCGCTGTTTTACGGCGGCCTGGTGCGCAAGAAGAATGTGCTCGCCACCATGATGCAAAGTTTCGCCATGATGGCGATCGTCACCGTTTTGTGGGGAATCATCGGTTACACGCTCTGTTTCGGCAGTGGGAGCGGCTTTATGGGTGGGTTAGAGCATGTGTTTCTGAAGGGAGTGGGAGCTGCGCCTGATCCCGATTATGCCGGCACCATTCCGCAGCAGACGTTCATGGTTTATCAGCTCATGTTCGCCATCATCACGCCTGCCTTGATCACCGGAGCCTTTGCCGAGCGCATGAAGTTCAGCGCCATGGCAGTGTTCATGGTGTTGTGGTCGGTGATCGTTTACGCGCCGATGGCGCACATGGTCTGGGGCAAAGGCGGACTGCTGAACGCCGCGCTGGGCGGGCGAATCCCAACGCTCGACTTCGCCGGAGGAACCGTGGTGCACGTCACGTCCGGCGTCTCAGCGCTGGTCTGTGCGCGCTATTTAGGCAAGCGAATAGGTTATCCGCATGAGCCGATGCCGCCACACAGCGTGGTTCTGAGTTTCATCGGAGCGTGCCTGCTGTGGGTTGGCTGGTTCGGCTTCAATGCCGGGAGCGCCCTGGCTGCTTCAAGCCTGGCGACGAGCGCGTTTGTCGCAACCCATTTCGCCGCTGCTGCAGCGGCGCTGAGTTGGGCGGCAGCGGAATGGATCCATAACGGGAAACCCAGTGTGCTGGGTGGAATTTCGGGCGCGGTTGCCGGATTGGTTGCCATCACGCCCGCGGCTGGATTCGTAACTCCGATGGCTGCGTTGCTGATCGGTTTCATCGCGGGAGCGTTCTGCTTCTTCATGGTCGCGAAGGTGAAAGCCAGGTTCGGCTACGACGATTCGCTTGATGCCTTCGGCGTGCACGGCGCGGGAGGAACGATCGGCGCGTTGCTGACGGGACTGTTCGCGGTTCGGGCGGTAAATCCGCTGGGCTCGGGACTGTTCGAGGGCAACGCTCGTCAACTGTTCAACCAGGCTGTCGGCGTGCTGATCGCGTGGGTTCTCGCGATTGTCGGCACATTGATTATCCTGAAGATCGTGGACGCGACGATTGGCTTGCGAGTTCCGGAGGAACACGAGATCAAGGGACTCGATCTCACGCAGCACGGCGAAGAGGGCTACTCGTGGGAAGCCTCGGCGGTCTAGCGCAGCACCAACACAGATAAGGATCTGACGATGACGAAATTGGAAGCAGTGATTCAACCTTCGAAGCTGGAACCGGTAAAGGAAGCGTTGATTGAAATCGGCGTGGACGGAATGACCGTCCTGGAAGTTCGCGGCCACGGCCGCCAAAAGGGTCACACGGAGTTTTACCGCGGGCGCGAGTACACGGTCGATCTTCTGCCGAAGATCAAGCTGGAAATCGTGCTCAACGACGAACTGGTCGACAAGGCAGTGCAGGCGATCGTCAAGTCGGCGCAGACCGGGAAGATCGGCGACGGCAAGATATTCCTTACGCGCATTGACGAGGCGATTCGCATCCGCAACGAGGAACGGGGAGCAGCCGCAATTTAGGTCCTTCAGTATGGCATTTACGCTGGCAGTCAACGGGTTGCGCGACCATTACGCGTCGGAATCGGCGCGCATTCGTCAGATGTTCGAAGCCGACGGCGACGGCGCTTCTGCTGTCGCCGCTCGCGCGCAACTCGTCGACAGCCTCGTCTTGCAGTGCGCAGAACGAATCACGCGCACCGGCGCACACAAGGTTGCGGTGGTTGCCATCGGCGGATACGGGCGGCGCCAACTGTTTCCGTTTTCCGACATTGACTTGATGTTCCTCGCCAACGACAACGCGGCAAAGGACGCCTGTCGCGACTTGATCCGTAACGCGTCGCAGGATTTGTGGGACATCCGCTTGAAGCTGAGTCCCGCGACGCGTACGCTCAGCGAATGCGACAAGCTCGACACGGAAAATGTGGAGTTCACCGTGTCGCTGCTCGACTCGCGGTTCTTGGCAGGCGACCAGGATGTTTACCGTAAGCTGCGCGACCAGGTTATTCCGGGACTGGTTAATCGCGAGTGGCAGACGCTGGTGCAACTGCTGGTGGAGCGGACGCAGTCGCGTCACGATAAGTTTGGGCAAACCATTTTCCACCTCGAGCCCAACATCAAAGAAGTTCCCGGCGGCGTCCGCGATTACAACGTTGCCTGCTGGCTTTCGCTGCTTGGCATCATGGAAGGCGGCGGGCCGCTTCCCGAAGGAAGTGCAACCAAGCCTGAATTGCAGCCGGCGCTCAACTTCCTGATGGCGACGCGAACGTTTCTCCACTGGCGTGCCGGGCGCGACGACAACACGCTTAGCTGGGAAGCGCAGGACCAGGCCGCGGCGCGCTCGATCGGCAGCAGCAACGGCTCGATCGGCGGCGCGACGGAATGGATGCGCTTGTACTTCCGGCACGCGCGCGTTATCAACCGCCTGACTGCGCAACTGATGCAGGAAATTCCGGCGCGGCGCTCGTCAATCTACCGGCAGTTCGTGAACTGGCGCTCGCGCATTTCGAATCCCGATTTCAGCGTCAGTAACGGCCGGGTCTATTTCCAGAACGCCAGCCAGGTCAAAAACCTGGAATTGATCCTGCGCGCATTCGAGTTCATCGCGCAGCACGGGTTCCAGCTTTCCGGCGATGCCGAGTCGCGCATCCAGAAGGCGCTGCCG
>Ga0335069_10004762_pt1 | contig 20022 bp, 23 predicted proteins | sample Lox_Sample_11_FD_206714 | JGI IMG/M metagenome (GOLD analysis project Ga0335069, IMG submission 206714) | Soil microbial communities from Loxahatchee National Wildlife Refuge, Florida, United States - Lox_Sample_1.1 | ecosystem: Environmental > Terrestrial > Soil > Wetlands | place: USA... | reverse complement strand
CGCGCTCGCCACCTTCAGCACGCGCGTCGCGGTGTTCCCGCGCAGCACGGTGACGCCGACGCCGGAGAGCGCGATCCCGCCCTCGGTCAGCTTGCCGCCGACGGCGTACTTGCCGTTCTTCTTCGTCGCCTTGATCGTCAGCGACGGCGTGCCGACGAGGGAGCGTGCATCGAAGGTGGCAGCGGCGTTCACGGTGCCGACGCCCCGGTTGTACGGGGTGAACAGCGTGTTCCAGACGCTGACCGTGGCCGCCGACGGGCCCGTGAAGATGTTGTTGACCGTGAACGACGCGTCGAGCAGCTGAGCACCCTGCACCGCGCGGCCCGGCGAGCCGACCGGTGTGTCCCACGGCGGCAGGCAGATCTTCATCACGTACGCGCCGAGTTGCGCGAGTGCACCGCTCGTGGGATCGACGTAGAGCGTGAGCGTCACCGGCTGACCGGCGACGGTGAGGTTCAGTAGCCAGATCGCCGCGTGCGTGCCGGGCGCGCAGGGGTCGGAGGCGGGCGCGACGGGATTGGTCGTCGTGACGGACCCCGAAAGCGGAAGCGTCAGCCCGACGTCGTGTCCGAGCGCGGTCGCAGTCGTTTGACCGATCGTCGAGTTCGCGGCCTGACCGAGGTTGGCGGTGTACCCGCTGGGGACGATGATCGTGATCGCGGCGATCGGGTCCGTCGCCTGGGGGACGCTGATGTGGAGCGTCGTCGCGGTCCCTGCGGCGGACACCGCGACCGACGCGGAGTTGGCGCCGAGCGCGGTGGCCGCGAGGGCCAGCGCCGCCGCCGCGATCGCGGCGACGATCGCCGCGCGGGTGCGTGTGCTCATCTGCTGCGGTCCTTTCGTCTGTCCTGCACTGTCAGCTGGTCGGGATCGGCTTGCCGAGGACGTGCCAGTAGCCCTGCTGGAAGCGGACGAGATACGTCTTGCGGATCGGAAAGTAGTTCGTCGGCGACGTCGAGAGCGGGATGCCCGGGAGCAGGAACGGGTTCGTCTCGTTCATGTGCGTCGCCGCCGCGAGCAGGCCCGCGCGCGTCGGGTTCTTGCCCGCGTGCTTCAGCGCGTCGACCAGCGCATACGCGGCCATCATCCCGTAGAGATGCGCGACGGCCTTCGGGTCCTCGCCGGGGAGGTACTTCTTCATGATCGCCTTGTAGAGCTTCACGCCGGCCGTGCTCTGCTGCGTCGGGTTCGTCGGGTCGTGGAGGAACGCCGTCGACATCGCGCCGTCTCCGACGGTCGCACCGGCGCTCAGCTTCACGATCTGCATCACCGCCGGGTCGATCGACACGGAGGTGACGTACTCCGTCGGATTCCAGCTCAGCCGCGCCGCCGCGACGAACGCCTGGATCGCCTGCGAGGGCAGCGCGAAGATGACGAAGGTGTCGGCGCCCGAGTTGTGCAGCTGCTGCACCTGCGAGGTGACGGTCGGCTCGGTGACGACGTAGCTCTGTGTCGAGACGATCTGGCCGGCGTGCGAGCCGAGCCCGCGCTTCAGCCCGGCGAGCAGCTCCTTCCCGTACTCGTCGTTCTCGTAGAGGACGGCGACCTTCGCGTTCGGCTTGCCCGCGGCGATGAGGCGGCCGTAGACGGCGCCCTCGCCCTCGAAGCTCGGCAGCAGTCCCATCGTCCACGGCGTCTGCGCATGGTTGTTCCCGATCGCCGTGGCGCCGCTCCCGACGAACAGCTCCGGCACCTTCATCTGGTTCAGGTAGCTCGAGATCGCGATCGACTGCTCCGTCCCGATCGTGTTGAAGATGGCGAAGACGTGGTCGCTCTCGACGAGCTTCTGCGTCTGCTGCACCGTCTGCGACGGGTCGTACTGGTCGTCCTCGACCTGGTAGACGATCTTGCGTCCGTAGACCCCGCCGTGCGCGTTGACGTATGCGAAGTACGCCTGCGCTCCCGTCAGCACCGGCTTGTACGCGGACTCGGACCCGGTGAGCGGGCCGGTGCCGCCGATGAGGATCTGCGTCGGCGTCACGCCGGGGGCGGCCGCGCGGAAGGCGCCGGAAGCGGCCGGGACGGCGACGAGCATCGCAGCGCCGAGCGCGACCGCGAACCCGCGGATCACTTCGACACCGCCTTCTGAAGGACCGACAGCTTCAGCGTCTCCCGGCCGATCGTGATCGACGAGCCGGGCTGGACGTCGTCGAGGTACAGGGCGTTCGCGCTCGACTGCGCCGTCGACGTGGCGCCGATCGTGACGACGAGCCGCTTGCCGGCCGGAACGAGCCCGGCCTCGTTCATCAGATGGATGGTCGCGACGCCGTTTGCCGTCGAGATCTTCGTGCCGCCGGCGCTGATCGGCGTGCTCGTCCCCGCGACGGTGAGCACCGCGACGAGCCGGTCCCAGCCCTTCGCGTTCGTGTAGCGGACGGTGACGGTCGAGTCGCCGAACGTCTCGTGCGGACCGCCGGTAAGCCGCGCGCCGCGCACGGTCTTGCCGCCCGGGCTCCGCATCGTCGTCGTCCCGGGCAGCGAGACGCTCGTGAACTTCGTCGGCGGCAGACCCGCGTAGCTCGTCGTCGACCCGTCCCACGGATCGTGTGCGAGCTCGACGGGCGGCTTGCGGTCGATGCCGTTCTGCGTCCCCTTGAGGTAGCGGTCGAACCACTGGACCGCCTCGCCGAAGTACGTCGGCTGCTCGGCGGCCGGGTTCGCCGCCGGTGCGTGGCCGAGGTCGCCGACGTACAGCCGCTTCGGCCCCTTCAGCAGCTTGAACGCCGCCTCGGCCTGGTCGATGTCGAAGAGGAAGTCGTGGCGGCCCTGGATCAACAGCGTCGGCACGGTCAGCGACGAGAGATGCGTAAGCGGCGAGCGCGGAGCGGAGAGCCCGGTGACGGACGCCATGTTCGTGCTCGCCGTCAGCGAGGGCACTGCCGCGAGCAGCGCGGGGTCCCAGCGCGCCGACGGAACGAGCTGCGAGAGGTAGACGACGAGCCCCGACTTCGACAGCCCCTGCGGGGCGAGCGCAGTCGTCAGGTTCGTCCACGTGATCGTCGGGACGATCGCCTTGAACGGGACGCCGGCCACCGCCGCGTTCCAGACGGCGCCGCCGCCGAGCGAGATCCCGAGCGCGCCGATCTGCGTGTCGGAGACCTCCGGACGCGTGGTGAGCCAGGTGAAGAGGAACTGCGTGTCGGCGACGTCCGTCGGCCCGTCGAGGCCGAACAGCCCGCCCGAGGCGCCGTGCCCGCGCGCGTCGCACATGAGCGAGGCGTACCCGGCCGGGGCGAGGAAGCCCGTCGCGAGCGGCTCCATGTCCTGGTGGCGGCCGCCGAGCCCGTGGAAGAGCATCACGGCGGGCCAGCCGCCGGCCGGCGGCGTCCCGTCCGGCTCGACGAGCGCGCACGAGAGCGGCGTCCCGTCCGCAGCCGTGATCGTCAGCTCCTGCGGGGTCGCCGCGGCAGGCGCCCCGCCGGCAAAGACGAGCGCCGCCAGGAGCGGCGCGAGCAAGAGGACCCTCCGTCCCACGACCGCGCAAGGGTAGCCCCTTTTACAATCCGGGCGATGGACTCCCGCCCCGTAGGCCTGTTCGACTCCGGCGTCGGCGGGCTGACCGTTCTCCACGAGTGCCTCGTCACGCTCCCCCACGAGGACTTCGTCTACCTCGGCGACCACGCCCGTCTGCCCTACGGGCCGCGGCCGCTCGACGAGGTCCGCCGATTCGCGCAGGAGATCGGGGCCTTCCTCGAGCAGCAGGACGTGAAGATCGTCGTCGTCGCCTGCAACACGGCGACGTCGGCCGCGCTGCCCCGGCTCCAGGGCGAGCTGGCGGTTCCCGTCGTCGGCGTGATCACCCCCGAGGCGCACGCTGCCGTCCAGGCGACGCGCAACCGGCGGATCGGGCTGCTCGCCACGCGCGGCACCGTCGACGCCGGCCGGTACGGAGAGCTCGTCCACGCGCTCGACGCCGGGGTCGCGTTCACCGCGGTCGCATGCCCGCGGCTCGTGCCGCTGATCGAGAGCGACGATCCGTACGGCGCGGAGACGGAGGAGACGGTGCGCGAGTACGCCGTGCCGCTGAAGGAGGCGGGCGTCGACACGGTCATCCTCGGCTGCACGCACTATCCACTGATCCGGCCGGTCTTCCAGCGCGTGTTCGGCCGCGACGTGACGCTCGTCTTCTCCGCCGAGGAGACCGCCCGCGAGGTCGCCGAGACGCTCGCGCGCAAGCGGATCGAGAACGAGCCCGGCCGCGAGGGTGCCGCGCGCTTCCTCACCACCGGTGATCCCGACGCGTTCCGCACCATGGGGCGACGCTTCCTTCAGTTTCCGATCGGCGAGGTCGAGCGCGTCACCGTCGAGCGCCTCGAGAGGGCGGTCGCATGACGCGCAGCGACGGCCGCGGGCCCGACCGGCTGCGCGCGATCACGATCGAGCCGGACTACCTCGAGCAGCCGCACGGCTGCGCGCTGATCTCGCAGGGGAAGACGAAGGTCCTTTGCACGGCGATGATCACGGAGGAGGTGCCACGCTGGCTCCGCAACCAGGGGCGCGGCTGGATGACCGCCGAGTACTCGCTCCTGCCGGCGTCGACGGGCGACCGGGTCGAGCGCGAGGCGGCGCGCGGGAAGCTCCAGGGGCGCACCGTCGAGATCCAGCGCCTGATCGGCCGGGCGCTTCGCGCCGTCGTCGACTTCCAGGCGCTGGGGGAGCGGACGATGTGGCTCGACTGCGACGTGCTGCAGGCGGACGGCGGCACCCGCTGCGCGTCGATCTCCGGCGCGTACGTCGCGGCCCGCCGGGCGCTCGACCGCTTCGGGCTGTCGAAGGCGTTCACCGACTCGGTCGCGGCGGTCTCGGTCGGCGTCGTCGGCGGGGTCCCCGTGCTCGATCTCGACTACGAGGAGGACTCGGGCGCCGACACGGACATGAACGTCGTCATGACCGGCGACGGGCGGCTGATCGAGGTGCAGGCGACGGCGGAGAAGGACCCGTTCACGCGCGAGCTCCTCGACGAGCTGCTCGAGCTGGCCGCCGCCGGAATCGCCGAGATCGCGAACCTCCAGGCGGAAGCCGTTGCCCTCGAGCTCCCGTAGCGCCGTCCTCTCCTCCCGGAACCGTCACAAGGCGCGCGAGCTCGAGCGACTCCTGCCCGGCTGGACGATCGAGCCGCTCGACCGCGACGACTATCCGCCGGAGACGGGCGCGAGCTACCTCGACAACGCGGCGGCGAAGGCCGCGTTCGGGCACGCCCACGCGGACGGCGCGGCGTGGACGCTCGGCGAGGACTCGGGCCTCGAGGTCGAGGCGCTCGGCGGCCGCCCCGGCGTCCTCTCCGCCCGCTACGCCCCCGAGGGCGCGCCGGCGATCGCACGGCTGCTCCGCGAGCTCGAGGGTGTCCCGGACGAGCGCCGCCGCGCGCGCTACGTCTCCGAGCTCGTCGCCGTCTCGCCGGACGGCGCCGAGCTGCGCGGCACGGGCGTGCTCGAGGGACGCATCGCCGACGCCCCGCGCGGGCACGAGGGCTTCGGCTTCGACCCCGTGTTCGTCCCGGACGGCGAGGAGCGGACCGTCGCGGAGCTCGGCGACGAGTGGAAGGCGCGGAACTCGCACCGCGCCCGCGCGGCGCGGGCACTCCTGGAGGTGCTCGATGCGGCGGGCGGGTAGCGTCCTCGTCCTCTCGCTGTGCGCGCTCGCGCTCGCAGGCTGCGGCGGCGACAAGCAGGCCGAGCAGCGCGTGCTCGACGCGTTCTTCAGCGGCGGCAATCCGACCGCGCACAAGCTGAGCACGCTGTTCCCGCACGAGCCGGGCTCGATCGACTGCTCGATCCCCGAGGGCGGTGCGGCGGCGCGGTCGAGCATCGCGGGCCGCTGCGCGACCGACGTCTCGTTCGTGAAGCACGACCGCGCCGTCGTGACCCTGACGGAGACGTGGCAGCACGGCGGGCTCGCGCACACGTGGTTCTTCTTCATCAAGCGGACCGGCGACGTCCAGTCGATCGTTCAGGAGGGAGCGCCCGCGCCGCAGGGTGCGGGCTACTGAAGCGGCACGCGCGCTACGGATTCCGCCGCTGCGCCTGCCACCAGTTGAGCTCGGCGCCGAGCACGATCACGTTCGCCATCACGTACATCCAGATCAGCAGGATCACCGGCCCGCCGAGCACGCGCAGCGTCACGTTCACGTCGGCGTAGCGCACGAACACCGGCAGGATCTGGAACGACGCCTCGAGCACGATCGCCCCGACGACGGCGCCCGGCAGCGCGTCCACCATCGAGACCGGCGCGTTCGGCAGCAGGCGATACACGGCGAGCAGGAAGACGAACACGCCGGCGAGCGAGACGGCAACCGAGAGGACGTACGCCGCGGTGGGGTTGCCGACGAACCCCGGTGCGTGCCGTCTCAGGAGCTCGACGCCGAACGCGCCGACCACGAGGCTGAGGAACAGCATCACGAGCGAGCCGACCAGGATCGCGGCGGCGAGTCCCTTGCCGTGCACGAAGCTCCGGTTCGGCCGTCCGTAGACGATGTTGAACGCCGACTCGAGCGCGCTGAAGAGCGACAGCGACGACCAGAGCAGGCCGACCGCGCCGATCACGCCGAGCACCGCGGCGTTGTCCTGCGCGCGGTGGACGAGCGAGACGATGCTGTTCACCGAGCTGCCAGGGAACGCATGGCGCAGCTCCTTGACGAGGAAGTCGGACGCGTCGGCGCGGTGCGCGAGGCCGAGCAGCGCGAGCGCGAGGAAGACGAGCGGTACGAACGACAGCAGGGCGAAGTACGCGACCATCGCCGCCAGGTGGGTGCCCCGGTCGGCGAAGAACTTCTGGACGAGGAACCGCTTCCGTACCTCCACGGGCGAGAGTTTGCACCGTGTTAGCCTCCGAGCCGAGATGGATGCCTCTCAGGCGCTCGCCGACCTCACCGAGATCTCGTCCCAGATCGAGGCCGCCGTGCTGTTCGACGAGGGCGGCGCCGTCCTCGGCTCCACCCTGGACGACGCCGCCGCGGGCGAGGAGCTCGTCCGCTCCGCCGGCTCGCTCCTGGCCGGGACGGGCGAGTTCCGGAGCGGCGACGCGGCGGTGACGCAGCTCGAAGCGTCCACCCGCGACGGCAGCGTCTTCGTCGTCCGCGACGAGGGGCGGTGCATCGTCGCGACGACCGCGCCCGACCCGACGGTCGGCCTCGTCTTCTACGACCTGAAGAGCTGCCTGCGCGGCGCGGCGGAGGAGCCCGAGAAGCCGAAGCGGCGGCGCCGCGCGGCCCCGAAGAGCGAGGAGCCGGCCGAATGAGGCGCAAGCTGCTCGCCCTCGCCGGCTTCGCCACGGGGCTCTTCGCCGGCACGTTCCTGTACCGCCGCTCGTCCGGGCGGCGCCGTGACCGCATCGACGTCTACTTCGCCGACGGCTCGATGGTCTCGTTCGTCGACGGCTCGCCCGAGGCGGAGCGGCTGCTGCCCGTGGCGCGCAGGGCGCTGGCGGCCGCGCGCAGGTGAGCGCCACCGACGCGCTGGCGCGCGCCCTCGTCGAGCACGCATACCTCGAGGGCGACTTCGTGCTCCGCTCGGGGAAGCGCTCCCGCTACTACCTCGACAAGTACCGGTTCGAGACCCGCCCCGATCTGCTGCGGCCGCTCGGCGAGCGCATCGCCGCGGCGGTCGCCGAGCACGCGCCGGACGCGACGCGCCTCGCAGGCCCGGAGCTCGGCGCGGTCGCGCTCGTGGCGGCCGCGTCGCTCGAGTCCGGGCTCCCGTTCGTGATCGTGCGCAAGGCGGCGAAGGAGTACGGGACCGCGAACCGGATCGAGGGTCCGTTCGACGACGGAGAGTGCGTCTGCCTCGTCGAGGACGTCGTCACCTCGGGCGGCGCGCTGCTCGAATCGGTCGACGCGCTGCGCGGCGCCGGACTCGTCGTTCACACCGCCGTCTGCGTCGTCGACCGCGAGGAAGGAGGAGCCGACGCGCTCGCGCGCCAGGCGGTGCGCCTGCGTCCCATCTTCACTGCGGGAGCGTTGCTGGCGGAAACGAAAAGCCCCGCAAAACCGCATGGTTGAGCCGAATCCGAAACCCTGCTAGGGTCGAATCGGCCCGTTCACCGTTCCGACGACCAGGAGGAGAGGCAGTGACGAAGCAGGAGTTTGTCGCGGAGGTTGCACGCAGGAGCCAGTTGTCGAGCCGCGATGCGGGGAAGGCGGTCGACGCGTTTCTCGAGACGGTGACCGACACGCTCAAGGGCGGCGGCGACGTGACGTTCACCGGGTTCGGCAAGTTCTCGTCGCAGCAGCGCGCTGCGCGCACCGGGGTGAATCCGCGGAATCCGAGCGAGAAGGTGCACATCCCGGCGGCGCGCGTCCCGAAGTTCTCGGCCGGCAGCGCGCTGAAGTCAGCGGTCAAGGGCGGCTAGATCCAGCAGGCTTGCACGTCTCCTCCGAGGAAGTCGAGGGGCCGCTTCGGCGGCCCCTCGCGCGTCCGGCCCGGCTCGCCGACAGGCGCAGTAGCCTTGTCGGCGATGGCGCACGATCTCCGAACCGACCGGGACGTCGCTGTCGCGCACTTCGCCGACCGGCTCGCGGAGGCGGTCGAGCGGAAGCACAGCCAGCTCGTCGTCGGGCTCGATCCGGTCCCCGACCAGCTGCCCGTCGAGCTTCGCGGCGAGACGGTCCTCGGGGCGCACGGGGCCGCCGCCTGCGCGCGCTTCTGCTGCGGGATCGTCGACGCGGTCGCGCCGTACGCCGTCGCGGTGAAGCCGCAATCCGCCTTCTTCGAGGCGCTCGGCGCGGACGGGTTCCGCGCGCTCGAGGAGGTCTGCGACTATGCGAGCGCCGCGGGGCTGCTCGTCATCGCCGATGCGAAGCGCGGCGACATCGGCTCGACCGCGCGCGCATATGCCGCCGCCTTCGTCGAGCCGCGCGGTGAGACGCCGCCGCTGGCGGACGCCGTCACGCTCAACCCGTATCTCGGCCGCGACTCGGTCGAGCCGTTCCTCGCGGCCTCGCGGCGGAACGGCGCCGGGCTCTTCTGCATCGTCAAGACGTCGAACGCGGGGAGCGGCGACGTGCAGGACGTCGTCCTCTCGGACGGCCGGAAGCTGTGGCAGCACGTCGCCGGGCTCGTGCGGGAGTGGGGCGAGGAGCTCGTCGGCGAGCGGGGGCTGTCCACGGTCGGCGCAGTCGTCGGCGCGACGTACCCGCGCGAGGTGGCCGAGATCCGGCGGCTCCTGCCGCAGTCGGTGCTGCTCCTTCCCGGCATCGGCGCGCAGGGCGGGCGTCCGGCCGACGTCGAACGCGCGTTCACGAGCGGGCCTGCGAGCGCGCTCGTCGCCGCCTCGCGCTCCGTGATCTACGCGTACCGCTCGGCGGGCGGCGACTGGCGCTCGGCGGCGGGCGCCGAGGCGGAGAGGCTCGCCGGCGAGGTCTGGGCCGTCTCCGGCTGGTAGCGATGCCGCCCTCGAGCAGCCGGCACCTCGCCCGGTTCGCCGCCCCCGCGGCCTTCCTCCTCGCCGTCACGATCGCCGTCCTGCTCGTCCGCTCCGGTCTCGGCGGCGGTTCGAGCCCGCCGGCGGTGACGACGACCCACACGACAACCCGCGCACACACGACGCCGTCCGTCACGACCCTGCCGCCCGTCACCGCCCCGGCGACGACCACGACGACCACGACGGCGCCGGTCACGACCTCGGTTCCCGGCGCGACGTACTACACCGTGCAGAGGGGGGACACGTTCACGATCATCGCCCAGAAGTCGGGGACGACGGTGGCCGAGATCGAGCAGCTGAACCCCGGAGTGAGCTCGAATGCGCTCAGCGTCGGCCAGCAGATACGCGTGAAGTAGGCCCCGCTACGCTTCGGCCGATGCGCCCGCTCGTCGCCGTCGCCGTCCTCGCGGCCGTCCTCGGATTCCTCTCGCGGCCGGCGCGGGCCGCCGCACCCGTCCCCGACGCGCGGGCGTTCGAGGTCGTGAACGCGTCGACCGGCGAGGTGCTCGCCGCGCGGAATGCGCACGAGCGGCTGCCGATCGCGAGCCTGACGAAGCTGATGACCGTGATCGTCGCGCTCCAGCGTCTCGACGTCGACGAGAACGTCACCGTGCCGGCGGCGGCCGCACGGGTTGGCGGCTCGCGAATCCCGCTTCGCGCCGGCCAGAAGATCAGCGTCGATGACCTGCTCAAGGGCGCGCTGATCCAGAGCGCGAACGACGCGGCGGACACGCTCGCGGCCGGCGCCTCCGGCGGCGACGTCCCGCTGTTCGTCTCGTGGATGAACGAGAAGGCGCAGCAGCTCGGGCTCACGGACACGCACTTCGTCCGCCCCGACGGGCTCGATGCGCCGGGCCACGTGTCGAGCGCGCACGACGTGATCGTGCTCGCGCAGATCGCGATGCACTCGCCGGCCGTCCGCGAGATCGTCCGCGAGCGAACCGACACGATCGAGAACGGCCGCGTCGCGGTGCACACGTGGAACGACCTGCTCGGCGTGTTCCCGGGACTGATCGGCGTGAAGACCGGGCACACGGACAAGGCCGGCTGGAACGAGGTCGCAGCCGCTCGGCGGCAGGGCTACACGATCTACGCGGTCATCCTCGGCAGCCCGAGCCGCGCGCAGCGGAACACCGACCTGCGGCGGCTGCTCGCCTGGGGCGTCGCCCAATACCGGACGCTGACGCTCGTCGAGCGGACGGCATACACCCGCGCGAAGCTGGGCTACGGGCTTCCGGCCGTCGCCCTCGTCGCGACGCGGCCGCTCGTGCGGGTCGTCAAGGCCGATCAGGCGGTCGTCGAGCGGATCGTGGCGCCGTCGGCGGTCCCGCTCCCGGTCGCCAGGGGCCAGCTGCTCGGTACCATCGAGGTTCGTGTTGGTGGGCAGGTCGTCGGAGTGCGACCGCTGGTCGCCGCGAGGTCGGTGCAGCGTCCGGGGCTGGCGGGCAGGCTCCGCTGGTACGCGACCCGAACGGTGCATGACTTCCTGGGACTCTTCTCGTGAGGTGAGCTCGTGATCGTGACCGTCACCCTCAACGCTGCCGTCGACCGGACGCTCACCGTTCCGAACTTCCAGATCGGGCACCGGCATCGCGCGAGCACGAGCCTGACGATGGCGGGGGGCAAGGGGATCAACGTCGCGCGCGCGCTGAAGACGCTCGACACCCCGGTGATCGCGACGGGTCTTGCGGGCGGGCGTACCGGCGACCGGATCATCGAGGAGCTCGCGGCCGAGGCGATCCTCAACGACTTCGTCCGCATCTCCGACGAGTCGCGCACGTCGAGCGCGTTCGTCGACCCGACCGGCGGCACGCTGACGGAGATCTACGAGTGGGGTCCCGCCGTGCGGCCGGAGGAGCTCGAGACGCTGCTCGACAAGCTGCACTACCTCTCGCGCGTCGCGTCGTACGTCGTCTTCAGCGGTTCGCTGCCCCGCGACGTGGAGGACGACTTCTACGCGGAGGCGATCCGCGACCTGAACCGTCGCGGCGTCCAGTGCGTCCTCGACTGCGAGGGCGAGCCGCTCCGCGTCGGCGTCGACGCCGAGCCGTTCCTCGTCGCGCCGAATCAGCGTGAGGCGGAGAGCCTCGTCGGCCAGGAGTTCTTCGAGCACGACGACTTCTTGATGGCGCTCGACGCGATCGTCGACCTCGGAGCGCGGAACGTCCTCATCTCGGAGGAGGCCTCGTGCTACGGCGTGTTCACGGAGGAGCGCCAGTCGGTGCGCTTCCGCGCGTCGACCCCGCGGCTCGATCCGATCGCGTCGGTCGGGGCGGGCGACGTCCTCCTCGCAGGCTTCATCGCCGCACGGTTCAACGGCCGGCCGCTCGAGGAGGCGCTGCGGCACGGCGTCGGCTGCGCAGCCGCGTCGGTGCTCGAGCTCGGCGCCGGCCGCTTCGATCCGAAGGAGGCGTCGCGAATCGCGGCGACCGTCGAGATCGAAGAGCTCGAGCGGACGCCGGCCTAGCCTCGGCCGCCGACGAAGATCGCGCGGATGCGGCCGCGGCCCTTGACGTTCTCCGCCCACGCGATCCGGCTCCCCTCCACCGAGAGCCCGATCGGATCGCCGGCGGATCTCGCGAGCGTGTGCGCCGAATGCGACTGCACCTCGACCGTGCGGATCGAGCCCCCGACGCGGAAGACGATCAGCTGGTCGCTCGCCGACAGCTCGGGGCTCGTGCCCTTCGGCACGGGGATCGAGCCGAGCGGCACCCCGGACGCCGCGTCGTACCAGGCGATCCGCAGGCCGAGCGACGAGCGCTCGAGCGTCGCGAGCACGTGCGGCGCGAGCGCGACCGCCTCGGGGGCGCCGTGCGGCACGACGCGGGTCAGCACCTTGCCCGTCGTCGCGTCGCGCACCTCCACGGGGAGGTTGGCAGACGCGACCGGCTCTCCCTTCGCCGTGACGGCGTAGGCCTGCACGTCGGCGATGCGGGTCCCCGAGGCGGCGACGGCGACGGTGGCCCACGTGCCCGGCACGATCGTGTCGTGGCGCCCGACGATCCGGTGGATCCCGCCGCCGACGAGCTTCTTCCGGCACGTGCCGCCGCTGAGACACGCCACCTGGTCGAAATACCCGACCGAGCTCACCGCGTAGACGAGCGTCTTGCCGTCGCCCGCGACGCCGGCGAACCACAGGCCGATGCCGTTTCGGCTGTGCGCAACCTCGGCGAACCGGCGCTCCTTCGGGTCGGCGACGCCGGCGCCGAGCACGTAGTCGAACGGAAGCGGTGCCGGCGCCGGCTCGCGGAGCGTCCAGATCACGTCGTCGGCCTCCGCGTCGAGGGCCAGCCGCACCGGCGGGACGACGTCCCACCGGCAGGTGACGTTGCTCGCGGCGGGCGACTGGTCCGGGAGCCGGATCTGGCCGCTGTTCGCGAGCGCGAGGACGTGGACGACGTTGCAGCTCGTGCTGCTCGGCGCGAGCCAGGCGACGAGCGGCCCGTCCTGCGCGAACGCGGCGATCGGTCCGGGCGTGTTCCAGAGCGTCTGTGGGTGCGGGGCCGTCGCCGCCGGATGCACTCCGCCGGCAGCGAGAGCGAGCGCTGCGAGCATCGTCCGCATCGTCTGGAAAGTAGCCCGCGACTGTTAGGACCGTGTGTGCGCCGCCGCGATGATCGTCCGCGGAGGCTGGTACGATCGCAGCTTGAAAGTGCTCGCAGCGACTTGCAATCAGGGGGGTGTCGCGTGAGCCTCGAGATCCGTCCCGACGACCTCCAGCGGCTCGTCGAGCTCGACCGGAAGTTCGCGAAGGAGGGGCTCACCTTCGACGACGTGCTGCTCGTCCCGGCCGAGTCGCGCGTGCTTCCGAACGACGTGTCGACGCGGACGCAGCTGACGCGCACGATCGGGCTGAGCATCCCGATCGTCTCGGCGGCGATGGACACCGTCACGGAGGCGCGCCTCGCGATCGCGCTCGCGCGCGAGGGCGGGATCGGCATCCTGCACCGGAACCTGTCGATCGGGGAGCAGGTCGCGGAGGTCGACAAGGTGAAGCGCTCCGAGTCGGGGATGATCGTCGAGCCGGTGACGCTCGCGCCGGACGCGCTCGTGCGCGAGGCGCTCGAGCTGATGGCGCACTACAAGGTGTCGGGGATCCCGATCACCGACGAGGGCGGGATCCTCGTCGGCATCCTCACGAACCGCGACCTCCGCTTCGAGGACGACGTCGAGCAGCCGGTGTCGGCGCTGATGACGTCGCGCAACCTCGTCACCGCGCCGGTGGGGACGACGCTCGAGCAGGCGGAGGAGATCCTCCACCGGAACAAGGTCGAGAAGCTGCCGGTCGTCGACGCGGACGGCCGGCTGCGCGGGCTGATCACGGTCAAGGACATCCAGAAGCGGATCCTGTACCCGCACGCGACGAAGGACGAGCGCGGCAGGCTGCGGACGGGCGCGGCGGTGGGCGTCGGGCCAGATGCGCTCGAGCGGGCGCAGGCGCTCGTCGAGGCGGGCGCCGACGTGCTCGTCGTCGACACCGCGCACGGTCACTCCGCCGGCGTGCTCGAGATGGTGCGGACGATCAAGGGCTCGGTGACGGTCGACGTGATCGCGGGCAACGTCGCGACCGCCGACGCGGCGCGGGCGCTCGTCGACGCGGGCGCCGACGCGGTGAAGGTCGGGGTCGGGCCAGGGTCGATCTGTACGACCCGCGTCGTCGCCGGCGTCGGCGTGCCGCAGGTGACCGCGATCTACGACTGCGCGGAGGCGGCGGGGGGCGAGGGGGTGCCCGTGATCGGCGACGGCGGGATGACGTCGTCGGGGGACATCGCGAAGGCGATCGCGGCCGGGGCGGACGTCGTCATGCTCGGCTCTCTCCTCGCCGGCGTCGACGAGGCGCCCGGCGAGGTGATCCTCGTCCAGGGCGAGCGGTTCAAGGAGTACCGCGGCATGGGCTCGCTCGGCGCCATGCGCGCTCGCTCGTACTCGAAGGACCGGTATTTCCAGGGCGACGTTGAGGACGTCGAGAAGCTCATCCCGGAAGGGATCGAGGGGCGGGTCGCCTACAAGGGGCCGATGGGCCCGATCGTGCACCAGCTCGTCGGCGGCCTGCGGCAGGCGATGGGCTATTGCGGCGCGGCGACGCTCGCGGAGATGAAGCAGGCGCGGTTCGTGCGCATCACGGCGGCGGGTCTGCGAGAGTCGCACCCGCACGACGTGACGATCACGAAGGAGGCGCCGAACTATCGCCGCTGAGCCGTCGAACGTCGTCCCGTTCCCCGGCCACGAGGACCGGCCGGTGCTGGTGGTCGACCTCGGCGGCCAGTACTCGCAGCTGATCGCGCGCCGCGTGCGGGAGTGCCGCGTCTACTCGGAGCTCGTCGGGCACACGATCTCGCCGGAGGCAGTGCGCGCGCGGAACCCGTACGCGCTCATTCTCAGCGGCGGACCCGCCTCCGTGTACGCGGACAACGCGCCGCGCGTCGATCCGCGTATCTTCGAGCTGGGGATTCCCACGCTCGGCATCTGCTACGGCATGCAGCTGATGGCGCTCGACCTCGGCGGCCGCGTCGACCGAACCGGCGTCTCGGAGTTCGGGAAGACGGAGTTGCGCGCCCAGGAGTCGCTGCTGTTCCGCGACACGCCGGAGGAGCAGACCGTCTGGATGTCGCACCGCGACTCGGTGGTGGCGCCGCCGGAGGGCTCGCGCGTCGTCGCCGGGTCGCCGTCGACGCCGATCGCCGCGTTCGAGGCGCCGGAGCGGCGGCTGTACGGCGTGCAGTTCCACCCCGAGGTCGTGCACACACCGCACGGGATGGAGGTGCTGAAGAACTTCCTCTACGAGATCGCCGATGCTCCGCCCGCGTGGACGCCGGCCGCCGTGATCGAGGAGCAGGTCGAGCGGATCCGCGCGCGGGTCGGGTCGGAGCGTGTGCTCTGCGCGCTCTCCGGCGGCGTCGACTCCGCGGTTGCGGCCCTGCTCGTGCACAAGGCCGTCGGCGACCAGCTCACGTGCGTGTTCGTCGACCACGGGCTGCTGCGCAAGCACGAGGCGGGGCAGGTCGTCGAGACGTTCGGCGAGCACTTCCACGTCCCGCTCGTGCACGTGCAGGCGCAGATGCGCTTCCTCGAATTGCTCGCCGGCGTCGAGGAGCCGGAGCAGAAGCGGAAGATCATCGGCCGCGAGTTCATCCGCGTGTTCGAGGAGGAGGCGCGGAAGCTCGGCGACGTGCGCTGGCTCGTGCAGGGCACGCTGTACAGCGACGTGATCGAGTCAGGCGGGACCGAGGGCGTCGCGGCGACGATCAAGTCGCACCACAACGTCGGCGGTCTTCCCGACGACATGGAGATGCGGCTCGTCGAGCCGCTCCGCCTGCTGTTCAAGGACGAGGTGCGGCGCGTCGGCGAGGAGCTCGGGATGCCGGAGCGGATGGTGTGGCGCCAGCCCTTCCCGGGGCCGGGGCTCGCGATCCGGATCATCGGCGACGTGACCGCGGAGCGGCTGGAGATCCTCCGCGACGCCGACGCGATCCTTCTGGACGAGGTCCGGCGCGCCGGGCTCTATCGCGACCTCTGGCAGGCGTTCGCCGTTCTCCCGGCCATCCGCTCCGTCGGCGTGCAGGGCGACGAGCGGACGTACGGCTACCCCGTCGTCATTCGGGCCGTCACGAGCGACGACGCGATGACCGCGGACTGGGCCCGTCTCCCGTACGACCTGATCGAGACGATCTCGAGCCGCATCGTCAACGAGATCCCCGGCGTCAACCGCGTCGTCCTCGACGTGACCTCGAAGCCACCCTCCACCATCGAGTGGGAGTAGTCACGACTCACGGTCGTCGTGGACGACGATCTGCGTGCGGATCACGGCGCGCCGGTGCGGCCCAGTGCCGCTGTAGGGAACGAGCTTCGCAACAGGGCGACCGGCGTGCGAGATCACGATCTCCTCGCCTCGTCGCACTCGTCGCAGCAGGTGCGAGAACAGGTCGCGTGCCTCGCCGGTGTTGTACTCCGGCAGAACGTTAAGTTGGCGTGGCGTGGCGTAGCCACTTGGCGTGGCTTGGCGTAGCCAAATCAGGAATCGGCTCCACATGAGGCGATCGTCGTGGCCAACGTGTGCCGCGGGGGTCGCGACTTCGTGAATTGCGAGAATCGTGACGAAATGCCGCACGATCTCGTCGATCGGCTCGCCTGCGCGCGGATCGGCGCGACGCACAACCAGTACGCCGGCTCAGAGCTTCGGCAGGCTCGCCTCCGTGCCCACCTGGCGGCGCGAGCTGCCGCGCCGTTCCTCCTCGTCGGCGAGGCCGCCGGCTACCGCGGCGCGCGGGTCAGCGGCGTCCCCTTCACGTCCGAGCGGCAGCTGACCGGATCCGGCCTCGCCGAGGCGACGGCCACGATCGTGCACCGGGTCCTCGCGGAGCTCGGGATCGAGGACGACGTGCTGCTCTGGAACGTCGTCCCGACGCATCCGGGGACGGCGACGTCGAACCGGCGGCCGACGCGCGCCGAGGTTGCGGCCGCGCGGCCGTTCCTCGACCAGTTGACCCGCGGTCGGCGCGTCATCGCGGTCGGACGGCTCGCCGCGGAGGTGCTCGGCGCGCCCTACGTGCGTCACCCCGCGCACGGTGGCGCGCGCGGCTTCGCCGTCGGGCTCGAACGTACACTCGCAGCGTGACTGCGGCCACGGTCTCGCCTGCGCGAATCCGCAAGAACGCGTTCCTGCTCGCGCTCGGGCTCGTGTGCAACTCCGGGATGTTCCAGCTCGCCGCCGCGCTGTCGTCGCTGACGCTCGTCGCGGTGACCGGGATCACGGGGATCCTCGGGCTCGGCCCGGCGATCTTCCTGACCGCCGGCGGGCTGACCGTCGGCCCCGCCGGACGGGTCATGGATCGCGTCGGCCGCATGCCCGTGATCCGGGCCGCGTACCTGCTCGGAGCGATCGGATGTGCGGTCGTCGCCGGCGGTTGCCGCATCTCGTCCGCGGTCGTCGTCTCCGTCGGGCTCGTGCTCGTCGGCGCCGCCGCCGCCGTCGTTCAGCTGTCGCGCGCCGCCGCCGCCGAGATGTTCCCCGAGCGGCACCGCGCGCGCGGAATGTCGTTCGTCCTCTTCGGCGCAGTCTCGGGCGCGATCTGGGGGCCCGTCCTGTTCGGTCCGCTGTTTGCCCACCGGATGCCGACCGCGCACGGGCTCGCGGCGCCCTGGCTGATCGGCATCCCGTTCATGGCCGCCGGCTTCTTCGTCTCCTGGCTTGTACGCCCCGACCCGAAGGAGATCTCCGCGACGTACACGAGCGAGCACGACGACGCGGCATCTCCCGCACCGCTGCGCGTGATGCTCCGCCGCCCCGGCGTCGCGCCTGCACTCGTCGCCGCCGTCGCGAGCTTCGCCGTGATGGCGAGCATGATGAATCTCGCGAGCTACATGGCGGTCGGGCGCGGTCACATGGAGGGCGATGTGTTCACGATGATCAGCGCGCACATCGTCGGCATGTATGGGCTCGTGCTCGTCGTCGGTGCTCTCATCGACCGAGTCGGCCGCCGGCCCGCCATCGTCGCCGGCCTGGCCGTGATGACGGTGTCGAACGCGGCGCTCGTCTGGCTCGGCGGCGTCGACGGGATGAGTGTCGCCCTGTTCGGGCTGGGTCTCGGCTGGAACCTCTCGTACGTCGGGGCGACGACGGAGCTCGTCTCGGCCTCCAGCCCGTCGGAGCGAGGTCGGCTCGTCGGGTTCTCCGATCTCGTCTCGAGCCTCGTCGCGGCTGCCCTCGCCCTGCTCGGCGGCCTTGTCTACACGGCCGGCGGCGCGGCCTCGCTCGCGATCTCCGCGGCCGCCCTCGCGGCCCTCCCGGCGTTGTACCTCGCCGCCCGCCCGTCGCCGCGGGTCGCCCTCTCGCCCGCCGACTGACGCCACGCGGCCGGGCCGCGGCCGAGAGCCGGCTCCACGCCGCCGTCTTGCGCCGGGACGCCGGGCGCGGCCTGGGTCTCCGCGGTCGAGCACGCCCGGCAGCGGGCGGGCCGACTTCCGCTACAATCCCGCCCCGGCGGACGCATGGTCCGCCGATTTCCTGTCTATGAAGACCTACAACGCCAAGCCGGGAGAAGTCGCGCGCGAGTGGTACGTCGTCGATGCCGACGGCCAGACCCTCGGGCGTCTCGCGACGACGATCGCCGACACGCTGCGCGGCAAGCGCAAGCCGCAGTACACGCCGCACGTGGACACCGGCGACTTCGTCATCGTCGTGAACGCCGAGAAGATCCAGGTCACCGGCGGCAAGCTCGACCAGAAGATGTACTACCGGCACTCCGGCTACCCGGGCGGGCTGAAGAGCCGCACCCTGCGCGAGCAGCTCGAGCGCCGGCCGACCGAGGTGATCCGCAGCGCGGTGCGCGGCATGCTCCCGAAGAACCGGCTCGCGCGCCAGCAGCTGACGAAGCTGAAGGTCTACGCGGGGCCGGAGCATCCGCACGTCTCGCAGAACCCGCGTCCCCTGAACCTGGAGCAGTAAGTGAGTCAGATCGCGCAGTACCGCGGAACCGGCAAGCGCAAGACCTCGGTCGCGCGCGTCATCCTCCGTCCCGGCGACGGCACGACGTGGGTGAACGGACGCACGCTCGAGGAGTACTTCCCGCGGGCGACACACCGGACGCTCGCGACGGCGCCGCTGAAGACGGCCGGCCTCGAGGGCCAGTACGACCTCCGTGTCCGTGTGCACGGGGGCGGGCTCTCCGGCCAGGCGGGCGCGGTCCGCCACGGCATCGCCCGGGCGCTCGTCGAGGCGAACCCCGAGCTGCGGGTCCCGCTCAAGCGGGAGGGCTTCCTGACGCGCGACGCGCGTCAGGTCGAGCGCAAGAAGGCGGGCCTGCACAAGGCTCGCAAGGCGCCGCAGTTCTCCAAGCGCTAACGCCCCACCCCCACAGCCTTGGAGGTTTCGCACGTGGTGAGCCGCGTCGTGGCCAGGCAATTCTTCGGAACTGACGGAGTTCGCGGGATCGTCGGCGACTTCCTGACGGTCGACCTCGTCGAGCGGCTCGGCAAGGCGTCGGCGCTGTGGTCGGGCGGCCGCGGCAGTCGCGTCTTCGTCGGCCGCGACACGCGCGCGTCGGGCGAGGAGCTGGAGGAGGCGTTCGCACGCGGCGTCGTCTCCGCCGGCGGCGCGGCGGTGCTGGCGGGCGTCGTCCCGACGCCGGCGGTGGCGCTGCTCCGGCTCGACCTCGGCGTCGTCATCTCCGCGTCCCACAACCCGCCGGAGTACAACGGCGTGAAGTTCTTCGACCACGAGGGTCGCAAGCTCACCGACGCGGACGAGGAGGAGATCGAGGCGCTGCTCGACGCGCCTGCGTCCGGCGGCGGCGAGATCGACCGCATCGACGTCGCCGTCGAGAGCTACCTCGAGCACGTGCTCGAGCGGTTCGGCACCTCGCTCGACGGCCTGCGGATAGCCGTCGACTGCGCGAACGGCGCCTATTCCGGGGTCGCGCCGGACGCGTTCGCGCAGCTCGGCGCCGACGTCGCGTCGATCGGCGATGACCCGGACGGGACGAATATCAACGTCGGCTGCGGCGCCACCGACCTCGCCGCGCTGAGCGCGGCCGTCGTCGACGGCGGCTTCGACCTTGGGATCGCTTTCGACGGCGACGGCGACCGGATGCTCGCGGTCGACGAGCG
>Ga0335069_10004761_pt1 | contig 20024 bp, 16 predicted proteins | sample Lox_Sample_11_FD_206714 | JGI IMG/M metagenome (GOLD analysis project Ga0335069, IMG submission 206714) | Soil microbial communities from Loxahatchee National Wildlife Refuge, Florida, United States - Lox_Sample_1.1 | ecosystem: Environmental > Terrestrial > Soil > Wetlands | place: USA... | reverse complement strand
AGCACATCAACTACACGTACCAGGAGGGAGAGGGAGGAATTGCAGCCGCCCTCTCCCTTGCCGAATACTTCGCAGAAGACGAACCGGTCTGCGTGGTTTTGGGCGATAACCTGATTGAGAAGAATATCGCGCGGGCAGTCAAAGCGTTTGAGAAGCAGGGCAAGGGCGCCAAGATTATTCTCAAGGAGGTGCCCGATCCGGAACGGTTTGGTGTCGCAGAGATAAAGAACGGCAAGCTTGTGACCATTGAAGAAAAACCAAAGCACCCAAAGAGCAGCCTCGCCGTGATTGGTATATATCTTTTTGACGCGGAGGTTTTTCGTATCGTCAAAACACTGAAACCCTCTGACAGGGGAGAACTGGAGATAACCGACGTAAACAATGCCTACATCAAGAAGAAGACCATGACCTGGGAAATGCTCGAGGGCTGGTGGACAGACGCAGGTACTTTCGAGTCTTTGATGAGAGCCGCAATACTCGTGTCCCAGACGGGCGCCAACAACATGGGATAAAGATCGTTTTCGGTTTACGGTTGTCAGTTTTCAGGAAGAGCAAAAAGGATTCTCTTGAATAATGGCTGATAGCGCCAAAAGAATCGCTGCGGCTGATGCTAGATACCGATTCGCATTCAAGATGAATGCCGAGGCAAGCCGAGGCTTGGGCTACGGAGGCGTACCGATGGTACGTCGAGTAAGAACAGGCCGACGGGTAACGAAGGTAGGCGCTTGAAGGCAAATCGGTATGTTTAGGAGGTGTGCATGATCGATGGTGTAGCAGTCAAGAGCCTCAAGGTCGTCCCTGACGAAAGGGGAAGATTGATGGAAATATTACGCTGCGATGAGGAGATATTCACCAAGTTCGGCCAGGTCTACATGACGACGACCTATCCTGGTGTGGTAAAGGCCTGGCATTATCATGAAAAACAGGACGATTTTATCACGTGCGTCAAAGGCATGCTCAAACTGGTCCTGTTCGACGACCGGTCGGATTCCCCGACCCGAGGCGAAATTAATGAGTTCTTCATCGGCGATCACAAGGCAACTCTGGTAAAGGTCCCCCGAAAGGTCTATCACGGCTGGAAATGCATCTCGGAACAGGAGGCTATAGTCGTGAATGCACCGACGGAACCGTACAACAGCGCACATCCCGACGAGTTTCGGCTCGATCCGCACAACAATAATATTCCATACAGGTGGGAAAGAAAAGATGGATAGAATGCACATTCTGGTAACAGGCGGCTGCGGCTTCATCGGCAGCAATTTCATCCGCTATATGCTATCAGCATATCCTCACGTCGTTACAAATATTGACAAACTCACGTACGCAGGAAATCTTGAAAACCTGAAAGGTCTTGAGAGAGAACCGCATTACCGGTTTATCAAGGGAGATATTGCCAACAGCGCAGACGTGGAGAACGCCTTCTCCGAGCATATCGACATCGTCGTTAATTTCGCGGCGGAGTCGCACGTTGACCGGAGCATTCTTGATCCGGAGGCGTTCATACGAACGAATATAAACGGGACGTACCTGCTGCTGGAAGCAGCGCGAAAAAAAGGCATAAAAAAATTTATGCAGGTCTCGACCGACGAAGTCTACGGCAGCCTTCCTGTGTCCGGCAAGTTCACCGAAGGTACGCCCCTTGCACCGAACAGCCCTTACTCTGCGTCGAAGGCGTCAGCCGACCTTCTGGTTACGGCCTACTTCAAAACGTTCGGGGTTCCAACAGTCATCACCCGCTGTTCCAATAATTACGGTCCCTACCAGTTTCCCGAGAAACTGATCCCGCTGCTCATTACGAACGCTCTACAGGACCTGGAACTGCCGGTTTACGGCGATGGCCTCAATGTCAGGGATTGGATCCATGTGGAAGACCACTGCGAAGCAATAGCGTTGGTACTGGAAAAAGGGGAACCGGGAAATGTCTACAACGTAGGAGCAGATAATGAACAGGCCAACATCGAAATAGTCAAACTGATCCTGGACATTCTCAAGAAGCCGCATTCCTTGATCAAATACGTAAAGGACCGGCCCGGTCATGATCGCAGGTACGCAATCGACAATACCAAGATACGCACGCGGCTTGGCTTCCAGCCAAGGAGAGATTTTAAAACGGGGCTCGACGAGACGGTTCGATGGTACCTGGAGAATCGCGCTTGGTGGGAGAGCATCCGGAGCGGGGATTACCTGAAATACTATGAGACGATGTATAAGAATAGATGAAAGTGAGCAGTAAGCGGTCAGCGGTAAATGAGTGACAACGACAGAGAGTGCAAGAATGAGAAGGGTAAGCGTCTATAGAGTCGGGGCTTCCCTCTGCTTGGTACGCACCGCTCACTGCTTACTGCTCACTTTGGCCTTTTGAAACCGAGCATTATGAAGAAGATACTGGTAACCGGCAGCGATGGTCTCGTCGGCACAAACATCCTGCCAGCCCTCTCGAACCACTTCACAATCATTCCTCTCATTGAGGAACAGTGGGATATCCTTGACAGGAAGGCAGGGAAAGAGATTCTTCGTATCCACCGGCCTGATGTTTTTATCAACCTCGCTGCAATCACTAACGTTGACGGCTGTGAGGATGCGTCTGAACTGGCTTACCGCGTGAATGCTGAAGGAGCGGGCGTCATTGCTGAACTCTGCGCAGAACAAGGGGTCAAGCTTCTTCATTTCAGCACTGACTACGTCTTCGACGGGACGAGCAACAGACCCTACACAGAGGAGGACCCGACCAACCCTTTGTCTGTCTACGGTCGCAGCAAGCTCTCAGGAGAAAAAAAGGTTCTTGAGAATCACCCTTCGTCAGTGGTGATACGGACCGAGTGGATCTATGGCAAGGGAGGGGAGAACTTCATAACCAAGGTGACGAAGATTGCGCGTGAGAAGGGAAAGGTCGAGGTAGTTGATGACCAGACCGGAGCTCCAACATTTGCGCGCGACCTCGCAGAGCCTGTGAGGGCCCTCATAACTCTAGACAAGTCCGGCATCTACCACGTCACTAATGGTGGGGCCTGCACGTGGTTTCAATTCGCGAAGGAGATTTTCTCAATACTCCACATTGACGTGCCATGCCTGCCCGCCAGTTCTGCACAGATACAACGGAAGGCAAGGAGACCGGCATATTCCGTACTTGATTGCTCCAAACTGCAGAAAGAGACCGGCATCTCCATGCGGCCATGGCAGCAAGCGCTGAGGCAGTACCTGGCAGAACTTTCATGAAATGCATCTTTTTCGGCGACACGCACCTCGGAAGAAGGGATGCCGCGCGCCACGCATTTGTAAGAGATTTTATAGAGAAGGCGTGCACGGGGTCCGACATGGTTTTCATTCTTGGAGATCTGTTCGAGTTTTATCACGGCTATGACAACTATATTTACCCCTGGTATAGGAGCATCGTTGATGCCCTGAGAGAGCTTGCTGCTGCCGGCACAGCCGTTTACCACATCGAAGGGAATCATGAATTCGACATGGGATCATTTTTCTCTTCACATACAGGTCTGATCTGCGCGCGAAGGCTGGTTATCGAGATAGATGGAAAGAAGGTATTCATTGCGCATGGAGATGAGATGGGTGACGCCATCCTTTCAAAGATTCTCAAATCTCCCCCTACCTATAAAGTCATGAATGGACTGGGGCCCGCACTCACCTGGAGAATAGCCATGGTTTGCAGGCTCTTTCTTTCAGAGAGACGGAGAGTGTACCGCGAAAAAGTTCGCGACAGGTTCCGTGTTTATGCGAAGAACAAACTGGACGAAGGGTTCGATGCAGTGATCCTGGCGCACACGCATATGTCCGATTTCGTGGAGTACGGCACGGACAAAACAAAGAAGGTTTACCTGAACACAGGGGGGCTGATCGAAGAGCTGACCTACGGACATTACACTACGTCCGATGGGTTTTCCATACGAACCTGCAAGCCTGCAGAAGGGTGAGCATGAGAGCGACTCCGTCCTAACCCAGCGGAACCGGGAACATCCTGATGGGGTGATGCGCACGTGGACTCCTATTCCTTGAGCTTTATTTTCAAGAAGAGCGTAACGGCTTTTCTTCTGCCACCGGGTATGTTTCTCCTTCTCTTACTGCCGGCTATTTTCCTGGTCCAAAAACGACTGCGCCTTTTTCTTTTAGGCCTTTTTCTCCTGATCTACGCACTTTCGATCGAGCCCACAAAAGAATTCCTTCTCCTGCCCCTTGAAGACCGGTACCCGGTCCCCACGTGGAGCGGGATGCAACACGCGGACGCGATCGTCGCTCTCGGTGGGGGCGCCAATGAGAACGCCCCCGGTATAGACGGGAAGGGAGCCCTCTACGGCGAGAGCCTGCAGCGCGTGGTAACCGCGTATAGGCTCCAGACGACCCTGAAAAAACCTCTGATCATCGCAGGGGGTACCCTCTACGGGCAAAGACCGGAAGCGGAAATTTCAAAAGAGGTGCTCCGGCGCCTGGGAGCCCAGGAGCAGCTTTTGGTGATTGAGACGAGAAGCAAGGACACAAACGAGAATGCGCTGTTTGTGCACGACATTTGTCGTAAAAACAACTGGCGTAAGATAGTGCTCGTGACCAGCGCGTTTCATATGAGAAGATCCATGATGCTCTTCGGCAGGTTTTTTGATGACATAGTGCCCTACCCTGCTGCTTACAAGAGCGCCCGCAGAAGCTACGACTACTGGAGCTTTCTCCCCGGGGCTTCCAATCTTGAAGATGTTGCAGACGCTATGAGAGAGTATCTGGGGATCACGTACTACAAGCTCACCTTGAGATCTTCGTAGCACGTGCTTACCTAAGTCGTGGCAGTCTCAGCCATAGTCACTCCGTCGCGGGAAGAGAAATTCTAAATCCTAATGTCGAAATTCTAAACAATATCAAATGATCAAAATTGGAAACGGAATACAACACCGTTACGGGCTTGAAATACTCGGCATATGAATTTGTTTAGGATTTAGAAATTCGGTATTCTGATTTGCACTATGCGGGCCGGAATCGGCTGTAGAGTACCTCTCCTATCTCCGAGCTGTTACGAAGCACCATAAGAAGCCTGTCGACTCCCACTGAGACGCCCGTAAAGGAATCATGTACGCGAGAAAGTCCTGCGAGGAATTCCGTGTCGATCGGTAGCAGTTCCCGTCCGAGGGCAGCCCTCTTCGTATTCTCCGCACGGAATCGTGACTCCTGCTCCTCCGCATCGAAAAGCTCAGTGTACCCGTTGGCTATTTCAAACCCTTTCATGTAAAGCTCAAACCGTTCGACCGTGTATGCATCCTTCCTTCTTGCCATGCTTGAAATGTTCAGGGGCCAGTCCTCAATAAAGTAGGGTGCATCCGCCTTGATGGCCGGCTCCACTTCCTGGATAAAAAGCTTGTAGAAAAGATCCTCCCATGCCTCATCCCCTTGCACATCAAAAATCTGCTTATCGCGCATAATCCCGAAAAGTGATTGCCGGTCAAGCACCAAAGGGTTTATTCCTGTCTTTTCAAGGCACAGGTCCGCCATGATATAATGATGCCAATTCCTCTTGAAGAAGCCTTCATCAGCCGCCCCACCGTATTCAGCTACTGACTTCAGCAGATGTTCCGTGAATAGCATTGCATCCCTGTACGTGCCGGGCATGTACCATTCAAGCATGGTAAATTCAGTATTATGAACCTTCTCCAGCTCCTCTACCCTGAAGACCTTACATATCTGAAATATTTTCTGAGGCCCTTCAGCAAGCAGTTTCTTCATGCCGATCTCAGGCGAGGTGTGCAGGAAAAATGGACCCCGGGCTGCCACATACACCCTGACCGGTTCTATGTGGGCATCCGGCGCTGGATGGTTCATGAGGTTGGCTGTCTCCACTTCGAGAAAGTCCTGCGCATAAAAAAAAGCACGTATAGCTTTCAGCACCTGATGTCGGGCTTTCAGAATTTCTGAGTCCATTGTGTCTCCAGCACAGAACTGATGTGCAGCAACGATCAAACACCTATTCTTAATACATTTGAACGATAAGTCTAGAACACGCATCAGTCTTTGTAAATCACATTTACGGGAGAGAAGCGGTGTGGATAAAACTGGATAACCCGGTGGCATCCTTTTCTCCGTTCTCTAGTACTTAAGACCAAATTATACCGATTGGAATTCAAGATGAATACCGTCGCCACCCGCGAATGAAGAGTTTGGTCAATCGCGGATGCCCGGCTAAAGCAATTGGGTGGACGGAGGCGTACCTGTCGGTACGTCAAGGAGAGCCACACAGACTCACACGCCCACTTCCAGATTTCCCTTGTCGTCTTGGGAAATCTGGTTGGCGAGCACGGCGAGCGAGAAGGGGAGGCTCCGGCAGCTATGCTGACGGAGGGGGGCGACGCGAGCCCCAATTATTGATTTTTGGGGGGTAAGCAAGTATACTCTGCCCACGGAGAGATGACCGAGAGGCCGAAGGTGCTCGCCTGCTAAGCGAGTGTACGGGCTAAAACTCGTACCCAGGGTTCAAATCCCTGTCTCTCCGCCATGCTCACTCGTCAATCCCCACGTTACAAGTTATTTTCTCCTGCCTCAGGGATTTTTTCGTTTGATCGGCTATACGATGTAGTATAGACTATCGGGCCAGGCTTACTGAGCGCATCAACGAATGGAGGCTTGAGCCGTCCGGCTCCGCGTTCTTCCGATTTCCAGCAAAGCCGGTTTCGGGGCACCAACCTCAATAATATGTGTGCGGAGGAATCTCATGGCAGCAAAAATAAAATGGGTGGGTATTGATTTCGGACAGTGTCTCATGTCGCCCTCCTCGTTGCGCAATCCGCTGATTTTCAGCGAGATAGGAAAGCTCCTTGGGAAGCAGGAGATGATACCGGTTTGGATTCACCGGATGCGCAGGCTCAAGGAAAAGTACGGCAACTACAGCGCCATAAAAGAGGGCCACCGGGACGAGATCGAAAATTACGTGCTTGATGGCGATAAGGAGGCTCATCGTATATTCAGGATAAAAGAGCAGGAATTCCTGAGCCTGCCCCCTGGCGCCGGGGAGTTTCTGGAATGGTTGAATCAAAAAGGCATCAAACCGGACGTTGTTGCGGAACTGAAGAAGACACTTGGCGCCATGGGCGCTGACATCGTTACCGGATTCCTCCTCCATCAAAAGATAATGAGCCGCTTCAGGAACCTGGTTACGCCCCAGGGCAAGGTCAACCTCGCTACCGACGAGAGGGATCCCAAATACGCGGGTACATCCAAAGAAAACGGCACACTCTACGCGCTTCTCATTGAAGATCTCGCAAGAGAAGGACTCAAACCTGAGAATTGCGTGATGATCGGGGATAAACTAAGCACGGACATTATCCCGGCAAAGGAGCGCGGATTCACAACCATACAGTATACAGGCCACATCGACATGGGTCCGTGTGCGTCCAGCGACTATTATGCCAAGGACTTTTTTGAAGTCAAAGCTATCGTGGAAAAGCTGATCTGAGGGAGGGCCCAATGGCGGACAAAAAATATGTGGTCATGAAATGGAAAGATGGATGGCAGGAGGTTGTTGCCGTCCAGGGAGACGTCATTGATTTCAGCAAGTACTATGTTGTTGAGCGGCTTGAGCAGTACGGCAGGCTCGTCCTCAACAGGCCAAAGGGCGAGGTACCGGAACTCGTTGTCATCGGCCGGAACCCCAGGCAGATAGAAAAAGTGACCCTGGTGGACGCTGACCAGCGGACACTGACGCCAAAGGACACCTATCGCGAAGGAACGCGAATGGAGTACAATTACGACCTGGCGAAGGACGGGGATGTAGTTGCGGAACTGGCGGCAAAAGTGAAAGAGGTTCTTGCCGGACGGAGAACGAGTGCGCGCGACCTCCTCTCGAAGGGTGATGCGGACATCTTAGCGATTGCAAAAGAGATTCAGGTCGTCGGGACTGAAAGCCAAGCCGACCTGGTCAACTTCATGAAACTTCTGCTTGCACGGCTGTGAATGGTACTTCTTAAAATCAATCGGCGGACGCGTGCCTAGCTAACACATCTCATCGATTGATTTTCACGATGAGAAATATTATTATTACAATCCGGTATGCGTAAGCGGGCTGCCCAACACGAACGATACGTGGTAAAGGTCCTCGAAAAGGCATTGAAGATGCTGGACCTCTACTCGCGTCACGAGAACGCCTTCACGCTTGACGACCTCACGAAAAGAACTGGTCTCGATAAATCGACCGTCTACAGGATCGTGAGGACTATGGAGAAGAACGGTTATATCAGGTACGACCAGGAGGACGGGCTCTACAGGCTGGGGCTCCGTTTTCTAGAACTGGGTGCAGTGCTTTACAGCTCCACGTCCATCAGGAAGTCGGCTGCGCCCTATCTTGACGGAGTAGCCCGTTCGCTGAAGGCCACAATACTCGTGGGCGTGATCATAGACGAGCAGTTCTTCTATATCGACAAGAGGGAAGGCGACAGCATATTAAACATCCCTTCGTATCTTGGGGCCAAGATACAGCCGGAGGACAGCTTTCTCGGGCTGACCCTGCTCGCGTTCATGGAGCCCGCCGAAAGAGACAGAATCCTCAAACTGCAGCGTGCCAAGCACCGCCGCGATCATACCTCGCGCAGCCAGGCCGGACTGAAAACAAGACTCGAAGACGCGGCTCGCAAAGGCTATTTCCTCGAGCGAGGCGAGTTCTTCGAAGGAGTGGCAGAGATCGGGGTGCCGATCAGGGGGGCTGCGAGGAATACCGTCGCCGCTCTCGGTGCCTGTGTGCAGGACTTCCGCGTGTCGGACAAAGGCCTTGTGAGCATTGTGCAAGAACTGACACACACGGCAACCCTTATTTCAAAAGAACTCGGATACCAGGGCAAATAATTCGTTAGCACCACTAATCGGAGAAAGGCCTATTCTCTGCATGGCGGCGCCCGCCGAAATCAGTCTCGTACGATGCGACGTACATTAAAAAATGCATCAAAAAATGTCTTGACAAGCCTCGATCCATTTGTTAGCATACAACATAGAATGTCACATTGTAACATATTGGGCGTCGTCGCCAATCGAACAACATTCGAAACAACGCATGGCTCTCTTGGTTGGCGCGTAAATGGGTGGAAGGTAATTTAGAAGAGCGTCCTGCCTGATTGATCCGGCGCAATACGAAGGATTAAATGAAAGGAGTATACCATGTATTATTATCGGCGATTGCCCCCTTTTGAGTATGTCGCTCCTAAAAGTATGGAAGAGGCTGCATCATTTCTTGGGAATCACCATGCCGATACCCGCGTTTCAGCGGGCGGCACCATGGTGATCCATCGTATGAAGGAACGCATCGGTGTCAGGAAGTATCTCATGAGTCTCAAAGAAATCCCCGGTCTCGACGATATAAAAACGGGGTCTGCCCAGCTGAGACTCGGAGCTATGGCGCTGCTCCAGGCAGTCGCCAAAACGACCTCGGTCAAGAAAGGATGCGGGATGCTGGCCCTGGCCTGTGCAAAGCTCGGCACGCCACAGATCCGCGCAATGGGCACGCTCGGCGGTAACCTGGCCTCTCACCTTGCAACCGCTGAAACAGTGCCGGTTCTCATAGCGCTGGATGGACAGGCGGTACTGGTCAATGCCGCGGGGAACCGCATGGTGCCCGTGGAAAATCTCTACAACGAGATCAAGGAAGGCGAATTTCTTTCAGAAATCCTGGTGCCGATTGTCAAAGGCCAGACATGGGGATACGAGAAGTTTGCGGTACGGGAGAGGTTTGATTACGCCACGGTTTCTGCGGCTGTCACTATAGTGATGACGGGTAACGTCTGTAAAGACGTGCGCATTGGTCTAGGGGGTGTGACGCTGCCCACCAGGAGGGCCGGTACTGCAGAAGACCTGTTAAAGGGTCGAGCTGTAACAGACAAGCTCATCGGTGAGGCCGCATCCGCAGCAGCAGAGGGCGCCCGTACCGGTGGTGATATTTACTTTAGCGCTGAATACAAAAAAGAACTGGTCGGGGTAATGGTCAAAAGAGCCCTCACGAAGGCTTCGGCAAAAAGGAGGACCGTATGAAACAGGAGATGACTTTTAACGTAAACGGAGAGCAGCACACCGTTAAGGTGGACATCAGGAGAACTCTTCTCGAGGTACTCAGAGAAACCCTCGGACTCACAGGAACCAAAGAGATGTGCAACAAGGGCGATTGCGGCGGCTGCACAGTCATAATGGACGGCAGGCCCATTCTCTCATGCCTCACTCTTGCTGTTGAGGCGCAGAACAAAGAAATCGTCACGATCGAAGGCGTCGCTGATGGGTACACACTCCATCCCGTTCAGCAGGCCTTCGTTGAAAAGGGCGCGATCCAGTGCGGCTACTGCACGCCGGGTTTCATCATGTCGGCCAAGGCCCTGCTGGACAGAAATCCGAATCCTACAGAGGATGAAATTAAAGAAGGCATAGCTAACAACATCTGCCGGTGCACAGGCTATGTGCAGATCATCGAGGCCATCCAGGCTGCAGCGAAAGCTGGAAGGAGGTAAGGATGAGCAGCTTAATCGGAAAAAGTTTAGCGAGAATCGGCTCTGTCGACAAGGCAATGGGCCTTTCAAAATTCACGACGGACATAGTTCTGCCGGGTATGCTGTACGCCAAGTCATTGAGAAGCCCTCACGCGCACGCGCGTATCCTCAACATCGACACCAGCAAAGCAGAAAGGATTCCCGGCGTGAAAGCGGTGGTGACAGGCATCAAGGATACTCCCAGGGGAGGCGTCTTCGGTATCATCCCTCATACCAGGGATCACGTGCTGCTCCCTTTTGACAAGGCTCGTTATATCGGTGAAGAAGTCGCAGCGGTCGCCGCTATTGACGAGGACATAGCGGAAGAGGCAATCGAGGCTATCAAAGTTGACTATGAGCCCCTTCCTTTCGTGCTCACCTGGCAGGACGCAATGAAAGAGGGAGCGCCGCTGGTCCACGAGAACCGGGTGGGGAACAGGGCTGCCCACTACCTGGTCAACGAGGGCAACATCGAGGAAGCATTCGCAAACAGTGATCTGGTCTGGGAAAAAACTTTCACCTGCGAGGTAGCAAGCCACGCTCTGCCGGAGCCCTTCACGGCGCTCTGCAGCTTTGAGCCTTCCGGCAAGTATAACTTCTGGATGCAAACACAGTGCCCTTTCCAGGTGCGCCAAGGCCTGCACAATACACTGAAAGTTCCCCTCTCCGACATCAGGCTGCACACGGTTGAGATGGGCGGCGCTCACGGCGGCCGTTCGGATACACCTCCAGGGGCCTTCATCGCAGCTCTCCTCTCGAGAAAAGCCGGCAAGCCCGTTCAGCTGAAACTTTCCCGTGAAGAAGTAGAGGATTGCATGCGGGATAAAGCCGCAAAGGTATGGACCATAAAAATAGGCTTCAAGAAGGACGGCACGATCACCGGTAGAGAAATAAACATGGTGCTTGAGTGCGGGGCCTATGCATCGAGTGCCATCGTCGAACTCTGGGTGCCGCTTCTGATAGATGAAGTGCTCTGGCGTGCTCCCAGCTACCGGTATGATGCCAAGCTCATCTACACGAATAAGACGATAAGCTCCATGATGAGGACGAGGGCTCATGTCGGGCCCATGTCGATGGACGTTGCATTTGATGAGGTAGCCGAGAAGCTCGGGCTTGACCCCATCAAGATCCGTCTGAAAAATGCGATCCTGCCCAACGAGGTCGTACCCTCGAAGGCGACAGTCACCTCTACCGGTCTCTCCGAGAGCATCGTCATGGCAGCCGAAAAATCAGGATACAAGAAAAAACTGGGCAAGATGGGGCCGAAGCGCGGCATCGGCATAGGCTCCGGCAACATGCAGTCGATGTTCTACATGGGCTTCAGAAGCGGCTCCACAGCTTTCATAAAATTCAATGACGATGGAAGCTGCACGGTATTCACCGGTAACTGCGACCTCGGCCAGGGCAACAGAACCATGCACACGCAGATCACCTCAGAGGTTACCGGAATACCGATGTCTATGATCAAGGTCTGCTACGGGGACACCGAGCTCTGCTACCAGGATCCGGGTGATTACTCCATGTCAGCGACGGTCGTATCGGCAAACGCGGTAAAGAGAGCCGCAGAGGACGCAAGACTGCGTATCCTTGAAATCGCCGGCGACCTGCTGGATGTCGCATGGGATGAGGTCGAGCTGCGGGACGACGGTAAGTACTATGTCAAGCTGCGTATCGGCAAGGGTAAAGGCGTCTCCCTGGGAGAGATCTGCAGGACAGCCTTCAAGCGTGGGAAACCCATCTACGGCTTCGGCGATTACCGGGCCCGCATCGATTATTCAGATTTCTCCGTCGATGTAAAAGAACCATACAATGAGAAAACGTACGGCATGAAAGTCACCGCCTACTCCTTCGGTACTACGGCTGTACAGGTCGAAGTCGATACAGACACAGGCGTTGTGAAAGTAACGGACATCTGGGCAGTCAACGATTGCGGCACAGTGCTTAACCCGATGCTGGTGATCGGCAACATGCACGGGCAGCTCAACTTCATGCTGGGACAGGGTCTCTACGAGGCGAATGTATGGGACATGAAGACCGGCCGGAAGCTGACCAGCGACTTCCGCACCTACAAAGTGCCGACCGCGAACGAGACGCCTCGTATCGAAACCTATTTCCTTAACATCCCTGATCCCCAGGGTCCGTACGGTGCAAAAGAGGGTTCGCTGGGTTTCGGCTGCGGCCTGCATGGAGCAATCTCCAACGCGATTTATGACGCCGTGGGTGTCAGGGCATACGACGTGCCCTTTAAACCCGAAACCATACTTAAGCTGCTCAAGGAAAAAGAGGCAAAGGGAGCGAAGAAAAAGAAGTAGATGGCGCCCGACATGGCCAGAACATAGGAGGGGCACCAGGAGGATTAGGCATGCCGTTGGGAGGCTTCACACCGTACAACAGGAAGGACGCAGAGAAATATAACAGAATGCGCTGGTGGCTGGGCATGACCTGGGGAGATGTCTTCGACAGAGCCACAGATCTTTATCCCGACAAAATCGGCTTGGTCGACGATACAGGAAGATGGACCTATGGCGAACTGCGTGCAACAGTAGACAGACTTGCCATCGGCTTTATGAAGCTGGGCATCATGCCGGGGGACAGGGTCTTCATTCAGATCCCCAACTGGCATGAATACATATACTGCTTTTTTGCCCTGCAGAAGATCGGTGCCGTTCCGGTTCTTTTGGTTCCAAGACACAACCAGATCGAAATCCGTCACCTTTATAAACTTACCGAACCGGTGGCCTGGATCCTTCCGGCACAGTACGGCAAAATCGAATACCAGCCGATCATCGATGATGTCCTTAAGGAAAGTCCGAAAATCAAGCACATCATTCAGGTCAGGGCCGACAATACCAGGTACCACAAACTGGAAAAACTTATCGCGGACGGAGAGCCGACTGAAGAGAACCTGCTTGCGCTTGAACAGCGCAGGCCCGACCCCGATCAAGTCGCCCAGATTATGCCTACAGGCGGGACAACGGGATTACCCAAGGCGAGCCCACGCACTCACAACAACTACATCAATAATGTTGAGTATCATGCGTACCGATGGGAACTCACCAGTGACGATGTGCTCATGGTGGTCACTCCCGTGGCACATGGCATGGGCCTGCACTGGGGCATTGGCGGTGCTGTTTTCAGGTACGCAAAGCTCGTTCTGCTTGACTCTGTGGCGCCGGAGGCCATCTGCGAGACAGTGCAGCGGGAGAAGGTGACCGCCATCCCGACAGTCCCCGCCCTCATCGCGAGGGTCGTGCAAATGGAGGATCTTCAAAAATATGACCTGAGTTCACTCAAGAAGATATCTGTTGGTGGCGCGCCCAGCACGCCGGAACTCGTAAAAACTGTTTATGAAAAAATCGGCTGCCAGTTCATCAACGGATTCGGTTCTGTCGAGGGCACCTGCGCCGGCACCAAGCTGGGAGACAGCATCGAACTGATCTGTGGCAGCGTCGGCACCCCGGTCTGTCCCTATGATAACCTGAAAATAGTCGATACCAACGGCAACGAAGTGGCGCAGGGCACTGACGGAGAACTCGTGTCCAAGGGTCCCGGTATATTCACCGGCTATTTCAAATCACCGGAAGAAAATGCCAATATCTTCACCACTGACGGATTCTTCAAGACAGGCGACCAGGCCCGGAAGGATGAGTACGGTAACATATGGATAACAGGCAGGATCAAGGACATCATCATCAGGGGCGGCGAAAACATCAGCGCAGTGGAAATTGAGGGGCTGATCAGTGTGCACCCTGATGTGCGGGATGTCGCGGTGGTGGGCATGCCCGATAAAATCCTGGGCGAAAGGATTTGCGCCTATATTATACCGTCTGTAGGAAAAAAACCCACTCTTCAGGAGATCGTATTGTTCCTTAAAGGACGAGGCGCATCCGTACTCCAACTGCCGGAAAGGTTGGAACTGGTCGAAGAGCTTCCTCTCACGAAGGTCGGTAAGGTTGATAAGAAGGCTTTGCGCGCAGATATTCAGAAGAAAGTTGAAGGAGAGGCGTAACCACCACCCTCAACAATAGTCGAGGCGTGTAAAAAAATAAGGAACAAAGCGAGAGGTCAATCATGAAGTATCCAAAATTGTTTTCGCCATTGGAAATAAGAGGCATGACCCTGCCCAACCGCATCATGTCCACCGCTGCTGTCACGAGACTCGCCGCAGAAGACGGCCATGTCACACAGAACATCAAGGACAGATACCAGAGACTTGCCATGGGCGGTGTCGGCTCAATAGTGGTGGAAGCCGCGGTGGTTCTTCCGTCCCGCAGTTCATTCAACCTCCGCGTGAGCGACGATCAGTTCATCGATGAGTTGAAGGATTTTGTTGCAGGTATACGCAGCGTAAACCGGGATGTAAAAATAGGGCTTCAGCTCATTCACTTCTTAAAGGTGGCCCGGACGGGTTGGCGGCAGAAAGTTGAGGACCTTAAACCGGAGGAAATAGCGGTAATACCGGAGCAATTCGCCAGCGGTGCTGTGCGGGCGAGGGCTGCGGGTTTCGACTTTGTGGAACTGCACATGGCCCACTTCACCACGCTCGCCTCGTTTCTCTCGCTCGTTAACAAACGGACCGACGAGTACGGCGGCGATTTTGAGGGAAGAGTCAAGCTGCCCACCGAAGTCGTACTCGCAACGCGCAAGGCCGCAGGAAACGATTACGCAATCGGCGCCCGAATTTTGGGCGAGGAATTTACCAAAGAGGGGAACACGCTGCTTCAGAGCGCGCGCGTAGGCCGGAGGCTTGCGTCCCTCGGGCTCGACTACATCAGCGTATCGGCAGGTGAGCGCTTCGAGGATGCCGACACGCCGCTACCGAACATGCCTCCTTTCGCCGGTACGGGCTACTCGGGCTACCGCATGAGCCCGCGCTGGTGGAACCAGGACGGGGTCCAGGTTTATCTCGCGGAAGGCGTGCGCCAGGCTGTCAGAGAGGCAGGCTACAGCACCCCCGTGGTTGCTGCAGGCAAGATACGCATGCCTGACCTCGCTGAGGAAGTGCTGTCTTCAGGAAAAGCAGATATCATCGGCATGGCCAGGACGCTCTTTGCGGATCCGGACTGGCCCGTAAAAGCCAAGGCAGGCAAGCCCGACGAGATCGTGAAGTGCGCTGCCTGCGGCTACTGCAGTGAATCCGACGAACGATATGAAACGGTGACGTGCATCGAGTGGCCTAAGGGCGAACTGAATGCCCCCTCGCCTTGGTACCTGGTCCCGCCCTGTAAGGCAGCCTGCCCTGCCGGGCTCGATATAAGGAGTTACGTTGACCTGGCAGCGCACGGCCACTACGAAAAAGCCCTGGAAGTGATAGAAGAGAAGATCCCTTTTCCCGCCACCATAGGGCGGGTCTGTCCCCACCCCTGCGAGACAAAGTGCAACCGCAAGGAGCTGGATCAATCGATCGCCATAAATGGATTGAAGCGATTCATCGCGGATGCTGTCTACGCGCGGGGGACAAGAACGGTCTCGCCCGCACCAAGGATACACAATGAGCGTGTAGCAGTGATCGGCGCGGGACCGGCAGGCCTTACCGCTGCTTTCAACCTCGCACAGATGGGGTACGGCGTTACAGTCTTCGAAGCGCTTCCTATAGCAGGCGGCATGCTGACAGTCGGTATCCCCGAGTATCGCCTTCCGCGCGATATAGTACGACGCGAGATCGACCACATCAGACATTCAGGCGTGGAAGTACGCACCAATAGCCCTGTGGAAGCAAACGGCCTGAGTCTCGAGAGCATTCAGAAAGAGTACCAAGCGGTCTTTGTGGCCACCGGAGCGCATAAGAGTCTTCCGCTCGGAATACCGGGCGAGGCTGCAAATGGACTTCTCAGCGGCACCGCGTTTCTCAAGGATATTAATCTCGGCAAAAGTGTAAACGTCGGCAAGAAGGTCGCAGTGGTGGGCGGAGGCAACGTAGCCATTGATGCGGCACGGGCAGCAAAGCGGCTCGGCTCAGATGTAACGGTCGTTTACCGGAGATCCAAGGAGGAGATGCCGGCCTATGAAGAAGAAGTGGAGGCGGCCGAGAAGGAAGGAATAAAGATCGAGTACCTCGCGATGCCTTCCAAGCTGATAGACACAAACGGCCACGTGACGGGTATGGAATGTCTCAAGACCAAGCTCGGAGCGCCTGACAAAAGCGGCCGGAGAAAACCGGAGCCTGTTGCGGGATCTGCATTCACCGTTACTGCAGACACAGTCATATCGGCCATAGGAGAAGAGCCCGATCTGGGCTTTCTCGGAGGCACCCTCAAAAAGAGCGGTACTTTCCTGAAAGCACAGCCCCACTCCTGCGAAACAGAGAAGGCGGGTGTCTTTGCGGGTGGTGACGTGGTAACCGGGCCAAGGACTGTGATCGAAGCAATCGCAGCAGGGAGAAGAGCAGCGATAGCCATCGACAGATTCCTGCGTAATGAAAAACACGAGGAAGAGCAGCTAGCTCCAAGCGTTATCGGGATGGCCGATGTGGAAGTCGCGCGTTTCAAGAAGCGTGAGAGACAGGTGATGCCTGAGGCGCAGGCTGAGGAACGAATCAAAGGTTTCAGCGAAGTGGCGGTCGGCTTCAGCGAAGGGGCAGCACTCTTTGAGGCTGACCGGTGTCTCCAGTGCGGGCTCTTTCCGAATAAGAACAGGTAGCAGCAACTACAGGTTGAGGAAAAACCGAGAAGAAAGGTTAAGGTTAAGAAAAGTAAATGCGGGGAATCAAAACAGAGCAGTCTCTTTTCTTAGCCTTCAATTAGCCTTTACCTTTACCTGTTTTATTATTTTCCTATCCTTAAAGGAGGCGGCTATGGCCAGAGAGAATTACAATGTGTTTGACGAAATGTATAAGCGTAAGAATTTCACCTGGAGCGACGCAGTTAAGAAAGGCAAGATCCTTGCCATCTCAGGCACAGTAGCAACTGACGAAAACCACAGGACGCTGTATAAGGGTGATCTCGTGGGACAGATGCGCTACATCTACGAGACGGTCAAGGGAGTACTGGAGAAAGCCGGCGGCAGCTTTGACGATGTCATCAAGACGACCGATTATATCACGCCTCAAGCCGTGCCTGACTATGTAAAGACAGCCGATATCCGTCGCGAATATTTCAAAGGCAATTACTCGGCAGCAACGGGTGTGGTAGTGCACAGCCTGCTCAGGCCCGATTGGCTGATTGAAATAGAGTTCCTTGCCGTGCTTGACTAGCAGAATCCTGTCTTCGCCGTCAAGACCGGCAACGTGCAAATTATTGATAGCGAGCCCCTGCTCGCGATATTTCTTCTGCCAACTATTTTCTTGACAGACGCTGGTCCGGCCCATATCCTATTGTCAGGATTCGCACCGGACCAGCGTACTCCCCCGTGAAAAAGCAGCGAGACGAAAGCGTTTCTCAAGACGATATTCTCCAGGTTTTCAAGAAGGAGAAGAGGCCTCTTTCTGTCGAAGACCTCAGACGCGTTCTAAATTGGCATAGATCGCAAAAAAAGCAGATCAGGAAATCACTACAGGAGCTGGTGCGTGCAGGAAAGCTCGTTCGCATCAGAGAGAACCGGTTCGGCATCCCTGATGAAATGAACCTGGAGATCGGAATCCTCTGGTGCACGAGAAGCGGGAATGGATTCGTAGTGCCCGAAAAGGCTGGACATAAAGATGTGTTCGTACCTGCCCGTTACATCAGGAATGCGATGCACGGCGACAAGGTGGTGGTCAGGGTGGAACATACCGGGCGCGAGCGCAGAGAAGGGCGCATTGTAAAAGTAGCAGAGCGGAAATCGAGAAACGTGACGGGCTTTTTGCGGGTACACAAGGAGCTCACGTTTCTGGTACCGGAAGATGAAAGACTGTCACACCATTTCCTGGTAAGAAGCCCTCTGACAAGAGGACAGATCAAGGATGGAGCCCTCGCGGCGGCCCGCATCACGAGCTTTCCGGAGGAAAACGGAGAATCTGAATGCAGGCTTGTAAAATTATTTCCCGCGCTCGACAACGTAAAAGCAATATCACAGTTCATTACGTATAAACATAATCTGCCGGGGCGATTCACGAAGCGGACGGATGCCGAAGCGAAGGTTATTGCAGGAGTCCCCGCAGAGGGTCGTCTCGATCTCCGTTCAACCACACACGTGACAATCGACGGGGAACTGGCAAAAGATTTCGACGATGCTGTCCTTGTAGACAAGGAGAGGAACAGGTTCATTCTCTACGTTTCCATTGCCGATGTCGCGCATTATGTGCGCCAGCTATCCAGCATGGACGACGAAGCCTATGCGCGCGGAACGAGCGTCTATTTCCCGGGGAGCGTTATACCCATGCTTCCCAAGGAGCTGTCCAACGGCATCTGTAGTCTCAATCCTCGCGAGGAGCGACTTACTCTCACAGCTCGCCTGCACTACGACAGTTCCGGCAATCTCCTCGAAACCTCTTTTCATAAATCGATTATCCGGAGCGCCCGTCGTCTCACGTACAGAAAGGTAGAAGATGCCCTCGTCAAAAAAGATGCGAGATCCAGAGGTGAATTAAAAGAGCTTCTTCCTGAGCTCGATCGCATGGCCGAGCTGGCTACAATGCTGAAACAGAAAAGAGAAGGAAAAGGCGGCCTCGATTTCGACCTGCCGGAGCCTGAAGTGGTCCTGGACATGGAGGGAAGCGTCACAGACATCATGAGGTCTGAACGGCTTTTTTCGCAGACCATTATCGAGGAGTTCATGATAGCAGCAAACCAGGCCGTCGCGGCCTTTATCCAAGGGCGCAAGGCTCCCTCTCTTTACAGGATTCACGAGCCTCCGGAGAGGGAAAAACTGCACGATTTCGAAAAACTCCTCCGTACCCTCTCCGTACATTACAGAAAGGATTCAAGGGGCCGTTTGCCTCTTCAGTCGATCCTTCAGCAGGTGGAGAATAAGGATTATGAGTTCCTGATCAACCGAATTCTTCTGCGCTCTATGAAACAGGCCAAATATTCGGCAGCCAACAAGGGGCACTTCGGGCTCGCACTCGATTCGTATACACACTTTACCTCCCCGATCCGGCGCTACCCTGATCTCGTCTGCCACCGCGTCTTGAAAAGCATTATTGAGGGGAGCCCACCCCCCTATCCGGAACAGGAGCTGGACAAAATGGCTACCCATCTGTCGGACCGGGAAAGAGTCGCCATGGAAGCAGAGCGGGAACTGGAAGACAGAGTGCGGGTGCTCTTCATGAAAGAAAGGGTCGGGGAAGAATACGAAGGGGTCATTTCCCACATCACGTCCTACGGCTTCTTTGTGGAACTCTTCGATGTGTTCGTCGAGGGTATCGTTCTGCTCTCAAGCCTCTATGACGACTATTACGCTTTCCAGGAGGACAAGTTCAGGCTCGTCGGCAGAAGGACACGAAAAATCTACCGGATCGGCGACCACGTGAGCGTTCGTATCACAATGGCCGACGTGGAGACAAACCGACTGCATTTTGCCCTGGCCAGGGATTAGGGCGTGTACCCACGATTCCCTTCGCTGCGCGGCAAAGGGTTCCTCTTTCTTCTCTTCATCTGGTTCATCTGGTTCATGAACTTTAAT
>Ga0335069_10004760_pt1 | contig 20025 bp, 16 predicted proteins | sample Lox_Sample_11_FD_206714 | JGI IMG/M metagenome (GOLD analysis project Ga0335069, IMG submission 206714) | Soil microbial communities from Loxahatchee National Wildlife Refuge, Florida, United States - Lox_Sample_1.1 | ecosystem: Environmental > Terrestrial > Soil > Wetlands | place: USA... | reverse complement strand
GGCGTCCGGACGCCGCCGACGTCGAACGGGTGGCCGAAGTCGAGCCGGAACAGGATCGGGCCCACCGCCAGGTCGAGGCCCAGGACGCCGGTCAAGGTCCGCGCCCCCCAGGCTCCCGGCTCGACCAGGGTGCCCGAGGCGTCGCGCCGCCCGTCCCAGGCGGTGAAGACGCCGCCGAAGTCGAGGCCCATGACCCCGGTCAGGTACTCGAAGAAGGCCAGCCGGAAGGCGGGGTCGAGGGGGAGGCGGAGCTCGGCGTTGGCCACGTAGTAGTGGGTCCCGATGAGGAAGGCGGCGTCGCCCGGGCCGTACCCGCGGAGGTTGTCCTCCGACGTCAGCCAGAAGCTCCGCTCCCAGAGCCGGCTGGCGCCGCCGGGCGAGAAGCTCGAGCCCAGCGCCAGCCGGAACCACAGCCGGGACCGCCCCACCAGCTGCTGGAAGCGCTCCGCGTCCAGGGTGGCGAAGCCCTCGACCGCGCCGCGCCCGGGCAGCCAGCCGCCGCCGAGCTCGGCGAGCAGCGAGGACCCGTCGAGCGGCCCGGCGGTGGGGTGGTAGCGGACCGAGTCGTAGCCGAAGCGGACCGCCGCCGAGACGTTCGGGTGGGTGCCGCCGTTTCGACGGCGCCAGTCCCCGGTGCTCGTGTAGGGGCCGCCGGCGCTCTGCAGGCCGCCACAGTCGAGCACCACCAGGCCGGAGAAGTCGGTGAGGCAGTAGCGCTCGGTGGCGCCCAGCCCGAGCTCCAGCTCCACCCGCCGGTACCGGTCGAGCGGGTGGGCGAGGGCGCCCACCACGCCGTAGTCGCGCTGCAGGTAGGCCAGGTTCGGGTCCAGGGCATCGAGCTGCTGCTGGACGTAGTGGTAGGCCCCCAGCACCAGCCCGGTGCGACGCGAGCGGTCCTGGTAGAGGGCCAGGGCCTGCGTGTACTCCAGGCTGCCGTACACCGACAGGTCCACGAGGAGGGTCCGATCGCGGAGGTAGTCGGAGAAGAGGACCGCCGCCCTGCCCGCCAGCGACGCGCCGTCTCCCCCGGCGAAGACCAGGCCGGCGTCCGGCCGCCAGTTCGCAAGCGAGAGCGGGAGGTAGTCGCGGGGCGCCGAGGGGAAGTCGGTCTCGAGGATGGGCCGCGGCTCCCCCTGCGGAGGCGGGATCTCCTGCCAGGGCTCGTCGAGGTAGGCGATGGGCTGGACCTCCACCAGCCGGAAGCGGCCGCCCAGGAAGGTGCCGGCCAGGACGCCCTGGCCCGGGCCGGCGGGTCGGGGGGCGGAGAGGCCGGTGGAGAAGTCGGTGAGCCGGCGCCGTCGGCCGTCGCGCAGCTCCCACAGGTCGGGCTTGCCGGCGGCGTCGGAGGAGAAGAGGAGCGAGCCGTCCTCCCTTGCCACCGGGTGTCGGTCCTCGTAGGGGCCGGTGGTGAGCCGGGTGCGCGCGCCCGTCTCGGGGTCGAGGCGGAAGAGGTTCAGCCGCCCGTGCTCGGTGGCGTCGGAGGCGAAGGCGATGCCGGCCGGGCCCCAGGACAGGTCCTTCTTGGCGTAGGGGTCGTCGGTGAGGCGCCGGGCGCGGGAGGGACCGCGGAGCGGGGCGAGGTAGATCTCCTGCACGCCCGCGGCGGTGACGCCCACGAAGGCCAGCCCGGTGCCGTCGGGCGAGAGGGAGGGGTCGGCGATGGCCACGAAGCGCTCGCCCTCGGGGGAGAGGACCTCGAGAGGCTCCAGCGGGCCCACCCGGAGGCGGGCGGGCCTCCCGCCCGCGGCGGGCGTGTGCCGGTAGCTCCTCCGGTAGAGCCGGTCGCCGACGCCGTCCTGGGCCGAGAAGACCAGGAGGTCCCTCCCCAGCGCCGCCACGCCGTGATCGACCGGGTGCAGGGACTCCATGCCGGGCCGGTCGTCGGAGGCCACCACCTCGGCGATGCGCGGGCTCCGGGCGTCGGCGAGGACCAGGTGCGCCCGCCCGCGCTCGCGGTCGAGGGTGCGGCACAGCACCACCTCGCCGCCGGGCGAGGTGGTGCAGGCCTCCGGCTCCCCGGGGAGGCGCCGGAGCTCGCGCACGCCGGGCAGGTCCTGGCGGGCCTCGAGGTAGGCCGGGTAGTAGCGGCGCTTGAGCCAGGCTCGCCAGCGGGCGTCGACCTGCTCCAGCGGCTCGCCCAGGACCCGCTGCACCAGCCCGGCGAAGGCCCGGCCCTCGCCGGCCAGCCCCGGCAGCGCGGCCAGCTCGATGAAGGCCTGGATCCGCTCGCGCCCGTACTCCTCGGCCACGAAGGCCACCCGGGCCTGGCCCAGCTTGTAGGTGGGGATGTAGCCCAGCACGCGGTCGTCGCCGAAGGACGGGATCAGGTAGCGGTGCGCCGGATCCGGGTTCCACACCAGGTCGCGGAGGAACAGGTCGGTCTCCCCGTCGATCCCACCCCGCGAGTAGTACTCGGCGATCCCCTCCACGAACCAGAGCGGCAGGACCTCGATGGCCGAGACCGCGCCCGGACCGGCCAGGTCCATCATCTTCTGGATGTGGAACTGGTGGACCAGCTCGTGGGTGGCCACCTCGCGGAAGCGGGCGTGATCGCCGAAGTAGGGGACGGTCATCTTGAGGTCGTCGGGGGAGGTGACCCCCAGCACGGCCTCGCTCACCTGGAAGACGTTCTGCGTCTGGAACTCGCGCTGGGTGGCGTAGAGGATGAACGGGATCCGGCGGGTGGGGTCGTAGTGGAACGCCTCGGTGAGCCGGGCCCAGGCGTCGAGGATGACCGGGAGGGCGCGCCGCGCCTGGGCGGCCTCGCTCCGGTAGAAGTAGAGCCGCAGCCCGCCCGGCCCGCCGCCCGGCGGGGGGACGTCCACGTACTGCCAGGCGAAGCCGTACCAGGCCACCTGGTTCTGGCCCGGGCGCTCGGGGAGGACGAACACCTGCTGGAGGGCCAGGTCCTCGGGGTGCGCCAGGGCGGCGGCGCGGTCCCGCTCCTGGGCCTGGTCGGCCAGGCGCTCCAGCAGGGGGAGGTCGGCCCCCACCGACGGTCGCCGCAGCGCCAGGCCCTGCGCGGCTGCCGCGAGGGGGAGGGCCGCCACGGCCAGGCCGGCGAGCAGTCGCATTCGAGCCCACTCTACGCCAGGCCTTGCGCACAGGCGCCGCCCGCGCTACCACCCGCGGGTGTCCGAGGGGAACGAGCCGGTGGTGCGCATCCGCTGCCCTCCCGAGCAGGAGGGGCGCTGCCTCGCCGCGCTGGAGCGGGCTGGCTTCCGCGGCGAGCGATCCCTCACCTGGGTCGTGGTCCGCGACGCCGCCCCGGACGCGGTGAACGAGGCCCTGGTCGCGGGCGGCGCCGCGGTGCGGGTGGCGGCGCGGCAGCGGCTGGGGGTGCTGGTCGGCTGGCTCCTCGACCACGGCGGCCGGCTCGAGGGGCGCGGGGTGAACCTGGAGACGCTGGTCGGCAGGGTGCTGGAGGACGCGGGCCTCGGCGCGCGCTACCGCCCTCGGCCGGTGGCCGAGCTCCTGGGGGCGGCGGCCGCGGAGCACGAGCGGCTCCTGGCCACGGGCGCGGCCATGCTGCGCTGGAACGAGTTCGTGGAGCGGTTCTGCCTGGAGCGCGGGGCGCAGGGGTAGGGCGCCGCCGCCTGCGGGCGCAGCTGCTGGTCGCCCGGCCGTCCCGGCGCCCCGGCCCCGGGGGAGGGTCGGCGAGGGGAGCCCGCGCCGCCCAGGCCCGGCGGTGCGCGGGTCCGCCCGAGGCCGCGCCGGGGGTGGATCGCGCAGCGAGCCGTCGCCTGGGACCCTCTCCCGGAGTCGCGGAAGCCTCGAGGCCCCACCGGAGAGGACGCCGCAAGCGCGCGGGGAGCTCCCGGCGGCCGCCCGGGCCCTAGCGGAGGGCCAGCCGCAGCAGGTTCAGCGCCTCGAAGGCGGCCTGGCGGCGGATCCGGGCTCGGTCGCCCCGGTAGAGCCGGGCCACCGCCTGGGTGCTCGCCGGCCCGGCCAGCGCCAGGTGCACCGTCCCCACCGGCTTCTCGGGCGTGCCCCCGGCGGGCCCGGCGATGCCGGTGATCCCCAGGCCCCAGGTGGCCCGGGCCTCCCGCCGCGCACCCTCGGCCATGGCCCGGGCCACCGGCTCGGACACGGCGCCGTGGGCGGCGAGCAGCGACGGGTCCACGCCCAGCAGCCGCTCCTTGGCCGCGTTGGCGTAGGCCACCACGCCCAGGTCCAGGACCGCGGAGGCGCCGGCGACGTCGGTGAGGAGCTCCGCCACCAGGCCGCCGGTGCAGCTCTCGGCCAGCGCCACCCGCTCGCCGCGCGCCGCCAGCCCGGCCACCACCAGCTCGGGCAGCTCCTCCCTCCCCTCGCCGAACACCTGGTCGCCGAAGATGGCCCGCACCTGGAGCCGGATCCGCTCCGCCCTCGCCGCGGCGTCCGGCCCCGGAACCGTCCACTTCACGTGCACCTCGGGCCAGTGGGCGCGGTAGCCGAAGCGGACGCCGGCGTTGTCGGGGTCGTCCATCACCGGGCGCATGGCGTGGTCGGCGTGGGACTCGCCGATCCCGAGGAGCTTCACCAGGCCGGCGGTGGGCACCTCGCCGATCCGCGCCTGGAGCCGCGGCAGCACCCACTCGTCGCAGAGCCCCTTGAACTCCAGCGGCACGCCGGGGAGGCAGACCAGCTCGGCCCGGCCGATCCGGGCCGAGAAGCCGGGAGCGGTGCCGAAGCGGTTGGGGATGACCTCGGCGCCGCGGGGGAAGCGGGCCTGCTTGGCGTTGTTGGGGGTCATGGCCCGGCCGAAGCGCCGGAAGCGCTCCTCGATGGCCCGCAGCGAGGGCTCGTGGAGCTCGAGCGGCACCTCCAGGAGCGTGGCCACGCTCTCGCTGGTGAGGTCGTCCTCGGTGGGCCCCATCCCGCCGCTCATCACCACCAGGTCCGCCCGGCCGGTGGTCTCGCGGATCGCCGCCATCAGGTCCCGCCGGTCGTCGCCGACCAGCGTCTTGCGCCGGGCCATGAGCCCGAGGTCCCAGAGCCGGTCCATCAGCCAGGCGGAGTTGGTGTCCACCAGCTGGCCGGTGAGCAGCTCGTCCCCGGTGGCCAGGATCTCGACGGCGAGGTTGTTCATGGGCGGATCTCTAGAAGAGGTGCAGGCCCCGGGACAGGAGCTGCATTCCCAGCCAGGCGTAGGCGCCGGCGGCCACGTCGTCGAGCATCACCCCGGCCGCCGTGTGGACGCGGTCGAGGGCCGAGGCCGGCCAGGGCTTCAGCACGTCGAGGAGGCGGAAGAGCACGAAGGCAGCCGCCGCGGCCGGCCAGGAGAAGGGGACCCAGGCCAAGGACACCAGGTAGCCGACCACCTCGTCGATGACGATGGCCGAGGCGTCCACCACGCCCCAGTAGCGGCCGGCCTGCCCCGCGGCCAAGATCCCCAGGGCGAGGAGCGCGGCCGTGGCGGCCAGGTAGACCGGCCAGCCCGCCCGCGAGAGAGCCCAGGCGAGCGGCACCGCGCCCAGGGTCCCGACCGTGCCGGGGGCCAGCGGCGAGTACCCGCACGGCCCCCACGCTGCGAGGAGCACCCACGGGCCGGGGGCTCCGCGGCGCGCGTCCCCGGGGGGGACGCGGCCTGCAAAGCGGGAGGAGAGCGCCGGGGGGCCGGCGGGGTCCGGGTCGGGCACGGCCTAGATGTACTCGTCCTGCTCGGCCTTGTCGCCCTCGACGTCCTCGGGGTCGGGCTCGAGGGCCTCGTCGGCCTCGAGCTCGGCGCGGAGGGCCGCCGGAAGCCGGGCACGGTCCATGGTGCGCGCCTTCTCGAACACCGACTCGGCGATGCCCATGGCCAGGTAGGCGCCCATGTAGACCACCAGCACGAAGGAGGCCCGGGTGGCGATGCCGACCGCCAGCCCCACCACCACCAGCACCGCGAAGACCGACAGGCTCTTGCGGGAGATGTGGACGTCCTTGAAGGTGCGGTAGCGGACGGTCGAGACCATGAGGAAGGAGAGCAGGAGCACCACCACCGCCACCGGTGCGCGGGTGGCGGCGTCGGTGGCGGCGCCGAACTCCTTGTAGTGGGCGATGACCAGCGCGGTGATGGTCCCGGCCGCCAGCGGGATGGGGAGGCCCACGAAGAAGCGCGAGGAGCCCTTGTCCCCCCGGGCGGCCAGCACGTTGAAGCGGGCCAGCCGCAGCGCGCCGCAGGCGGCGAAGGCGAAGGCCACGAACAGGCCCACGAACCCCAGCGGGGCCAGCGCCCACTTGTAGACCAGGAGGGCCGGCGCCGCGCCGAAGGAGACCACGTCGGCCAGGCTGTCGAGCTGCACGCCGAAGTCGGACTGCGTCTTGGTCATCCGCGCCACGCGCCCGTCGAAGGCGTCGAAGAACATGGCGAAGAAGATGGACAGCGCGGCCTGGTAGAGCTGGACCGGCGTCGCGTCCCCGGCGCAGAGCGTGAGCGCGTAGAACCCGAGGAAGATCGAGCTGACCGTGAACAGGTTCGGCAGGACGAACATCGCCTTGCGCAGGTTGATCTGCACGCCACCCCTCCGGCCACCCGGGCCGTCACGAGGCTGTCACGGGCGAGTCGTTTTGTCGAGCCGATCGACCCCATCCCGGCACGGTTCCCGGACGGCCTCTCCCACCCCGAGGTGCACCCGCGCCCCCGACCCGCACTCCACCCACAGGACGGGGTCGGCGAGCCAGTGGTCCATCGAGGCGTGGACCTGCGAGCCGCTGGCCGCCACCAGCGCCGGGCCGTGCCCCGTGCAGCGGTCTCCCTGGAGCTCCGCCCGGGATTTCTCCAGGAAGACCAGGCACCCGGCCTCTCCCCCCACGGCGTCCACCGCGCGCACCTCCACCTCTCCTCCCAGGACCTCCACCGCCGCCCCGCCGCAGCGGGTGAGCGTGCTCGCCTCGAGCCGTAGCGCGCCCCGGCGGACCTGCACGCAGTCGCCGAGGATGCCGCCGTCCTCCTCCACGGCCCCGGAGATATCGAGCCGCCGGGCATCGACCCGGGCCGTCCCCAGCACCGACAGACCCGCCGGGCCCGGGGAGCGGATGACCAGATCCTCCAGCGAGGCGGTGCCACCGGAGATGGTGACGCCGGCCTCGATCGACGGCCCGGAGACGGCCAGGCGGGAAAGGACGCTCTCGCCGTGGAGCTGGGCGATGGCGGCGCGGACGCCCCGGGCCGCCCCGCCGGTGACGGACACGGAGCCGCCATGGAGGAGGAGGCCGTAGTCGCCGGAGAGGTCGACCTCGCGCGCCGAGAAGCTGCCGGACTCCACGAACACCCCCACCGCACCTCCGGTGGCGGCCAGGTCCTCGGCCAGGACCTCGCCGGCGAGCACCTTGAGCGCCGCCCGCCGGGGGCCGGATCGCAGCGAAAGGCCGGACAGGCGCACCGTCCCGCCCTCGACCACCAGGCCGTCCTCGCCCTCGGGCGCGACCAGGGAGGTCGAGCCCGCGCCCGCGCCCGAGATCGAGAGCGGCCCCCGCACCCGACCCAGCGAGCCGGCGTGGGCGCCGGGGCCCAGGCGGATCTCGTCCCCGGGCTGGGCGGCGGCGAGCGCCGCCCCCAGGTCGGCTCCGGCCGGGACCTCGAAGGTGGCGCCCAGCAGGGCGGGGAGGAATGCGGCTGCGGCCAGCGTCATGCGGCCATCACCGCCACAGGTGAGGGAGAAGATCCAGCGCCAAGGGCGGGAACTAGCGCGGGCCGCCGGAGGCACCCGGCCGCGGGGAGGCGCGCGTCGAGGCGATCCGGTCCCCGCCCAGCCAGGGCAGAGGGTCGCTCGCCAGGCCGTCCTTCCAGACCTCGAAGTGCAGGTGGGGGCCGGTGGCGCGGCCGGTCTGGCCCACCAGTCCGATGACCTGCCCGGCGTCGACCGCGTCGCCCGGGGAGCAGAGCAGGGCGGAGAGGTGGCCGTAACGGGTGGTGAGGTCGCCCGCGTGCCGCACCTCGACCATCAGGCCGTAGCCGCCGGAGGGGCCGGCTCGCACCACCCAGCCGGCCGCGGCCGCCTCCACCGGCTGGCCGCGCTCGGCGGCGAGGTCGAGGCCGCGGTGCATGCGGCGCGTCCCATCCAAGGGGTCGACGCGGATCCCGAAGAACGAGGAGATCCAGCCCTGCTCCACCGGCCAGCGGAGGCGCGCCGGCGCGGGGCGCTTCACCAGCGCCGCCCCCATGGCGCGGCTGGTGTCGATTCGCACCGCCAGGCGGTCGGTGCGGGCGGCGACCGCGGCGGCCAGCTCCGGCGGGGCGGCGCCGTAGCTCCGGAGGTCGTAGTCCCACTCGGCCTCGACCGTCACCCGGGCGCGGACCAGCTCGAGGAGCGGGGTCTGGGGGAGCGGGCGGGCCAGGTACGGGTCGAGGACCGCGCACAGCTCCCGCCAGGCCCGGGCCGCCTCGACCGGGAACCCCTGGCCCTCGGGGGCACGGGCGCGGCGGAGGCGGGCCTCGGCCGCGAAGCGGAGCAGGAACGGGTCGAGCGGCGGCCCCTCCGGCGCCTCGCTGGCCACCGCCTCCGGCGCAGGCACCGGGACCGGCGGCGCTGCCTCGGGCTCCTCGGCCTCGGGGGGCCGCCGGAACCCGGCCTGGTCGAAGGTCATCTTGGGCGCGGTGGTGGCGCAGCCCGCGACCGAGACGAGGGCCAGCGCGAGGACGGCGGAGGAGCGAGGACCAGCGGAGGGCGAACGCACCGACGGTCATGTTAGCAACCGAGGCCCGCGCTCCGCGCTGTGGGCACGGGTGGGCGGATCGCCGATGCCGCGGGCGAGTGATAGCATCCCGGCGCACATGGCTATCCGTGAACCGCGATCGAGGGACGGGCGCCGCGGTGCGGCGGAGGCGCTGCGGGCGCGGGAACGGGTACGGGCCGAGGAGGTGGTGGACCGGCTCGAGCGCGCCATGCCCGACGTCCGCATCGCGCTGCACTTCGGGAGCGACGTGCAGCTCCTCGTCTCGGTGATCCTCTCGGCCCAGTCGACCGACGTGGGCGTGAACAAGGTCACCCCGGCGCTCTTCGCGGCCTTCCCCGACGCCGCCGCCTACGCCGCCGCGCGCCCGGAGGCGCTGTGGCCCTACATCCGCAGCCTGGGGCTCTTTCGCAACAAGGCCAAGGCCATCGTCGCCGCCATGCAGGCCATCTCCGGCGAGCACGGCGGCCGGGTGCCCCGCCAGCGCGAGGCGCTGGAGCGGCTGCCCGGCGTCGGCCGGAAGACCGCCGGCGTGGTGCTGGTGCACCTGGGGGCGGCGCCCGCCTTCCCGGTGGACACCCACGTCGGAAGGGTGGCGCGGCGGCTCGGGTTCACCCGGCACCAGGACCCGGACAAGGTGGAGCAGGACCTCATGGCGCTGGTGGCCGAGGAGCGCTGGGGGCGTGCCCACCAGCTCATGGTGTGGCACGGACGGCGGACCTGCGCCGCCCGGGCCCCGGCCTGCTCCCGCTGCGCGCTCTCGGACCTGTGCCCGAGGCGCGGCGTCCCGGCCTCGATGCGGCGGTGAGGCGGGGCCCGCCGCCTCATCCGCGCCAGCCGGGCGGCGAGGCCGCGGCCGGCCCCCCGGCCAACCGGAGCGTATCCACCGCGTGGGCCACCCCGGCCTCCGCGTTGGAGCGGGTGACGAAGGCCGCCACCCGTTTCACCTCCGGCTCGGCGTTGCCCATGGCGATGGGCAGCCCGCAGCGCTCCAGCATGCTCAGGTCGTTGTGGTGGTCGCCGAAGGCGACGGTCCGGGCCAGGTCGATCCCGCGTGCGCGGGCCAGGACCTCCAGCCCCGCTCCCTTGCTGGTCCCGTCCGCGGTGATGTCGATGACGCCCCGCTCCGACGCCACCAGGGCCAGCCCGCCCGCGCCACCGAGCAGACTCTCGAGCTCCGCCATGGCCTCCTCGCCCACCTCCGAGACCAGGAGCTTCAGCACCGGCGGGAGCGAGGGGAGGAGGTCCAGCTCCCGCAGGGGCGAGAGCGGCACCCGGTGCTCGGGCCGCGCGCCGGCGTTGTACCGGTCCAGCCGGGCGAGCCGCGGGCTGCCCTCGGTGTGGTAGACGCGGTCGGCGGTGTAGAGGAGGTAGTGGTGGCCGCGGTCCCGGAGGTGCTGCCGCAGCCGCGCCACCAGCGGGGCGGGGATGGCCTGGGCGTGGACGATGGCACGGGTCACCGGGTCGCGGACCAAGGCGCCGTTGCAGGCGACGATGGGCGCGGTCACGCCGAGTTCGTGGGCGAAGCGCAGCGCCATGAGGTCGAGCCGGCCGGTGGCGAGGACGACCTCGACCCCGCCCGCCCGGAGCCGCGCCACCGCCGCGCGGTCGCGTGGCGCGAGCGCGCCCTCCGGGTCGAGGAGCGTTCCGTCCAGATCGCACACACACCAGCGCCAGCGCATGGCTTTGTCGCCTCTCCGGCCGCGAGCCGGGCCGGCCGCGAGCTCCCGCCGCCCATGGTACCCGCCCCGCCGGGGCCGAAGCGATGCCCGTCCGCCCGTTGCCGGCACCGCCGGCGCGTGCTACAGCCAGCCGTGCCGGAGTCGTCCGGGCGAACGCGTCGGCCCGGAAGGAACGGGGCCGCCGAGGAAAGTCCGAGCACCAAAGGACAGCGTGCCGGCTAACGGCCGGTCGGGGTGACCCGCAGGAAAGTGCAACAGAGAGGAGACCGCCGAACGGCGCGGCAGTCGAGCCGGCGCGCGAGAGCGCGCCGGGGGGCGCGCGTGGCAAGGGTGAAACGGTGCGGCAAGAGCGCACCGCGCCCCGGGCGACCGGGGTGGCACGGCAAACCCCACGCGGTGCAAGAGCGAATAGGGAGGCGGCCCGTCCGCGCGAGCGGGCGAGCGAGGCTGGTCCGGCCGGCCTCCGGGTGAGCTCGCTGGAGGCGCGCGGCAACGCGCGTCCTAGAGGAATGTCCGCCGCCGCCGGTCTTCCGGCGGAACAGAACTCGGCTTACAGGACGACTCCGGCCTTTCTTCTTCCAAATCAAGCGGTTGCCAGTGCAGTTGCCCGAGTCTGGCACACATCTGGCTTACGCTCCCTCTCGGCCTGCTCACGCGGGTCCGCACGAGGTTGAGAGATTCGGGTCCTCGGCGCCCCTCACGGTGGCGTCACAGACGATGCAGAGGTCACCGGTATCATCCAAGGACTCCGAGCAGTTGTCAGCCCACGAGTGTAGTAGGGGACTTACCATGAACCCGCGTGTCTCGACCGTCGTGACGGACCTCGACAACACGCTCTACGACTGGTTCGAGTTCTGGTACGCGTCCTTTGGGGCGATGTTGCGCGTGCTCGTGGATCTGAGCGGGATCCCCGAAGAAGTCCTGAAGCCAGAGATCCGAACCATTCACCAAAGGTACGGTACATCGGAGTACTCGGCCCTGATTCAGGAAATACCCTCTCTCCAGAAGAAGTTCCCGCGTGAGGACCTACCGAAGCGTTTCGATGCTGCGATCGATGCGTATCGCAAGGCGAGAGCCGCCACGCTGAGGCTGTATCCAACGGTGTTCGACACGCTACGTGAGCTCAAACATCGCGGCGTTCGGATCGTCGGCTACACAGACTCGCGGGCGTACCAGTCTGCCTATCGGGTCCGCAAGCTGGGCCTGGACGGGGTTCTGGACTTCCTCTACTCGCCGCCCGACCACAAGCTGCCGCCAGGCACGTCAGCCGAGGATCTTCGGACGAGGCCGCCGAGCAATTATGACTTCAAGTTCACCCAACATCGCCACACTCCAGAAGGCGAAACGAAGCCAAACCCCGATCTCCTACGATCGATCATCACTGAGGTCGGGGCCACACCTGGCAGCACCGCTTACGTCGGTGACAGCCTCATGAACGACATCGCCATGGCCCAGCAGGCGGGTACGTTCGACGTGCAAGCCAAGTATGGAGTTGCGATGGATCGGCCCGGCTACGATCTCCTTCAGGAGGTCAGCCACTGGCCTCAGACGGCCGTGGAACATGAGAAGAAGCCGGAAGTTCACGCAACACGCGTGCTACGTGAGCACTTCGATGAGTTGCTTGGCTTGTTCGACTTCGAGCGGCTTCAAACGGAGTGACAGACCATGCCAGCCGGAACGGACACAAACCCCAGCATCCCAGCTTCTCCCATCGTGTCCGATCCCGAGAAGCTTCTCTCCTCTGCCGTTGACGCATGGAAGACGACAGTCTCCGTTCAGCAGCACTTCAACGATCTTGAGCTGCGTGTTCGGAACTTCGCCATCACCTTCATGACGGCGGTGCTCGGCCTCGTCGGCTTGGCGCTGAAGGAGGAACCCGACTCGCTGCTCCCTTGGGCGCTGCTCCTTATCGGTATCGTGGGGTGGTTGGCCTTCTACATGATGGATCGCTGGTGGTATCACCGCTTCCTCGAGGGTGCGGGCGAGCATGCAGGCGTTGCCGAGGTGTGGCTCGCGGCGGCCACGGGTACCGGCACGCATCTCTTCAACCTCTCTGAGACAATCAAGCAGAAGAGCGGGATCTCGATCGGAAAGCACAAGATAAGGTCCAAGCACCGCATCGACTTGTTTTACGCGGCCGTGGCCGTAGCGGCGGCAGTCCTAGCCGTGGTGTTCTACTGGCATTCAGGGCCGCCGAAGGAGAGCAAGCCGACGGAGGTTGTTCTGAGCGCGGCGCCCGGCGCCATTCCGATCTCTCTTCCGCCCGGAGTCTGGTGTTCCTGTCCCCCTTCTGCTCCTCCCCCAACGGAGCCGACGTCGCCAGCTACTCAGCCACCGCGGAGCAAGCGCCACCCGGCCGCCACGACCAAATCACCGCGGTGACACCGTCAAGATTCACCCTCGCGTACGACCATCAGACGGGGAAGTCAGGGGGCTGAGCCATCGTCGGCTCCCGGCTGGGGCAGGGTCGACGGACCCGGCGTCTTCCTGAGGCGCCAGCCCCCGCCAGGTTCCTTCCCCTCAGGACCGCCCTCAGGAGGCGGCCGCGGACGGGAGCCACGCGCCCCCGACTCGAGGGCGTGTGGCCTTGCCGACGAGGCGGGTTCCCTTGCCTCGAGCCAGCGGATGTGGGCAGGACGCGGAGGCCCAAGCCGGGCGAGCTGGGAGCCTAGACATGGGCCGTCACCCATTCGCCGACGGCCCTTCCGCGCGCCCTCGCCGCCGGCCACGATCCATCGGCTGGCTGGCGAAGGGGCACCGGGCCTCCCCCTCGCCGTGAAGCGCGGCGAGCACGCTTTCCTGATCGCCCCCTGCTCGCGCACATGGGTGGGCTTCACGAGCCTCTCCAGGGTGTGTGGAGGACGCGCCGGTAGGGGCGACGGGAGAACCGCCGGAGAGGCGCCACCCGACCGTGAGTGAACCGGGCGAGGGCCCGGCTCCGCTCGAGGCGTCAGGGCAAGGCGCAGTCGGGCCTACAGCGCCGCGGACAGGAGACCACGGGAGATCCTCGGCCTGCCGCAGGCCCGGGCTGAGGGCGTGCGGCGGGTATTTCTGCCCCACAGTGAAGGCGATACCGAGCGATGTGAGCGCTCGGAATGGGCTGGCCGGCGTGCCGTCACGAGCACCTGGCCGGGCCACCTCGCGACACCCTCGCCGTCCTGACACTTCAACCCGGTACAGGGGCGGGCTGGCGTGTGAGGAGAAGTGGTGGGCATAGCGTCTGCATTGGCAGCGCGTCAAAGCCGACCATCGCGCGAAATCGCGCATGCAAAGTGCTACAATCAATCCATGAGCGCCCTCATCGAGAACGAGCGCCGGGCGCGACGCGTCCAGGTTCAGTGCGGCGTCCGCATCGCCCTGCGGTCAGGCGCGTTCTTCACATCCTGCACCGTGGACATCGGACCCGGAGGATGCGGCGTCGTCGCAGCACCAGCGCGATTGGAGCCAGGCGATCGCGTCTTCCTGGAGATCGATCTCGCCGGTGCGGGCCACCTCCTGGCTGGTCGGGTCGCATGGTCGTCGAGTACGCCACCGTGGCGGAGTGGCCTGGCGTTCGATGGAGGCAGCCTCGGGGCCGCCGCTGCGCTGTTCGCGCGCATCGCCTCGGCCGGCCCGGAACTTCTCCAGCAAGGCTTGCCCATCGACCCAAACCCGGAGGAGGCCAGGGCGGCTCCCGGACAGGCAGCCGCGGGCCCGCACCAGGCCCCGGAGATGAAGGCCCGGGATTAGGTCCGGACGACGCCGCCGCCGGCCTGGCCGGCGCGGGAGTCGGCAGTGACCTGCGCCGAGAGGTCCTCGGCTTCCAAGCTCGGCAGCGCGCGTCGAGGACGGCTTGGGCCAGCAGCGACGACGCGGTGAAGGGCCTGGGCAGGAGCTCGGTCCCCGACTCCAGCACCCCCCCGCGGACGACGGCGTCGAGTGTAGCCGGAGACGCAGAGCACGCGGGTCTCGGGATGGTTGCGCCGCAGCGCCTCCGCGACCGCTCGGCCGTCGAGGTCGGGCATGACCACACCGGTGATCAGCAGGTGAAGGGGGCCGGGGCCTCCTGGCCGCCGCTGGCGACGAGCACGCGTCGCATCCAGAGCGGAGGGAGCGAACCGTGGGCGCACCTGCAGATCATCCTCGACGACGAGGATGGTCTCCGTTCCTGGGCGGGTCGGGGCGGGCGGGCACGGCTCGCCGGCGGCCTCGGCAGATCGTCTTCGACCTGGCCGCCTACGCCCGCGACGCCATGCCCCAGGGCGGGAGCCTGGCCATCGAGACCCGCAACGTCATGGTGGGGAAGGGGTGCCTGCGAAGGGCGCTAGGACGTGACGGTGGAGACCACCTTGCAGCCTTCCCTCTGGCCGGTCCACGGCCGGCGGGTGGAACAGCCCCCGGTAGGCGCCTCGGCCGGCGGCTCGCACGGCGGGGCGGCGCGATCAAACCACCGGAGCCGGGCAGACGATTCGGCACACGGAACTCGAGGTGGGAAGGGCGCAGGACCGGCCGGCGACCCGAGCGCGAGGCGCCCGAGCCCTTCACTCGAGGTTGGCGTGGCGCGCGAACATCCCCTCGGACGAGAGGCCGCGCGCCGCCGCCAGCCGCATCACCACCACGTCGAGGAGGATGAGCAGCGCCTGCTCGAAGAGCGATCCCATCGGCTGGGCGCTGGCGCGGGCCGGCGGGGTCCCGGGGGGCGGCACCACCTTGGGCGAGGGCGCGTCCAGCCGGACCAGGACGTCGGCCAGCCTCCCGATGGTGGAGGTGGGGGCGATGGTCAACACGGCCAGCGTCCCCCCGAGCGCCTTGGCCCGCTGGGCCAGGACCCGCATGGATCCGGTCTCGCCCGAGCCGGAGCCGACCAGCAGAAGGTCGCCGGGCCGAAGCGCGGGGGCGGTCACCTCGCCCACCACGTGCACGTCCAGCCCGAGGTGCATGAGCCGCATGGCGAAGGCCCGTACCATGAGGCCGGTCCGGCCTGCGCCGGCCACGTACACGCGCGGGGCGGCCGCGATCCGCTCCTCCAGCGCCTGCAAGGCGGGGGCAGGGACGGAGCGGAGGACGTCCTGCAACTCCCCCAAGACCGCCTCGAGGTCATCGGCGCTCATCGGCTCCCCTCCCCAAGCGCCACCCGGATGGCCGAGGCGGCGGCGCGCGGATCGGCGGCCCGGGTGATCCCCGAGCCGACCACCACCAGCGCGGGCCGGAGCGCGGCCACTCCCCGGACGTTCTCCGGGGTGATGCCGCCGGCCACCGCCGGCGCTGCGTTCCGCAGCACGTCCCGGATCCTTCGCAGGCCGTCCACCGCCCGGCGCTCGGCGTCCTCGTCCCCGGACCGGAGGTCGGAGGGCGTGTGCAGGCAGACGTACCGGACCCCCATCCGGTCGACCTCGGCGGCGCGGCGGGCCAGGTCCTCTGCGCCCAGGAGGTCGACCATCACCTCCCCGCCGAGCTCGCCCGCCGCGCCCAGCACAGCCCGGATGGTGGCATCTGCGGCGGTGGCGAGCACGGTCACCAGCGTGGCCCCGGCCTGGAACCCGAGCGTGGCCTCGAGGTGTCCCCCGTCGGCGATCTTCAGGTCGGCGGTGAGGGGCAGGTCGGGGAAGGCGGCACGCAGGCGCCGCACCGCTCCCACGCCCTCGCGGATGATGACCGCGGTCCCGATCTCCAACCGGTCGACCAGGTCGCGCACCGAGGAGACGAGCCGCTCGGCCTCGGCCAGCTCGAGGGTGTCGATGGCCAGTTGCAGCAGCATGCCCCGCTCATACCAGGCCGGGGCGGGTCGGGGCCAGCCGCGCACGGGCCAGGGCTCGGAGGTCGAGCGCCAGCCGCTGGACGGGCCGATACTGCCCGTGGACGCTCCACAGGGCCGCGTCCCCGAACTTGCACCTGCTGTGGTCGAAGTAGGTGGCCTGGGTGCGGACCCGGCAGGAGACGCTGGCGAGCCCGTCGAGCGAGGAATCCTCGACGCTGACGCCCAACCAGTCGCCCTGCTCCAGCCGGTAGTGGAGGCCGGCGAAGGGCCCCCAGCCGCCGGTGCCCAGCTGGCCGAGTGGGTCGACCAGGCTGCCGTCCGAAGCGCGGGCGTCGTGCCGGCCGGTGCGGATGACCTTGTGGACGAGGGGGACGGTGGCGCTCAAGGCCAGGTCCGGGATGGGGCGGTAGACGGCGTTGAGCCGGTAGGACCACTGGGTCAGCTGATCGGTGTAGCCGGGCCGGTCATCGGTGCCGGCGTCGATGCGCAGGTACTCGGCGTCGAGCTGGAGCCGCAGGCCGCCGTTGATGGCGGCGGGGTCGCTCGAGGCCAGCAGCGGGCAGCCGCAGCCAACACACCGAGCAGGCGCGCGCGGCCGGTGGCGAGAGCAGCGCCGCCAACGCCAGCGCGGCGAGGATGGGACGATGCGCGCGGGCGAGCCCTGCCGCACAGCGCACCCGGGAAGGGGTGGGGTGAGAATCCCAGATGGACACGAGCACGTTCCTGTCTCCCGTCCGCCGTGGGACGGGTGGAGGTCTTCCGCCGACCGTGAAGCAAAGGGCGGTGGGCCCGGCCCGCGCCCGCCGCGTGTCAGGAGGGACGGGACCTCGGGGCTGGCAGCTCGGGAAGGCGTGCGCGGTGCGCGGGGGCGCCGCGCGCTCGGGGGGGCCCAGCTCCAGGCCGCCGCGGGCCAGGGCGGGCTGGTGTGGCAGCGTGAACGGATCGGGGACGGGTCCACACCGGAGGCACCGCCGGGCGCGTCGCACTCCCTGGCCACCACGCGGTGGCAGGGCGGCGCCGAGGGATCGCGGGCCGCGGCTCGCAGCGCGGCCAGCCGGCAGAAGGGGCACGAGCACCGGTGGTGCTCACCGGCCGCCCCCTGGCACGGGCAGCGGTGCTCGGCGGCCTCGGCGCGGGGGACGAGGCCCGGCGCGCCCGACAGCACCACCGCCAGCAGGGCCGCGGCCACCCGGCTCGCCGGCAGGGCGGGGAGTCCCCGGAGCACCCCTCCGGTTAGGGGTGGCCCGGCCGCACACGTCCCTCGTCCGAGTACTCGGCGGGGCGGAGGAGCGCCGTCGGGCGCGTGCCCGCACAGGCCCCGCCCGGGGCAGCCTGGCGCGCAGGGGCCGGTGGCAGTATGCAGCCCCGCTCGCGGGGGGCCGCCGGCCCACGTCCGCCTTCACCCCCGACGCGTCCGGAGTGACCGCGTGAAACGCCGTGCCGACAAGCTGCGCGCCAGGGTGTCCGGAACGGGCCGCCCGCCGTCCGGCGGCAGGCCCAGCTACGGGCGGAGGCCGAGCCCGGGCGCGGCGACGGGAGGGCGCCGGCGCCTGTCGGGCCGCCCGGCCGGGTTCGCCCGCCTCATCGGCAAGGCCGTCGAGGCTGCGGCCAACGGGATCGTGATCACCGACCGCGACGGCATCGTCCTGTGGGTGAATCCGGCGTTCACCGAGATCACCGGCTACGCCGGGGAGGAGGTCTTGGGGCGGACGCCCAGCATCCTCAAGTCCGGCCGGCAGCCCGCCTCCTTCTACAAGGACATGTGGAGGACCATCACCGCCGGCAATGTCTGGCACGGGGAGCTCTACAACCGGCACCGGGACGGGCACGTCTACATCGAGGAGCAGACCATCGCGCCGGTGGCCGATCCGACCGGCCGGATCACCCACTTCATCGGCATCAAGCAGGACGTGACCCGGCGCAAGGAGCACGAGCGGACCCTGGAGCGGCGCAACGCCGAGCTGGCGGTGATGGCCACCGCGGTCGGGTCCATCACCTCCTCGCTCGACGTCGACAGCGTCATGCGCTTCATCGTCGACGCCATCCGCGACCTCCTGCCCAACGTCCTGGGCGCCACCATCCAGGTCCCGGACGGCACGGAGCACCTGGTCACCCGGGTGGCCACCTCCTGCCTGGCGCGCCGGGCGGAGCCGCTGTGGTTCGCGCCGGGGAAGGGCGCCGCCGGGATCGCCTGGGCCAAGCGGCGGATCGTCAACATCGCCGACGTCCAGACGGACCCCCGCTTCGAGCCGGGCAGGGAGCCCGCCGGCTACCGCTCCCTCATCGCCCTCCCCATCAACTCCAGGGGGGAGGTGCACGGGGTCCTGTCGGTGGAGAGCACCGAGCAGGCGGCCTTCCAGCAGCACGAGGAGGATCTCCTCACGCTCTTCGCTGGCTCGGCGGCCATCGCCATGCGGCACGCGGCCGAGTACGCGGGGCGCGCCCAGGCCGAGCGCGAGCTCAAGCGCTACTCCGAGCAGCTCGAGCAGATGGTCGAGCAGCGCACCGCCGACCTCCGGGCTGCGCAGGCCAAGCTCCTCGAGCAGCAGCGGCTGGAGCAGGAGGTGGTGCTGGCCGCCGAGGTCCAGGCCAGCATCCTACCGCGCCGGACCCCGGAGCTGCCGGGCTACGACTTCGCCGGGGTGGCCCTGGCCGCCCGCTACCTGAGCGGCGATCTGTACGACTGGCTCAGCACCAGCCCGGATCACTGCTACCTGGCCCTGGCGGACGTGGCGGGCAAGGGGGTAGCGGCGGCGATGATGACCTCCACCGCGCGGGCCCTGCTGCGCGACGGCGCCGCCCGCAAGACCCCGCCCGGCCAGGGCCTGTCCAGCCTCAACCGGTCCCTCTACGACGACCTCACCCAAGCCGACATGTTCATCACCGTGGTCACCGCCACCCTGGACCGGCGCACGGCCGCGGTCGACTACGCCAGCGCCGGCCATACCGAGGTCCTCTGGTACCGGGCCGCGCGGCGGAGCTGCGAGCGGCTGGGGGCCACCGGCCCGCCCATCGGCGTCCTGCGGGACAACCCGGTGGAGCAGCGCCGGATCGTGCTCCTCCCCGGCGACCTGCTGGTGTTCTACAGCGACGGGGTGACCGAGGCGGAGGACGGACGCGGCCGGCTCTTCGGGACCGGTCGCCTGGTGGAGGTCCTCGAGTCGAACCGCGCCTTGCCCGCCGCGGCGCTGGCCCGTTCCATCGTCGAGGCCGTGGACGCCTTCTCCAGCGGCTCGCGCAGCGACGACCTCACCCTCATCGTCGTCAAGGCCCTGCCCCGCACGCTCCCCTTCCGCCTGCCCGGCGACCTGGGCCACCTGGAGGAGGCGATGGCCCTGCTCCAGGACCTGGCCCGGGCCTACGGACCGGGCTTCGCCTACGAGCTCGAGCTGGCCGCCTCGGAGATCGTCACCAACGTCATGGAGCACGCCTACCGGGACCGGGGGGGGGAGCTGCGCGGGCAGATCCACCTCGAGCCGGACCGGGTGGAGATCGACATCTACGACGACGGCCTGCCCTTCGACCTGGCGGCCCTGCCCGAGCAGGATCCCCGTCAGGCCCGGGAGCGCGGCTACGGGGTCTACATCGCCCGGCAGCTGGTGGACGAGATCTCCTACACACCCGCGACCCCGGACGGCAACCACTGGCGGCTGGTGAAGTCGACCCGGCGGGAGGAGCCGAAGGATGCCCGGTGACGGCGGCTTCCGGCGGCGGGTGGCGGTCTTCCGCGTCCTGGCGGTGCTGACCCTCATCACCGGAGGCGCCTACCTGGCCTGGCGCTGGGGCTACAGCCTCAACACCGCGGCGCTCTGGTTCGCCCTGCCCATGGCGGCGGCGGAGACCTACGCCTACCTGAACACCGTCCTCTTCGTGTTCATGATGTGGAGGCCGAGGCGCCGCGTCGCGCCGCCGCCCCTCGAGGGCGTCACCGTCGACGTCTTCATCACCACCTACAACGAACCGGTGGAG
>Ga0335069_10004759_pt1 | contig 20025 bp, 19 predicted proteins | sample Lox_Sample_11_FD_206714 | JGI IMG/M metagenome (GOLD analysis project Ga0335069, IMG submission 206714) | Soil microbial communities from Loxahatchee National Wildlife Refuge, Florida, United States - Lox_Sample_1.1 | ecosystem: Environmental > Terrestrial > Soil > Wetlands | place: USA... | reverse complement strand
TCGCCTGAAAGCTCGGGTGGTAATCTACGCCTATAATCATCATGTTCGGCTCCTTTCTCCCGAGCCTGCGGTCGTCGATAAACCACAGTCTACTCGGGGCGAGGAGCCGACATTGTTATGCAATCAAGTGGAGCCTAGTACTCCATTCCCGGCGTGCTTCGTCAAAGACTAGCGCCCGATCAGGAGGCGCGGGCGGATTCGGTTAGGTAGAGGCCGAGGAGGGCGAGGGCGGCGCCGAGGAGTTCGGCGAGGGAGCCGCGTTCGTGGAGGAAGAGGATGCCGAGGATGGTGGCGGCGACGGGAAGGAAATAGGTAAAGGCGCTGAGTTGGGAGGCCTGGAGGTAGCGGAGGAGCCAGAAGTAGAAGAGGTAGGCGAGCGTGGAGCTGAACATGGCGGTGAAGGCGAAGCAGGCCCAGGCCTGCCAGGGAACGGCGCGGTAGCTGGCGAGGGGGCCGAAGGCGATGGCCTGGTGGATGGCGATGGGGAGAACGATCGCGGCACCGAGAAGGTAATTCCAGGTGGTCATGGTGAGGGCGTCGTAGTTCCCTGCTACGCGCTTGCCGAGGACAACGTAAAAGGCGAAGGCGAGGGAGCCGCAAAGAGTGATGAGGTCGCCGGAGAGCGTCGGCGAGTGGCGGCCCACTCCGCCGGAAGCGGAGGCGAGGATGGCGACACCGGTGAAAGAGACGGCCATGCCAAGGGCTTTGCCCCAGGTGAGCGACTCGAGGCGGAAGAGGACGGCGAGGATAAGGGCGTAGATGGGCCCCATGCCGAGGATGATGGCGGAGTGGGCGACGCTGGTGTAACGCAGCCCGATGGTGAAGCACATCTGGTTGAGCGTGACGCAGAAGAAGCCGAGATACGCGAAGGTGAAAAGGTCGCGGAGGGTGCGCTTTTGTCTGTGGGCTTTGAGGTCTGCGGAAAAAGCCGGCGAGCGAGCGGCGACGGGGTAGACGAGGAGCATGAAGGAGGCCGCGGCGATGACACGAAACGAGGCCATGGTGAGCGGGGGGAGATAGCGGAGGGCGTATTTGGTGGTGAGGTAGTTGACGCTCCAGATGGCCATGATGAGGCTAATGCAAGCGTAAAGGATGGAGTTGGAGGGGCGGTGGCCGTCGGCGTTGGTTATGCGCACAGGAGTTTAGGGATAATTATACGCAGGAAGGTTTAAGAAAAGCGGCCGAGGACTCTTCGGTTTCGCGCAGGGCAGCTGGCAGAGAGGGCAGAGGCGATTATTTCTTCGGGGGATCGAATTCGGCGCGGACGTTGAAGACGTGTTTGATGAGGAAGAGGAGGCTGGCGTTGGAAATGACGTCGCCGGCTTCCTTGGTCTTCAAGGTTTTGACGAACTGCTCCATGGCGAGAAGATCGGCTTCCGCGTCAATGAGGTGCTGGATGCGCAGGCGTTCGCTGGGGTCGTGGGATTCGCGGAATTTTTTCTGCAAGACTTCGAGCGGATACGGTTTAGATTTCCAAAGATCGTCGACGGTCACGAGACGCCTCTTTCGCGCCAGACCGCGAACGTGCAACGCACCTGGGTAAGAAAACAGAGACAGTATAACGAGAGTCCGGGTGGCATTGTTTGCGGTAGCGCAAGGAAATCGAAAAAATTCGCGAACCGAATGTTCAACCGAAAAGCTTTTCGGGCGCCTGGACAATCACGTGGCCGCGCTTTTTGCGGATGGCGCCATGGCGTTCCCAAGCGCGGAGGATGCGGCTGGCGGTAAAGGGGCTGACGTCGGCCAGAGAAGCGAGTTCTTCGTTTTTAACGTTCACATCCAAGCCGTTGGGAAGGTGTTTGCCGATGCGAGAACCGAGGCTGGTGAGGGTGGCGGCAAGGCGGCCCTCGGCGGAATCGCAAAGCAGGCGGAGGTGGCGCCTGGAGTAGCTTGCGACATAGCGGAGGGCGATTTGCAAAGCGTTTTCGACGAGACGCGGATGGAGTTTCGCGAGACGACGGGCGGTGACATGGTCCCATACGAAGAGGACGGAGTCGCGGATGGCGCGGGCGGAGCCGAGATAGCCGACGGGTTCGGCGAACAGGCTGGCGACACCGAAGGCATCTCCATGAAGGAACCGGCGGATCAGAGTTTCGCGCTCGCCGCGACAGTGGACGACGTAACCGACGGCACCGCTGTGGAGCAGGTAAAGACTTTGCGCGCGGTGATCAGCAGCGACGATGAGCCTGCCCGCCGGATATTTTCGGCGGACGGCCGCGGAAAGGATGAAGGAGATCGCGTCTTTGGAGAGACCCGTGAACAGAGGAACAGACGAGGAGCTATTGGACATTGGGGACTCCCTGACGGAGCGAGGTCACAGAGCCCGGAGATGATGTAGCACGTTTAACAGGAAAGGAGGAGGGGCGTCAACTTCATAACGGCAGCGGCGAGCAGCTAAAGAAGGAGGGCCGGGCAAGCCCCGGCGGGGCCACCGGAAGATCACTGCTGCAGTCGTCTAGCGGAAGCAGGCGCTACCTCAGGTGAGGTGGAGTTTGCGGACGGTGAGTGAGTCGATGCGGTCGGGGCGGGGGGCGAAACCGATGCCGGGGCCGTGGGGAACGTTGATGGTGCCTTGGGGAGTGACGGTGACTTCGGGGGAGATGATGTCTTCGTGCCAGTAACGCGCGCTGGCGGAGACGTCGCCGGGCAACGAGAAATTCGATTGCGTGGACATGGCGATGTTGTGGGCGCGGCCGACGCCCGATTCGAGCATGCCGCCGCACCAGACCGGGATGGAATTTTTCTGGCAGAGATCGTGGATGCGTTTGGCTTGCAGGTGGCCGCCGACGCGGCCGAGCTTGATGTTGATGATTTTGCAGGCGCCGAGCGAGGCAGCGGCTTCGGCTTGTTCATAGGTGTGGATGCACTCGTCGAGGCAGATGGGCGTTTGGATTTGCTTCTGGAGTTTGACGTGGTTGTAGAGGTCGTCCCAGCCGAGGGGTTGCTCGATCATCATGAGGTAGAAGGCGTCGAGCTGCTGGAGGAGTTGGAGGTCATCGAGCGTGTAGGCGGAGTTGGCGTCCACGGAGAGCTTGATGCGAGGGTGGAGGTTGCGGATGTGGTGAACGACGGCAATATCTTTGCCCGGTTTGATTTTCAGCTTGATGCGCTGGTAGCCCGCATCGAGTTCTTTTTTGACGGTGGCGGCGAGTTCCTCGAGCGTGTCCTTGATGCCGATGGAAACGCCGCAGGGGATTTCTTCGCGGGTACCACCAAGTAGTTTCCAGAGAGGGAGATTCTTGAGTTTGGCTTCAGCGTCCCACGCGGCGGTTTCGAGCGTGGCCTTGGCCATGGTGTGGCCGCGGACGGCGGCGAGCAGGTCCCAGACTTCGGCGGCTGAGGTGATGCTCTTCCCTTTCAGCATGGGCCAGAGATAGGTGGTGATGATGTGCCAGCAGGTGTCCGTGTCTTCAGGGGAGTAGAAGGGATTTTCGCCGGCGGTGCATTCACCCCAGCCGATGGTGCCGTCGACGTCGAGTTCGGCGAGGAGGATGCGGCGTTCGGTGACGCGATCCATGGAGGTTTCGAAAGGAGCGAGGAGTTTGAGGTGGATTTCGCGGAGAGTCAGGTGGCGAATTTGCATGGAGAGTCCTTAGTTGAGAAAAGCAAAAGAGAGAATTTAACACAGAGGGCGCAGAGGAAAGAAATGCGGAGGACACAAAGAAGAAGGTGCCGGGGGATCGTATGAGCCCACCCTTTCCGCAAACGGCGCGGAAAGGATAGAGCACCCTCAGGTTCGGTTGTTGGGTGGCGTTAGATCGGGTGCACAGGCAGGAATCCCTGTGCCACTGGAAGAACAGAGCCTGAAGCCTGTGCTACTAGAAATCGCTCCAGGGGTGGAGGAGGTAGTCGGCGCCGTCGGAGGTGAAGCGGACGGAGGTGGCGGCGTAGTTTTTGGAGAACCAGTGCTGGAATTCGGAGCGGATGCGGGATTGGATGGCAACCGTGGATTCGGGATCGAGCTTGGGAACGTGGATGATGGCGGGGGTTTCGGGAGGTTCGGTGGCGAGGTCGTTAATAGCGGCGATGACGCGAGGGGAGTCGAGATGCCACTCGCAGAGGAGGCGGTCGGTGGGGATGCCGCGGTGGAGTGGACTTGAGGTGACGCCGTAGAAATTCGGGATATAGGTGCGGACGATGGCGCCGAGACGATTCAGATTGAAATGGGCGTTGCGGGTTTCAAGAGGGTCGAAAGTCCATTCAATGAGGCGGATGTCGCGCGAGAGGGCTTCTTCGCGTTGGAAGAGTTTGAGGGAGCGGCCAACCTTGCGATCGCGATATTCGGCGAGGACGCCGGTCATGTGGGAATGGAGATAGGGGATTTTGTTGCGGACGCCCGCGAGGGCCATGGTGAAGCCGATCATGTTGTCGCCGTCGAAGGCGCCGAGGACCTGGCCGCCAGTGTGATTGGCGACGACGAAGGTGACATAGGGCTCGGTTTCGAGGTCGGATTCGCCCCAGACCGCTTTTTGGAGTTCGACGCAACGGTGGAATTCGGGGAGCGTGGTGCAGCGGCGGATTTGGATGGTGGATGTCACGCGAGCCGGCGATTCGTGAGAAAAGTGGCGAGTGACGAGTGGCGAGTGGCGAGAGCAGAGAAAGAAAAGGAACTAACACAGAAAACACAGGGGAAGAACACAGAGGGCACGGAGGTGGTCGGGAGGGTCATCGGACGGTGGCCTTCCTTGGGAGCTTTGGCGCGGACCTGGCGGCAGCAAGCTCGGATTGTTTGACTTGGTTCCAGAGGGATTCGAGTTGGGGGCGGGGGATGTCGGCGAGGGTGGTGCCCTGCTCGCGGGCGACGCGTTCCATTTCGTGGAAACGGCGGGTGAATTTGGCGTTGGCCTTTTTCATGGCGAGTTCGGGATCGACGTGGAGGAAGCGGGCGAGATTGACGGCGACGAAAAGGAGGTCGCCCAGTTCACCTTCGGTGCGTTCGGCGGACTCTTTTTTGTGGAGAACTTCGCGGAGTTCGTTGGTTTCTTCGTGGAGCTTGTCGAAGATGCCTTCGACGTTGTCCCAATCGAAGCCGATGCGAGCGGCTTTGCGGGTGAGTTGGAAGCCTTCGAGGAGGGCCGGGAGGGCGTGAGGGACGCCATCCAGAAAGGAAGTAAAGGAGGGTGAGGAGGTGGTGGAGGTTAAGGATAAAGAGGTGCCTTTCTTGGTCGCTCGTTCATGCTTTTTGATTTGTTCCCAGTTGCGGAGCACGTCGGCGGAGGTTTTTGCGTGCACGGTGCCGAAGACGTGCGGATGGCGGCGGACCATTTTGTCGTGGATTTCGCGGATGACGTCGTTGATGGAGAAGCGGCGTTCCTCGGCGGCGATTTGCGCGTGGAACAGAACCTGAAGGAGGAGATCGCCGAGTTCTTCGGCGAATTTGGCGTCGTCGTGGGAGTCGAGGGCGTCGAGGACTTCGTAGGCTTCCTCGATGAGGTAGGTGCGGAGGGTGTTGTGAGTTTGTTCGCGGTCCCAGGGGCAGCCGCCGGGGGCGCGAAGACGGGACATGACGGCGGCGAGTTTGGCGAATGCGGGGCCGGGATTTTGAAACAACGGAGATTGTTTAGGGGCGGGTAGTCTGGTGGGAGATTTTTTGCGGGGGCGGGAGAGTTTTTTGCGCGGCATGCGGGTGAAATGTCCTAAGGGAATAGCGTAAGGCGAAAATAGAAAATTGAAAATAGAAAACAGAAGGCGGGGACTTGAGACGCATTGAAATCGTGCTTGGTCCCTCCACCCGGGTCCTCAAATGTCCAAGGATGCGGTTATGAGTGATGGTTTGACCCAGAAGTGACGACAGCCAGGCCATTGGGAAAGCATCTTAGGTTGCAAGGGAAGCGGCAGCCAATCGCTGCAAAGGCGGGTTGTTCGTGGACGGAACAACTGTTAGTGTTTCGCGGACTGGAGTAGACGGAGGGGAAATGAAGAAACAACTGATGGTGGGCGTTGGGCTGGTTGCGTGTTTGGCGAGTGGATGGGTGTTGCTGGGAGGACAAACGCAAGAGAAGGAGAGTGACCCAGTGAAGCTATCGCCGCACATGTATCAGGTGAGACTGGAAAACAGGTACGTGCGGGTGCTGGAGTATCACAGCGAACCGGGGGAAAAGGAGGTCATGCACTTTCATCCGCCCGGGGTCGTTTACTCCCTTTCGGACGCCACGATTCGCCTCACGGATGGGCAAGGACACAGCGAGGAACATCACTTCAAGACGGGAGATGTCAGCTGGAGGAATAAGACGTGGCACGCTTCGGAGAACACCGGAACGACGGAGCTGCATGCGCTGGCGATCGAGCTGAAGATGCCGTTAGAAGACTTGAAGTAGGTTAAGCCAGGCGGCGAAGAATGAAGACGGCGAGGAGGCCGCAAGCGAGGATAAGAAGCGAGGCAGGCTCGGGGGTGGCGACGCTGCCGGTGACAGTGCCGCCGATGATGCTCACGCGCTGGGTCTGACTGCTGCAATTGGCGTTCGCGCAATATGTTTCAACGGTGTAGACGGGGTCGGTGCCACCGGAATTGGTAAGCGGATTGGTGAAGAAGAGTTGGAGAAAGCTGAGGCCTGCAAAGTTTCCGCCGGGTATCGTTGTGGGGCCGACACCGAGAAGCGTGGTCGTGGAAAAAAACTCGGGAGTGAGGGTCGTGTAGGTCATGCCGTTGAGAGTGCCAGAAGAAGAAGCGAGATCAATCGCCGAGTAGGTGTTGGTAGCGGCGTCGTAGTTGAAGGCGCCGATGAGGATGGCGCCGTCGTTCAGATTTACGTTGTTGAGCGTCCAGGTGATGCCGTCGGCGGACGCGAGGGATGGAGAAAAAAGGGCGGCGACAGCGATGAAAGCGATCAGGAAGAAACGCGAAAAGCGCATTGCAAATGTCCTCTCACGACGGAGCCATTCGTCAGGCAGTTCTCATTCTGAAAGAAGGAAGACTTTAGTAAAGACACAATCGGCCGTACTAAGGGTACTAAGATGAAGGAAGTAAAGGAGATAAAAGGAGAAAGAGAGGGAAAGGACAAGGGAAATGGCGAGAGGTGGAGCGCGTGGGGAGGAGTTCCCTTCCCGTGTTAAACTGAGGCGGAACAAGTCTGAGGATTGAGGGAAAATACCGTGTCCGAACAGAAGCAGGATGAGGGATTCAAGGTCATTGACCGGCGGCCGTTTACGGCTGAAGGGGAGATCCGCAAGGATGTTGTTGAAGAACAGGAGCGCGAGGCAAGGCGCGAAGAGGTGAAAGAAAAGGCGGCCGCAGCGGCGGAAAAAGCGGCGGCGCCAAGCGCGGAGACGCCGAAGCGGCATCCGGCGTTTGAGAACCTGGTGCGGATGATCGGCAGCAATGCGGCGATGGTTTTGGGCGCGTACGCGGACCCGCGAACGGGCGAGCCGGTGATCGATCCGGAGGCGGCGCGGGAGTTGATTGATATGCTGGACGCGCTGCATGCGAAGACGAAGGGTAACCTGGCGCCAGAAGAGGATTCGATGATTCTGGATTTACTGGGAAAGCTGAAGATGACGTATCTGGAGATCAACAAGGCGATGGCGGCGCAGATGGCGCAGGTGCAGGGGGCGATGAAGGGGAAGAAATAGAAAATAGAAAATAGAAATTGGGGATGCGGCGGCGCGGATTTGGTTCGCGCCGCTTTTGTTTTTTAGGAGGAGGAAGGATAACGCAGAGGCGCAGAGGGCGCGGAGATTCGCAGAGATAAGAAGGAGAAGAGAGGCACTGGGCGTCAGGTCGCAGGAGCCCACCCTTCGTGACCCCGCGAAGGGTGGGGCATCCTTAAGTTCATTTGGAGTCCGGATTAACCAATAAAAAGGCTGGCCCCGTAAGTTCATTCGGGGTGCAAAAGGCGCGCATAAAGGCCAGCGCTACTTAGGGAGATGTGCTTCAGGCAGGAGCGGATCCGAAGCCACGGCTTGGGTGGCGGCGTAGACTTCATGGATGGCGGAGATGACAGCGTCGGGACGCAGGATGGGGATCATGTGGGAGCTGTCGGAAACGACAATTTGTTTGCCGCGAGTGGAGAGATTTTTTTCGCGGACTTGCAGATCAGTGATCCAGAGTTTCTGGAAGTCCTGCATGTCCTGGAGAGAGACACCTTTCGGAAGGTCTTTGGGATCCTGAGGCTGGCCGGCGGTGAGGACAATCAGGGGACGATCGCCGAGAGTGCCGGCGCCGGAGCGGACTTGCTGCGCGCTGACTTCGAAATTTTGCATTTCGGAGGCGGTGGCGTCCATGAATTTAGGCTGGAGTTCAAGATAATTGATTTTTTTCAGGAAGGCTTTGCTGACGCGGGGATCGGAAATGTCGTCGGTGGCCATGAGGCGGGCGACGCCGAAGAAGAGAAGCGTAGAGAAGATGCGTTTCTGGCTTTCGAGTTCGGTGCTGTAATTTTTCATGACGGCTTTGAGTGAAGGCGGGAGGTAGTTGTTCTGATCTTCGTGGGAGGTATCCACAAGGACGAGGCCGACGATGTCGTTGGGATATTGCGCGGTGTAGAGGCGGACGTTGAAGCCTCCGAAAGAGTGGGCGACGAGGATGTAGGGAGGTTTTTCGCCGGCGGCGGTGAGGAGAGCGTGGAGTTCCTTGACGATTTGATCGCTGGTGCGAGGCATGGGGCCGGCGGTGCTCCAGCCATAGCCGGCGCGATCGTAGGAGCAGACGCGAGTGAATTGCGCGACAGAGGGTTGGACGAGATCCCAGCCGGCGGCGGGGACGCCGAGACCGGTGTCGAGGATGACGGTGGGAGAGCCGGAGCCGGTGCAATTGAGATTCAGGGAGACGCCGGGAGATTTGGGGCCGAGGGGGATGGAGCGGCCTTCCTGAGGATAGCGACGGGCGTCGCGGGCGTTGAGGACGGATTGATAGATGACGCCGGAGATCGCGGCGACAATGACCACAAGAAGGATGCCGACGAAGAGGCGTTTGACGATACGCCAGAAGAGAGAAGATTTCTTGGGAGATGAAGATTCCATGATGACTCCTGGATGATTCGGGGAGAGTATCACGGATGCGGTTGTGGGAAAGGCGAAAATCAAAGGTGGAAAACAGGGAGGAAAAAGGACAACGCAGAGGCGCGGGGGACACGGAGAGTCGCAGAGGAAAGAAAGAGTTCACCACAGTGGCCACAGAGGGAGCAGAGGGCACGGAGAATTTGGCCCTGGCAAGCACCGAGCGAAGAGACCGATCGGGAGATCGGCGTTCCGAAGAAGGCGGCGTAAAGCCGCCCCTACACCAGGGGATTCGCGGATACAATTAAGGTTGAGATGAGTGGCGAGGGGAAAATTCGGGTGAAGGTGCTGGGGTCGGGGACGTCGATGGGCGTGCCGACGCTGGGGTGCCATTGCACGGTGTGCACGTCAAGCGATCCGCGGGACAAGAGGCTGCGGCCTTCCCTGCTGGTTTCGCGCGGCGAGCAGAATGTAGTGATTGATACGACGCCGGATTTTCGCACACAGGCACTGCGCGCAGGGATCGAGAGGCTGGATGCGGTGCTGCTGACGCACGGGCATGCGGACCACATTCTGGGATTCGATGATTTGCGGCCGTACAACTTCAAGCAGCGGGCGGCGATGCCGGTGTACGGGACGGAGGAGACGTTCCGGATTTTGCGACGGGTGTTTGCGTATGTGTTTGACGGGAAGCCGACGCTGAGCAGTATTCCGAGCGTGTCGCTGCACGAGGTTAAAGGGCCGTTTGAAGTGATGGGCGTGAAGTTTGTGCCAGTGCCACTGCTGCATGGAGAAATGGATGTATTGGGATACCGGTTCGGGACCGCGGCGTATTTGACGGATTTCAGCAAGCTGCCGGAGGAGAGTGTTGGATTGCTGGAAGGGTTGGACGACTTGATTCTGGATGCGCTGCGAGATGTGCCGCACCCGATGCACATGACGGTGGAGCAGGCGCTGGCGGTGGTGGATCAGTTGAAGCCGAAGCGGGCGTGGTTTACGCACATTGCGCATGAATTGGGGCATGTGGCGACGGAGGAACGGCTGAGGAAGCTGGGGTATGGGCATGTGCGACTGGCGTATGACGGGATGGAGTTTGAAACAGAAGTGACGAGTGGCGAGTGGCGAGTGGCGAGTAAAAAGAGGGCGATCGCCTCTGAGGCCAGACATAGGATCAAGATTTTCGGATCGGCGGCGGGGTGGGCAGCGGTGTTCGGGACGCAAAAAGAAGAAGAATTACCACAGAGGCCACAGAGGAGAGCAGAGGACACAGGGAAGAAGACACATGCCCTTCCTTCGTCAGGGCCAGCTGAGGCATGTGTTACCGGCCGGGGAAGCGTGCTGGCGATTGGGAACTTTGACGGGATACACCTAGGACATCGGCGGGTGCTGGAGTATTGCATCGGGCTGGCGCGGGAGACCGAGGCGGTGGCGACGGCACTGACGTTTGAGCCGCCGCCGCTGAAGGTGCTGCGGCCGGAGGTGGCGCCGCTGCGGATTTCGACGAACCGGCAGAGAATGGAGTGGTTTGAGGCGCTGGGGATGGAGGCGGCGGTGGTGCTGCCGTTCACGATGGAATTGGCAAAGCTAACGCCGGAAGATTTTGTGGACGACATCCTGGTGCGGCAACTGGAAGTAAAGGCCGTGGTGGTTGGGGATAATTTCCGGTTCGGGCACAAGCAGGCGGGGGACGTAAAGTTTCTCCGCGAGTTGGGGATGCACAACGGATTTGAAGTGATCGTCCATGAGCCGGTGCAGATTCGAGGAGAGATTGTATCGAGCACGCTCATCCGAAAACTGGTTGCTGAAGGAAACGTGATGCACGCGGCGCGGCTGCTGGGGCGGCCGTTTGTGTTGACGGGCGAGGTCGTGCGGGGGACGGGGACGGGACGGAAGTTCACGTTTCCAACGCTGAATTTGCAGGCCGAGCAGGAGTTGCTGCCAGCGCGCGGCGTGTATATCACACGGACCATGCTGGATGAGGAGACAAGCAGTCACCGGAGCGTGACGAATGTGGGGATGCGGCCGACGTTCGACGGAACGCGCCTGACAGTGGAAACGCACCTGCTGGATTATTCGGGGAATTTCTCGCCGAAACGGATCGAGATTCGTTTTTGGAAGAAGTTGCGCGAGGAGAAGAAGTTTTCCGGACCGGAGGAGTTGAAGGCGCAGATTACGAAGGATATTGGGAAGGCGAATGCGTTTTTCGCAAAGCTGCGCGAGAGAAGGAAGTGGCGAGTGGCGAGTGGCGAGTGGCGAGCGGAAGAAAAGAGCAGCACTTAGGGGAGCATCCTTGGCAGTTAGGCGCAGATGGATTAACTACACAGTTTATAGCCCCAACTATGAGCCCGGCAGCGGTTGCTGGGATTACAGAACCGTTTCAAAGGCGCGTCTCGCTGCAAAGAAACTCGGTACAGGCTCTCAGTTGAGAAGAAATATAAATTTGAGAACGAAGAGCGGGTTGGAGATTGATTGGTGGGTTAAGGTTGTGTGGGAATGGAACGGGAAACGATTCGTCAACATTACCCGAAACAAGTCAAAAGGTCTGCCGTAGTTCATTCACGACACACCTTCTGAAGAAGCGGCAAGAGGAGAGAAGAACAGAGTCATTGTGACGTCGGATGGTAAGAGCCCACCCTTTGTGCAAAGGACGCACAAAGGGTAGGGCACCCGCAAGATCATCTGGTTGGAAATCTCCACAATTCGAAAGTTGGCGGCCTTGGTTGAGGTGTTGCTCGTTGTTAAATGTGGGTTTTAAACACAGAGGGCACAGAGGAGAACAGAGGAAACGGAGAGTTGCGAAGCGAGACATAGTGGGTGAGATCCTTCGCGGCGCAGATGGCGCGCGGCTCAGGATGACAACGCGTTCGATGGGCCAGCCCCGTAGGACGAGTTAGTAATGGGCGGGGGACGGGGGTTCGGGTTGGGGGCTGAAGAGGGTGAGGAGGTTGATGCAGCGGCTGGGGTCGAGGGAGAAGGTGGCGCGAGTGAGAGGCGAGTCGATGAAATCCGTGAAGCCGCTGCGATTGGGGAGAGGCTCTTTGGTGAGGTCGTGGAAGCCCATAGGCATGCCGGGAAAGAGGCGGCGCTCGGCGGGACCACGCATGAGGACGAGAACGTCGGTGTGACGAGAATCCTGCGAGATGGTGTTGGCGAGCTTGGTGACCGCTTCTTCTTCGCCTTCGAGGCATTGGAGAAAGTTGCCGTCCTTATAGAGGAGCATGCCGGTGATGCCGAGGGTGTCGTTTTTGGGGCGGGCGCGCTCGAGCATGAGGTCGACATCGGCGATGTCGAAATATTTTGAGGCGGAACTGATGTAGACGACGCGGAACATGGGATGGCTCCGGTTTCAGGCAGAGTATACAGTGGCCAGCGGGCGGCGGCCAGTGACGGGTGAACACAGCAGTGGCGAGTGACGAGTGGCGAGTGGCGAGAAGAAGAAAAGCGAAAGTCATCAGTGCAAGCCGGGTCTAGAGAATAAAGAAGGCGGCGTAAAGCCGCCCCTGCATGGAAGAGACGGGCGAGGCCAATAAAGCCCGCCGCCCACATGAGGCGGGCGATGCTACGGATTGCTGATTACTGACCGCTGGTGATGGTTACTTTTTTTCGGCGGCGAGGCATTCGTGGCAGATGCCACCGACTTCGGTGCGGGAGACGGTAACCTTCATGTTGAAGTCGCGGGCGATCTGTTCCTTGAGCTGCTCGTAGAGGCGTGACTCGAATTCGCGGACTTTGCCGCAGCGGAGACAGGCGACGTGGATGTGGTCGCGAGGACCGTGGGTTTCGTAGTAGTGGCGGTCGCCGCGGAGGTGGAGAAGATCGAGCTCGTCAATGAGGCCCTTTTTCTTGAGGAGATCGATGGTGCGGTAGACGGTGACGAGATGGACGGCGGGATCGATTTTCTGGGCGCGCTCAAGGATTTGATCCACGTCGAGATGCTGCTCGGCGTTGTCCATGACTTCGAGGATGACGCGGCGCTGGCGGGTGAGGCGAATTCCCCTTTCGCGCAGGGTTTTCTGGAGATGGCCGGTGGTCTCGGCAGTGTTGAGGCGTTCGCCGGAAGAGACGCGATGGGTGGGGGTGGCGGCCATGGAGCGAGTTCCTCAGGGGAAGTTTAGCAGAAAAGTGGTGACTGCTGATTGGTAACTGGTAACTGGTGGAAAAGCGGCTAGTAGGCAATGGCCGGCGGCCAGAGGGGTGCGCCTCAGGCGGGCGGGCCCCATAGAGAAGAAAGAAGGCGGCGTAAAGCCGCCGCTACACTGTGCCGCTTCGCGGTTAGTGGTTACGAGTGTGAAGGTAGAAGGCGCACCACGTCGTTGTACATAACGTAGGCGAAGAGGACCAGGAGGAAGACGAGGCCGACCTGGATGAAGCGCTCCTTGAAGGCGAGGCTGAAGTCGCGGCGGCGAATGCCTTCGAGAGCGAGGAGGAGGATGTTGCCTCCGTCGAGAATCGGGATGGGAAGAAGGTTGAGGATGCCAAGGTTGACGCTGATAAGAACCATCAGCGTGATGACGGTGAAGGGGCCTTGCGAAACGGCCTCACCTGCGGCTTTGGAAATGCCAACCACGCTTTGGAGATTCTTGACGGAGACGCGGCCGCTGAAGAGCTTGCCAAAGACGCCTAGGGTGTCTTCGACGACTTCGTAGGTGCGGCCACCGGCTTCGTTGACGGCAACGGAAAGGCTGACGCGCTTGTAGGCGAGCAAGGGTTCAGGAGCGACGCCGATCTGGTATTTCGTGTCGGATTTATCAGAGAGGCCTTGCTTGGGAGTGACGGGTAGGGTGAGCGTCTGGCCGTTGCGGGCAACTTCGAGCTGGAGCGTTTTGCCATTGGACCCGCGGACCAGCTCGACGAATTGACCCCAATAGCCGATTTTCTGGCCGTCAATGGAAAGAACTGTGTCACCTGCGCGGAGGCCGGCGTGGCTGGCCGGCGTGTCCGGGGCGACTTCGCTGATGCGGGGGGGAATCGGATAGTAGCCGAAGGGGCGCGAGGCGTTGTCGGCGGTTAGCGGAAGATCAACATTGCGGATGACACCGTTGTTTTCAACCTGGACGTTGAGGGTGGCGCCGGAAGCGGTGCGAGAAAGCAGGGATTGTACTTGTTCCCAGGTGGGATTTTTCAGGCCATTGACCGAAAGGACGTGATCGCCGGTTTGCAGAGAGTTTTCGGTGGCGGCCTGGGTGGCCGGAGATTCGGCGACGACAACGGGCTTGTTGAGGAAAGCGGCGTAGGGCACGCCGGCGATTACGTAGTAGCTGGCGAGGAGAACAACCGGGAACAAAAAATTCACGGCTGGTCCACCAAAGGTGATGAGGGCGCGCTGCCAGCGGGGCTTGGACATGAGCTCATCGGGAGCGCCAGTCGGTTTTTGTTCGCCTGAGTCGATATCGGAAAGGTCCTGGCCGGCCATGCGGACGTAGCCGCCGAGAGGGATGGGGCTGACGCGCCAGTCGGTGTCGCCCCACTTGAAGCCGAAGAGGCGGGGGCCAAACCCGATGGAGAAGACGTCCACACGAACACCGAAGAGGCGGGCGACGATGAAATGTCCCCATTCGTGAACGAGAATGATGACGCCGAGAACGAGAACGATGCCAATTGCGGTGTTCATGCCTGGATGATGACCTTTCGAGACTCAGATGATTTTCTCATAAACCAAACGGTAATGCATGGGACCAGGGAGCTTGAGGCCTAAGAGTTAGATGCTGGAGGAGGGATGGACGTGAGCAGGGGGTGATTGATGATTGGTGGCTAGCAACTGTTGAAAGAATCGCCAGCGGCCAGCGGCCGGCGACTAGTGAGACGCGGTGGAAGTCTCTTAGGTGTGTGATTCAGGCGTCGAGGCTGGCTTGAAAGCCAGCGCTACATAGAAAAGCACAGAAAGGAAGCGCAGCCCGCCTTTGTCCCTCGCTTGGTTCGGGGCAAAAACGCGGGATCCAAAGAAAAGAAGGCGGCGTAAAGCCGCCCCTACACCGGCCGACTGCGTCGGTCCCTGCCAGTCACTAGTCACCAATCAGTTTGGTGTATGATTTGGTGTCCCGGGAAGCGTGGGAAAATTCGACAAGATGACAAACGAAGAGCGGAAAGCGGCACTGGAAGCGATTATTTACGCGGCGGATGAGCCCGCGACGATCGAGCAACTGGCTTCGGCGCTGGGCGAAGAGAAGCTGGCAGTGCAATCGGCGTTGGATGAGTTGATTGCCGGGTATGCGGCGGAAGAGCGCGGGATCGAGGTACGTCAGGTGGGTGGCGGGTACAAGATGTACACGAAGCCGCAGCACCATGACGTGGTGCGGAGATTTATCAAGTCGCTGCGGCCGCCGCTGCGGCTTTCGATGCCGGCGCTGGAGACGCTGGCGGTGATCGCGTACAAGCAGCCGGTGACGGCGCCGGAGATTTCGGATATACGCGGCGTGAATACGTCGGGCGTGATTTCGACGCTACTGGACAAGAAGCTGATTACGACAGCCGGACGCAAGGAAGTGATGGGGCGGCCCATTCTGTACAAAACGTCGAAAGAGTTTCTGATGCGGTTTGGATTGAGCGATCTGGATGAGTTGCCGAGTTTGAAGGAGTTTGAGGCGCTGGCGAGAGAGGCGCTGGGGACGGACGAGGGGATCGCGACGGGCGACGTGAGCGAGGAGCAGGTGGGCGAGCTGCATCCAGAAGTGGATGTAGCAAATGCAGGAGCTGTGCCGAGCGGATCGGATGCACAGCCAGGAATGGCTGTGCCACATGATGTGATCGAGCATGTGAAGGAAGAGTTGAGCGAGGCGGAAGAGTTCCGGGAACACGAGGCGCTGGCAACGGCGGAAGGAATGCCGAGCGGGGAGCTGGATGAGGATGCGCCACCGCCGAATGTGAAAGGCACGGCGGCGGGAGAGTAGATTTTTTCTGCGACAAGTTTGGGGCCAAAGTAAATCCCAAGAAATATGTGACATTGTGCCTCGATCCCTCCACTCCGCGGCCCGACGCGCAAACACCGCGCAGCGGAAAAACCGGGCCGCTCCGGTCGGGATGACAGAAAGAGAGAAGGCGGCCTAAAGCCGCCCCTACACATGCAAGAGAGATTGCAGAAGATTATTGCGCGGGCGGGGATTGCTTCGCGGAGGCATGCGGAGGAGTTGATCCTTTCGGGACAAGTGTCGGTGAACGGGCACGTGGTGACGGAGCTGGGAACGAAGGCCGATCCGGAAAAGGACAAGATTGTGGCGGCGGGCCGGGCGGTGCAGGCAGAGCAGCAGCGGAAGGTTTATATGCTGCTGCACAAGCCGGCGGAGGTGGTGTCTTCGCTGGCGGACCCCGAGGGACGGAAGACGCTGCGGAATTTGCTGAGGGGGTTTCCGGAACGCGTGTATCCCGTGGGAAATCTGGAGTATGCGGCGACAGGGTTGGTGTTTTTGACCAATGACGGGGAGCTGGCGGCGCGGATGCTGAAGGGGTGGGATGCGCTGGAGCAGACGTATCACGTAAAGATCAAGGGGATGCTGACGCGGGACGATTTGGAGAGCTACGGGAAAGAGATTGGGGTGAGGATGCAGACGCTGCGCCAGCCGGATGCGAGCCGGGGTCATGTGGCGAATTATTGGTATGAGGTGAAGACGCGCGGGGCGAAATTGGAGCGGATGCGGAATGTGATGTTCCGGGAGCATCATCCGGTGGAGAAGGTGATGCGGGTGGGGTTGGGTGGTTTGACGATTGAGGGAGTGCCGCGGGGAAGATATCGGTTGGCGGAGGAGAAGGAGTTGGGCGGATTGTTGGGTGGACAAAGGAAGAAAGTGGCGGGTGGCGAGTGGCGAGTGGCGAGAAAAGAGAAGAAGAATTCACCACAGAGATAACAGAGGAGAACAGAGGGAACGGAGATTTTGCTCTAGTCCCTCCAGTGCAGCCCGAAAACGGCGCGGGCCTGCGGTAGCGGAAGAAGGAAGAAGAGAGTTTGTGGCGTTAGATCGTAAGATCCCACCCTTCGCAAAACGGCGAAGGATGGGGCACCCTCAAGGTCATTTGTTGGGTGACGTTAGATCGGCTGCACAGGCAGGAATGCCTGTGCTACTCGGAGAGGACAGATGGATTTTGGGCTGAAAGATCATCAGAGGTTGATACGGGAGACGGTGCGGGAGTTTATGGAGGCAGAGGTGCGTCCGAACGTGAAGGAGTGGGAGCGGACGGAGGACTTCCCTGCTGAAGCGATCGCGAAGCTGGCGGAGATGGGTTGTTGCGGGATGCTGATGCCGGAGGAGTGGGGCGGACCGGGGCTGGACACGATTTCGTACGTGCTGATGTTGGAGGAAGTGGCGCGCGTGCACACGGCGATGTCCACGGCGCTGGGCGTGACAAATTCGGCGGTGCAGATTCCGCTGCTGAAGTTTGGGAGCGAGGAACAAAAAAAGAAATATTTGCGGCCGCTGGCTGAGGGGAAATTTCTGGGCGCGTTTTGTTTGACGGAGCCGGCGGCGGGATCGGATGCGGCGGGGATTCAAGCAACGGCGGTGCGCGAGGGAGAGTGTTACCGGATCAATGGGACGAAGACCTGGGTGACAAATGGATCGGTGGCGGGAATTTATATTGTGTTTGCGAAGACCGATCCGGCGGCGGGGGGGAAAGGGATCAGCGCGTTTCTGGTGGAACCGGGGACGCCGGGATTCAAGCTGGGGCGGCATGAGGACAAGATGGGGCAGAAGTCGTCGCCGTCGGTGGAGTTGACGTTCAATGATTGCCGGATGGCGGCGAGCGCGCGGGTGGGAGAAGAGGGGCAAGGACTGAAGATTGCGTTGAGCACACTGGATGGCGGGCGGATCGGGATTGCGGCACAGGCGGTGGGAGTGGCGCAGGGGGCGCTCGAGGAGTCGGTGAAATACGCGAAGGCGCGGAAGGCGTTTGGGAAAGCGATTGGGGAGTTTCAGGCGATTCAGTGGATGCTGGCGGACATGCAGACGGAGATTGAGGCGGCGCGGGGGCTGTTGTATCAGGCGGCGTATTTGAAGGATTCGGGCGGGAAGATGGGGGCGGCGGCTTCGAAGGCGAAGCTGTACGCGAGCGAGATGGTGAACCGCGTGGTTGCGAAGGCGGTGCAGATTCACGGGAGCCAGGGGTATTCGCGGGAGTCGGAGGTGGAGCGGATGTACCGGGATGCACGGGTGATTACGATTTACGAGGGGACGAGTGAAGTGCAGAGGATGATTGTGGCGAGGGAGCTGTTGGGGAAGTGATGGAAGAGGTTGACAGCTGACAGTTGACAGTCGAGAGCTTACGTAGAAGAGGAAGAGTTCACCACAGAGTTAGCAGAGGAGAGCAGAGGAAACGGAGGCATCGTGCCTTGATCCCTCCACTGCGCGGCCCGACGCGCACAAACCGCGCGGAGGAAAAATCGGGCCGCTCCGGTCGGGATGACAGAAAAAGAGACGCCGCACCTTTCGATCGTAAGAGCCCACCCTTTCCGCAAACAGCGCGGAAAGGATGGGGCACCCTCTAGTTTATTCGCTTGATGGCCTGGCAGATGAAGAGCGGCCCGCCTCGGAAGGCGGGCCCTACGTTGGAAGAGCCGACCTGAAGGTCGGCCATTACATAAGACGAGAAGAAGGCGGCGTAAAGCCGCCCCTACAAGTCACTTTTTGAAGTGTTTGAGCTGGGCGACTTCGCGGATGGTTAGGGGGCGGAATTGGCCGGGAGGGACGTCGAGTTTGAGGGGGCCCAGTTGGGTGCGTTTTATTTTTTCGACGAGGAAGCCGACGGATTGGAACATGCGGCGGATTTGGCGGTTGCGGCCTTCGATGAGGGTGACTTCGTACCAGGGGCTGGGGGCGTCTTCATGGAGGCGGATTTTAACGGGTGAGGTTTTGACGCGGCGGTTGTCGTCGAGGGTGATGTGGACGCCATCGCGGAGGCGCTGGAGGGTACGGTCGTCGGGGCGGCCATTGATTTTGACGAGATAGGTTTTGGGGACGTGCGAGGCGGCTTTGGTGAGTTGCTGGGCGAGGGCGCCGTCGTTGGTGAGGAGGAGAAGACCTTCGGAGGCGTAGTCGAGGCGGCCGACGGGATAGACGCGGGTGGAGAGGTTGCCGAGGAGTTGCAGGACGGTGAGGCGGCCTTCGGGATCGCTGGTGGTGGTGACGTAGCCTTTCGGCTTGTTCAGCATGAGATAGACCGGAGGTTGGGCGGCTTGGATAGGTTTGCCGTCGACGGTGATGGTGTCGGTGGAGAGGTCGGCTTTGGTGCCGAGTCCGGTGACGATTTTGCCGTTGACGGAGACGCGGCCGGCGAGGATGAGTTCTTCCGATTTGCGGCGGGAGGCGATGCCGGCGGAGGCGAGGAGTTTTTGGAGGCGTTCGGGCATGGAAGAGGGTTCAAAAGTTCAAGGTTCAACAGTCGAAGGTAGAGGATAACAGAGAGCAGATAGCAGCGAGCAGGAAGCGTTCAGCGAAACTAGAAAATGGAAAGGGTAAGCGGGGGATGTTTGAGATGTGCCCGGTCCCTCCACTGCGCGGCCCGACGCGCAGAAACCGCACGCGAAGAAAACAATCGGGTCGCGCCGGTTGGGATGACAGACAAAGAGACGGTTTGCCTTTCGATCGTAAGAGCCCACCCTTTGCGCACACACCGCGCAAAGGATGGGGCACCCTCAAGTTCAGTTGTTGGGTGGCTTAGGATCGGCTGCACAGGCAGGAATGCCTGTGCCACATGGCGGAGTTCGGGACACCTAGGTTTGGTTTAAGAACCAAAGCGACGACGCAAGTTGTTCCAGACATTCTGAAATGGGGGGAAGAACCAGACCATAAGCACCGCCGAGATGCTACCGATCTCAGCATCATCAAGCAGGCTTCGCTGCCATAAAGGGACAAAGAAGCCGATAACTCGATTCACGGCAACAAATGCAATGAGCAAAATTGCAAACGACAGTGCCTTGTCACGCAGAGTCGGAGTCGCCTTGCTCTTCTCAGCTACCATCGTTGACTCCTCGCTTGCCTAGAGTTTGAAGAGTTCGCGGAGGCGTTTGGTTTGTTGGCGGCTGACGGGGATTTCGGATTGTTTTTTGTCGTCCATTTTGAGCATGAAGCTGGATTTGAACCAGGGGACGACTTCCTTGATGTGGTG
>Ga0335069_10004758_pt1 | contig 20026 bp, 25 predicted proteins | sample Lox_Sample_11_FD_206714 | JGI IMG/M metagenome (GOLD analysis project Ga0335069, IMG submission 206714) | Soil microbial communities from Loxahatchee National Wildlife Refuge, Florida, United States - Lox_Sample_1.1 | ecosystem: Environmental > Terrestrial > Soil > Wetlands | place: USA... | reverse complement strand
GCGGGCGAGGCGGTCGACGTCATTGATCAGAACGGCCTCGAAGGACTTTTTGCTCGCGTCATCCCGGAGACGGTCTAGCGCCGGGCGTGCCAATACGGCGCCGCTCCAGGCCTCATCCTTGTATGTACCGATAACCAGCCAGCCATTCCGATCTGCAAACTGCTTTAGCTCGGCGATCTGTGAATCAATCGTGTGTCCCTGCTTTTGTTCTTCACCGGAAACCCGTGCATAGAGCGCCACCCTAATGGATGCCGACATTTCGATCATTGTTCGACTTGTTTAGATTTATTTGTTCTCGACGGAACACCTTCAGGATGATTGGAATCGGCTGGCTTGTCAATGTGATCGGCTGTCGGGTCACGGTTGATCTCAGCGAGAATCAGTTTCACTGCCTGCTGAAAGAGTGGATCAGCATCCTGATCCTCAATGTGTTCCCAGATGATTTCAATCTGTTGATCCTCGGGCCAATGCGACATTGCGAAGGACCTGCTCACCACTGTGAATGACCGCGCGGTCAGAGCCGGTAGCCAGAATTGTATTCGAGTTGGGCAGGACAGGAAGACGCTGATTCCTTCTTCGGTCGATCGTGTTGCAAACTGACGTTGTATCCGATACGCAATCGAAAGCTGACCTGTCAGCACCAATCTTTCCAGCCGACACCAGCCGGTTCCAGGTTATTACCAAATAGTAGTTGACAATAACCGGTCACTCGGGACCTTGGACTCGTCCTGCAACTGCACACTCGTCGTCGAAGTCAATTGCGCTTCGTTCCATCTACGTGAAGTGAAGGGCAATGCGATCTGGCGCGTGAGACAACGAATCTCCCGCAGGGAATGTCGCGGACGGCCGTGTCGTGCCGGAGATGACTGCCCAAAACCGACCAGCTTCTGGATGAATTCAGTGGCCTTGCGATTTGTGAAGCCCGCCTGGGCTGGGTACAGTTCGAACTAAGTGGGCTCGTGGATCGCGGTATAGCGGAGCTCGTTGCCGACGCGGTAGCCCTCCACTTCCAGTTCACGTCCTGCAAGGTCTCTCGACTCTTCGATCTCGAAGGGGTTCGATCCGAGACGAACGAGAATCAGGCGGTCGCCCTCGGGCGTGTCGAGGACGACCCCTGTGTGCTCGCTGGCGGTTCCGCGGCGTACGGTCGCAAGGCTCACGCGACCCTTTACCTTCTCGAGGTTTCGATTCGGGGACATTCACTACTCTCAACTGGCATGAACCACCGAGGACCGAATCACGTTACCGGCGGTGTCCGTTTCTACTTTGACGAGACGAATCTGCTTGTGTCCTTCCAGGATGCGCCGACCGCTCCAATAGTACTCAATCGATTGCTTCGTACCGACGTTGCGGGCGCTCGCAACAGCACGGCTCGCCTTCAGAGCCGTAAATTGGCGCGGAAGCTTTGTTTCGAGCTTGTCGACGCGCGCTTGCTGCGGCATCAAGCCGAATTTCTCCGCTTCCTCGCCCAATATAGCTCGCGCCTCTTCAAAGACCTTTGCCGACCTTGCAATGGCTGCACCTCCGGCTGGCGAACGATCGGGCAGGACTTCTCTCATCTGTTCCGCCATCTGTCCGCGAAGAAAGCGGCGTTGACGCCGCTCCTGATCGACAAGGTCGACAGCGCGAGCGCCGAGAGCATGTGCGCGCGGCCCGGTAGCGGCAACTCTTGAGATGCTCGATCCAGAAGCGGGAGCAACGACCGGCTGAATCGACGGATCGCCGAGTAAGACGAATTCAATGAGTGTCTTCTCATCTGCGCGGTCGGGCGAACTGCCTTGCTCGCTGATCCAGCGAACGTAGTCCTGTTTGGCTTCGAGAAATGCGCGTCCGATGGATGCACCTCCGAGCACAGATTTCAAATAACCCGTGGCGATCCAATCCGCGCAAACCATCGTCTTGTCGCCGACCCAGGCGATCATGGTCGATCCGACGAAGCCCGGTGCTCCGCCGCGAAGGTAGGTGCTGGCCAGGGGCCATGCACCTGGCACGGCGGCGGCCTTGTCGGACGGCGAGAAGACCTGCGCGCCATAGCAGCACATTGCGGCCGCGACGGTGCCCGGCTTGAGCCTCGGCTTCAAGGTACCGCTGAATAGGGCGGTGGGATACGAGTCCCCCCGTTGGCCAAAGAAGCGCGGATCAAGCGGCGATCCATGGCATTTGATCATGTGCAGTCTGGACGCAAGCTGGCGCTGAGGCGCCGCAGACCCGTCCTCTTCGGGAGGCGAAACGAGCAGGATCGACGCGTCCTTGCCGAGGTATTCGACGCACGCTTCGCCAGCAGCCTCCCACGGAGACGCGCAAATGGTATAGGCCTTGTCGAAGGTACTCGGGGTCTCGGGAGTCCAATGAGTTGCGGTTGCGAGGTAGTCAACGAGCCAGGATGGATCGCCATCCTCGATCATGTCCGGGATGCGTCCGATCACTCGGTCGGGGATCAGATACGATGATCGCTTGCTTGCGCTCCAGCGACGCGACGAGGCGTACGGGTTGTCGGTTGGGACTTCTTTGTCGTCATCGCCGGAATCGTCATAGGAAGGATTCGCGACCACGAAGTGCGGCACGATCTCATCGCCGCCAAAGAGGACAAGATAATCGGGCGTAAGCCGCTGCCACAGTGCATCAATGGCGCTCTTGATCTTAGAAGCTGTTGCAGTGCCCTTGATCGCGGGCACATCAAGTTCCTTCATCGCTGCGGCATCGTCGACGGCGACGTGAATCGTCTTGATACCGCGCATTCGATCTTGTGCGATCCAATCCTTTACTGCGCGGTCCACCAATTTCAGATTGGCAGCATTGTACTTCCGCTCGAGGCTGCCTCTTACCGTTACGCTGAGTTTTATGCTTGGCACAAACCCTCCTTCCTGGTGTGTCAGGCTTAGAGTTCTCGGATGCTCAGCAGAGCGCTCTCAACCCACCTTTGATTGGCGACGGTACATTCGGTAGGCGTTCGATTGCGGCGAGAAGACTTCATGGGCCACCCTCCATTCGCGTCGGTGCTTCAGACCATCCAGATCCTAGACTAAGTTTTCGCCAGAATGAGCTTCTGCCGGCAAACAGAAAAGAGGGAGTGTGCCGTCGGCCCGATCACTGCATAGGGGTCGCGGCAGTGTGCACGAATTATACTCCGAGCACTCCTGCCAGAGGAGATAGTTTGCAGATGTGTACTCGGTCGATGTTCAGTGGGTCGCTTCGATGACGGCGAGGTCCACAGAATCTGGCTGTGCGGTGCTAACGATGATCGTCTTCCATTCCAACCAAGTCTTGGTCGATTGCGGAACCATGGAAGTTCAACCTGTCGTTGGGCTCGCCAGAACGAATCCGTGGTTTCAACTCGGTGTTGCCGTGGACGAGATCGCAATATACTTGTCCACCTGGTCCGATCCACAGCTTGGCCCCGTCGAGATCGCACCGCTCGCCGTGACGATTTTCTACGGGCTGCGACCATCCATCGGCGAGCCGGAGCCGTATGGTGAAAGGCCTCTTGGTTTTCCGGTTCATGAGCTTCAGTATGAGCCACTTCCGATTCAAGTCAAGACTCGTCAGGCCGGGTTCTTGCCTACCGCGCCACAGTCAATCTGACCGACTGAATTTCCGAATGCTCCGACCCGGTCAATCTGCATGATACTGATTGAGAACCTTCACCACAAGAACAAGGCGGCGTCTTGTATTCGACGGCGCGAAGGATAGAGTGACGCTGGGCAGTTCGACGGGTGCTAGCCATTCGAGGAGCGAAGATGGCTGGGATGCAATCTCTCATCGGAGGTTGCGGCTTTTCGCCCCGTGCTCGGGAAGGACGAACGGCCCTTCTCTTTGCACGGTGCCGTCCGGAGGTCAAGCCAAGCGGTGGCCCCCGAACCGATTGGAATCGATGAAACCGTACAGACATCCCTATACTCTCTCCTAATTTTGCAAACTCGTCCTCAGGCGAAGGTTCCAGCGTCTTCCATTCCGCCCTGGTTGCTATAGGGTGAACGAACGCTTCGATCAACAACAAAGGTCGGGTCGAAGCGCGTCCACGCGTCACTCAAGGATTTTCACTCTCGCAGTTCATGATCGGACCGCTCAGTTACATCGGCGGAAAGCGTGCACTCGCCCGCGAAATCATCGCCATCTTCCCCAAGCACACGACATACGTTGAGGCCTTTGCCGGAGGAGCTCAGGTGCTTTTCCACAAAGAACCTTCGCCAGTCGAAGTCCTGAACGACCTCGACGGCGAGATTGTGAACCTCTTCCGCGTATGCCAGCTGCACTACGAGGAGCTGATCCGTTATCTGCGATTCATGGTCGTGAGCCGGAAGTGGCATGATCTGCTGAAGGCGACCGATCCGTCAACGCTCACCGATATCCAGCGAGCGGCGAGGCATCTCTATCTGCTCAAGAACAGCTATGCGAGCCTGGTTCTTCGGCTCAACTATAAGTGCCATGTGGTGCAGCCTCCGGGATTCAACCCCGAACGGGTACCCCAGCTGATCGAAGAGGCCCACAAGCGATTGGCGCGGGTTCAGATCGAGTGTCTTCCCTACGAGAAGATTCTCCAGCATTTCGACCGGCCCCAGACGCTCTTCTACCTCGACCCGCCGTACTACGCCCGCAAGCTCTATCGGTACAACCTGACCCACGAGGACTTTGTGAAGATGGCGGGACGCTTGGCAGGTATCGAAGGCAAGTTCGTGCTGTCGCTGAACGACACACCCGAGGTCCGAGAAATCTTCCACAGATTCAAGGTCAAGGGTATCGAGCTTCCCTACACGGCGCAAAAGATCGCGGGAAAGCGGTTCAAGGAAGTGTTCATCACGAATTTCTGAAAGCCTCCCTTCCCCGACTCCCACCCTGCATTGCTTTACGGGCATCGCGACCTGAGCCCTCGACGCGCCGAGCCGGGCGCGAACGGCGTTGTCACCGAAATTCTCTCGCGACCCCACACAATCAACTCGCAATGAGCAACTTCTTCGAACATCTCGTGAGTTCCGTATGGAACCGATTGCGCGACCGGCACAAGAACTCCGCCAAAGAGTCGGCTGGGATGTCCCTCGGCTTCCAGGTCATTGACGATGCAACGTCGCGGAGACCATTCGTACTGAGCTGCGTCCGACGCACGACTCATGTTGCGGTGATTGGAAAAACCGGGAGCGGCAAGAGTTCCCTCCTACGCCGCATGGCCCAGGAGGACGTCGCCGCCGGTCGCGGGTTCATCTGGTTCGACCTTCACGGCGACGCAACTCCGTTTCTCCTGAGAACCATTGCAGAGCAGGAACGGAAACTGCAACGCCACCTGAGTGACCGCGTGGTGCTCATCGCGCCCGCCGACAAGGAATTCTCGGTCGGCTTCAATCCGCTGGAACAGGAATCGCCGGACTTCGTGCGCATTGCCGAGTTCGCCGCGATCCTCAAACAACGGTGGGGCTTGGACCATTTCGGCGCCCGCACCGATGAGTTGCTGCGCAACTCGCTCTATGTGCTGGCGGCAAACAACCTCACGCTCCTCGAACTCGATCCGCTCTTGACCCACGCGGGATTCCGCACCAAGTGCCTCAATAATGTCCGCAACGCAGAGGTACGGCAGTACTTTGAAGCGCGCTATGGGCAAGTAAGCGAGCCGATGCGAGCCGTGATGCGCGAGCCGATCCTCAATAAGACGTCCGCCTTCACGGCGGACCCCAACTTCCGCCACATCGTCGGCCAGAAGACCTCGACGTTCTCCATGCGCGAGGCGATGGACCGCGGCTATTGGGTAATAGCCGACCTCGACAAGGGCCGGCTCGGGGAGCAGGCGCTTACGCTGGCCAGCTTGCTCTTCACCGTCCTCAAGAACGCTCTCTTCACCCGCGAGCGGCGGTCGCTCTTCACCATCTACGCCGACGAGATTCAGAACTACACGGACTTTGAGAGCGGCATTGAGACTGTGCTTTCTGAAGCCCGCAAGTTTTCGGTATCGGTCGTATCCGCGAACCAGTTCCTCGATCAATACCCGGCGCCGATGCGCGCAGCGATTCTCTCGGTCGGAACGCACGTCTTTTTCCAACTCTCGTCCGCCGATGCCACGACTGTGGCCCAGGCGCTCGACGGTGGCAAGTCTCTCGCCGAACGGCTTAAGAACCTGGCGCAGCGCCATTTCATCGCGAAGTCCGGCGGCGATCGCTGGACCGAAGTTGCCGCGCACACCGTGGCGGACCCCAAGGTCAGCTACGCCGACCTTCTGAAGCGCATTCGCGCACAGGCTGCCCGCCGCCGCCCCGATATCGAGCACGAGATCGAAGAGCGCCACGCTGCGCTCCACCAAACCACCGACGAGGCACTCCATGGATGGGACTGAGCGCATCATCCTGCAACTGCGAGACCGCGAGTTCCTGAAGGAACTCTCCGTGCTGCGCATCGTCGATCTCGAACAGGCCAAGGAGGTCGCCGGATTCGGATCATTGAGCCGGGCCAACAAGCGGCTTCGCAAGCTGGTCAGCGCAGGGCTCCTCCGCCGATTCTCCCTGGGCTCGGGTGGCGGACGCAAGGCGCTCTATTCGCTGTCCCAGAAAGGTGCGCAAGTTGCCGGGGTTCCCGCGCGCGGCCTCCGCCGTCCGCAGGGCGCGATGCTTGTCGCCGATTACTTCGTCGAGCACCAGCTTGCCGTTAACGCAATTTGCTGCACCGTCAAGTTCCGCCCGATTCCTCCTCATGGCATCGCGTTCCACCGCTGGCTGGCCTTCTACGAAACGGTCGCGCCGGAACTCCGCCTGATCCCGGATGGCTACGTCGAGTTCTTCACTCCACACGGAATCGAACCGGCCTTTCTCGAGATTGACCTCGGCACCGAGAGTCTTGCGATCTGGAAGGAAAAGTCGCGGCAATACCTCCAGCTCGCGATGTCGGGAGCGTACCGGCGCACCTTCGGCCGGGACCGCTTCCGCGTGCTCGTTGTCGTGAACTCGGAACGCCGCATGGATTCCATTCGGAAGACCATCGCGGCCGTCACCGAAAGAATCTTCCGGTTCGCCACACTTGAAAGCGCGAGGTCGAGATTCTTTGAACCCGTTTGGCTCCGGCCCCAAGGCAATCAACCCGAATCGCTTTTCGAGCAACAATCATGAACTACTGCTTCAACTGCGGCCACGTCACGCCCGGAGAGCCGGCCTTCTGCAATTTCTGCGGCCGCAGCTACGACGTGAAGCTGTGCCCGCGCCTCCATCCCAATCCTCGGTCCGCCGACGTGTGCTCGAAGTGCGGCAGCCGGGAATTGTCGACCCCGCAACCGAAGGTGCCCGCCATGTGGAAACTCCTGGCCATCCTCGTCCGGCTCAGCCTCGGACTCCTGCTCCTTTACATCACGCTCTCGTTCCTGATTGCTCTCGCCAAGACCACCCAGTTTCAGCAGGCATTCGTCTGTCTTGGACTTCTCCTCGTTGGTCTCTGGCTTGTTTGGTCCAAATTGCCCGACTGGCTTCAGGACCTGATTCGCAGCGCCGTGAAGCGCGGGAGGAAGAACAATGACGACTGACCGCAAGAGACGCATGTCTGGTTTGGCCCTGGGCGCGAATCCCTTGACTTTACAGGCGTTTTCGCGGCTTGGCCTAGCCGAGAGCCAGGCTAGGCATTCGGCTACCCCAGGCGGCGAAATCCGCGAGCCGATCAAGTCGAATCGGGGCCCGCTCGGGGAGCCGCTCTCGATCCGCGAGGCCGCGAAGCTGATCGGCTGCTCGGCCTGGACCGTGCGCCAGAGCCATGTGCCACATGGGCTGCCGTGCTTCCGATCCGGTCCCAGCGGCAAGTTCATCTTTTACCGCGATCAAGTCATCGCATGGATTCTTCAGCAGCAGCAAAAGAAAGGAGGACGGTGGTGAGTCTCTACAAGCGAGGCCGCGTGTACTGGTCGGTGATCTGGATAGACGGCGTGCGCACGATGCGCTCGTTGGAGACTTCAAATCGCCGCCAGGCTGAAATCCTGGAGCAGCGCTTGCGCGACGAGTTGCACGTGAAGCGCTTCCAGCTCCCCAACCTCAACCCCGACATGCCCTTCGCCGAACTCTACGCACGGTTCATCGCCGACGCCGACGTGAAGCCGCACCACATCGACCGCGCCAAGCTGTTCCTGCCGTTCTTCGCAGAGATGGCCATCGGCCAGATCACGAAGAACGACATTGGGCGGTATCGTAAACAGCGCCACGCCGATTATCTCTCGCGCCAGGACTCTGGGTATCCGAAGCCTCTTTCAGAAAGCACTGTCAACCGGGACATCGAGGTCATCCGCCACATCCTGTACTGGGCCGTGGACGAGGGCTTCATTCCGACGAACCCCATCGCCCGCGTTCGGCTCGCCCGCGAGCGCGGCAAACGCCGTCCGGTGATCCCGGTCACCGATGAGCTGAAACTGCTCGCCGCCTGTTCGGATCATCTCCGCCCCATCGTGATCGCGGCGCTCGACACTGGCATGCGCCGGGGCGAGCTCCTCAATCAGCGTTGGGAGGATGTGGACTTCGACCGCAAGGTCATCTCGGTGTCCCAAAGCAAAACTCCCGAAGGCGAGCATCGGTTGATCCCCATGACCGGGCGCGTGCATGCGTTGCTCGCCCAAATGCGCCAGGCGAGCGGGGTGATCTTCACCTATAAGGATGGGCCTCTCCGCCGGATCAAGACCGCTTGGAAAGGTGCGATCCGCCGTTCGGGCATTCCGCGCATCCGCCTGCACGATTTGCGCCACACGTTCAACTCCCGCCTTGCCGACCTCGGCGTCATCGCCGATGTGAGAAAGGAATTGATGGGCCACTCCTCCGGCGGCGACGTGCACTCGATCTATACACACACGGAGTTGCCGACATTGCGCCGCGCGATCGACTTGCTCGACGCATGGCATGCAGAGAAAGTCCGCGCGCTTCAATCCGCCGGGGAAGCCAGCCAGCTTCCTCATCCACATGAACCCACAACCCAGTAGGAGTCGATGCACCATGACCCAACCCGTTGACCCGAACGATGCACTCCGCCAGCGGATTCTCGTGCGGGTTCGTGAGATCAATGGAGATATCCTGACCCGCCTCGCTGTCGTCTCCGACGATCTCGATGCCGGGGCCCATCTCGCCGCCTTCGGCGGCCTGGACGGACTCGAACTCAAGATGGCCTCCATGCGCAGTCTCCTCAATTTGCTTCGCTAGCCTCAGGAATTCCCTTCACAACCTTTCATAGGGTGCGCAGTACGTCGCCTGCGCCGACAGCGCAACCGCGCGGCCGGCGCGACGTCCGGCTGTGCACAAAACCCACTGAAGAAGGAGTTTTCCGATGGACCAATCCAATCAGCAACTACCGCCCGTGGACGTGGAAACAGTGATCCGGCAACGGATTCTCAGCCGGGCTGCACTGGTCAACGCCAAACTGCTCACCCGCCTCGCGACCGTCTCGAAAGACATCGAGGAAGGCAGCGTCAAGGACGCCTTGAGCTGCCTCGGCGGCCTCGAACGCAGGATTTACGCCATTCGCAATCTCCTGCTGCTCGCAATCTAGCGAGCGGCGCACCTTCACAACCCAACACTGTAGAAATCAAGGAGGAATCATGCCCCCGAAGAAACCGGCGCCAGCCGCTGCGCAGCCGTCGTTGCCAGTGGCCGGACCTCAACCGGCGACCACAGCGACCACTACCGCAGGCCGCAAAAAATGGATTCCGAAAACCCCCGTCGAGGCGGTCCTCGAACAGATACAACGTCAGGAACGTAAGGTCGCCGAGATGCGCGAGGAACTCGCCAAGGAAGAGCGAGGACTGGCCAAGCTTCAGAAGGCGAAGCAAGTCCTCGAATCCGCTTAGCTCTTTCAACCACAGGAGCCCCGCATTATGCCCGGCTCCTTTTTGTTACAGAGGACTAGACAATATCGAGCTTCCCGTCTCGGCGGATCAGCGTAAACGGCTCTCCCAGCGCATCGCCATGGAGAAGGTAAAGGTCACCCACATAACCGGGACCGCCCGATTGAAAGTCAAATTTCGCTCCATAGACCATCGCCGCGAATTGCTCCGGTATCTCAGTGTCGTCCAGTCCCCATGACTCCCTGATGGCAGGTATCTCCATGATCTCTGCCCACTCGGGCAGCGTAATCGCTTGGGGTGTGTTCATGGGTTGGTTGATGAGATATCCGTTTGACTTTACCACGCCGCTTTATTCCGTCAAGGTCTACCCCTGCACTGGGCCGGGTGTTCCGGCGAACTCCTCGGCGTGGCCCTCAACGAGCGGTCTGTTGCCCATCGGCCCAGTTTGCCCGGACTTCGGCTCAGGCGCCTGTCACCGATATTCTCCGCCGGTCGCCGAGAATCACTCCACGCTCATCGGAGCGTGGAGGAATCATGAATCTCGAAACAAAGCACAAGCCTCAGGACTTAGACGCGCTCGCCTTCCACCAGGGAGCGCACGACATTCCACTCGAAGAAACCCTGAAGGAGGTTGCCGCCGCCCACGACATGGAGCGGTCCAAACTGGAGCATGATTCGATCCGCCGTGAGAAGCCGCTCGAAGCCAGGCTCGATCAGTTGGAACACAAAGCGCCGGGCGTCGACGCCGCGTGGGCGGCAGTCGGGCGGCGGCTCGGACTCTTTCGCCCGCCGCTTGCGCTGCCGCTCATTGTAAGCCTTCTGGGACTCATCGCGCTCATCGTGGACGCGCTGCTCATGGGGCCAGGGCTCGACATGCTCGGTATCGGCGATCCCATCCTGCAATTCGGGGCGGCGTTCGGTTTTGCCGCTCTCTCCTCGGCGATCTTTCACCTCGCCTTCGCGAGCTTCGGACAAAACCGCCACTCCGTCGAGGTCGTGATCGTCGAACGCGCCCTTGCCGTCTTCGCCGTCCTCGCCCTGCTCGCCTGGGGCGTGATGCGCGCGAACCAGGTCAAGTTCGCGGCCGACCTCGTCCACAACCCGCTGGGCAATTTCCTCGGCAACCATCCCATGCTGGCCGCCATCTTCTTCTGCTTCGTCACGCTGGCGGCGCCGGTCATAGGCGCGGGTACGTTATTCGACGCGGCCCCGCGCGTTGGCGACTGGCTGAACTGGAAACGCGCGAAGCGGGAACATGATGGCCTCCACGCCCAGCTCGCAGACACGCGCAAGAAACTCGAAGAAGAGCGCGCCGCCCTCGACTGGTCGAAGAGCCGCCTCGAGGCCCAGCGCCGTGTCTGGGAGGCGGCGGCTGCCCAGTACCACGAACGCGGACGCAGGAACGGCGCCCGGCAGGAGCCCGGGTGGCTCGTACCGATGAAAGCCACCGGTTGGTCGCTCGGTGGCCTCGCACTCGGCGGCGTCCTCGGATCATTCTTCCCGCCACTCTACTTGCTGCTCCCCGCAGGAACTTGGCTGGCAGCCTACCTTCACTATCGCCACGCACGCCTCCATCCGGGATACGACGAATTCAAGCGGCTGGAGAATACGCGTTTCGCCGTTACGGCCGATCAGCCGGCGGCTTCTACGGCGGCCAACCCGAAGCTGCTGCCGCCTTCCGAGGAGGAGTTATGAACCGAGCCCTCCTTCGTTTGATAGCACTCGCCGCAGTCTGTGTCGTAGCGGGTTGCGGCGATCCCCCGGCTTACACCATCTGCCTGGTCGATGTCTCGGCGTCCATCACGTCTGCGGGGTTCGAATCTGAATTCGCTGCCGTTCACGCGCTCGTCGAGCGGATGCACCGGGGAGACCGCCTTACGCTGATCCCCGTCACCGGCAACGCGATGGGCGACACGCCAGGCCACGTGATCACGCTGACCGCACCCATGTCACGTCAGCCATACGACAACGATCTTGTCCAATTCCGGGTCAATGCCCATGCGGAAATCTCCAAGCTCCGAGCGGAGTTCACCTGCCGGCCCGCGAAACGCACCGACATCCTCGGCGCGATCGGAGTTGCGCGCGACGAACTTGCTGCGAGGGAGGAAGATCTTGCCGATCGGCACCCTAGCCAGATGCTCATTATCTTCAGCGATTTCATCGAGAACGACGACCGTTATCGCTTCGGGGCGCATGCAGGAGTCGCGCCGAATAGAGATGATGCTGGCTTTGCACGGCAGGTAAGGAAGGGACTCCATGGCGATCTACCAAGGTCGCTGCGCGTGCGGCTGGTAGAGATAGAGAGCAATGAGAAACCCCGCCTTAGCCCGGATCGCCAGCGCTCAATTCGGGCATTCTGGGACGCGTATTTCGGCCCAAACAGCGCCAGGTGGACGCCGGTTGATACCGTCGTCCACCTGGACTCGCGGTAGCGCTTCAGAGCCAGTGCTCCGGCCTGATGCAATTGTTCGATCCGAGCAACGCCGGAGGAATCTTCGGCATGCGCGGGTCGGAGATCGTTTCACTGCCATTCGGCCGAGGCCAGTGCTCCCATATCACGTCAATTGTGATCCGGTAGCGGACAACCCGAGTAGAAGTCACCTCTGACTTTATGATCTCGTTCGCGTCGAGGTCGAGGCCTTCCTCTTTGATGAGTTGGCCCAGCACATCCCGCATTCGCCGAATCTGCTGGCGCACCGCCGTTCTGCTCGTGCGTGCCGGCCGCTCATGGCAGCTTGGAGCGTTGGTTGCGTGTTGTTGGACGAAGGGATCTTCCCGGATCTTCGCCGAGATCTGCCAGGCGTCAAGGGCGATTCGCCGTCTGGCCAAGAAGTCAGCGAGGAGCGCATGAGTTGGTCCCCACGGAACCCAGTGTCGCTTGCCCCGGAAGTCGAGAAAGGCCATTGCAGCTTCCTCTCCAGGCCGACATTCATCCACTGATTCCGCGTGGTCGTGGACTATAACGAGTTTTGGTTTGGCAACCGAGCTATTTGACATCTCTGTTCCTCCATTTGTCGTTACTTCATTGAGGAATGAACAGATGAAGCTGTCCTCGAAGGAATCCCTTGGCTCGACCGGTAAGTGCTTGACAACAAAGAATGTACCATGGTAATTCTTAAGTCGTTACCGCACGATCACGAACGAGTGGTCCCCGTGGAACAGCGTTCAACTGCCCCAGACAGGTGAACGCTCACCGCGTTCCGCGGTGCAACACCCCGGATGGTCTGCTACACCATCCGGGTGTTTTTCTATCTGCGAAACCGGTTGATCACCGGGAACTAACTTATCGCGGATCGCATTTCCAATCCATGGAAATATAAGGTCAGAACTTGGAAATCTTTGGAAGGAAATTTCCAATGCAAGACAATAGAATCGTGGCACGATCTGCGGATGGCAAACATAGTCTCGAGGTCGACCGCCACGCTACGGGCAAGAGCGACGACGATTTAATTCTCGATGGGATTGCAATTGGAAAGCACTTCGATAGACTTCAACTTAAATCGCTCGCTTTCCTGCTTGATAGACCGAACAACCAGGGTTCATATGACGAGCTTGCGGAATCTGTTTGGGAGGCGCCACGCACTAACCTCAGTATTTACGAAGAAAGAATCCGTGTAGCGATTGGAAAACTAATGCGGACGCTTGCAAGGCATTCGAGCGGGCATGAATGGATAAAGCACCAGCCCCATAAGGGGTTCACAATTTACACAACGCCAATTGACGAGTATCCAGTTCGCTCTTCCACGCATATTGAAGGCTCGCAGCCGAGCCCGGCTACAAGATTGCACCGAAGAGACTCGTCGACGATCGAGGATCAGTCTCCGGTTGGATACCGGTTGCCGCCGTTCAATGATGGGCCGGAATTGGACGATGAACCTGATTCAGCCGATGCGGAATCGATTGTGCCATCTCGTGCGAGCGAACAGTTACAACGGCAAGACGTCGATACATCTAGTGGAGTGCCCGCTGAACACAACAGTCTAGTGTTAATGACGGTCACGAACAATCGAACCCAGACGGCTGGGAAGCCTGGACAGGTCCACAGGCCGGAGGATGGCGACTTCGTGTTGTCTGTCGACGGGATCATTCTCAATGCCGCTGCGGAGCTCCTTCTCGGTAGCGTAAATGAGATGGCGATCAGAAAGTGCCAAAGCATATACCGGGCCTCCCTCGAGGATTTGGCGTTTGCAATCGTGTGTGGCTCAAAGCTCACGACAAAGTGGCAGCCTCAAGGTGGCGTGCAGTCCGAGCGCGAAACGTCTCTACCTCCGGAGGTCAAAGTCGTCGAAGACCAAGGCGGAGAACTGCTGGCCCGATTGCCTGTCGGAATCTACTGCCCAGACACATACGACGATCAATTTCGTAACAGTGCCGTGCTGCAAGATGAGTTCGGAAGAGGCCAAATCACGCAATACGTCAGATCGCTCTCAGAAGTCGTCAGGAGCCCTGGAACGTTGAATTTGTGCCGCGAATGGCTGATTAGAGAAGCAGAAGTGTATCTGGGAGATCATCCGAGTCTCTTTGAGGAGAGTGATAATCCTACGGCTGCACATTTTGGCAGAAACTATTACGAAAGCGAGTTCTTATCGGAGATTCCGCACCTGCTGGGCGAAGACAACTTGTCGAAGCTGATCAGTTTCTTGCCGCAGTCTCCGGAACGCGACGTCCCCTTGAACGGTCGCGACCAATACGCGCGCTCTGCGATACGGCAGTTTGTCCTTCAGAATATTTTGACTCATATCGTCGTCATGTACGAATACGAACGCTCCGTTGAGGCAGCGGGCGTTCATCGACTTCCATTCGTTCTGCGGGGCGCAATCAAGAAGCACTGGAGTGGACGGTACGTCCAGCAGCGGAATCTGCGTAGACTGGTCGTCCGTTCTGCGCTGAACGAAGCGCTTCGGGAATCACAGGATGCGTACACCAGATTAGAACTCCTTGATGCATTGGCTCTGGTTCGCGATCAGGCGCCGTTCGCCAGCTTGCGCGCCCGCCTGGGAGCGCTGAAACTCTTAACCATGCGTCCAAATGAGAAAAATGAACTTGCCGCCCAGGCTCTGATCGCGGAAATCAACGGCAAGGAAGAAGGCTCTGGGGCGGAAACCGTTCATTGGGGTCGCAACGAATTGATCGGGCACGGAATCGTCCCTCAGGTCCCAAGAACGAGTCCCGACGAATACGTGCGCCGACTCTATGAATCATTTCCGGAGCTTGATCCGGCAACAAAGCAACGCGTCGCGAGCGGCGACTGAAGTATTAGAAAGCTTGTGCGCGAAGGCACAGCAGGTATGGCCTTTCATCGGCTCGGGCCATGATACCCATTTTCCGTGCGAGCTTGCTCTGGCGATTCGTTGATGTGACGGAATTCCATTTGACCTCATTGTTCTCGACATTGAGCAGACGTGCGTGGCAATTGCCCGATTTCTTCGGTATCCAAATCAAGATCCCGCCGGGAGCCCTTTCACTCTGTTGGGAATTCACTGTTCCGTGAGATCTCGGGGTCTTTAACCGACGCAATTTCGACGAAAATCCCTTCTTTCAGTGTTCCGGCGAGTCACCGAAATCGACTCGGCCAATCTGCAAGGGCCCTTAATACTCATTGAAGACTGAGGATTCCCTCTTGGTCACGATCCGCCAGTTTCATGAGTGCAAGGCTTCTCTACATCTCATTGGCTATGGTTTGGATAGATCAGCGTCCAGCACACGCCCGGTGTTGCGTAACGACTCGTTCAAGCCCAAATCAGACGGCACTACCGAATTCTCGATTATCGCCCTGAGCTCGGGATATAGATGCGCTCTCGTGAGGAGCTCTCTCTTCGAATAGAGGCTTGCTTTCGCGGGCAGCAAATAGGCTGGAACACCGGAACGATCCAACAATATCGACATGTAAGTGTTGTCTTCATTCATGAAGTGGATGAACGCCGCTGCATCCGACAAGTATGTAGCTTTGCACTTGCTGTCGATCGTAAAGGAGTCCACCCAGGACATCGTCCTGCTCCCCGCAGGATCGAGTGGGAGTTCCTCGACCTCAATGTCTTCATCGTGCAGACAGGAATCTTTCACTGGGCATTTTGTCGGGTCCGCAGCCCATTTCAATGCTCCATTCAGGCTTTCAGAATAGCCTATCAATGCACGAGCCTTCTTTGCGTCAAATTCCTCCGCAAAGAAAGAGGTCCCGTGTTTGGAAGAATCCCGACAACTGGACTCTTCGCACATGTCCCGAATTGCAATGAGATCCTTCTCGATATCGTGGTCGAAGGCCGCAATGTGCTCTTTGACGACGTTCCAATCGTGATATCGATCGACCGCCGCATTGAGATAGAACTCCCCTAAGGTCGACTTCCCCTTCAAATCGACGGCAATGCCGCCGCCTGGGACCGGAGTTTTACCAATTCGCAACCTGAGATCATCCAGCGAAGGCAAGCTTCGGAGATTCGTGTCTGAAGTCTTGAAAAAGAAGAAATTCCCGCAAACCCAATGCGGTTCTCCAAATTGCACTCCACCCACCTGAACTCCTTTGACGGCATTACCTAGAAAGACGTCACGCGGCTCCTTGACGCTATCCGGAAGAGCTTGAATCTTCCCATTGATTGCGAAGTCGTAAAGGAACACTGAGTCCAACTCATAAACGTCCGCTTGGGCGCATCCGACGAAGTCATCGACAAAGGGGCCGTAGTAGTTATTCGTCAGGTCAATGACCTCCAAACGAATGTCCGGATTCCTCTTTTCGAACTCCGTCACTATCCATTTCTTGTAGTCCGGAAAATTTGGCAACGCTGGATAAAGCACAACTTTCAAGGACCGCGGCGGTAACGGAGGCATCCGAGTCGCCGCAGCGAGTTCGGAAGGTGGCGCACTCGCGAAGATGCAATTGCCCGCACCAAATGCGAGGGAGGGGGACAGTGCGAGTGTCCATACGAGGAGTTGGCGAAGATGCATTTCGATGCCTCCTGAGCCACGACATTCGAGAGATTGCGGGGTTTCAGCGGAGACAGTGCTCATGCGTATAGAGATCTGCGCCGTCTGATCACCGAGTTTTGGCCAGTTGGCGGAGTGTTCGAAATCCACTCCCCCGTCCACCCCCGGGCTCTTCTCAAAAAGGATTAACGAGGTTCGGTCATCTTTTCCTTCTTGAGAACTCAAAAGAAGTCTCAGGGGCCCGCGAGGAAATCACCGTCGCATCGGTTTTTGGGGGCCTCAGATTTTCTTTGAGCAGAGAAGACTTTGTGTAGTATTATGCTGTCTTCCGATTCTATGAACATACTTTTGAAGCATTTAGCCTTGGAAATCGTTGTACTTTCTCTCTCCTTTCTTGCGGGCTTCTGCGTTTGGATTGCAAGATTCGCGGGGGATGAGATAGCTGGGATTCGTTCCATTTTTGGAACGCTTGTTCCTCGGCTCCGCGAGACCTTGACAGCAGTCGGCGCCGCATTGTGGGCCGCGTGGTGCTGGGGTTACATTCTTCGCTGGAAGATCAAGTCTTGGAGTCTACACAAAGCGTTCAATTCAGTTCTTGGCGTCCTTATGATCGCGAGCATCTACTTCGTAATTGAGACCTCGATCGCGATTATGCGATTTCTTGCTGACGCTGACCGAGTGGATAGCAAGGGAAGGCCACTACCGCCCAACTTCTGGGTTCTTCCGCATATTCATCTTCCATTGTGGGTGGAACTCATTTTGCTATTGCTTGCGTTGTTCATGGTCTGGCACTATTGGACCGACTGGCGGCAACGATCTCAGAACCGCGAGATGCCGCGAGTCGCAAGGAACCTATTGGTAAGATTGGATCAGGCTCGGACCCCCGGTAAGAATACCTGCTCTCGATCCGCTCGAACGGTGTTTTTGGAAGAACTCATGGCGCGAATGAAGGAACGGATCTCGGCTGACGATAAAAGAGAGGTATGGCTCTCTCTTATGGAAGAGACACAGAATGGCAATCTCGCTGTCACGTTCGTGCATCCAAACGACCATGAGAAGAAGGGGAATCTCGGCCTGAGGCTCAATGAGGGGGGAGCTGGCGTCGCTTTTTCCACCAAGAGCGTTATCTACATCCCCTCGACAAAACACCGGATGGGCATTAACGTTGATACGCTGAAGCCGATTGGCCTGATCTTCAAGCCAGACCCAGCCTCATCCGCACTTCGCTGTCTGTTGTGCGTTCCGGTGATCATCCAAGGGAAAGTTGTCGCGATTCTGAACGTTGCGTGCAACCGTCCTAGCGCCTTCAATCCATTCCAACTCGACCTTGGCCAGTTTACGGCAGCCATGGTCATGACCATTGGTTGACAGCGACGGCTCCTCGGAGCTATTCTATTGATCAGAAAGGAGTTAAGATGCCGGCTGTAGAGAAGAACTATTCCAACTTCCTCAACGGAACGAGGACGACTGGAGAGGGTGCTGATGCTTCGGAGTCAGAGAGTTCGAATTCGGTACCTGAGGAGGCCGGAGCTCCGTCACTGAAGGAGGTGATCGCGGTCATCGTGGATGCAGCAAAAGAAAGCCGCAAGATCGTCCGGGACCGCCGTTTAAGTGGCGCCGAGCCAGGTCCATCATAATGACCACGGCGCGCTAGAGGCGATGTGCTGAAACACAGAACCTGAATGGCGGCCTCGGCTCAAGCGATCGATCCGGACCCAAGCAGGACGTCTAGCGATGGACCGATTATCCTCCTCCAAGCACCTCGCCGCACGCTCCCGCGTGCGGCTTTTCTATGGCCGGAAGACTCTTCAAGAAAGGAAAGCGAAAACCGGCGAGATTCTCCATTCGGAATACCAAGAATGCTTCTTGCCTCTTAGAGCGCGGCATCCACATCCCCGCTGGTCTGTTGAGCCGCTGAAACCTTCTGCGAGCCAGTAGACCCGCAATCCCCGATGATCAAAGTCACTCGCAGGTGATGCGCTCAAACTCCTGGTGTTGGACCAGCAGCACCGTCATGGCTCGCTCGTGAACAATTCTTTAGAGTAGAACTGAAGCGAGTGTCGCTTTACCCTTCTGGTGAAACCCGAGAAGCAGTAGGAGCACGACGGCAAGGAAATCCGAGATTCAGCGTCACTCCGCTCCGGGTTGGTCGCAATCCCGGGTCGGCCCTGGACACACGAATAGAAGCAAACTGCGCTAAGAACCACAACGTCCAGGACGGACGATGGCTTTCAGCCGAGCCGTATGCATTCCTTGCAGCGCGGCTTCCCTCCCGTTCCATATTCGAGGTGTTTCCGCTGTATTCTCTTGCCGTCTTTGCAGTCGTCGTGATCGTGATGCACCTCACGATGCTCCGGCGGTTCCTCAATAGAATTTGTGTGATACGGACTGACCTTGGCCATAAGATTCACTCCTTCTGCCGGGGGCTGGCCCCTCGGAGGGCAATTCTTCTGATCCCATGCCCTCGTAAAGTGAAACGCGAAACAACCTAAGAATCCTTCTGCTTTTTTATGCAGTGGATGGATTTTTCAAGAAATCGACGCGACAAATCCGGCGTTCGAGGATGTAAGCAGCTCAGATCGATTCGCGGAAGTCACTGGGATCAGACTTTCGTCAGTCAGGAACGATAAGAAGTACTGAATATTCAATCCAATCCTCGCACCGCTCTGCGCCGGGAGTAGAAAGTCAGTGCGTTGCGGATTATTTATTAAGTAATAAATACGCTGTCTCGCCAAACGAAAGTAATCGATTTCCAGAGAAGCGTTCTTGACTTTCGTAACGCCCCAGCATGAAATAGCAACTGCAACTCCCAAACTGAAAAGCGAGCCCATCGAGAAATTCCTCGAAGAGGCGTTAAGTTGCCACCGGTTCGTGGGTTTCATCACGACCCAGGAGAGGTTTGCGCATCGGGAGTCCAAAGTCACTGGGACCAGGGTGAGTATCTCCGGTCCGATGTTTTGCGCCGCGCGTTGTTGAGCAAGCCTGCCAAGGACACTCAAAAAAGCGTCCTTGCTACTCGGTTCACAGCGTTGATTTCAACCCCGTTAGACAACCTTCCATTTCGGCACACGACGAACACTTCGCAGTGCAGTCGTCCCGCACGTCAACAGGTTTCCTAAGCTTCACAGCTAGTGACATCAACCGTGTCCCGGACGTAGAGCACTCGGGGCCACGCAGAGATTCCTACGCGCAAAACCCCGCATGAACGAACGCCATGGCAGTTACAGGAATGAGCCACGATGAAAACTGACGTTGCCCGCCCAGATTGTGCTCGTGAGTTTGCCTTTTTCACCCACCCCACGCCCCGGCCCGGAAAGGACCCGAAGGAGG
>Ga0335069_10004757_pt1 | contig 20027 bp, 12 predicted proteins | sample Lox_Sample_11_FD_206714 | JGI IMG/M metagenome (GOLD analysis project Ga0335069, IMG submission 206714) | Soil microbial communities from Loxahatchee National Wildlife Refuge, Florida, United States - Lox_Sample_1.1 | ecosystem: Environmental > Terrestrial > Soil > Wetlands | place: USA... | reverse complement strand
ATACAGCGACAGCCCGCAGGCAAACAAACCCTATGACCCGTACCAGGCCAAGCACTACAAGACTGTGAACTTGGCCGCCTACGCCATGGCCACTTTCTCCAGAGACGATGTGCTGGGCATGGCCATGAGCGGCAATGCCGGTGCACGCCTGGTCTATGTCGATAACCAGGCGAACGGCTATTGGACCGTCTATGGTACCAACGTGTTCGAGTACACCTCGGCCGGCCCTTACTATGCCACCGTACCGATGAACATCCCGGTGCAGGGCGGCCGTGTGAGCTGGACGGTGCTGCCGTCATTCAACGTTCAGTTCATGCCGACCGACAAGATTCACATCCGTTTTGCCGGCTCGGTCACGGAAGAGCAACCTACCTTCGCGGGCATCTACGGAAGCAGTTCCGTGGGAACGGAGGAGAATAACCACGTCTGGACGAGCTTCAACTTCCAGGGCGACGATCCACGTCTGAAGCCCCAACTGGGCCGCAATTTCGATATGTCCTTCGAATGGTACGGCGACGGCGGCGCCGAGATGCATGTGTCCGGGTTCTACAAATCCATCAAGCACAAGCAGGTCAGCAGCTACCAGCTCTGGAACATGCCCTGGGCAATCGGTCTGGCGTCAACGGACGCCAACGGAAGCTGCAACGCCAACCCATGCGTGCCCGTTACGCAACTCGTCAACGAGGAGACCGTGGTGCAAACCAGGATCAACTCGGACAAAGAAGCCATAGTCCGCGGTTTCGAAGTCGGGTTCACGAAGTACTTCGACTTCAGCTTCGTCCCGTCTTATCTGAAAGGCTTCGGCTTCAGCGGAAACTACACCTACATCGACTCCAGGGCGCCTGGCAGCTACTCGTTCGACATGTTCGGCAACAACATCAGCAACCACATGCCGATCGAAGGCCTGTCGCACCACAGCTACAATGCGATGCTGATGTATGACCGCGATCCATTGTCGTTCCGCCTGGCCTATAACTGGCGCAACAAGTATCTGATGTCCGCGTCCGGCTGGAACACCCAGGGGACTTACTGGGCGAACGAGAACTATGTCAGTTGCCCGCAAAACAACGATGCGGCCGATGGCTGGGGCGGCAACGTGATCCCCGGTCAATGCCATTACTCTCTGCCGGTCTGGAGCAAGTCGTTCGGCTCCTTGGATGCGGGTATGGACTACAAGATCGACGACCACTTCACGATGTCGATCCAGTCGCAGAATCTCCTGAACACCGTTGCCAAAACGACCATGGGCTACGGCACGCAGGAGCACGGCCGCAGCTGGTTCGTCGCCGACCGTCGCGTCTCGATGGACATTAGAATGAACTACTAGATCGTAGCCGTTGGGGCTGTGGCGGCGGGCCAAACCCCGGCCAAATGGCGCCGGTGGCGTCGAAGAAGTAGGAGAAAACGCGAGAGCGGCGCTGCCCTATTGCACTTCACCCAACCAAGTTCTGGCGAAGTGCCCTCCCGAGGATCCCCGGAGTCACGACCGGGGATCCTCATGATTCCAGCGAGGCGGTCAGCTTTAAGCATCCGATCACGCACGGCGCCTATCTGCAGGCTCGCAACCCACGGTACAGGATTGCCGGGTCCCGTCCGACGATCCCGTCCGACGCTACGCCAATGGTCATGAGGAACTAATGTCGATCCCGAGGTATGTCGCCATGAACCGATTGTTGTGCAGCGTCGTGTTGGCTGGCGTCGTGGCGGCGATGCCGGCCTCTGCGCTGCCTGCGCGTCACATCGTGGCGGACATGGCGCGTGTCGCGGGCGTGCGCGACGTGGCGTGGCAGGACTGCGTGGGAGCCGGTCACGCGGGGCTCCTGCTGCGCGCTCCGAATCAGTGGCAGCTGCGGCTCGTTCACGACGAAATCGGCTTCAAGTACCTGCGCTTCCACGGCATCTTCGCCGATGATACGGAGCCATTCAAGGAAGTGAATGGCAAGCCGATCTACAATTTCGAGAAGATCGACGCGATCTACGACGCGATCCTCAAGGCCGGCATGAAGCCCCTGGTCGAGATCAGCTTCATGCCGCGCGATCTGGCCGCCGACACGAAGACTATCTTCTACTGGAACGCCAACGGCTCGCCTCCCAAAGACTGGGGAAAATGGGCCGATCTGATCACCGCCTTCATCCGTCATCTGGAGAGCCGCTTCGGCCAGTCCGAAGTCCAAAGCTGGCGATTCGAAGTGTGGAACGAGCCCAATCTTGACGGCTTCTGGACGGACGGTAATCAAGCCAGCTATTTCAAACTTTTCGATACGACAGTGCGGGCGATCAAAGCCGTCGATCCAATGCTCCAAGTTGGCGGTCCGTCCACTGCGGGTGCCGCGTGGGTGCCTGAGTTTCTGGCGCACGCCAAAGCGGCCGGCATTCCGGTGGATTTCGTAACGACGCATACGTATGGCGTCGCTGGCGGGTTCTTCGACGAGAAGGGCGAAAACGACAACAAGCTGCTGGCCGATCCGGGTTCCATCAGCAACGAAGTGTGGCGGGTGCGAAGTCAGATAGCAGCTTCGGAATTCCCTCTCCTGCCGCTTTACTTCACGGAGTGGAGCACGAGCTACAATCCGCGTGATCCCATTCACGACGATTACATAAGCGCTGCCTTCATCCTCGACAAGTTGAAGAAGTCCGAAGGCGCCGCGCAGTCGATGAGTTATTGGACGTATACGGATCTGTTCGAAGAGGCGGGTCCACCGCCGTCGTCGTTCCATGGCGGGTTCGGGCTCCTGAACCGCGAAGGTATCCGCAAAGCGGCATTTTTCGCCTACAAGTATCTCAACGAACTGGGACCGCAGGTGCTCTCGGTCGGTGATGACAGGGCGATGCTCACACGCGACGGCAGCAGGTTCGCGGGGCTGTTCTGGGACTATACGACACCCGATCAACAGGAGAGCAATCGCCCGTTTTTCCGCAGGCTGCGGCCTGCAAGGAAGGTCGCGCCGGTAGATTTGACCGTCAAGCATCTTCAGGCTGGCGTGTATAGACTGAAAGTCCACCGCACGGGCTTTGGGGCGAACGACGCTTATTCGCAGTATATCCGGTGGGGACGGCCGGTCGACTTGACTGCTGCCCGGATTGTGCAGCTGCAGGAGCTTTCCGGCGACCGGGCCGAGTCGAGCATGAGCGTGATCGTTCGAGCCGGCGGCGTTTTCCACAGAACGATTGAGCTGCGAGCGAACGATGTGGTGTTGGTGAAGTTGGAGAAGGCAAGCGCCGAAACTAGACAGCGGAAGCGGAAAGTCGGACGATGACACCTCGTTTCTTTGGGGCTGCGAGGATTCAACTCGGTAGGGGATGATCATGGTGCAAATGACACGCCGCGACGTGGTTGCCACGGGGCTTGTTTTGTCGGCTCCTGCACTTCTTGGCGACCGAGGCCTCGCCGCCGGCCCCGTCGGCATCGCAACTGCGACAAGCGTTGCGCCACGTGAAAAGCTCCTTTTCGATTTCGGATGGAAATTCACGTTCGGTAACGGTTGCGATCCGGCAAAGGACCTTGGCTTCGGCTTTGGCCAGAGTGATTTTTCGAAGACGGGTGAATTCAAATTCGCCAAGCCTGGATTCGACGATTCCGGTTGGCGGACGCTCGATCTTCCGCATGATTGGGCGGTCGAACTGCCCTTTGTCCACGACGACAACGGCGCCGGCGACAGCCAGAGTCGTTCGCACGGCTACAAGCCGCTCGGCCGGCGCTACCCCGAAACCAGCGTCGGATGGTATCGGCGCGAATTCGATATTCCGGCGAGCGACCTCGGCCGGCGCATTTGGGTCGAGTTCGACGGTGCGTTCCGCGACGTGCTGGTGTTCGTGAACGGCTGCTTCATTGGTCGCAACGACAATGGTTATGCCCCGTTTGGATTTGAGCTGACGGATTTTCTCGCATACGGCGCCAAGAACGTGATCGCGCTGCGGGTCGACGGGTCCTTCGGCGACGGTTGGTTCTATGAAGGTGCGGGCATCTACCGCCATGTTTGGCTGACCAAGACGGATTCAGTGCATCTCGGGCGATGGGAGAGCACGGTGCGGCAGTCATTGGCCGGAAGTTCGGCGACGCTGGCGCTGGCTACGATCGTCGAGAACCAAGGCGCCGAGATTGCCAACGCCAGGGTCGTCTGGAGGATTGTCGACGCAACGGGCGCCACGGTCGCCACAGCCGAAACGCCGGTTAATCCGGTGCCTGCCAGGGGGACGGCGGCGTTCGGCGCGTCCGCGGCGTTGACAGATCCCCGTCTGTGGTCGCCTGACGAGCCCAACCTCTACACTGCCATCGTCACGGTCGAACGGAACGGACAGCCGTGCGACGGCGAGATGGTCGCGTTCGGCCTGCGCACGACTCGCTTCGATGCCGACAAGGGCTTTTTTCTCAACGGCAAGCCGCTGAAGATCCAGGGCACGTGCAACCATCAGGATCATGCCGGTGTCGGCGCTGCGCTTCCCGACGCGTTGCAGCGCTACCGCTTGTCTGTCCTGCGCCAAATGGGATGCAACGCGGTGCGCACTTCGCACAACATGCCGACGCCCGAATGGGTCGAAGCCTGCGACCGCGCGGGCGTAATGATGATGTGCGAAACGCGGCTCATGAGCGCGAGCCCTGAAGGCATGAACCAGCTTGAAACGATGATCAAGCGCTATCGCAATTCGCCCTCGGTCATAATGTGGTCCATTGGCAATGAGGAGTGGTTGCTTCAGGACGCCATGGCCGAGCAGGGCGCCAAGATCGCCGCCGACATGGTGCGCCGTTGCCACGAGCTGGACCCCACTCGGGTCGTGACAGCGGCCGTGAACGGCACCAATGAAAAGGGAGTGTCCGACGCGCTCGACATCGTCGGCTTCAACTACGGCGAGGAACGCATCGATCCGTTCCACAAGAAGTACCCGAACCGCCCGATCGTCGGCTCCGAGACGTCGAGCGCTTTGTCGACCCGCGGCGAATACATGACCGATGCCAAGCGCAACGTCATGTCGAGCTACGATGGCGCGGCGAGTTGGGGTAAGACGCCGGAGGCGTGGTGGACGTTTTGCGGTACGCGAGAATGGGAAGCGGGCGGCTTCGCATGGACCGGCTTCGATTATCGCGGCGAGCCGACGCCGTACGGCTGGCCGTCGATAAACTCGCAGTTCGGAATCGTCGATATGTGCGGCTTTCCGAAGGACTACTTCTATTATTACAGGGCTTGGTGGCGGAATGAGCCGTCGCTGCACCTGTTCCCGCACTGGAATTGGGCGGGCAAGGAGGGCCAGCCGATCCCCGTCTGGGTCTACTCCAATCTTGATTCTGTGGAGCTCTTCCTCAACGGCCGCAGCCTGGGCCGCCGGGACATACCCCGTCTCGGTCACGTTGAATGGAATGTGCCGTACGAACGAGGTGTGCTCGAAGCCCGCGGATTCAAGGCTGGTCGCGTCATTCTGAAAGAGCGCCGCGAGACCTCCGGAGCGGCGGCAGCAATCCGGCTTTCCGCCGACCGCACCGAAATTGCCGCTGACGGCGAAGACGTCGCGCTCATCAAAGTGGAAGCGGTCGACGCCAAAGGCCGCGCGGTTCCTACCGCGAACAACAGGATTGCGTTCCGGATCGCCGGTGCCGGCAAGCTCATCGGCGTGGGCAACGGCGACCCCAATTGCCTGGAGCCCGACAAGGGAACCGGCCGATCCCTGTTCAACGGCTTGGCGCAGATCATCGTGCAGTCGACCAAGCGGGTGGGTACGATCCGAATTGAAGCGGTGCAGGATGTCTCGGCGGATGCGCCGATTGGACCCGCCGTGCTGCTGATTAGGTCGAGGTCGGTAAGTCTGCGGCCGGCGGTGCCCGCAAGCAAGCTGTGAATCGGCTCACCTCATTCAAAGAAAATGCGGCTATGCGGCTTCGCGCTTGCTCCCTCAGCCGAAAAGCATCGGCGCATTGTCCAATTGCGCACAGGTCTGGTGGAAGTCATGAAGAGTTGACGGACACCGCGCAAAACGGATACGCGGCTGCCTGATCGCGAAAAACAGCGCTTGACTGGAACGCTTCGCGGGGAAGAATGGCGAACTCGGCTCTACCGCCTCGGTGCTGATGAGCAGGCGACCATCCTCGAGTGTTCCAGAGTTTTTTTCTCAGCAAGTCGGAGAAGCCCGGCGCTTCTACCTGGGCATTCGTCCTTCCGGACGCCGGCCGCTTGCCGTTGTGAGTGGCGGTCTCGAACATTGCGCGCCGGATTACGTGATTCAAAGGGAGACGTTTCCCTACTCGTGCATCGAGTACGTCGTTCGGGGGCGCGGCCAACTCGAACTTGGGGCGCTCAGCTGGAAGCTGAGAGCGGGCATGGCATTCTCCTACGGCCCCGGCATTGCGCACCATATCGCGTCGGATCCGCGCGATCCGCCGGTGAAGTACTTCGTCGACTTCGTCGGCAAGCGCGCGCCGCTCGTATTGGAGAAATGCGGATTGGCCAGCGGCCGCGTCATCCACGTTTTCCCGCCCGATTGCATCATGCCGTTATTCGAGGAGCTCATTCGAAGCGGAATGCAGCCGCGCGCCAACAGCGGCGAGCTGTGCTCCAGGTTGCTGGAGTGTATTGCGCTCAAGATCGGGACCGTATGTGCACCACCTGAAGCGGCTGAATCGCGCGCCTACGGAGCTTACCTGCGCTGCCGTGAAGTCATCGAGCGGGATTTCCTGAACTTGCGCTCGCTCGAACAGATCGCCGAGCGATGTGCCATGGATGACGCGTATATCTGCCATCTGTTCAGGCGCTTCGACAGCCAGACTCCCTATCGCCATCTGCTGCGCCTCAAGATGAACCACGCGGCAGCGGAACTTCAAAAACCGGGAAGTCTGGTGAAGGACGTGGCGGCCGCTGTGGGATTTTCCGACAGCTTCCATTTTTCCCGGCTGTTTCGCAGCATGCAGGGCTTCTCGCCGTCGCAGTTCCGCAAGCTGCGGTGATTCCCCCGGCTAGAGCGGCGTGCGCGAAAGTGTGTGCGGTTTTGCGCAAAAAAAGCGCCGCGACAATCAAAGAACTAGAGCTAAGCGCCGATTCCGTTCGAGGGCGCTTTGCTCTAGACTCGCGGCAGCGGCGGAAGACAAGGATATCCATCCCAGGACAAAGGCAGCCATTACTACGGGCGAAAAGGCGGGATATGCTCCCCGCCCGCATCTGAGAGATGGACAATTATCGTCATGCCTGTGGAGTATCCGAGCAATTCGACAAGTGCGTCTCGTGCAAGCCGGGAAGCCGGCGAAGACGAGGCGCCGCTGCGGCCCGACGATCTCATCGTGATCACCGGCGCCGGCGGGTTCATCGCCGGCAATCTCGCCCAGCATTTCCGCAACAAGGGTTTCACCAATATCCGGGCGGTCGACAAGAAGCCGCTCTACGAGTGGTATCTTCATGTTCCCGGCGTGGAGAGCCTCTGTGTGGACGTCAGCGTCGAAGAGAACTGCCGGCGCGTCTGCGAGGGGGCCGTGGAGGTGTACAATCTCGCGGCCGACATGGGGGGAATGGGGTTCATCGAACGCTTTCGCGTCGAGTGCTTGCGATCCATCCTGATCAACACGCACATGATCGAGGCGGCCTACCGCGCCGGCGCTCGGCGCTATTTCTTCTCGAGTTCGGCCTGCGCCTACAACACGGATCTTCAGCAGGATCCCAACGTCCGCGCCCTCAAGGAATCGGACGCTTATCCCGCCATGGCCGAGCGCGGCTATGGCTGGGAGAAACTCATGAGCGAGATGTTCTGCCAGGAGTACTGGGCCGAGCGCGGGATGAAGACGTTCATCGCCCGTTTCCACAACGTCTATGGGCCGAACGGCACATGGGACGGCGGCCGCGAAAAAGCCCCCGCCGCTCTGTGTCGCAAGGTCATCGAGGCCATGGAGCGCGGCAGCAAGGAAATCACGTTATGGGGCGACGGCACCCAGACGCGCAGCTTCATGTACATCGATGATTGTGTTGAGGGCATAGACAGAATCACCCATTGCGATGATTTGATCGCCACGCCGATCAACCTGGGGTCGAGCGAACTCGTGTCCATCAACGATCTGCTCACAAAGGTGGAGCGGGTGGGCGGTCTCAACGAGCCGCTGCGGCGCAACTACGATCTCGAGGCTCCCCGCGGTGTGGCCGGACGCAATTCCGACAACACCTTCATCAGGAAGGTCCTGGAGTGGGAACCCACAACTCCCCTCGACCACGGCCTGGCAGTCACGTTCCGTTGGATTCGGGAGCAGTACCACCGCCGCCGGGCGGGAAAGCGCGTGGGAGTGGGCTGATGTCCGGCAGGGGGGCGGCGGTTAGGTCGTTGATCGGCGAGATTCCAAACCGCCTGCAACTGGCGGGCGGTTGGATCGACCAGCCGTTCATGTCGAAGCACCATCCAAATCCTCCCGGCTCGATGGTGGTGGTTCAGATCGAGCCCAATTTTCTGCCTTTCGAGCGTTCCGGGCTGGCAAGCAGCACGCGCGCGGTGGCCGCGCGGATCTGGGACGGGTGCATACCCAACCGTCCGCTCGCGGATCTTGTCCGGGAGCTTTACGCAGCAGAGAACGAAGGAAAGCCGGAGCCCAGCGGTTCGCAGGATATGATCGGAATCATTTATCCCGGCGTGAACCGGCTGGATTACGATTATCGGATCGACGGGGGTGTACTCCCAGCTCACATAGAATCCTGCAACGACGCCGGGATCGCGCGCTGGCTTGAAGAAGTTCTGCACATTCTGCCCGTTTGTCCCCGGCCGGCCGGATATAGTCCTCTGGGCATCAAGAACCTGGTGCCGGGGTGGATCGAGCAACTAGGCCTTGCGGGGTGGAGCTGTTTCGATGCCATCATGCGGCGCGACGTCGAGGCGTTGGGGGCATCGCTCAACCTCAACATGCGGTGCTGGGAGACGCTCCTTCCTCACGTCGTGCGCCATCCGCTGATCGCGACGGACCTGATGAGGGTGCTCGAAGCCTATCAGCATGACTATTGCGGTGCGATGTATTCGGGCTGCGGCGGCGGCTATCTGATCATTGCGTCGAAGCAAGCCGTTCCGGGCGCATTTCATGTGAACGTGCGGACAAGATCGCAATGACCGCGAAAACACGACATGTCGTGGTTTCGGGCGGATTCGACGATATCCGCTCGCGCGACTTGCGGTTTCTCGAGGAGGCCTCGCGGATCGGGCCGGTTACGGTCCTGCTGGCGACGGACGAGGCCATTCAGGCCGCGACCGGCAGTCCTGCGGGGTTCCCATTTGCCGAGCGGCGCTATCTGCTCGGCGCGTTGCGCTATGTTTCCGATGTCCTGCCCATTGGGCCGAACGCCGACGCTTTGCCTTCCGGCACCGAAGCCGATGTCTGGGCTGGCATGGAGAGCCGGCCCAGCGAGTTCGGACAGCGCTACTGCCACGCTCGCGGCCTGCCGTATCACGTGTTTTCCGACGACGAATTGAGGGGTTTTCCGGTCCAGGCGGCTGCGCCGTCCAGCCGGAAAAAGGTGGTGGTGACGGGCAGCTACGACTGGCTCCACTCCGGCCATGTCCGGTTCTTCGAGGAGGCGTCGTCCTATGGCGACCTGTATGTCGTAGTGGGCCACGACGCCAATATTCGGCTCTTGAAGGGCCAGGGGCATCCTCTGTTGTCTGAGCAGGAACGCCGCTACGCCGTGGGCGCAATTCGTTATGTGACCCAAGCTCTCATTTCGAGCGGCAACGGCTGGCTCGACGCCGAGCCGGAGATCGCCAAGCTGAAACCCGACATCTATGTGGTCAACGAGGACGGCGACAAAGGCGGAAAACGCGAATTCTGCCGGGCATATGGAATCGAGTACGTCGTGCTTCAACGCATACCGGCGCCCGGACTGCCGAGGCGCTCCAGCACCGACCTGAGAGGCTTCTGATGACGCGTTCGCGCCGGAGAGGAGCATGAAATACGCGGTGATCCTCGCTGGCGGGTCCGGCACGCGGCTGTGGCCTTGGAGCCGTTCGCGAAAACCGAAGCAGTTGTTGCCAATGGTCGGGACTTCGTCGTTGCTCGGTCTTGCCTTCGAGCGCCTGGAGGGAATCGTGCCGCGCGAGCGCCGGCTGGTTTGCGCCAGTGACACGCTGCGCGCCGCAATCTGCCGCGATCTCGGCGGTCTGCCGGAAAGTCAATTCCTCGCCGAACCGGTCGGCCGGGACACCGCGGCTGCGATCGGCTTTTGTGCCGCCACATTGCAGCAGCGGGATCCGGAAGCGGTATTGGTCGTCTGCACTGCGGACCATGTCATCGAGCCTCATGAGGTCTTCCGGCAGAAGTTGGCGCAGGCGTTCGCGTTGGCGGAAGTCGGCACCGACACGCTCGTGATGTTCGGGGTGGCGCCCACAGGTCCTTCCACGGCGTACGGCTATCTGGAACTGGATGCTCGGGCTGACGCCGCGATCACCGTCAGGGGCTTTCGCGAGAAGCCCGATGCCGCCACGGCGCAGGCCTATTTCGCCGCCGGACCGAAGAAATACCTATGGAACAGCGGCATGTTCGTGTGGAAGGCGGCGAGCTTTCTCGATTGCCTGCGCGTCCATGAACCCGAGCTTCACGCCGGGGTCCGAACGATTGCCGAGGCCTACGATACGCCGCGGCGCGACGAGGTTATCGCCCGCATCTATCCGAGTCTCAGAAAGACCAGCATCGATTACGCGGTCATGGAGCCGGCATCGCGCGATCCGCGTATGCGCATGTTGGCCGTTCCGCTCGACCTGCGCTGGCTCGACGTCGGATCCTGGAGTGCTTACGCCGAGCTTTGCGTGCACGAAGGCACCAACGCCGTATCGGCGGAGCGCCATACCCTCATAGACTGCGAACGAGTGCTCGTGGCGTCCGATCAGCCGCATCATCTTGTGGCGGCCATCGGCTGCGAGGATTTGATTGTCATTCACACGGCCGACGCAACTCTGGTCTGTCGCGCCGATCAAGCCGAGCGCGTCAAGGAACTCCACAACATCGTGGAGGAACGGTTCGGTGACACCTATCTCTGAGACGGAACGACTCTGGGGCGGAAGGAAGCGGACGGGCCATGGCGATATCAACGGATGCGAAGGAAGTCCAACGCGGGCTGTTTTGCACGGCCGACGGAAAGAACATGGTCGCGACATTCGCGTTGGTCACGACGCTGTTCCTTTTATGGGGCTTCTGCAACGGACTGATTGACGTGCTCAACAAGCACTTCCAGACCACGCTCCACATAAACAAGTTTCAATCCGGGTTCGTGCAGACCGCCAACTACATGGCTTATTTCCTGATGGCCATTCCTGCGGGCCTTCTGGCGCGCAAGTTCGGCTACAAAGGAGGCATCATAATAGGACTGATGCTGATCGCGGCGGGTGCCTTCTGGTTTGTGCTGGCCACCCAACTCGGCACCTATACGAGCTTTTTGGCCGGTCTGTTCATCCTGGCCGCGGGCATGACCTGCCTCGAGACCATTGCCAATCCCTATACGACGGTGCTGGGGCCGGCGAAATCGAGCGCCATCCGCATCAACATCGCCCAGACCTTCAATGGGGTAGGCTGGATCATGGGACCAGTGGTCGGCGGCTATTTCGTATTTGGCGGCGCCAATTCCGCCAACGCCAATGCCGGTCTCTTCGCACCCTATCTCGGAATCGGCCTGGTGGTGACGGTGCTCATGGTGATCTTCCTGTTCGCCTACGTACCCGACCTCAAGGCTGACGAGGGCGGCCGGGCGTCGGGCCGGGCGGCAGGCAAGCCGCTGTGGCAGCGCGCGCACTTCGTTCTCGGCGTGGCGGCGCAATTCCTGTATGTGGCGGCCCAGTCGGGAATCTTCGGCTTTTTCATTAATTACGTCCGCGAAAACGTGGAAACGAGCGATCAGCAGGCGGCCTTTTGGCTCGGCACTTTCGGGTTCGGCTTGTTTATGATCGGACGGTTGTGCGGCAGCGGCGTGGTGAGCCTGATGAAGCCGCAGCTGGCTCTGGCGCTGTATGCCGTCGTCAACGTGGTTCTCTGCGCCGTCGCCATGCTCGGAGGCCAGGCTGGACTGACGGCGCTGTTCGGCACGTTCTTCTTCATGTCGATCATGTTTCCGACCATTTTCGCCCTCGGCATTCGCGGCCTTGGCGATCACACAAAGCTTGGATCGTCTCTGATTGTGATGTCGATCGTCGGGGGCGCCATTGCTCCGCCCCTGATGGGCCACATCGCAGATGTCTCGGCCATGCGCGCGGGCTTCCTTGTGCCGCTCGTCTGCTTCGTCCTGATCGCGCTTTACGGCTTGTCGTGGTCGAAGCTCGAGGCGAAGGACGCGCAGGCAAATGACCTTCCGCAGAGCAGGAGTTGACGATGTTGCTGGGGATTTCTACTTTGATTTCGCCCGAGTTGCTGTCGGTTCTGCATCGCATGGGTCACGGGGACGAGATCGTGCTCGCAGATGCTCACTTTCCCGGCGAGTCGATGAACTCGCGCGTAATCCGCGCCGACGGACTGAGAATCGCCCCTTTGCTGGAAGCGATTCTGCCGTTGTTTGTACTGGATTCTTACGTGCCGGATCCCGTGGTCATGATGGCTGCAGTTGCGGGTGATGCGCTCGATGAGCAGTTGTTGCGCGACTACCGCGCCGCGATCGACCGGCATGCGCCGGCCGCTCCGGTGACAAGTTACATCGAGCGCTTCAAATTCTATGATCGGGCAAAATCGGCGTTTGCCGTCGTGCAAACGGGAGAAACCGCGAAGTACGGAAATATCATCTTGAAGAAGGGGGTCACGCCTCGCGCCTAGCGCAGTGCGGTTCGACGAAAGCATGACCCAGCCCGACTCATCCACCACGCAGGACGGACACTGTACCGTTGAGGCACGAAGCAGGAGGCGGCGCGAGCCGAAACACAAATGATGAAACGCCGGAGCTTTTGCGGACTTCTGGTGGGAGGAACGGTAGCTGCCGCGCTTCCGGCCGATGCCCTCGTGCGCACGCTCAACCGGGGATTTGGCAAGTATTCGCAGGATTATGCGGAGTTTTGCGCCACGCCCGCCGCGCGTCGCCTGTTCTATGTCCTGAAAAGCGGCCGCATCGTGCCGGAGAAACTCGACGAGGCAAACTGGAAGCCGGCCGGCTGGGGCGAGCCGTCGGCGCTGCCGGTTCCCGGCGGGTCCTGGGATGGAGTACCCATGGATGCGCCGATCTCCGGACTTGCCGGAGACGGTCCCTACAAGCCGACCTGGGATTCGCTCGGTCAATACGAGTGTCCTGAATGGTACCGCGATGCGAAGTTCGGCATCTGGAACCACTGGAGCCCGCAATGCGTGCCGGAGGACGGCGACTGGTACGCGCGCAACATGTACGCGGGCAATATGTGGGACAAGACGCAACCGCAATACCGGTTCCATCTCGAGCACTACGGCCATCCGTCGAAATTCGGCTACAAGGATCTCTGCGCGCAGTGGACTCTGCTCAACTGGGAGCCGGAACACTTGATGGATCTTTACAGTCGTGCGGGCGCGCGGCTATTTCTCGCGTTGGCCAACCATCACGACGGCTTCGATACCTGGAACTCCAGGCATCATGCCTGGAACGCGCAGAACATCGGTCCGCGCCGCGACGTCGTCGGCACCTGGGCCAAGCTGGCCCGGGACAGGGGTATGCGCTTCGGCGTGACGATCCATCAGGCGCGAAACTGGTGGTGGTTCCAGCCCTCGCACGGCGCGGACTCGACCGGGCCCTATGCCGGCGTTCCCTATGATGGCCACCTCACGCTCGCCGACGGCAAGGGCCAGTGGTGGGATGGTTACGATCCCCAAGTGCTCTATGGCCCCAAGCATCCGGCGGATGCGCTGCCGGACACGTCTTATGTGAGGGAATTCTACGATCGCACGCGCGATCTGATCGACCTGCACGATCCCGATCTGCTCTACTTCGATAACGCGCTTCTGCCGCTCGGATGGGGCGGCATGTCTGTCGGGGCATATTTCTACAACCGCAGCGTGGCCCGGCATGGGGGCAAGGCCGATTGCGTTCTCAACGTGAAGAACGTCCAGGCCCCGCTGTTCAAAGCCGTGGTGGCCGATATCGAGCGCGGACTGAGCAGCGACATCCTGGAATACCCGTGGCAGTCGGAGACCTGCATCGGCGAGTGGCACTACCAACGCAAGTTGTTCGAGCAGGACGGCGAATTCGGCGGATACATGCATCCGCGCGACGTCGTCCACTGGCTGGCCGACACCGTGAGCAAGAACGGTACATTCATCCTCAACATTCCGGGCAAACCGGACGGCACGATCGACCGTAAGGAGCAGCTCATTTTGGAGCGGATCGGCGCGTGGATGGCGGTGAATGGCGAAGCGATCTACTCCACGAGGCCGTGGGCCGTGTACGGCGAAGGCCCGAACGCCATCAAGAGCGGCTCGTTCCAGGGCAACAGCGTGCAGAGCCTAAGCGCCGAGGATATCCGCTACACGCGCAACAAAGCCGGAACGATCGTGTACGCGATTGCGCTCGGCTGGCCGGCGGAACAGATGCTGCTGAACGCACTCGGCAAGGGCGCCGCAACCAAGCCCGGCCGGGTGGAACATGTAGAGCTCTTGGGCACGGAAAAGCCCGTGACTTGGCAGCAGGACGACTCGGCGTTGCACGTCACGCTGCCGCAATACCAGCCTGATGCCGACTACGCGGCGGCGCTCAGGATCCATTTGGCGTCGTAGTCCTTCTTCTGGAACATCCGACGGGGAAAGCAATGAGCCAACTCAGAATGTGCATTATGGCAGCGGCCGCCGCGAGCGCCGTGTTCATGAGCTGCAGCGCGGGCGCGCAAAGGGCCGACAGGCCGCAGTACATGGATCCCAAGCTCCCGGCTGCGGCGCGTGCGGCCGACCTCGTGCACCGTATGACGCTGCCCGAGAAGGCGTCGCAGCTCGTCAATCACGCGCGCGCAATTCCGCGCCTTGGCGTGCCGGCCTACGACTATTGGAGCGAAGCGCTTCATGGCGTTGCGGTGAAAGGCACCACCGAGTTCCCCGAGCCCATCGGCTTGGCCGCCACGTTCGATGAGCCCGGCATTCATGAGATGGCCACGGCCGTCGGCATCGAGGGGCGCATCAAGCATGCCGAAGCTGTCCGGGCAGGACATTCGAGCACCATGGAGGGCCTCGACTTCTGGGCGCCGAACATCAACATCTTCCGCGACCCGCGCTGGGGCCGCGGCCAGGAAACCTACGGCGAGGACCCATTTCTTACGGGACGATTGGCGGTGGGCTACGTCACCGGGATGCAGGGCACCGATCCGCACTATTATCGGGCGATTTCCACGCCCAAGCACTTCGACGCCTACAGCGGGCCCGAGCCGACGCGCCACTTCGCCGACGTGGACATCAGCAAGCACGACCTGGAAGACACCTATTTGCCGGCGTTCCGCGCCGCGGTGACGGAAGGCCACGCCGGGTCGGTGATGTGCTCGTACAACGCGGTCAACGGCGAGCCGGCTTGCGCCAGCCAGTTTCTGCTGGAGCATACGCTGCGCGGTGCGTGGGGATTCCAGGGCTACGTCGTTTCCGATTGCGGTGCCGTCCGCGACATCTTCGAAGGTCATCACTACCGGGCGAGCCAGCCCGAGGCTTCCGCGATCTCGCTGAAGCGCGGCATGGACAACGAATGCATCACGTTCGGCGAGGTAACCGGCGATGACGACTACAAGCCGTACCTCGATGCGGTGCAGCAAGGCTATCTTGCTGAGAGCGAGATCGACACGGCGCTCACCCGTCTGTTCACGGCGCGCATCCGGCTCGGCATGTTCGATCCGCCGTCGATGGTTCCCTACGCCAAGATCGACAAGAAGCAGCTCAACAGCCCGGCGCATCGCAAGATGGCGTTGCGGCTTGCCGAGGAATCGATGGTGCTGCTCAAGAACGACGGCGTCCTGCCGCTCAAGGGAGCAAAGCGCATTGCCGTCGTCGGTCCGCTGGCCGACCAGACGGATGTCCTGCTCGGCAATTACAACGGGGTGCCGACCCACACGGTGAGCGTGCTGGAGGGCATGAAAGCGGAATTCCCCAAGGCGCAGATCACCTACGTGCCGGGCACTCAGTTTCTCTCGAACGAAGGAAGCCCGGTGCCCGCCTCGGCGCTCACGACGCCCAACGGTAAGCCCGGCCTCAAGGCCGAGTACGGCTCGGGAGGCGGTTTCGAATCCATGCAGGCGCCGATCGTCTCGCGCATAGAGCAGGCCGTGAATCTCGATGCGAACAGCCTTCCCGCGGCGGTGCATACGGACGCCCCGTTCTCCGTGCACTGGACGGGGTACCTGAATCCCGTCGAGACGGGCGACTATCTTATCGGCATCAAGGCCAAAGGCTTTGCACGCGTCACGTTCGACGACCGACCGATCGTGATGATCTACGGCGGCGTTAACGCGGGCCGGGTTCATCTGGAGAAGGGCCAGCCCGTGAAGCTCGACGTGATATACGGCCACCGGCCAGGCGGCGAGGCGCAGGCGCAATTGATCTGGGCTCCCGTGAACGATACGCCCGATCCCGCCGCCGTTGCTGCGGCAAAGAATGCGGACGTCGTCGTCGCCGTGGTCGGTATCACCAGCCGCCTCGAAGGCGAAGAGATGCCGGTCAGCGTGCCCGGATTCGAAGGCGGAGACCGCACGAATCTCAAGATGCCCGAGCCCGAAGAAGCGCTCGTGCGGGCGGTGGCCGCTACGGGAAAACCGCTTGTCGTGGTACTGATGAACGGCAGCGCCCTGGCCGTGAACTGGGAAAAGGACAACGCCAACGCCATTCTCGAGTCGTGGTATTCGGGCGAGGAAGGCGGGACGGCCATCGCAAGAACCCTGAGCGGACGAAACAACCCGGCCGGGCGTCTGCCCGTCACGTTTTACACGGGCATCGACCAGTTGCCCAATTTCCAGGACTATTCGATGAAGGGGCGCACCTACCGCTACTTCTCGGGCACGCCGCTTTGGCCCTTTGGATACGGTCTGAGCTACACGACATTTGAGTACGGCGACCTGGCTCTGCCGAAGACGCCGATCGATGCGGGCGGGCCCCTGCACGCGTCAGTGAAGGTGACCAACTCGGGAAAGTTCGCGGGCGACGAAGTCGTCCAGCTTTACCTGAGATTCCCTGATGTGCCCGGCGCGCCGTTGCGGGCCCTTCGTGGGTTCAAGCGTATTCATCTGGGGCCCGGCGCAAGTCAAACCGTGAGGTTCGACCTCGATCGCCGCGACCTTAGCATGGTCACCGAGACCGGGGACAGGATCGTCGCCAACGGCAGCTACACGGTATCGGTCGGAGGCGGCCAACCCGATAGCGGTGTTCCGGCGGTCAGTGGAACGATTCAGGTGAAAGGTCAGGCCGTTCTGCCGGAATGATGCCGGACATCCCGACGATACACGCTGCGTCTGCCGCTCTTCGCTGAACAGGGAGCAACCATGGTTGATTCTCTTGATCGCCGCCGTTTTCTCACCGCCTCGGCTATCGCAGGTGCTGCCGCAGTCCTGCCGGCGGCTGCCGTCGAAGCCGACGCCCAGGGCGCTTCCGACGGCGACGCGTCGGCGACGCTGGAGGAAACTTCATCCGCTGTGGTACTGCGCAAAGGCGCCGAGACGATCACGATCTCGGTTCTCGGACCCGACGTGATTCATGTTGTCGCCGGCGCGGGCGCGGCCAATGGCGTTTCGTCGCCGAAGCCGTGGTTCCTCGCTGGCGGCGAACCGCAGAAGCCGGAAGTCGTTCGCACTGGGAACAAAGCCACACTCCGCACGCCCAAGCTGTCGGTTGAGATCGATCTCAAAGACGGATTGCTTCGATTTCTGGATGAAGCGGGCAAGACACTGCTTCAGGAGTCGGCGCGTGTGCCGCGGCGTTACGTGCCCACCGAGGTCAATGGAGAAAAGCTCTTTCGCGTCGAGCAGCGTTTCTTTCCCGACGCGCTGGAAGGCATCTATGGCCTGGGTCAGCATCAAAGCGGCGTGTTCGATCAGCGTGGAACGGTGGTGGAACTCGCACAAGCCAACGCCAACGTGTCGATTCCGCTATTTGTCTCCACCCTTGGCTACGGCCTGCTCTGGAACACCGCCTCGAAGTCATATTTCGACAACCGCTTCCCGACGGAGCTCAAGCTCACGGCCGAGGCGGCCGACGCCATCGATTACTATGTCTTCTACGGCCCATCGATCGATCGCGTCATCCGGATTTACCGCGCCATGACCGGTGCTGCACCGCTCTTCGGCCGCTGGGCTTACGGCTTTGTCCAATCGAAAGACCGTTACCGTTCCGCCAAGGATCTTCTGGATATCGCCGCGGAATACCGTCAGCAGAAGGTGCCGCTCGACCTCATGGTGCAGGACTGGTTCTGGTGGAAGCTGCAGGGTGACCCGCAGTATTCCGCCGACTACCTCAAGCCCTGGCCAGACGTGTCGGCCGCGCTGCGCAAGCTGCACAAGGAAAGCGTCCACGCGATGATTTCGGTTTGGGCGAAGTTCGATACCAAATCGCACAACTACAACGAAATGAAACGACTCGGTTTCATCATTCCTGGCACCGACATCTACGATGCCACCAACCCGGCCGCGCGAGATTATTACTGGAAGCATCTGATGGGCGTGAAATTCGCCGAAGGTTGGGATGCTTTCTGGCTCGATTCGAGCGAACCGGAAATCTGGAACGGCCAGAGCGACGCCGTTCTCGATCATCTGCAGCTCTCAATCGGCAATGGCGCGCGCTACACCAACGTGTTTCCGCTGATGCACACCGGCGGCGTTCACGATCATTGGCGCAAGACCTCGGATCGCAAACGCGTCTTCATCCTCACGCGTTCCGCTTTTCTGGGTCAGCAGCGCAACGCCACGACCGTTTGGTCCGGCGACATCATCGGTTCGTGGATGACGTTCCGCCGCCAGATTTCGGCAGGACTCAATTTCCAGATGTCGGGGCTGCCCTACTGGACGACGGACATCGCCGGATATGGCTGGCCCTACGAGCGCGACACCAACGATCCCGATTATCAGGAACTCTACGTCCGCTGGTACCAGTACGGCGTGTTCTGCCCGATTTTGCGCACGCACGGCCACCGCAGCAACGATGCCAACGAGTTGTTCAGCTACGGTCCGAGAGCGCCGATTCTGATTGCTTTCGACAAGCTGCGGTACCGGCTCCTGCCCTACATCTACTCCTTGGCGTGGCGCGTCACCAACGACGCTTACACGATGCAGCGCGGGCTGCCCATGGATTGGCCCTCGGACAGGAGGGTGCGCGACATCGGCGACGAGTTCATGTTCGGTCCGGCCTTCCTCGTTGCGCCTGTCACCGAACCGGGAGCAAAGGATCGCTCGGTGTACCTGCCGCAGGCTGTCGCCTGGTACGATTTCTGGACCGGACAACGGCTCAATGCGGGGCAGACCATCCAGCAGGCTACGCCGCTCGATCAGGTCCCTCTCTACGTTCGCGCCGGTTCCATCGTGCCGCTCGGGCGTATCGTGCAGGACGCTGATGGGCAGGTGAAGGAGCTGGAGGTGAGGGTTTATCCCGGTGCCGATGGCGATTTCGAGTGGTACTCCGACGCCGGCGACAGCTACGACTATGAAAAGGGCCTGCGCAGAACCGTCGCCATGCACTGGGACGATGCCGCGCGCACCCTTACGATGGGCGAAGCGCGGGGCCGGTATCCGGGCATGCCCGATCGTATCCACATTCGCCTGGTGGTCGTCGGCGAAGGTCATGGCGCAGGCACGGAAAGCCCGGCGACGATCGATGGCGAAGCTGCGTACGAAGGAAAGTCCATTCGCGTTGCTTCAAGCTGACGATTGACACTTCTGGCCAATTCGCGGGCTCGGACGGATCCGCATGGGGCACCCAGAGCGGCGTGCGCAAGAGTGTTTGCGGATTCGCGCAAGTACGCCGCGATAACAAAAGAGCTGGAGCCAAGCCCCGATTCTGTTCGAAGGCGCCTTGCTCTGGCCGTTCGAAGCGAGACAAGTACGATTGAACCCGGCTATATGCGGCAATGCAGGCCGAGGGTGAAGCGCCGGCCGTAGGAGACGACGTCCAGCACTTGGTCGGGAAAGCGGCCGCGCGTACC
>Ga0335069_10004756_pt1 | contig 20030 bp, 19 predicted proteins | sample Lox_Sample_11_FD_206714 | JGI IMG/M metagenome (GOLD analysis project Ga0335069, IMG submission 206714) | Soil microbial communities from Loxahatchee National Wildlife Refuge, Florida, United States - Lox_Sample_1.1 | ecosystem: Environmental > Terrestrial > Soil > Wetlands | place: USA... | reverse complement strand
TCGGATCGCGCTCCGGGGTCAGCGGCTGGCGCTTGTCCACCGGGTAGTCGCGGCGCAGCGGGTGCCCGACGAACTGCTCGTACATGAGGATGCGGCGCGGGTCGGGGTGCCCGACGAAGCGGATGCCCAGCATGTCCCAGCACTCGCGCTCCACCCAGTTGGCCGCCTTCCACAGCCCGACCAGCGAGTGCACCCACGGCTCGTCCTCCGGAACCCGGATCTTCACCCGCAGACGGTGGTTCAGCGACAAGGAGTGGAGGTGGTAGACGACCTCGAAGCGCGGCGTCTCGCCGAGATAGTCGACGGCGGTGACGTCGACCAGCATCGAGAACGCGAAATCGGGGCGGTCGCGCAGGGTCTCGAAGATGACCAATGCGTCGTCGCGGCCGATCACCGCCGTCGCGTCGCCGCAGTGCTCGTGCGTGTCGATGATGCGCTCCCCGAACACCTCGCGCAGGCGCGCGAGCAGCTCGCCGGCGCTCAGTCCCATTCCAACGCCCCCTTGCGCCATTCGTAGAGCAGCCCGAGGACCGCCACGCCGAGGAAGATTGCCATGGCCGCGAAGCCGGGCCACCCGAGCTGCCGGAAGACGACCGCCCACGGGTAGAGGAAGACGACCTCGACGTCGAAGACGATGAAGAGAATCGCGGTGAGGTAGAACTTCACCGAGAACCGCCCCCACGCCGAACCGCTGGGCTGGTTGCCGCATTCGAACGTCTCCAGCTTGGCGGCGGTCCGATTGCGCGGTCCGAGGAGACGCCCGGCGTTGAGCAGCACCAGCACGACGATCGCCGCCAGGGCGAACGTGATGAGCACGGGAGCGTACTGCGCGAGCATGGCGTGATGCGGAACGCGTCTTGTGGGCGCGGCGCGCGCTGCGGCGCGCCTGACGCGGGGCTTATGCGACAACCCGAAGGCTGTCAAGTTACGCTAGTTTTGACCGCCCGAGCGGCGCCTGCTAACCGCAACCTGAGCGCGACACCGCCGATGAACTCGGATCGCCACGGATGAACGCTGAGCCTCTTCCTCACGCCGTCGCTGCATAGAGGCGAGCCGCGAGGCGATCCGTGTTCATCGGCGTCCGTCTGTGTGTGTGCGCGGTGTGTCCACCGCGGACGAGCCCGCCGCCCGGGGACGGCGCGATATGAGCGGCACGGACGCGGCGGTCACCGAGCGCCTGCGCGAGCTGGTACGGGACCGCTTTGGCAGCGGCGCCGTGCTCGACCGCGTCGCGCCGCTGGCCGGCGATGCCTCCACCCGCCGCTACCTGCGCGCCTGGCTGCGCGGCGCGGGGGCACCCGCGACGGCGGTGGTGATGTTGCTGGCCGACCGCGGCATCGCGATGTCGTCCGACGAGCTCGCGGTGTTCGCCCAGGCGCCCACGGAGCTGCCCTACGTCAACGTCCATCACTTCCTCGCCCGTCTCGGGGTGGCGGTTCCGGAGCTCTACGTCGATGCCTCGGACGCCGGGCTCCTCGTGCTCGAGGACGTCGGCGACGTTCCGCTGTGGGACGCCGTGCAGGGGAAGCCGGAGGCCGAGGTGGTGGCGTTGTTCGCGGGCGCGATCGATCAGCTCCTGCGCATCGAGATCGACGGCACCGCACGGCGCGACGACGCCTGCATCGCGTTTCAGCAGGCCTTCGATCGCCGTCTGTTCGACTGGGAGTTCGAGCACTTCATCGAGCACGGCTTGGTGAACCGGGTGGCGCGCCCGATCCCGAGCAGCGAGCTGGCCGAGCTGCGCGCGCACTTCGCGCGGATTGCCGCGTTCCTCGACGCCCAGCCGCGCGTCCTCAACCACCGCGATTTCCACGCCTGGAACCTGTACGTGCAGGACGGTGCGATCCGCGTCATCGACTTCCAAGACGCGCTGCTCGCGCCGGCGCCATACGACCTCGCCACGCTGCTCGGCGACCGCGACACGCCCCAGTGTATCCGTCCCGAGATCGAACGCCGCTTGCTCGATTACTACGCCGCGGCGTGGGCCGACCACGGCGGCGTCCCGTGGTCGCCCGAGCAGCTCTGGGACGTCTACTCGGCTTGCGCCCTGCAGAAGGCGTTCAAGGTCGTCGGCCGCTTCCACTTTCTCGACCGCGTGAAGGGCAAGCCCGGATACTTGCGCTATCTCCCGCCCACCTGGCGGCAGATCGACCGCCTGCTGGCGTTGCGGCCCGACCTCGCCCCAGTCCGGCGCATCCTGGCGCAGTATGCGCCCGAGCTGCAGCCGTGAGGGCGATGGTGCTCGCCGCCGGTTTCGGCAGCCGGTTGCGCCCGCTCACCGACCAGATCCCCAAGCCGCTCATCAAGGTCAACGGCAAACCCTTGATCGCCTATTCGTTCGCCCTGCTGCGCGCCGCGGGCATCGACGAGGTGGTGGTCAACCTGCACCACCGCGCCGACCAGGTCCGCGCCGCGCTCGGCGACGGCGCCGCCTTCGGCGTGTCGATCACCTACTCGCCGGAGGATCCGATCCTCGATACCGGCGGCGCGATCAAGCGGGCGCAGCCGTTGCTGCAGGACGGGCGGTTCGTCGTGCTCAACGCCGACATCATCTGCGATCTCGACCTGCGCGACGTGGTCGCCTGGCACGGCGCGCGCGGCGCGCTCGCGACCATGATGCTACGCCCCGATCGCGACGCGGCGCGCTATGGGATCATCGAGATCGATGACCAGCACCGCATCCGGCGCTTCCTCGGCCGTCCGGCGGTGGTCGACGTCCCGCTCACCCCGCTGATGTTCGGCAGCGTGCACGTGTTCGAGCCCGAGGTGTTTGCGTACATGGAGGAGGGCCGCTTCGGCATCAACTCGACCACCTACCCGCGCCTGCTCGCCGCCGGTTGCCCGTTGTATGGCTACACATTCACCGGCTACTGGCGCGTCCTCGACACGCACGAGGGCCTCGCCGAAGGGCGCTGGGACTTGCTCGGCGGCGACCAGTGCCTCGCGCCCCAACATCGTCCTTGACATACTGCGTCATGAATCGTAAGCGTCGCATACGATCGTTCGATCGTTTGATTGAGGGGTGCGATGGGGATCACCATCGTCCAGAAAAGTGACCTCAAGACGCGCAAGCGCAACCCGAAGGTGGCGCTGGTGCTGGCGGGGGGTGCGGTCTCTGGTGGCGCCTTCAAGCTCGGCGGCCTGAAGGCGCTCGACGACTTCCTCGTCAATCGAAAAACCAACGAGTTCGACACCTATGTCGGGCTCTCCGCCGGCGCCGTTCTCGCCGCGCCGCTGGCCGTCGGCATCAGCCCGGCGGAGATGATCAAGAGCCTGGAGGGGAACTCGACCGAGATCACTCGGTTTCGCGCCCGCGACTTCTACAGCCCGAACCTCGCCGAGTTCGTCGAACGGCCGCTCCAGTACACCCTGGCGCTGGTGCTGTTCGTGCCCGGGACGGTGGCCGATCTGGTGCGCGCCGTGCCGAAGCTGGCCGCCGACCTGCAGCGCGCGGTGACCGACTACCGCCGCAACCCCTCGCCGCGCAATACGAGCATGCTGCTCGCGCCGATCGCCGAGGCGATCTGGAACCGGCGCGACTTCCCGTCGATCCTCGACCATCTGCCGACCGGCCTTTTCGACAACTCCAGCATCGAGCGCTACATCCGCACCAACCTGCAGCGAGCCGGCCTCACCAACGACTTCCGCACCCTCTTCCGGCGCACCAAGCGCGAGCTCTACATCAGCGCGATGAACCTCGACACCGCCGAACGCGTGGTCTTCGGGCATGACGAGGACGCGTCGGTGACGATCTCCGAGGCCGTGCAGGCCTCCACCGCGCTGCCCGGCTTCTATCGGCCGGCGCGCATCAAGGGCATCGACTACGTCGACGGCGGCGTGCGCCGCACCGCCAACCTGGACGTGGCGATCGAGCACGGCGCCGACCTGGTCATTTGCTACAACCCCTTCCGGCCCTTCTCGAACCGCGTGCGGCGCCACTTCGATCGCAGCCGCGGCACCTACACGTACGACGGCCCGCTGATGTCCGACGGCGGCGTGCTCAGCGTCCTCAACCAGGTCTTCCGCACCCTGCTGCACTCCCGGCTGCAGTACGGGCTCCGCGAGTACCAGGACGATCCCAACTTCCAGGGCGACATCCTCGTCATCGAGCCGAAGGAAACGGACGTGCACTTCTTCCAGCTCAACGCCCTGTCGTACTGGGAGCGCCTGCGCGCCGCCCAGTACGGTTACGCCTCGGTCTCCGAATCGATCGAGCGCAACTACGAGCTGGTGAAGTCGATCCTCGAGCGCTACGGCCTCGCCCTCACCCGCCGCGAGGTCCGCCAGAGCATGGACCGCATTCGCGAGGACAACCTCGCCGAGGCGACCGAGGCGCTGACCCGCGAGGTTCCGCGGCGCCGCCTGCGCGTCGCCTGAGGCGTCGGCGCGCCGCGCGCGCCTCCTGTTGTCCGTTATCCGTTGTCCGTTCGGACGAGCGGACAACGGACAACGAATAACCGGCAACGCCGAGCGGCGCGGGAGCGCCGCTCGACTTCAGAGCCGCTCGACGATGGTCGCGATACCCATGCCGATGCCGATGCACATCGTGGCCAGACCGTAGCGCTTGTTGGTGCGCTCGAGCTCGTCGACCAAGGTCCCGATCAGCATGGCGCCGGTGGCGCCGAGGGGATGGCCCAGGGCGATCGCGCCGCCGTTCACGTTGACCTTCTCGGGATCCATGCCGGTTTCCTGCATGGTGACCAGCGGCACCGGGGCGAAGGCCTCGTTGATCTCGATCAGATCGATGTCGTCGATGGTCATGCCCGCCTTCTTGAGGACCTTTTGCGTCGCCGGGATCGGTCCGGTGAGCATGATGACCGGCTCGGAGCCGACGATGACCTGTTCGACCACCCGCGCACGCGGCTTGAGGTTGAGCGCCTTGACCTTCTGCTCGGAGGCGAGCAGCACGGCTGCAGCGCCGTCGACGATGCCGCTCGAGTTGCCGGCGGTGATGACGCCGTCCGGTTTGAACGACGGGTTGAGCGCCATCAAACCCTCCAGCGTCGACTGCGGGCGCGGATGCTCGTCGGTGTCGAACACCTTGCGCTCGCCGTTGTGCGTCACACTGATCGGCACGATGCTCTTCTTGAAGCGCCCTTCCTGAATCGCGCGCCACGCCTTCTGCTGGCTGGCGAGCGAGAACTCGTCGAGCTGGCGGCGGGTGAAACCCCATTGCTCGACCACCATCTCGGCCGACAGTCCCTGCGGGACGAGGTTGTACTTCTCCATCAGGCTGACCGGCAGCGGACCCATGTCGGCGCCCATCGGGACACGGGTCATGTTCTCGACGCCGCCGGCGACCACCAGATCCTGCGCCCCCGATTTCACCGCCATGGCGGCGAAGTTGACCGCCTGCTGCCCCGACGAGCAGAAGCGGTTCAGCGTCACGCCCGGAACCTCGACCGGCCAGCCTGCGGCCAGCACGGTGGACCGCGCCAGGTTGGCGCCCTGCTCCCCGGTCTCGGTGACGCAGCCCACGATGACGTCCTCGACCTCATGGGGGTCGACGCCGTTGCGTTCGACGACCGCCCGCAGCGGCGTCACCAACAGGTCGATCGGATGCGTCTCGCTCAAGCTGCCCTTGCGCCGCCCGCGTGCCGTGCGGCAGGCGTCGATGATGTAGGCCTCGCCCATTGGGTCCTCCTGCTTCGCGATTGGGATGAAAAGGGGGGAACGCTCGAGCCGTAACAAGGCCCAGATGGGGAGTCAATGAAACACACCGCCGGGCGACCGCCACCGTCATTCCGGCTGCATCGCCTCCTCGTACATCGCCAGCAGGTCGACACCGAGGCGCTGGATGATCCAGCGGTGCACCGCGGCAACGCAGGACTCCCAGCCCGCCACGGTGAGCACCGCATGGCGGGTGCCGGCGACCAGATGCAGCTCCGCGCCGATCTGGTGCGCGAGGACGCGGGCACTGGCAGCGGGGATGAGGTCGTCGTCCTCGACCGCGAACACGGCGCGCGGGACGGCGACCGCCGGTGGCGGGAGGGGCGGCCGGCCAGCGAGCACGTCCTGCACGAGGGCGGCTGGCTCGCGCAGGTCGCGACGCGGATAGACGGTGCGGGCAGCGCGCGGGGCGCGCAACGGCGCTCCCCGCCGGCGTGCCAGCCAGGTCCCGGCGCGCAGCAGCACGGGCGGCGGCGCGGCGATCGGCGGACCGACGAGCGGCGCGAGGGCGATCACCGCTCGGGCGGCATCGGCGCAGTGCAAGGCGAGGAGCGCGCCCAGGTCGTGGCCGACGATCACCGGCGGGGCGGGGAGCGCAGCGATGGCGGCGCGCAGGTCGGCGACTTGCGCCGCCAGGTCGGCGGCGTCGCCGCGCCGCTCGAGCGCAATGCAGTGCCAGCCGCGATGCGCGAGGTACCCGGCGAACCGGCGCCACGCAGGCGCGCGGTCCCAGAGCCCGTGCAACAACAGTAGGGGCGCGGTGAACTTCTCCGCCTCCGGGGTGGTGACGTCCGCCGCGAGCGGACCGAGCGTGGTGGGCATGCGTGCGTTCGGTGCGCGTCGCCCGCGCCGTCAGCCCGCCCGCCGCCGAGGCCGCCGCACAAAGCGAAAAGGCCCTCCGGATTTCCGGAGGGCCTTTCCGTGAGCCCGAAGGCTCGTGCCTGTGCGAGAAGGAAAAACTTGGGCCGAGTGAATGGCCTCAGTCAGACAGGAACGGTGCTTACTTCTTCTTCTTCGCTGTAGCCTTCTTCTTCGCCGGAGCCTTCTTCTTCGCCTTCGAAGTGGCTTTCCTCTTTGCTGGCATGCTTGCCTCCTCGCTGAATTCAGTTACGTGTTTCGAGCCCCTCTCATCACAGGCACTTTCCTCATCAGCCACCCACCACCCATACGCGGCGGATTATATGGATGGGCCCCCAGGTGGTCAACAGACGAATGCCATTTTGGAAATTTTTTTTTAAAGTGGGAAAGCCCGCCCCCAGCGAGGAAATTCTCCGACCTAAAATGGTGTTGGCGGCATCGGTCGCCACCGGGTAGCAGCTCGTTTTAGTTCTGCTGCGCGCGGCGCTGTAGTGCAAAAACCCGTGCCGCACATGGCCTAGCTCACACTCGCAGCAGCAAGCGCAGCAGCATACGCAGGATGAGCCACGGCGCCGTCGAGCGCAGCAGCGCGCCGGGATTCGGCGGTTCGTCCGCGTCGTCGTCCACGGCGTACGTCGCGGCGTCGAGGTTGGCGACCGTCGGCCAGCGTGCGGCGGTGCCGTACGTCGAGGCGATCCGGGCAATCGCGTCGGAGGGTGGTGTCCGGGTCGGCGGGGAGCGGCGTTTGACGCGCGACAGCGCGCCGCGGTTCATCCACATCCCGTCGCACACGTGGCAGCGCTCGATGCGCGCGTCGGCCGGCAGCAGCGGATCGCGAAAGGGCTGCAGGGGGGCCGTGCAGCGCGGGCAGCGGCCGGGTGTCGGTGCGGCGGGGGTCGGTGCGCGCAACGCGGCTTCGTCGACCGGGTCGAGCCGGGCCGCTTCTTCCGCCGCAAGCGGGAACAGCTCCCAGCGATCGCACCAGACGCCGCCGCATTGCGGGCACTGATCGAGGGCGAGGAGGTAGCCGCTGCGCGCCCGCGCGGCCACGGCGCGCATGTCGACGGCGCAATGCGGGCAGCGCGCCGGGCCGCGGGCGGCGGCAGTCATCACGCCATACCGCGCAGGAGCGCGATCCGCTCCGCCAGCGGTGGGTGCGTGGCCAGGAGGTCGGCCCACGCCCCCTCGCGCTGATCGGCGCGGCGGCGCAGCGGGCTGACGATGAACAGATGGGCGGTGCCGCGCGTCGCGGCGCGGAAGGGGAACGAGCTGGCGCCGATCTTCTCCAGTGCGCGGGCGAGGCCCTCGGGATTGCGGGTGAGCTCCACCGCCGCGGCATCAGCCTGATATTCGCGGCGGCGCGACACGGCCATGGCCAGGAGGCGGGAGAGGAGCGGGCTGACCAGCACCAGAGACACGACGATCACGAGCAGCAGGGGGTTGGCGGCGGTCTTGCGGTCGCGGGCGACGAAGAGGCTGCGCCGGGCCCAGTCGGCGAGCATGACGATCCCACCGAAGAGCACGGCGACGGTGGTCATGACCTGCGTATCGCGGTCGGCGATGTGGGCCATCTCGTGCGCCACCACGCCTTGCGTCTCCTCGCGGTCGAGCAGTGCGAGGGCGCCAGCGGTGACCGCGATCGCGGCGTGGGCCGGGTCGCGGCCGGTGGCGAGGGCGTTGGGCGACGGGTCGGGGATGACGAACAGGCGCGGGCGGGGCAGCCCCGCGGCGATCGCCATCTCGGTGGCGATGTTCTCCAATTGGTGGTGCTCCGGGTCGTCGGGGCGCAGCGGCTCGGCGAGGAGGGACGCCATCACCCAGTCGGCGCCGCGGTAGTACGAGTGCGCGCTGAGGCCGATCGATGAGAGGAGCGCGAAGCCGGTCAGGTACGGGAAGCTGCCGGCGCTGGCGTCCAGGCCGGCGCCCAGGGCGGCGAACAACAGCACGAAGCAGCCGATCAACAGCGCGGTGTAGCGGCGATTGCGGCGCTCGTGCTCGGAGAAGTTCACCGGCTCTGGCGCAGCGACAGGTCGACTTGCGGCACGGCGCGGTCGTCGTCGCCGGCGGCGAAGAGCTCGACGCGCTGAAAGCCGAACTGGCGCGCGATCGCGCTGGCGGGAAAGACCTCTTGTTGGGTGTTAAAGCGCATTGCGACGTCGTTGTAGAACTGGCGCGCGAAGCCGAGCTGGTTTTCCGTGGTAGTGAGCTCCTCTTGCAGCTTGAGCACGTTCTCGTTGGCGCGCAGCGTCGGGTAGTTCTCCACCACGGCGAAGAGCTGGCGCAGGGCGCGCGACAGCTCGCCCTCGGCCGCCATGCTCTCCTGAACCGAGGGGGCGGCGACGGCCCGGGTGCGCGCCGCGACGACGCGCTCGAGCGTGTCGCGCTCGAACTCCATCGCCCCTTTCACGGCCGCCACCAGGTTGGGGATCATGTCGTGGCGGCGCTTGATCTGGACGTCGATCTGCTTCCAGGCGTTCTGAACTTGGTTGCGCAGCGCCACCAGGCGGTTGTACGTCCACACCCCCCAGGCGACGACGGCGGCAACGAGGAGCAGAAAGACCGTCATGCCTGGCCTATATAAGGGAAGAAGGGCGCCGCGACTATCGCAATTCTTGGTTCCCCCACCGCTGGACCGGGAGGGGCGCGTCGGACGCCGACGCGGGCACCGTCAGCGGCGGGCGAAGGCGGCCTTGCCCGGATAGCGGGCGCGCTTGCCGAGCAGCTCTTCGATGCGCAGCAGCTGGTTGTACTTGGCGGTTCGTTCCCCACGGCATGTACTGCCGGTCTTGATCTGGCCAGCGTTCACCGCGACCGCCAGGTCGGCGATGGTGGCGTCCTCGGTCTCGCCCGATCGGTGCGAGATCACCGTCGTGTAGCCCGCCGCGCGCGCCATGGCGATCGTCTCCAAGGTCTCGGTGAGCGTCCCGATCTGATTGAGCTTGATCAGGATCGAGTTCCCCACGCCGGTGTCGATCCCCTGCTGGAGGCGCTTGGTGTTGGTCACGAAGAGATCGTCGCCGACCAGCTGCACCTTCTTACCGAGGCGGGTGGTGAGGCTCTGCCAGCCCTCCCAGTCGTCCTCGGCGAGGCCGTCCTCGATCGACACGAGCGGGTACCGGGCCGTCCAGTCGGCCCAGAACTCCGCCATCTGCGCGCTGGTCCGGCGCGAGCCGTCCGACTTGCGGAAGACGTAGGTCCCCGACTCGTAGAATTCGCTGGTGGCGGGATCGAGGGCAATCGCGATCTGGCGACCGGGCTTGTAGCCGGCGCGTTCGATGGCCTGCAGGACCAGCTCGACGGCGTCCTGATTGGACGGGAGGTTGGGGGCAAAGCCGCCCTCGTCGCCGACGGCGGTGCCGAGACCGCGCTCGTGGAGGGTGCTCTTGAGCGTGTGGAACACCTCGCTGCCCATGCGCAGGGCGTCGGCGAAGCTGGAGGCGCCGAGCGGGACGATCATGAACTCCTGCAGGTCCACCGAGCTGTCGGCGTGCGCGCCGCCGTTCAGGATGTTGAACATCGGCACCGGCAGGGTGACCGCTTGGCGCCCGCCGAGGTAGCGAAAGAAGGGCTCGCCGGCCGCAGCGGCCGCAGCTTTGGCGACCGCCAGGGAGACACCGAGCAGGGCGTTGGCCCCCAAGCGGCGCTTGGTCGGCGTGCCGTCGAGCGCGATGAGGAAGCGGTCGACCGCCTCCTGCTGGCGCGCGTCGCGGCCGCGCAGCTTCGGTGCGATGACGTCATTGACGTGCGCCACCGCTTTGCGCACGCCCTTGCCCTTGTAACGGGTGCCGCCGTCGCGCAGCTCGAGCGCCTCGTGCTCGCCGGTCGACGCGCCGGACGGGACGGCCGCGCGGCCCCACGCGCCGCTGCGCAGCCGGCAGTCTACCTCGACGGTCGGGTTGCCGCGTGAGTCCAGGATCTCGCGCGCGACGATCTTCTGAATCTTCACCGCACCTTCCTCCGCGTTGCCTCGCCGCTGCCGGTCCACTACAATCCGGCGCGCGAGTTGGTTGGGTTGGGATGGGGTATCTAACGCCGCTCCCGCGGAAATACAAAGCCGTCGTCGCAGCGGGCATCGTGGTGCTGGCGCTGTGCGCGGTGTCGGCGGTGTTCGGCAGCGGCGGCGTCGTCAACTTGCGGCGCCTGCAGGCCCAGCAGGCCGACGAAGAGGCCACGGCGTTCATCCTCGCCCAGCGCAACAAGCTGCTGCGCGACCACCTGCAGCGGCTGGAGACGGACGACGCCTATCTCGAGAAGGTGGTGCGCGAGCGCCTCGGCTGGATCAAGCCGGGCGAGGTCGTGTACCGGATCGATCGGCACGACTGACGCGCCGGCGGCTACGGGGTCTTCCGCACCGTTCCGGTCATCGGGACGAACCGGACTCCGCCGTGCGATGTCCATTCGACGCGGTTGCCGTGCCGAACGCCGACCGCCAGCTCCTCGCCGTCGCGGCGTTCGAGCGGTGCGACGACGCGGCCGCCTTCGCGCAACTGGCCGAGCAGCGCCGTGGGCAGTCGTGGGACGGCAGCGGTGATGATGATCGCGTCGAACGGGGCGGCCGACGGCCAGCCGTAGTACCCGTCGCCCACGCGGACCGACACCCGGTCGCGCCCCAGCGCGGCGAGCGTGGCCCGGGCCCGCGCCGCCAGCTCGGGGTCGATCTCGATCGAGTACACGGCCTGCGCCAGGTACGAGAGCACGGCCGCCTGGTAGCCGGAACCGGTGCCGATCTCGAGCACCCGCTCGTCGCCGCGCAGGGCCAGCAGCTGCGACATCAGCGCGACGATGTACGGCTGCGAGATGGTCTGCCCGCGCCCGATCGGCAACGCCCCATCGGCGTAGGCTTGCGCCCGGACGTCGGCCGGGACGAAGGCGTGGCGCGGCACCGCGGCCATCGCGGCGAGGACGCGCTCATCGGTGATGTCGCGCGCGCGCAGCTGGCGGGCCACCATCTGCTCGCGCTCGGCGATCGACGCTGCCGTATCGGGAATGGGGGCGGTGGGGTCGATTGCAGACGCGACCATCGCGACTCCCGCGCACAGCGCGCGGCGGACGGACGAGCGGGCGCGCCGCACGCGCACCGGCGTGACTACTCCTCGTCGCTGCCGGCGACGAACTCCTCGTAGTCTTCCGTCGCCATCAGATCTTCGAGCTCGGCCTCGTCGGTCAGCTCGACTTCGATGAGCCACCCCTCGTGGTACGGGTCCTCGTTGGCCAGCGAGGGATGATCCTCGAGCTCGCCGTTGACCGCTCGCACGGTGCCGCTCACCGGCGCGACCAGCTCGTGCACGGTGCGGACCGACTCGAGCTCGCCGAACGGCTCGCCCTTTTCGACCGGGTCGCCGACGTCCGGGAGCTCGACGGCGATCACTTCACCGATCGAATCCTGTCCCTGGTCCGAGATGCCGATCTGGGCCCGGTCCGCTTCTGCCCGCACCCACAGGTGGTCGTCGCTGAAGCGCAGAACGGTGGCCGGATCGTTCTCTCGCTTTTGCTTTTTCTGCTTCGACACCGCGCGCTACTTACAAAGGGGCGCTTCAACGTGTCAAGCCCCGTTTTGCCGCCCGGGCGCCGTCGCTCTTGAATCGCACGCGGTGCGCTCTTACTCTCGCCGCCATGGGCGCGCGAGACGGGCTGCGCAGCATTCGCGAGGAGCTCCAGCAGCTGTTTCTGGAGCGGACGGAGGTGATCGACGGCGCGCTTGCCGCGCTGCTCGGCGGGCACCACGTGCTGATCATCGGCCCGCCGGGCACCGCCAAGTCGATGCTCGCCGACGAGCTCTGCCGCCGGCTCGACGGTGCGACGTACTTCCAGTGGCTGCTGACCAAGTTCACCACTCCGGAAGAGCTGTTCGGCGCCGTCAGCCTCGCCGCGCTCGAGCGCGACGAGTATCGGCGGGTGACGGATCTCAAGCTGCCGGAGGCACACATCGCCTTTCTCGACGAGGTCTTCAAGGCCAATTCGTCGATCCTCAACGCCGTGCTCACGCTGATGAACGAGCGCCGCTTTCACAACGGCCGGCACGTCGACGGGGTGCCGCTGATCACGCTGTTCGGCGCCAGCAACGAGCTGCCGGAGGACGACGAGCTGCAGGCCCTCTACGATCGCTTCCTGCTGCGCTTCGTGGTCTCGTACATCGACGAGGACTTCCGCTTCCTCAAGATGCTCCAGGCCCGGCCGCCGGCAGCGCGCACGACCATGTCGCTGCAGGCGTTGCGCGCGGCGCAGGCGGAGGCCAGCGCCGTCGCGATCCCAGACGCGATCTACCGCGCCCTCGCCGAGCTCCGCCGCGAGCTGGCGAAGGGTCAGCTCGTGTCGTCGGATCGCCGCTATCGCCAGGCGCTCGACATCCTGCGCGCGCGTGCCTACCTGGACGGCCGCGAGCGCGTCGTCGACGACGATCTCTTCGTCCTCGAGCACGTCCTGTGGCGCGATCCCACCGAGCGGTCCGAAGTGCGCAGCACCATCCACCGGCTGCTGCGCGGCTACGTCGACGAGGCGAAAGCGCTCCTCTACCAGACGCGCGAGCTGCGTGACTACGCGCACCGGCAATGGGAGAGCAACGAGCTGCGCGGCCGCGCCGTCGTCGAGGCGCACACCAAGATCCGCCACATCCTGGCCAAGGTCGACAGCCTGATCGGCGACGCGCGCGGAGCCGGCCGGCCCGTCGATGCGGTCGAAGCGGTGCGCTCGGAGATCGAGTCCATCCAACACGAGATGCTGGAGGCGTTGTGAGGGATCGGGTCGGCGGTCGGGGTCGGGTTGCCGCACAGTCGTACGAGCATCTCCACGGCCGACCCCTGATCCCCGACCCCTGACCCCCACCTCGATGTTGCGCACCCACTGGATCGAGAGCGACGCGTATGATCGCGCGGCGCTCGCGCGCTTGACCGACGACTCGCCGGCGCTGCAGGCCCTGGCGGCCAGCGGCGCCAAGCTGCTGCCACACTTCGACGGCTTCCTCCTCGACCTCTACGCGCTCCTCTACAAGATGAACGTCGTCATCCATCCGGAGGACGAGGTCACGCCGGCCGCCGGCTTCTATCGTTTCCTCCTCGACGAGCTACGCGGCGCGGCGGCGCTCGACGTGCTGCGCCAACAGACCGTGCTCGACGAGGGCGTCGCCGGGCTCGCCACGCTGCTGCTCGGCGAGGCGCTGCTCGATCTGCTCAAGTCCGAGCGCGTGCTGACGCGCGGGGAGATGCTGGACGTCTGGAACCTCGAGCAACAGGGCGAGGAGATCGACGGCAGAGCCGACCACGCCGAGACGGCGGCGGCGCTGCGCGAGGCGCTGAGCGGCCAGTCCGCCGAGCGCCAGCTGGCCGAGTTGCAGAGCCGTCTGGAGCGCGAGAACGCCGCCGCGGAGCGCCGGCGCGCGGCGCAGACGCGGCGCATGCAGCAGGACTTCGCCGACGGCGCGGCGCGCCGCCAGCCGCGCGTCGCGGCCCAGCTCGCCCGCGCCGTCGAGGATCTGGCTGCGGCGCGGGACGACACCGAGCAGTGGAGCCTCCATCTTGGCGGCGGCCACCAGTCGTCCCCGGGCGCGCAGATCGAGCTCGGCCATCAGCTCGCCCGCAACCCGAAGCTCAAGCGCATGGCGCAACTGGTCGGGCGCATGCGCGAGAGTGCGCGCGCCCTGCGCCGGCGGCTGTTCGAGCGCGCCAACGCGGAGATGTTCTCGGTCGGCCTCGGCGCCGAGCTCAGCCGGCTGCTGCCGCCGGAGTTGCTCAGCCTGCGCCATCCCATCCTGCGCCGCGATTTCTCGCGGCGCTTCGTCGACGGGGAGCTGCTCGTCTACGCGCTGCGCGCCCGCGAGCAGGCGGGGCGGGGACCGATGGTGGTCTGCCTCGACGGCAGCTCATCGATGGCCGGCGACAAGGAGATCTGGTCGAAGGCGGTCACGCTGACCCTGCTCGACATCGCCGCCCGCCAGCGCCGCCGCTTCCGCTCGATCTGCTTCGCCTCCGCCGACACGCCGCTGCAGATCCTCGATCTCAACCCGCGCCAGCGCTATGCGCCGGACATGCACCAGGTGTTCACGCTGGCCGAATACTTCCCCGGCGGCGGCACCGACTTTCAAAAACCGCTCAGCGCCGCGCTCGACTGCCTGAGCCGGGCCAGCCATGCGCGTGGCGACATCGTCTTCATCACCGATGGCGAGTGCCGGGTCGATCCCGATTGGCTGCGCGAGTTCAAGCGCGAGAAGGACAAGCTCGGGTTTTCGCTGTTCTCGGTGCTCATCGACGTCGGTCCGAGCTCGCTCGGCGCGCTGAAGGACTTCAGCGACCACATCACCTCGGTGCGCCAGCTCACCAGCGACGCCACCCGGGAGATCTTCCTGAAAGTCTGACGCCGTTGACCACATCGGACAGCCGCCCAACACGAGCGCGCGACCTGGAACCGGCCGCGTCGATCAGTCGGGAGTGGGCGCCCGGTGGGGCGGACCGGTTCGGGTGACGATGGACTATCTCTGGGTCTGGATCGCCTTCCACGTCTTCGTCCTCGCCATGCTGGCGATCGATCTCGGCGTCTTCCACCGCGAAGCGCACGAGGTGTCCATGCGCGAGGCCGCCGGGTGGAGCGTCACCTGGGTCGTCTTGTCGCTGTCCTTCAATTACGGCGTGTACCGCTTCATGGGTCCGCAGGCCGGACTCGAGTTCCTCACCGGCTACCTGATCGAGAAGGCCCTGTCGGTCGACAACATCTTCGTCTTCGTCCTCATCTTTTCGTACTTCCGCGTCCCGCCGCGCTATCAGCACCGCATCCTCTTCTGGGGCATCCTCGGCGCGCTCGTGCTGCGCGGCGGCATGATCTTCGCGGGCACCTACCTGATTCGCCAGTTCCACTGGATCGAGTACGTCTTCGGCGCCTTCTTGGTCTTCACCGGGGTGCGCATGGCGTTCCAGCAGGAGCGCGACATCGAGCCCGGCGCCAATCCGGTGATCAAGCTGGTGCGGCGCTTCGTGCCGGTCACCAACCGCTACCACGGGCAGCGCTTCTTCACCCGCGAGTCCGCCGGTCCCGGCCAGCCGCGGCGCGGCGTCGCGACGCCGTTGTTCGTCGTGCTGATGCTGGTCGAGACCACCGACATCGTCTTCGCGGTCGATTCGATTCCGGCCATCTTCGCGGTCACGACCAACCCGTTTCTGGTGTACACCTCGAACGTCTTCGCCATCCTCGGCCTGCGGGCGATGTACTTCCTGCTCGCCGGCGTCATCCAGCGGTTCCACTACCTGCAGCTCGGGTTGTCGGCGGTGCTGACGTTCGTGGGCGTGAAGATGCTCATCGGCGACTGGTACGCGATCCCGATCGGGGTGTCGCTCTGCGTCATCGCCGCGGTGCTGGGGCTGTCGGTCGTCGCGTCGTGGTTGTTCCCGAAAGAAGCCGAGGAGCACGCGCCGGTCGAGCACGATCCGCTGCATCCCCCGGCCGGTGAGCCGGGTGTGGCGCCGATCGACCCGACGCCGGGCGTGGCGGAGAGCGCGGCGAGCGAGCCGGGCGACTCCCCGCCGCGCTGACGCGGAGGGCTTACAGCTCGAGCGCGCCGGGGCGGAAGCGGATCTGCATTTCCTTGACGCCGTTGATGAAGCAGGAGCGCAGGCGCCGCGGCGCCGCGGTCGGCTCGACATCGTGCAGGCGGGAGGCGAGGCCGCGAAAAATCTCCTGCAGCTCCATGCGCGCGAGGTTGGCGCCGAGGCAGTAGTGCTCGCCGAAGCCGAAGGCGACGTGCTCGTTTGGGCTGCGCCGGATGTTGAAGGTGTCGGCCTCCGGAAAAACGTCCTCGTCGCGATTGGCCGACGGGTACCAGAGCATCAGCTTGTCGTTGGCTCGGATGGCGTTGCCGCGGATCTCGGTATTCTCCGTCGCGGTGCGGCGGAACGTGTGCACGGCGGGGGCGAAGCGCAGGATCTCTTCGACCGCGCTCGGGACGAGGCTGAGATCGGCGCGCAGGTCGCGCAGCTGGTCGGGGTGCTCGAGCAGCGCCAGCATGCCGTTGCTGGTCACCGTCCGGGTGGTCTCGTTGCCGGCGATGAGGAGCAGCAGGAAGAAGAAATTGAACTCCATCTCGTCGAGCTTGCGGCCCTCCATCTCGGCGTTGACCAGCGCCGTGGCGATGTCGTCGCTCGGTGTCTCGTGGGCGATCTTCCACAGCTTGCTGCCGTACATGAACATCTCGCTGAACGCGGCCATCGCATCGCCTGGGACGATCGGCTTGCCGTCGGTCTGCAGCTCGGGGTCGTCGGAGCCGACCATCTTGTTGCCGAGCTCGTAGATGCGGCGCCGGTCTTCCTGCGGAACGCCCATCATCTCGCAGATCACCTCGAGCGGCAGCAGCGCGGCGACGTCCTCGACGAAGTCGCACTCCCCGCGCTCGATGACCCCGTTGATGATCTTCCGCACCATGGCGCGGATGCGCCCGTGCAGGTTGTTGATCATGCGCGGGGTGAACGCCTGGTTGACCAGCGTGCGGTACTGCCGGTGCTGCGGCGGATCCATGTTGAGCATGATCGACTGGATCGCCGGCAGATCGGCGGGAGGCGGATCCTGGCGCAGCGTGCCCTGGCGCGCCGACGAGAAGAGCCCCGGCTGCTTCGAGACCCACTTGAGGTCGTGGTACTTGGTGATCGCCCAGAACCCCGGCCCCTCGGGCTCCTCGTGCCAGTACACCGGTGCTTCGCGGCGCAGCACGCGGAACATCTCGTGCGGGGTCGCTCGCTGGAAAATGTCGGGATCGGTCAGATTGACGTCGCTCAATCGCATGCGCGCCTCCATCTGCGCCGCGTGGCGGGCGCGCCCCGCCGCGGGCCAAAACGTGAACCAAACGAACGTTTGTTTACGCGCTGCGCGGGTGCTTTTCAAGTGCGGATTGCCGGCCCGCGGGGGCGCCGCCGGCCGGCCTGCGGCGCGCGATTGCGCCTTCGCCGGATCTTCGCTATCACTCCGGCGGATCGATGAGGACCGGCCCGTGTTCCTGACCAAGCGCCAGAAGGAGCTGTTCGACTTCCTCGACGGCTATCTCGCCAAGCACGGCTACGCGCCGACCCTCGAGGAGATCGGCTCGCGCTTCAAGCTGAGCTCGCTGGCCACCGTGCACAAGCACCTCACCAACCTCGAGCGCAAAGGCCTGATCCGCCGCACCTGGAACCACAGCCGCGCCATCGAGCTGGTGCCCCTGCCGGCGCCGACGCGGGCCGTCGAGCTGCCATTGCTCGGCCGGGTCGCGGCGGGCCGGCCCATCGAAGCCCTCGAGACCGCCGACACGCTCGCCGTCCCCGAGGAGTTCATTCGCCGGCAGAACACCTTCGTGCTGCGCGTGGTCGGCAGCTCGATGGTCGGCGATGGGATCCTCGACGGGGACTACATCGTGGTCGAGGAGCGGCCGACGGCGGAGAACGGCGAGACCGTCGTCGCCACGATCAACGGCGAAGCGACCGTCAAGCGCTTCTACCGCGAACGCGGCGGCCGGGTCCGCCTGCAGCCGGCGAACGATGCGATGGAGCCGATCGTGGCGCGCGCGCCGGACGTCGAGGTGCGCGGCGTCGTCGTGGCGGTCCTGCGCAAGTACTGATCGGATTTCGGCCTCTTCCCACGTACCCGTACTCGTTTCCCGTACACGGACGACGACCGTTGGCCAAACGGGTACGAGTACGCGTACGGCATGCGATCCGGTTGAGCGGCTCGGCGCGACCTCGTCTTGACGGCATCGAGGCTGCGCGGGTAGGGTCCGCCGCGTTCACCTCACACGATCGGACGTGCAAATGGTTGGGATCAGATCCTTTGGTGCGTACATCCCCATGCAGCGCCTGCAGTTCTCGGCGATCGCCGGGGGCGGCCGCAAGGTGGCGAGCGGCGGGGGCGAGAAGGCGGTGGCGTACTTCGACGAGGACGCGGTCACTATGGGCGTCGCGGCAGCCACCGACTGCCTGCGCGGCATCGACCGCAGCGACATCGGCGCCCTGCTCTTTGCGTCGACGTCGTACCCGTACAAGGAGAAGCAGGCCGCCAGCGTGATCGCCAAGGCGCTCGACCTGCGCCGCGATACGGCCACGGCCGACCTCGGCGGCTCGCTGCGCGCCGGCACGTCCGCGGTGCGTGCCGCCCTCGACGCGGTGAAGGCCGGGACGGCGAAGAACGTGCTGGTGATTGCCAGCGACTGCCGGGTGGCGGCTCCGCGCTCGCCGCTGGAACGAAGCGTCGGCGACGGTGCCGCGGCGCTGCTCATCGGCGACCAGGACGTCGCGGCCGCGGTCGAGGGGCACCATACGATCTCGGACGAGATCATCGACGTGTGGCGGCTGGACTCCGATCCGTTCGTCCATACATGGGAAGACCGCTTCGTCGTCGAGCACGGTTACCGCGCCACGGTGGTCGAGGCCGGTAAGGGGTTGCTCGCCAAGCTCGGCCGGACGGCGAAGGATTTCACCAAGGCAGCGCTGTACGGCCCCGACGCACGCAGCCATGCCGCGGCGGCGCGCGCGCTCGGGTTCGATCCGAAGACACAAGTGCAGGACGCCTTCTTCGGCCGACTCGGCAACACCGGCGTGGCCTTCGCCCCGATGCTGCTGGTGGCGGCGCTCGAGAACGCTCGTCCGGGCGACAGCTGTCTGGTGGTCAGCTACGGCGACGGCGCCGACGCGTTGGCGGTGCGCGCGACCGACGCGATCAAGCGGTTGAGCGACCGGCGCGGCGTGCGCTGGCACCTGGAGCGGCGGACGGAGCTCGCCGACTACGACAAGTTCCTGCGCTACCGCCACCTCGAAACGACCGAGCACGACCGGCGCGCCGGCGGCGGCGTGTCGGCGACCATTCACTTCCGCGACCGCAACGAGGACATCAGCTTCCACGGCCAGCGCTGCCGCAAGTGCGGACAGGAGCAGTTCCCGTTCCAGCGCGTCTGCTTCACGTGCTACGCGCGGGACGACTTCGACGAGGTGCGTCTGGCGGATCGCACTGGCAAGGTGCTCTCGCACACCTTCGACTTCTTCGCCGGCAGCCCCGACCCGCCGCTCATCGTCGCCATGGTCGAGGCGGAAGGCGGCGCCCGCGTCTATCTGCAAATGACCGACGCCTCGCCCAAAGAGGCAAAATTGGACTTGCCCGTCGAGTTCACCTTCCGCAAGATCCACGAGTACGGCGGGACGCCGAACTATTTCTGGAAATGTACGCCGGTGCGGTGAAAGACGGGGTCCAAGGGGTTAGGGTGCTAGGCGTTGGAACCCATAACAACCTAACCCAACTAACCCCGTAACCCCCCTGAGGAAGCGGAAGCCATGAATCCAGACGCGATCCGAGACAAAGTTGCCATCGTCGGTATGGGGTGCTGCAAGTTCGGCGAGAACTGGGACCAGGCCCCGGAGGACATGATCGTCGACGCCGCCTTCGAAGCCTACCAGGACGCCGGCATCGTCGACCCGCAGAAGCAGATCGAAGCGGTCTTCTGCGGTGCGGTCTACCCGTCGCGCGGCACGGCCGAGGTGGCCGACTCGCTCAAGCTGTTCGGACGC
>Ga0335069_10004755_pt1 | contig 20031 bp, 17 predicted proteins | sample Lox_Sample_11_FD_206714 | JGI IMG/M metagenome (GOLD analysis project Ga0335069, IMG submission 206714) | Soil microbial communities from Loxahatchee National Wildlife Refuge, Florida, United States - Lox_Sample_1.1 | ecosystem: Environmental > Terrestrial > Soil > Wetlands | place: USA... | reverse complement strand
GGTCAACGCCAGCCACGGGTATGTCGCCACGTACACGAACCTTCGTCCGGGGAAATACACGTTTCGTGCGGCGGCATCGAACAACGACGGCGTGTGGACGTGGGACGCGGCAAGCATTCCCATCGTGATCGTGCCCCCCTGGTGGGAGACCTGGTGGGCCAATGTGCTGTACCTGGCGGGAGGGATCGGGGCTGTGCTCGGCTACGTCCGGCTCAGGACACACAAGCATGCCCGTGCGATGCTCGAGAAGGAGAACAAGCTGCGCGAGAAGGAAGAGCACGCGAATCTGATCCGCTCGTCGCTTCACGAAAAGGAGATGCTCCTCAAGGAGGTGCATCACCGTGTCAAGAACAACATGCAGGTGATCTCCAGCCTGCTGAATCTCCAGCGGTCACAGTCCGCCGACCCGGCGGTGAACGCCATCTTCCGTGACATGCAGGAGCGCGTCAGGTCCATGGCGCTGGTGCACGAGAAGCTCTACCAGTCGATGGACATGGCGAGCATCGATTTCGGCAACTATCTGGCGTCGCTGATGGCGCAGGTGACGCTGTCGTCGTCACGCCCCGGCATCAGCTACTCGCTCGACGTCGACCCGCTGCACCTCGGGATCAATGTCGCCATCCCCTGCGGCCTCATCGTCAACGAGCTGGTGTCCAACGCCTGCGAGCACGCATTCGTGGGGCGGGATTCCGGGACGATCATCGTGTCCATGAAGCGTCAGCCTGATGCAACCATCGACCTGAGCGTCGCCGACGACGGCACGGGCTTTCCCCCGGGGCTCGATCCGCATTCGATGACCTCCATGGGGATGACGATCGTGACCACGCTCGCCTCGCAGCTTTCGGGGGACGTGACCATCCGTCGTGACGGGGGCACAACCGTGAGCATCAGGTTTCCGGAATAGGGAGGATCCGTGCTGCCGGACATCTGGGAGGAAGGGCTGAGCGTCGTGTTCGTTGCAACGGCGGTGGACGGCGTGTCCGCGGCGCTCGGATTCCGCCACATGCACCCGCGGAGCAGGTTCTGGGATCTCCTTGCGACAGGAGGTCTCACCGACGGCCCCGTGATGACAAAGGAAGAGCGGAAAGCGCTGGAAAAGGGGCACAGGGAAGGGAGCCTGAGCGATCCTGTCCGGTCAATGTTCTTCATGAAAAAGACGTCCCTGCTTCTGCGCAAAGGGATCGGACTGACCGAGGTGAACAGGAGAGTGGCGGCGGCCGGCGAGAAAGACAGAGCCGCCGCTCCGAACGATGAAGATGTCCGCGCATTCGTCGGCAGGGTGGAGACGATGAAGCCCGGCGTGGTCGCGTTCGTTGCTCCTTCGGAAATGGTTGCCGCGTGGTTCCCCGCCGGCGGCGCGGAACCTCCCGCCCCGGCCGGTCCCCGGACCTGGAAGATTGGCGGGGCGGAGGTATGGGTGCTCGGGTCGGTGACCGGGCTCGTGCGCGGCGACGCCGCGGCACAGCAGGAGGACGCGTTTTTTGCGCTTGGCGAGCGGGTGACCGCTCTCAGGAGGCAGGCGCCGGGGTGACGGACGTTCCCGGCGGCCACACACTCAATCACAACACACAGGATGCTTCGATGAAACCACTACGTTGTGTTCTGATCGCCGTTGTGGCGATGGCTCTCGTGGGGGGAGAACTCGACGCGCAGGGACCGCGACGGATGAAGCCGAAGGGGAACGTGCGGAAAGTAGTTACGGTTGTTAATCCGAAAACCTGGAACGGCCGCGCTCCGGCACATCTCGTCTTCACGGGTACGATCTTCGTCAACAATCCTCCGGTCGATGTCGAATTTACGTGGGTGCGAAGCGACGGGGCGAAGAGCGGCGTGCAGCGGGTGACGATTGCCAGTGCGGGACAGGGGTTCACCGACACGTGGGACGTCGGGGCGCCGAGGGAGAAAATGAAGGTGTGGGAGAGGCTCGAAGTGGTTTCGCCGAATCACGCGTCTTCCAATCCGGCGGTTGCCGTGGTGAACTGCAAGTAGCGGCCGGCGGCGCGATTCCGGGGGGCGGGGCATTCCCGCCCCCTTTTTTAATCCCCCGTCATTGCGAGCCGCGCCGCAGCAATCCCCTGTCATTGCGAGGGGCGCCGCAGGCGCCCCGAAGCAATCTCCTGTCATTGCGAGCCGCTTCTCACGCGAAGCGCGTTCTTTGCGTCCCGGCGCCTGCGGCGCCGCAGGCGCCGAAGGCGGGGCAATCTCCGTTTTTTTTTCATACTGATCATGATCCCTCTCTGTCTTTGCCTCCTTCTTTTGCTCGCAGCCTCCGATGCCGAGTCCCGCGGTGACGGCCCGGAGAAGCATGCGGCGGTGCTCAGGAATCTCGTCGTGTACGAGTCGCCGGCGGTCTACTGTGCCTGGCCCTCAATCGCGAGAGCGCGAGGGGGCGAGGTGGTTGTAGTCTTTACCAGGACTGAGGAGCATCTTTCGCCCGACGGAGCGATCGTGCTCACACGCTCCACGGACGGGGGAAACACCTGGAGCGCCCCATGCGTAGTACGCGACAGCCCAATAGATGACAGGGAATCGGGACTGACGGAACTGGCCGGGGGAAAGATGCTGGGGCATTTCTGGTCGACATTCCACACGGGGCAGTCATACGAGCGTCTGGCGCCCGGTTCGTACGAGGGCGGTGTTATCGATCGATGGACCCAGGCTGTGAAGGCCCCCCGATACCGGGCGGCGGCTTCGTCTGAAGGTGCGTGGCAGGCGCTCTCGGAAGACGGGGGGAGGACATGGTCCGACCCTGTCCGGGGTGTCGATGCGGTGCACGGCGGGATTGAGCTGAGAGAGGGCGGTCTGCTGGTGGCGTCGTACCGTTTGCACCCCGACAGCATCGTCATATTCGGAGCGGAGGCGCCGGGAGGCCCGTGGCGGACGCTGTCTGTCATGACGTCTCCGGATTCCACCAGGCTGGCCTTCTGCGAGCCGCATGTCGCGCAGCTCCGCAACGGCCGCGTGGTGATGATGCTTCGGGTTGTGGCAAAGCCGTACGATGACAGTGATCAACGCTGTGTCCTCTGGGTGACGTGGTCGGATGACCGCGGGAAAACGTGGGAATCGCCCAGGCCGACGAGCCTCTGGGGTTACCCGCCCCACCTGCTCGTTCTCTCGGACGGGAGGGTGCTCTGTACGTACGGCTACCGCCGGCCGCCGTACGGCGAGCGGGCGTGTATCAGCGACGATGGCATTCACTGGCGGCTGGAGAATGAGCTCATTCTGCGCGATGACGCGCCGAACGGCGATCTGGGCTACCCGGCGTCGACGGAACTCGAACCAGGGAAGGTACTGACCGTGTACTATCAGCCTTATGTGCCGCGAGGGACAGTGCAGCGCATGCACCCGCCAGATCCCGGGAGGACAAAACCCGGAATCCTGGCGACGATCTGGAGAATTCCGCCCCGGCGGTGACACGGACCTCCCTCGGCGGCAGGGCGTGGTTAATCCTTTTCGCGCGTCCTGTGTCAAACCTCACGATGGACGTGACCCTTCGGACCGGGAGGCCGGGGGGGAAGGAGATTATCAGAGGAAAGGGTGAGAGGGATGAAATTGCGAATCGTAGCTCTCGTGTGCGCCGTTCTTGCCTCTGCTGCCGCATGGCAGCCGGCTCGGGCGCAGGTGAGTATCGGCATCGAGATCGGTCCGCCCCCCGTGCGTCATGAGGTTGTCGCACCGCGGCCGGCCTATGACGCAGTGTGGGTCAAAGGGTATTGGGGCTGGGACCCCGGGGTGCGGCGGCACGTCTGGGTCCCGGGCAGGTGGGTTGCAGCCCGGCCGGGATACAGGTGGGTTGACGGAAGGTGGCGCAGGGGACCGCGGGGCTGGGCGTGGTCTGAAGGTCGTTGGGAGGCGGCGCGGGACCGCAGTGCCCGCGAGGAGCGCGTGCCACCGCGAGGCGGTGAGCGTCGGTAGCTGTGGAAGGCAACTGTGCAGCCGCATTCACCGAAAGCCGGCGCTATCGTTGTGATGGTGCCGGCTTTCTCATCACTGCCTCAGGATAGGGTCCGGAGGAGAGGTCCCGCCGTACGCTCTGCCTCAGTGTGTCTCTGCAAGCACGCCCAGTTTGAGCGTTCTTGTCGACCCGAGATCGGGCATCATGTGCTTTCCCCCCCCGGATCACACCGTCCTCGAAGACCAGGCACTTTCCCGATCCCTTCCGGAACTCGAACCCTTCGTTGTTCGCGCTGAATTTGTTGTACGACCCGTACCCGTTGATTCCGTAATAGTTGAATACGGAACTTAATGGAGGACAGATCATTCTCGCGTGAGGTTACCCCCTGCCGGGGCTCACCGGGGCCGCAGCGGAGCGCGCATTGCACTCTTCTGCGGCCCTGGCTATATTCGGGGGTCATCACCCACTTCGTCATCCGGAGGCAATATGCACCGCCGCACAATCGTTGGATTCGTGTTGCTCTTCGCGTCCGCCCTCCCCGGCTTCGGCCAGGAGGAAGCCGACGTCAAGGGGAGCCGGGACCACCCCCTGTTCACGCGCATGCCCGGGTACTACATTTCCGACTACGGCGTGAAGGATTTCGATCAGTTCACCTCCCCGTACGCCACGGGGAAGGACCAGACGTGGGAGGGCAGGATCACGACGCTCGAGTACTATGTCAGGACGGGAGCGAAACAGGCGAGCATGCTCCAGATCGCGCGTAACTACGAGAACGCCGTGAAGACCGTCGGAGGAAAGATCCTCGTCAACGATTCCCGCGTCGTTGAGGGAAAGATCGAGAAGGGTGGTGCCGTGACGTACGTCCACGTCGAGGCGTTCAATGACGGCCGCAACTACACCGTGACGATCGTCGAAAAGGGGACGATGCAGCAGGACGTCGTGGCGGATGCGGCGGCTCTCGGGGCCAGCATCGCGGCGACGGGGAAGGCGGCCGTCTACGGCATCTACTTCGATACGGACAAGGCGGTCGTGAAACCGGAGTCCGGCCCTGCCCTCGACCAGATCACGGCGCTCCTGAAACAGAACGGATCGTTGTCCGTGTTCGTCGTGGGACACACCGACAACGTCGGCCCGCTCGACCACAACCTCAGACTCTCGACCGACCGGGCGGATGCCGTGCTGAAGGCGCTCGTCGGCAGGGGGATCGCCGCCTCGCGCCTGAGGGCGTCCGGCGTCGGCCCCTGGTGCCCCGTGGCGTCCAATCGCACAGAGGAGGGGAGAGGAAAGAATCGCCGGGTCGAGCTGGTGGAACAGTAGGAGGGGAGGAACAGCTCGGGAAGGCGCGTCGAACGCCTGCCCCGGTATCTCCGGGTCACGCGAGAGCGTCTCCGGCCCGGCTATCCCAGCGCTGCAAGCACCTGAGCGGTGTTGCGGATTCTCCCCAGCCGCAGGAACGTCGTTGTCATGGGGTGCGTGTGCTCCGCCCTGGACCGCGCCGCAGTCGCGTCTTCCACAAAGACCTGCTGGTACCCGTATTCGTAGGCAAAGCGCGCGGTGCTTTCAACCCCCGCGTTCGTCGCGACCCCGCACAGGACAATGGTGTCGATTCCCCTCCTGCGCAGTTGCAGATCCAGCTCGGTTCCGTGGAACGCTCCCCACTGCCTCTTGGTGATCACGAAGTCCGAAGGTTCGGGCCCGAGCTCCGGTACAATCTCGGCCCAGCCGGGCGTTGACGGGGGCCTCCACGCCGGCGCGCCGTCGGTGAGCGGCTGGAGCCGATCCTTGCCGTCAGGGGAAGGGGTCACCCTGACAAGAAAGACCGGCATGCCATGTTCCCTGAACGCCCGCGCCAGCTTCACCGCGTTGGCGACAACGGTCCCGGCATCGTGCGGTTCCGTGGGGATGCTGACGATGCCTTTCGTCAGATCGATGACGACCAGCGCGGTCTTCTTCGTGTCGAAAAGCGCCGGTGCGTCCTGTGAACCGGTTGCTGCCATACTCGTTCCCCGCCCCGCGCTACTTCGTCAGCAGGAGCCGGACGCTGTGTGCGTACGTGCTGCCGTCCGCGCCGGATATTCTGATCCGGGCGACGTAGACGCCGCTTGAGGCTCCCAAAGCGTCCCAGCGGACAGTGTACGTCCCCGCCTGGTGGTATCCCGATGCCAGCGAGGCGACCTGCCGTCCCAGGATATCGAACACCCCCAGCGACACTTCTCCCGGCGCAGGGAGGCTGTACGCAATCTCGGTCGACGGGTTGAAGGGGTTGGGGTAGTTTTGCGACATAAAGAACGCGGTCGGGTGCACAGATTCCTGCCCCGGGGCGGCGTTCACGGCGACCGGTGATGAGTACTGGAATGCCCCGTTCAGGTCGATCTGCTTGAGACGATATGTGCTCGAAGCGCTCCCCGACGGATCAACGAACGTGTATGTGTGCGCCGTCGTTGACGTGCCGCTTCCGGCCACGAACCCCGCTGTAGTCCACTGCGCCCCGCCCGGCGCGCCCCGCTGGATTTCGAACCCGTAGGAATCCACTTCGCTCATCGTCCTCCAGGTCAGCGTGATCCCGCTGGTTCCGGCGGAGGCGGCGAGTGATGCCAGCTGAATCGGCAGCGGGGAAGACGCGGCATACTGGAGCACCCTGTAGTTGTACTCGTCGCAGACGAGCAGCTTCTGGAGGTCGTTGTCGATCTGGATGCCGTTGGGGAGACCCAGTGTGCTGTCGCTCGTTCCTTCCGTATTCGTGTTGAAGTTGGCCTGACCCAGCACGACATCCGCGCTCCCGCCGTTCGCTTTTGACTTCGCGTTGTAGTAAATCAGGACCCTGCTGTTGGAATAGTCGCAGAGGTACAGTGTCCCGTTCGCATCCGTCACCACATCGACGGGGGTGGCCATCGTGGCAGCAGTGGGGTTGGGATTGGCCGACGAGGAGACGAAGTCAGGCTGCCCGAGCACGCCGTCCGCCTGTGCGCCGTTGAGCTTCGAGGCGGCGTTGTCGAACCGGAGCACGCGGTTGTTTGTCCCGTCGGCCACCCAGAGGGTCGTCCCTTCGAAGCATACACCGTACGGGAGTGCCATCGACGATCTCGTCGGGGGCGCCGGGGCCAGGGCGCTCGTGAAGTTTGTCTGGCCAAGCACCTTGTCCGCTGCCGCACCGTTGGACTTGTGGCTGGCATCGGCGAATTCGAGCACCCTGTTGTTGTTGCCGTCGGCGACCCAGAGGTTGCCCGAGGGGTCAAAGCACATCCCCCGTGGCTGGAGCATCTCCGTCTGCGTGGCGCCGTTGTTCACCGTGAACATGTCCGGTTGCCCGAGCACGAGATCGGCGGCGGGACCGTTCGTGGCGTCGCTCCATGCGGAGGGGTACCTGAGGATCCTTCCGTCGGCGCGGTCCACCACCCAGAGGTCGCCATCGTAGACGTCGAGACCCCACGGCCTGTTCAGCGTGTATGCCGTCGCATATGTCGCGCCGGTATTGGAGTCCAGGCTGGTCTGGCCGAACGCGAGGTCCGCCACCGGCCCGTCGCCTGTGACGGGGTAATCAAACCGGATGACCCGGTGATTGATCGGATCCGACATGTACATCTTTCCGTGGGCCTTGTCGATTGCCACGGCATGAGCCCCGAGGCTCCCCAGGAGCGTGGCAGAGACGCCGTTGTCGCGTGAGGTGAAGTTACTTTCCCCGACGACATACTGAGCCTTCTGACCGTCGACCCATTGTGCCGCCGCTTCGGGCGAGTCCAGCAGGGCTGCGGCGAGCAGCAGAATGCAGGGGACGAGCAGCAATGTGCGGCGTCGGGTCATAGTCTCTCCAGGTGTGGTTGTAAAACATATATACTATGCAAAACCGGACCAGAAGTCAGTGAGACAGGCCACAGCGGGCCCGTATCACCGCGAATTGAGGGTACCGTCGTAAGAACGACTCCAGCCCCTCCGGGGTTCCTTTGTCCGTGCGGGCGGCGGTGCGTGTGCAGGGGTTCCGCGGGTTACCGCCGCGCCCGCCCGGCGGCCGGGAGAGCGGCAAGGAGCGCGTCACACGAGGCGGCCACATGGTCGAACCTGTCTGTGTTCCTCGCCGCCGCAGCGCGCGTTGCCCGCAGAAGCTCCCCCGCCCGGCGGTAGTCGCGGCGGGCGATCAGCACTTTCGCCCGCTCCAGGTCAACGAGCACACGCCCGTTCCTCTGGAAAACTTCGTTCGGCGGGGCTCCCCGAAGTTCCTCCACAGCGAGGTCAAGCGTCCGATCGGCCTCGTTCAGCCTGCCGCGGGCTGTCGCCAGGCGCGCCACCAGCCTGTGCGTGCGCGCGAGAAGCACCCGTACGTGGGGGCTGAGGGAGGCCGGATGCGGCAGGTATTTCCTGATGAGCGTATCGGCATCGTCGAGCGCCCCCCGGTCGATCATCATGCGGGCGAGAGGCTCCAGGGCCTCGATCACGTTTGCGTCCGTTCTGTCGGCAAAGCGCTGAAGACCGAAGAACGAACGCCGGTACTGTACCTCTGCGGCTGCCGGATCGCCCCGGAGTTCATCGATCTCCCCCAGGATGCCGAAGCACGACGTGCTGGCGACGTGGGTCTCGCCGTACCGTGCAGTGAACAACGGCAGTGCGCGCACGATACAGCTTTCGGCTTCGGCGAGGCGCCCTTCCCGCATGAGCAATGCGCTGTAGTCCTGGTATGTGTAGGGGAGATAGATGTCGCCCCGCCCGGCGTCCGATGCCAGGTAGTCGAGGGCTCGCTGGAAATGAATCTCCGAGCTGTCCGCCGCCGCCGGGTCGAGGAAGGCGAGATGCTCATAGCCTCCGGCAAGGTAGTATTCGCTCTCCGCCAGGGCGTGCACGTCGGCCTGTACCGATTCCCGCCGCAGCCGCAGCGCTTCGGCGAAGTGGTGAACTGCTTTCTCCGCCCCGCCGACGGCGAGGTACGTGTTCCCGACGGTCATGTGGAGTTCCGCCTTGACGGCAGGTTCTTCCGACAGCTGGTGCTCCAGCCGGTCAGAAGCGGCATCGAGGATGTCAATCGCGGTCGCGTTGGGCCCGCTCCCGTGGTTGTACCAGTTGTCGTCGCTGGCGGAAATCATCTGACGAAGGAAGTCGTTGATCCGCCTCGCCTTTGTCTCCTCGATGCGCGCAAAGTCCCGCTCCTGCTGCGCTTTTCTCGCCTGCCACATAACGCCGCCGATGCCCCCGATGACTGCGAGGGCAGCCAGGGCGACCGCGATGCTTGCCGTGCGATGTCTCCTGATGAACTTACCCGCCTTGTATCGTGCCTCCCCTCTCCGCGCCGCAACCGGCCGGTGGGCGATGTAGCGCGCAATGTCATCCGAGAGATCCTGGGCGGACTGGTAGCGCCGTTCCGGCTCCTTCCGGAGGGCCATCAGCACGATGGCGTCGATGTCGCCGCTCAGGATCCTGCGGACCTTCCCGGCGGCGGGCCCCGGCACGCTGATGGAGATGTCCCGTCCGCTGGGCTTCGTGGGATCCGTATCGAGGATCGTCCGCGACATTTCCAGCGGGAGCGTGCTGCGGAAATCGTAGGGACGCTGGCCGGTCAGAAGCTTGTACAGGAGCATGCCCAGCGCGTAGACATCGCTCACAGTCGTTGCGGGCTCCCCGCGGAGCTGCTCGGGGCTGGCATATTCGGGGGTGAGGAATCCGTGCCCGGTGCGCGTCTGTTCGGCGGGCGCATCCGCCTCCGTGAGGAGCTTTGCTATCCCGAAATCGAGGAGCTTGGGGGCGCCGTCGACCGTGACCAGGATATTGCCGGGCTTGATGTCCCGGTGGACGACGAGGTGCTGGTGGGCGTAGCGGACGGCGCCGCAGACGACCTGGAAGAGGCGGAGGCGTTCCACGATGTCGAGCTTGCGCTCGTCGCAAAACTCGTCGATGCGCCTGCCGTCGACGAACTCCATGATGAGGTACGGCGCGCCGTCGTCGGTCGACCCGGCGTCGATCAGCTGGGCGATGTTGGGGTGCTGGAGCGAGGCGAGCACGGCGCGCTCCTCCTCGAACCGCCGGATCATCTCGCCGCGTGAGATCGCCGAACGGACGAACTTGACCGCGACGCGCCGCTCGAACTTTCCGTCGTCGCGCATCGCCTCGTACACGTCCCCCATGCCGCCGGACCCGATCTCCCGGACGATGCGGTAGTTGCCGACGCGCCCACCGGGTGCCGCCGTCCGCGTGGCGCCCTCGGCGGCCGATGCGATCAGGCCGGGTGCAAGCGGCTCAAAGAGGCCGTCGGCTTTTTCCAGCGCGGAGAGGAGTGACGTGACTTCGCGGAAAAGCTGACCGTCATCCCCGCACGCCTGCTCGAGGTACACCGCTCTCTCGGCTGCGGGAAGCCGGTGCGCTTCCGCGAACACTTCGCGCACCTTGCGCCAGAGGTCCTGGTTCATGGGCTGGATCGAATCGGAGGGGGGCTACGCCGTCATGGTGCGGAACAGCCAGGCGCGGGCGAGGTTCCAGTCGTTTTCCACGGTCCGCGGGGAGATGGAGAGCGCTTCTGCCGTTTCATCGACCGTGAGGCCGCTGAAGTAGCGGAGTTCGACGACCCGGCACAGCCGCGGATCGACATTCTCGAGCCTTCCGAGCGCATCGTCAAGCATCAGGAGCCTGCTGAAATCCTCCTCGACGACCACCACGTTTTCCGTGAGCGAGACCCGCGTCATGCCGCCGCCGCGCTTCCCGGCGTTCTTCCTCCGTGCATAGTCCACCAGGATCTGGCGCATCGAGCGTGCGGCGATGCCGAAGAAGTGGGCGCGGTTTTGCCAGGAGACGTCCGCATCCGCCAGCCTGATGTAGGCTTCGTGGACGAGATCGGAGGTCTGAATGGTCCGGCTGGAGTGTTCGCGGGAGAGATACGACGAGGCGATCTTCTTCAGCTCGTCGTACACAAGAGGAAGAAGCCTGTTCAGAGCAGACTGATTACCCGCCCGTATATCGACGAGCAGTTTTGTCACTTCACCGGGCGTAGGATCCTCAGGATTTACTCTGGACGCTCGTATCGTATCGAAAATGGCCTAAAGAATCAAAGGGGGTGTCCCGCGGCACCCGTCACTTCACATGCATCATTCTGATCGCCGCGGAGAATCCCTGCGCTTCCATCCGGCATACGTAGACTCCGCTCGCCAGGTTGTCCGCGCTCCAGTAGAGCTCATGCCGGCCGGCGGGGACTTCGCCATGGACGAGCGTCTGGATCTCCTCCCCCGTCAGCGAATATACCCTGACAGTTGCATTTCCGGCCCTCGGCATGAAGAACGTGATCCTGGTCGAAGGATTGAACGGATTCGGGTAGTTCGGCAGCAGCATGTACGCATCCGGCTGACGCACGGTTGCCCCGTTCTGCACGCCTGTCACGAGTCCGGCCCCGTCCCCCACGACGGAAATGTCCGCCAGCTGATTCGAACCCGTTCCCCTGCTGTGCATGAGGTCGAGATAGTTCGTGCACGTCGAGGTCCCATCCGGGAGGGGGAGCGTCGATGCCTGCGGATTGAGTCCGATCAGGACCGCGCCGATGCTGTCCGTCGATACCGGTTCCTTCCCGGCAAGGAGTGCGTGACTTGCGCTCGGAACGAACGTCGGGATCCAGACCCCCTCGCCGCCGCGGGAGTTCTTGATCGCATCAATCACCGCGATGTGCACCGGGCGGGCGGCATTGAGGTCGCAGATCGACTGCGGGAGGTACGCGTTCGAGGCTCCTCCCGTGGGATTGTGCAGCGCCTGGCGTCTGCTTGTATTGGAGGGGATGGTATAGAGCGATTTCGGAACCGTCCCCACCTGGTTTTTCAGGGCGCTCGTGAGGCCCGCCTCGGCGTGCTGCTTCAGCTTCGGTATCGAGATGTAGACGGTAGCGTCCTTCAGAATCTGGTTCATCGTGAGGGACGAGGAATGGAACGGCGAGCTGCCCGTTGAGAGGCTCGCGAAGGAAGCGTACGGCGCCGCGTTGTTCAGGTCGATCACGTTGCACCCAAGCGCCTTTACAACGGCCGTGTAGCCGAATGCGTCGTTTGCCCCGAACGGCGCCGTCGATCCCGTGTCCCAGAGGGAGTCCACGATGGTGATGTCGCTCCCCTTCACGCCGGCGTCGATCAGGAGCTGCCCCACCGCCTGGAGGACTGCGGGGTGCGTCCACATTGCCTCCGTGATGGGCACCCCCTTCAGCATCTGGCTGCTCGCGTTGCCCGATCCTCCCGTGAGATTGATCTTGATGACAACCTTGGCGCCCGCGGTGACGATATCGCTGATCCCCCCGAGCTGTTCGAAGAGGTACTGGACCTTCGCCTTCACGCTTGCCGGATCGTACGTGTCTGCGGGCGTGTTGCTCGTTCCGGTGATCGCGACCTTGAACGGGAGTGAGCCGTCGAGTGTGTGCCTGTAGCCGAACACGCTTCCGCCGCGGATGTAGGGCGCCATCACGAGCCCCGCGGTCGCCCGGCCAATCATCTGGACAAACCGCCGCCTCGATGCATCCGGCGGTCCGCCGCCGGTCTGGTCGCTTGAGTTCATGGGTTACCTTTGATGAATATTGGAATTGTTACGGGAGTTGCGCCTCTTTTGCTGTTATGCAGCGCACATTCCGCCCTGCGCACGCTCCCCGTCATTGCGAGCGCCCAGATCTGTCATTGCGAGCGCCCCGAATCTGTCATTGCGAGCGCTTTTTGCGAAGCAATCTCCGTCATTGCGAGTGGTGGCGCGGAAATCGCCACCACCAAGCAAACCGGCGGATGTTTGACAATGTCCAAATTCCGGCATAAGTTACGAAAGTCCACCGTCCTTTGAAAGGGCCTCCCTGTCACCCTGAGAGGGAGGCCCTTACGCTTGTCGGGCGGCTGGCCCTCGCAAAGGAGGTCTTTATGAGGGACTTCTTGATACACTTCTGGAAGATTGCGCTGATCACGCTGGTGGGGCTGGCGGGAAGCACTACCGTGGGGCTCATGATGCATGGCAGCGACGTGTTCAATCCTTCCGGGGCGGAATTCGCGTATATCGCGTTTGGTGCAAGCGGTGCATTCATATTTGCGTTCTATCACCAGCGCGGGCTTTCGAATTCCATCACTGCGGCAGTATGTGTCAGTGCCGTGCAGTTCATTGTTGCCAGCGTCTGGATCCCGACGCTCAACGCTGTCGTCTGGTCGTTCGGGGTCAACCTGCCCGTTGTGTGGCTTGCGTTCCTGTTCGAACGAAAGCTCGCGCAGTTCCATTGGGCAAAGTTCGTCGTAGTTGGCATCGTGTACGGGGTGATGTTCGTCCTCCTCACTCTTCTGATCAGCGTTCTCCGCAATACCGGTGCCCTCCCACCCGTGGTGTTTCGCGCGAATTTCCTGGACGGATTCCTTATGGGCCTCGGCACAGGCCTGGGGGTCCAGGGTGCGGAGGCGTTTCTCCAGTCGCTCGCCTCGCACAAGCCCTGAAGGGCCGGGAGGCAGAAAGCGCACCACAATTGAGGTGGCGTCACAGGCGTAGCTCGCAGAGAATGCAGATTGCCCCGCCTGCGGCGGGACGCAAAGAGCGCGCTTCGCCTGAGAAGCGGCTCGCAATGACAGCGCTGTCATTGCGAGCGCTCCATACCCTGTCATTGCGAGCGCTCCATTCCCTGTCATTGCGTGCGCTCCATTCCCTGTCATTGCGAGCGCTTTTTGCGAAGCAATCCTCTTTTCTTATTCCATTATTCTTTCTACATTGAGGCGAATCCCAATTCCCCTGCACCGCTCGCCCATGACAACACTCCCCCCGGCGACACATGCCCGTCTGAAACGCGGCGGCGTGTGGGTCCCGAGTCCGCTTGCGCTCGATCGTCGCAGAAAGCCGCTCGAAAAATGGCAGCGCCTCCTCACGCTCTACTATATCCGGGCGGGAGCGCGCTCAATCATCCCGGGCGCTCACACAGGTGAGTTTTCCGGCGGGAACACCGGCATCTACCGCTACTGGCTTGGTCTTGTCAGGGAGATGGTGGAGCAGTACGGCGGGGGCGGGATGTTCCTGATGGCCGCGATCAGCGGGAGTGGATACATGAAACAGGCGGAGCTGGCTGCGCGGGAAGGATATGACATTGTCATGCTCGCCCCCACCGCATTCACCCGTAAGACCGACAGCGAGGTCCTGAGAATGTTCAGGGAGGTGGCTGGTGTGATTCCCGTCTTCGGCTTCGAGCTGCAGGAGGCCGTGCCCGGGAGCCGCCGGTTCAGCTACGGCCTGTGGGAAAAAATCTTCGCCGTTGCGTGGGGTGCCAAAGCCGCTCCGTTCAACACCTATCGGGCACAGGTGCTGCTCGAGGCGGCCGCCAACAGCACGAGAAGAGAGGATCTTGTGCTTGTGACGGGCAACGATGACAGGATTGTTGCCGACCTCGGCGGGGTCTTCCCCTTTACCGTCGGGGGTCGTGATGTTTCCGTGGAATATGCGGGGGGACTTCTCGGACATTTTGCGACGGACACGTTTGCCGCCGTTCGCTGGGCCAACGCAGTGCTCGACGCAAAGCGGGGCAAGGGGTGGGCATTCCCTCTGCCGGAAAGGGAGCTGGCGCACAGGGTGAGCGTGTGCAACGGCGCGCTGTTTGATGCCCGGAACGATTTCGCAAACTCCGTGTGGGGCGTCAAGTACAGGCTGAGCTCGTTGGGTCTGCTTCCGGGACCCTGGTGTTTCCACGAGAAGGGACGACGGGGGCTGGCGGAGGAAATTGACAGTGTGTATGCAGCGGCTCCCGCGCTGAGCGACCGGGAGTATCTCGCGGAGAACCTCAGCGGCCTGAAAAGGGAGGTGGGACTGGCCCCGTGAACATTGCCGACGTTCGGACCAAACTGCAGCTGCGGGAGTTCATGAGCTCCCCGTCAACGGGCGTGATCGATTGCCTGAGGCGCCTCCCGGGGGATATCCTGGTGCTGGGGGGCAGCGGCAAGATGGGACCCGAGCTGACTGAGATGATCGTGCGCGCTGACGCATCGGCCGGTACGCGCCGGAAGGTGACGGTGGCCTCCACATTCAGCAATCCGGCGGACGGTGCCGCGGACCTGTTTGCGGAACTCGGTGTGGAGGTCCTGAAGGGGGAGCTGACCGATACTGCGTTCCTGGACCGTCTCCCGCAGGCGGAGAATGTGATCTATATGCCCGGGTTCAAGTTCGGGTCGTCTGCACAGTGGGAAAAGGCGGTGCATGTGAACTGCATCCTCCCGTACCTGGTGGGGGAGAAGTATACCGGTTCAAGGATCGTCGCGTTCTCATCCACAAACCCTTACGCGTACACCACGGTGCGCTCCGGCGGCTCGAAAGAGGGAGATCCGCTCGAACCCCGGGGGATCTACGGCTGGAGCATTGTGGCCCGGGAGAGCGCGTTTTCCATCACCGCCGGGAGACACCAGGCGCAGCGAACCTGCTTCTTCCGTCTGACCTATGCGCAACACCTGGCGTACGGCGTAGTCGTGGACCTGGTGAAATACATCATGGAGGGGAAGGAGATATCGCTCTCCGTGCCCTACGTGAATCTCGTGTCCCAGCGGGACGCGAACGAGCGGGCCATTCGCGCCTTCGACCTCTGCGCGAACCCCCCGTCGGTGCTGAACGTTTCGGGACCCGTCGTCGCGGTGCGAGATATCGCGCGAAAGCTGGGCGCGTTGGTGGGGAAGGCGCCCGTGCTGGTGGGCGAGGAACCGGAGATCTGCCAGATCATCAACGACGGGGCATGCGTCCGGCGGTTCGGGGAGTACCACGACCGGCTCGATGATATCATGGCTGCTGCGGTCAACTGGGTGCGCGGCGGCGGGGAATACTGGGGAAAGCCTACGAAATTCGGGGAGGCGAAGCGGGAATACTGAATGACCTACTGTTCCGCCCTTGAATTTCTCCTCGAGAGATTCGACCAGTCAGTGCCGAGAAACACGCTCGCGCCGCTTCCTTTCGAAATCCTCCACTGCGAGTTCTCCTCCCGCAACGCGCACGTGCTCCCTGGGGCTTCGCGATACGAGTGTGTGCCGCACGGCGCGGTCTTCGGTCCGGAGACCGTCCCGCACGGCGATCCCGGCGAAAGCTCCCATGAGTCCCTTCACGTGCCGGATTGCGGCATCGGCAGCAACACGGGCTTCCGCTATCCCCTCTTCACGCGGGCGGGGGGTGGGAAGGCGGGGTCCGTCATCATTCTGATCAACGGCCTGAATGAGAAGCGGTGGGACAAGTATCTCCCATGGGCGCTCCGGCTGGCGGAGTCCACCGGCAAGGCCGTCGCGCTGTTCCCGATCGCGTTCCACATGAACCGGACGCCGCCGGACTGGAGCAACGCGCGGATCATGAACGCCGTCTCCGCCGAACGCCGCCAGCGGTACCCCTCCATTGCGCATTCCTCGTTTGCCAACGCCGCCATCAGCGTTCGTCTCCAGGCCGCGCCCCAGCGGTTTTTCTGGTCAGGTTTCCAGACGTATCTCGACGTGGTGCAGCTCGTGGAAGAGATCAGGGGCGGCCGTCACGGGGCGGTCGATCCCGGCGCGTCGATCGATTTCTTCGCCTATTCGATCGGCTCGTTCCTCTCTGAGCTGATCCTGATGACGGACCCCGGCGGCTACTTTTCGAACTCGCGGCTGTTCATTTTCTGCGGCGGGCCGACGCTGGACCGGATGTACCCGGGCTCGCGCTATATCATGGACAGCGAGGCCGTCATTGCCCTCCACGCCTATCTGATCGAGCATCTGGACAACGAGATGCGGCGCTACCCGCGGCTCTGTCATTACTTCGTGGAACACGGGGAGCTGTGGGACTATTTCCGCGCCATGCTCTCGTATCCGAAGCTCAAGACGGTGCGGGAGGACCGGTTCCGCGGCCTCGCCGGCCGCATTGAGGCCCTCGCGCTCCGGCAGGACGGCGTCATTCCTCCGGTGGAGGTGATCAACACGCTGCAGGGTGATGCACGCGACATTCCGATCCGCGTGCATGTGAAGGACTTCCCCTACCTCTACTCGCACGTCATGCCGTTCCCGTTCCGTCACTCCCTCGCACCGCAGCTGGACGAGTGCTTTGACGCCGTTTTCGACACCGCCGCTGCACACCTCGGGAAATCATGACACCGTAACAGGCGTTTTCGGGGGGGATGCCCGATCCCGGACGTTCTCCGGCTCCGCAACTGAGACGTAGCGGCGCAACAGGAGATCACGGCACGACCTGCTCACGATGAGCCTGGTGTTGTCGTCGAGAACGACTGCACACTTTCCCGATGGGAGCGCCTGCATCCGGGAAATGGTGCCAAGGTTGACAATTGCCGAGCGATGGATGCGGGCGAACTGCGACGGGGGAAGTACCTGTTCGAACCTGCCGATGCTCACCCGGACCTGCTGGATGCCATCGGTTGTGTGGAGTGAGATGTGCGCTCCTTCCGCCCCGATCCAGCGGATGAGATCTGTGTTGACCACCAGGATCGTTCCCTTTGTTCGAACGAGAACGCGTTTCGGGTATGTGCCGGGGGTATCCGCCTGTCCGATGCGGGAAAGGGACTCTCCGCGCTGGCGCTGTTCGGTGCTCATAGCAGTTCTCCCTCGCATCTGATATACCCCCCTCTGCGAATGAATGTTGGGGCCGGGTTCGGCGGCGATGACCGATGCCCGGCCCCCCAGGTGTGCCGCACGGGTGATATCCTCATGTCAGTTGCTGGCATAATGACCGCTGTCCGGGACCGCTTCGTAGATGAACGCGAACGTGGCCGGATGAACATACTCGTTGTAGAAAAAGGCGCTGAGCACCCGTACACGGGGACTCTCGTCGAATTCCGCGGCCCGTTTGACAGCGTAGACCCCGCGAGCCTCGCCGATCAGGCTGAGTGCCAGCGCGGCGGTGATTCGGACCGATTCCGATTCTTCCTCGTGGAGCATCCGCATCAGCGGGATCACGGCCTCGGTGCACTTGAGCTCGCCGAGGACGAACGCGGCGCTCTCCCTCAGTCCCTCGTTGTCCGATTGAATGCCTATCATCAGGCTGGTGATAGTGTTGCGCCCGCAAGCGCAATTATTATCGCCCGGTGCCTTGTCGCCCGCTGCCGCCGGCAGCGAGAGCGCGGTAAGCGCCAGAATCCCGGCAAGTAGTGCTCCTGCGCGTTTCATATTTCCCTCCTGTGGGATAGGTGAGCGGATTGTTAATGGGGGCTTCGTCATGCCGACTCCTGTTCTACGTACAGGCGGGTTGCAGGGAAGTCCCGGAGGGAAGAATGAACTGACGTCAACTGACGTCAAAGTGTCACGAACGGATCAATCCTGGCCACGAGCTGCACGCGGAGTGAAACCCTCGGCCAGGACGGCGATCAACTACGGTTCCATGGGATTCTCATTCGTCTTTTCGGCCAACATGCTCGTGCCTGCAATCGCGGAGGTTCGCGCGATTCGTCTGCAAATGTGACAGTCTCCTCCCTTTCCTCCGAGCGCACTTTCACGACACCGACCCGCACGCTCCCCACGTGGCGGGACGCCGGCAGTGCCAGGGGGAATATCCCCTGTATTTCTTTCCCATCGAGCTGTCGGCATCGTCCGGCGTTGCGCCTTTTGCCCCCCCTTTGCGCATGTACTGTTGAAGGCCTGTCAGACCACATCCACCAGAAAGGAAACCCGATATGACCAGGATTGCTGTTGGTGCCGCACTTGTCGCACTCATGTTGCTCGTCTCGATGAGCGCCCCGGCCCAGGATAAGCCGATGTCCGTGGGGGCCGGCGTAGATCTCATGCTTCCCATGGGGTCGTTTGGAGACCAGTGGAGCACGGGATTCGGCGGCACCGGCGAATTCGACTACTCGGTGTCGACACACACGTCGATCACGGGCAAGATCGGCTATCTCACGTGGAGCGGCAAGCAGTCGTACTACACGTCGTTGGCGCTTGCGAGTTTCTCCGCATCGTACAGCGGCGTTCCGCTTCTCGTCGGCGTCAAGTATTATCCTCACCTCTTCCTGACCCAATCGTCAAGCCCGGTCCGCGTGTACGGGCACTTTGAAATCGGCTTCATGTTCAGCTCCTCGTCCGCGTCCGGCACGTACAAGAGCTATATTGGGACCCGTTCGTACTCCGTTTCTGAATCCAAGACGGATATCACGATTGTTCCGTCGGTCGGTGCCGAGATTCCGGTCGTGCCGAACGGTTGCGTCGACGTTTCGATTCGCTACTTCGATATCGCCTCTCACGGGAGTCTTGGCTTCCGGGCTGGCTACAAGATGACTATCGGATAACCCTCCGCGAAGCCTGCATTTTGCCGGCGGCGATACGAGATTTGCCGCAGCGGCTCTCTGGAAAGGCGTCCTGATCCCCCCGGCGGGGGGAGGGACGCCTTTCGTTTTCAGGACAATCACACCCGGGATTCCTGGGGGAGAAATCCGCCGTCATTGCGAGTGGCGCCACCGCAGGCGCCACGAAGCAATCCCCTGTCATTGCGAGCGAAGCGAAGCAATCCTCTTCCACCTCAGCCAATTAACAGATTTTTTCATCGCGCCGGACCTTGAATCTTCGTGGCTCCGGACATAACTTCACTGTGCCCGTCGGGCATGCCCGATCATCGTCGACTCCACTCACAACACCTCGCGCCAAAGGAGAATGAGAATGAAACCGCGTCTTGCTGTTCTGCTCACACTCGCACTCTTTGTTTCAGCTTCCACATTTGCCGGGGACGCCGACTACACGGTCAAGGCGCCCGACGGCTGGAAAAAGCGGAGTGCCTCCTCGGCGCCCGAACACTATATGAAGAACGGCGTGAGCCTGATGCTGACCATCGATGCTGCTCCGGCGGAAATCAAGACGCTGGACGCATACGTCGAGTTCGTGAAGAAGCAGTACACGGGAGTCATGGCCAATCTCAAGTTCGATCCGGTGAAGAAGCTGACGATCAACGGGATGGATGCCAGGGAGTTGTGCTACAGCGGGGAGACGAGCGGTCTGCAGATGAAATACGACGTCGTGTACGTCATGAAGCAGTCGAAGGTCTACACGATGACCGCGGGAGGCATGGCCCAGACATTTGACTCGATGAAAGCGGACTACAAGGCCTTCTTTAGTTCGTTCAAGCTCAAGTAGGCGTTGACGAACGTCACTGGCCCGCCGGCACCGTCGCGGCGGGCCAGACCCGCGTTGTGGAGCCGGATCCGCGCCGCAGAGTGATGTGACGCGGTTCCCGCTCTCTATCGCAGCAGGACC
>Ga0335069_10004754_pt1 | contig 20034 bp, 21 predicted proteins | sample Lox_Sample_11_FD_206714 | JGI IMG/M metagenome (GOLD analysis project Ga0335069, IMG submission 206714) | Soil microbial communities from Loxahatchee National Wildlife Refuge, Florida, United States - Lox_Sample_1.1 | ecosystem: Environmental > Terrestrial > Soil > Wetlands | place: USA... | reverse complement strand
TTTTTCTAAAATCTTACTGGACAGGCCATTACACGAAACTGGGTCTTGTCTTCCCTTCCGAACCGGTTAACGGTGTTATCTGGGGTGTCTGGGCATTAGTCTTTGCAATATTGATCTTAATTCTTTCCAGGAAATTCAGTCTCACCGGAACCGTACTCTTTTCGTGGGTTATGGGTTTTATTCTGATGTGGCTTGTAATTGGGAACCTGAGTGTACTGCCCTTCGGGACTCTGGTATTTGCTGTTCCATGGAGCCTTGTTGAATTATTTATTGCGACGGTGATTGTAAGACAGTTCAGGGAGAAGGATTAAGTCTCAACCCCCTGCCTTGGAGTGAAAGAGTGATAATATCCGGGAAGCAGCGGGTTAAACGGAGAATCTTTAAAATATGACTATAAAGGAAGCACAGGAAAAGGTTGATCTCTGGATAAAGGAATACGGGGTCAGGTACTTCAGCGAACTGACGAATATGGCCCTCCTGACCGAAGAGGTCGGGGAACTTGCCAGGGTGATAGCAAGGAAATACGGTGAACAGTCATTCAAGCAGGGAGAGGAATCCTTATCATTATCGGAGGAGATGGCAGACATCATGTGGGTCCTCATCTGCCTGGCAAACCAGACCGGTGTTGACCTGAATGATGCCCTCGAGAAAAGCTTCAGTAAAAAGAGTGCAAGGGACAAGTACAGGCACAGGAACAATCCCAGGCTACTTTGATTTAGAAAGGCCTTCATTTCCGGTGTCGAGAAGGAATTTCCAGCTACCGTCAGCCTGCTTGCCCCAAATAGTGACATATGTTCCTTCGCTCTCCTCGCCTGAAGATTTCACACGGCTTTTCCAGATCCCGAAGGTATATCCCAGGTCACCGCTTTCAGCAATCTTCTCCGATAGTGGTTCCCACGTAAGGACAAAGGAGCTGTCGCTGCTTTTTGAATAGAGCCCTTCCATGGTGTTCCTGCCTTTCAGCGGCCAGCTACCCGGCCTTAATATCACCCCGCTGTCGGCGATAAAGGCAAGAAATGCCCTGTGCATCCCTTCCCTGGCAGAAAGTGTTGAAAAATCGCGGTCTGCTTTCAACAGCTGGCCGGCAACCTGTGGCCTTGCGGAATTTACACAACTAATTGTCAAAAATAAAATCGCTATGAAAACAAAAAATACTATATTGATCCCGTTCTTTTTGCTCATACGTCTGATAATTTATAATAGTTTAAATACCTCTTCATGACAAAATTATATCAAAAACTAATACGTAAATGCCCTACAGACTCAGAAATCAGGAAAGGACTTAAACCTGCCTATAGCGACATTTCAGGTGTCCTCGGCAGGAAAGTGCTTACCGACATCCTCGGCTATATAGATCTTACAAGCCTTAACACCACCGATAATAAAAGCCATATACTCCATTTTACCGGGAAGGTGAACAGCTTTCACAGCAACTTCAGGGATATTCCCAACGTGGCAGGTATCTGTGTCTATCCCAATTTTGTACCTGTCGTGAAGGAAAAACTTACTGCAAAAAATGTCAGGATTGCCGCGGTTGCAGGTGCATTCCCTACCTCCCAGACCTTCCGTTCAATTAAGGTGGCGGAATGCAAGATGGCTGCCGACCAGGGTGCCGACGAGATTGATATCGTGATTTCTCTGGGTGCGTTCCTCGGGAATGATTTCGCTTTCGTTGCCGATGAGATCAGGGAGATTAAAGATGCCGTTGGAGATACCCAGCTGAAGGTGATTGTTGAATCGGGCCTGCTGAACGATCGTGAACAGGTATTCAAGGCCTCGATGATAGCCATGGATGCCGGTGCTGATTTTATAAAAACCTCAACCGGGAAGGTAAATGTTTCAGCCACACCCGATGCCGCTTATGTAATGTGCGCGGCAATTTCAGTTTTCTATGCCGAAACCGGCATCAGGGTCGGTTTCAAGCCGGCCGGAGGAATTGTTACTTCGGGCGATGCTGCAATTTACCTGAATATTGTCAGGAATGTACTCGGAGAAGACTGGCTCACTCCGAAATTGTTCAGGATAGGCGCGAGCAGGCTTGCAAATAACATCCTGTCGGATATACTTGGTTGCCGTACCGATCATTTCTAGAATTTAAATTACTATTTTTGCCGGTGCTTTATCCCTCAACAAACCGGCCTGATGCAGGATACCTTAAGGCAAAAGATCCCGACCGCAAATGACACCTCCGCAAGCTTGCATTTAACGAGTTCAAGTCCTGCCGATCCGTCCGGTTCTAAAACAAAAGTCATATACAGGCCGGTTCTGAAAGCATCTGCCCCCGACACGGTTTCAGCCTGTCATAAAAATATCTACACCGAGGTCTCCGGGCAGGATTCCACCTTTAGCGTTCATTCAATCTGCATTGGCGTCCCGGATGCTTTCCCTCTTTATTTTATTGATAAAAACAAGGATATCTTTTCCGCAAAGCGAGAGCTTCTCTCGAGGAGCCTGAAAGAGGGTGAATTGAAGCCGCCGGAGACGTTCAGGAGCGACTGGATTGTCCCCCTGCTTTTTTTCTCTGCCCTCCTTATCGGGATAGTCAGGTCGGTCCCGGGAAATTTCTTCAGGAATATGTTCAGGTCACTCACCATGCGTGGGATAAATGAAAATGCTTCACGCGATACCGGTTCCCTTTTTCAGTGGCAGTCCACTTTGCTTAACCTTTCCGCTTTCATTTCCGTGAGCTTCTTCTGTTTTCTCATTCTGAGGTATTATAATGTGACACTGCCGGGGATCAGCAGGTTTCTCCAATGGCTGATCTGTTTCGGGTTTATAATAGCAGCCGTAACACTTCGCCATTTAATCTGCAATATTACCGGCAGCCTGAGCGATGAAAACGAAATATTCAGGGAGTATATCGTTACAATCTATCATGCCTACAGGTTTGGAGGCATCCTTTTACTGATTTTATCATCCCTTATTCTTTACGTACCGGCAGTACCGGTTAAGTTCCTGTTTATATCAGGCATATTTGCCGCCGGCATACTTTACCTGCTTCGTGTCGTAAGGCTCCTTTTAATTTTCTTAACAAGGCATGTATCAATTTTGTATTTGATTTTATACCTTTGTGCCCTAGAAATTCTACCTGTCGTTATTTTAGTGAAGTACGTTACAGGATTAGTATAGAGGTTGGAAGTATAATTTTGAAGGTCAAACTAAATCTGTAAAAGCTTGAAAATAAGGAAGATTTTAGTATCGCAGCCGGAACCTCAGAATTCGAAGTCACCCTATTACGAGCTGGCTAAAAAGTACAACCTTAAAATCGATTTCAGACCTTTCATACAGGTCGAAGGTATTTCGGTGAAGGATTTCCGCACGCAAAAAATCAATATTCTTGATTTCACCGCCGTTGTCTTTTCTTCCAGGACAGGCATCGATCATTTTTTCAGGATATGCAACGAACTCAGAGTGACCGTACCTGACACGATGAAGTATTTCTGCATTACCGAGAATGTGGCATTTTACCTGCAGAAGTACATCGTTTACAGGAAGAGGAAGATCTTCCACGGGAAGGCCAAGTTCCAGGACCTTATGGACATCATCATTAAACATAAGGAGGATAATTATTTCGTGCCACTTTCAGAACCTCATAATACGGAGATACCCGACCTGCTCGGCAAAAACGGGATTAATTATACTGTCGGGACCCTTTACAAGACGATCAGCAGTAATATATTGGTGAAGGATTTCGACTATGATGTTCTTGTCTTTTACAGTCCTTCAGGAATTAAATCATTAAGGGAGAATTTTCCGGATTTCATCCAGGGTGATGTTAAAATAGCCGCCTTCGGCCCCACAACTGCAAGCGCGGTTGAACAGGAAGGATTCAGGCTGGATATTCATGCCCCGAATCCAAAAGCTCCGTCGATGACAATGGCTATCGATGACTTCCTTAAGGAGCACAACAGAAACCTGAAGTAAAAGCCCTCACTAATTAAACGGGAAGGGTCGATAATGACCCGTCCGATCTTAAATGCCTAATCTACACCAGACATTCACCAAAGGTGAGAGACTCTGCAGCAGGAAAGCCATTGAAGAACTGTTTACCAATGGCAGCTCTTTTTATTATTCCCCCTTCCAGTTCATCTGGACCAAAACAGAAAACGAAATCCCTTTCCCCGCACAGGTAGCCGTTAGCGTCTCAAAGCGGGGCTTCAAAAAAGCAGTCGACAGGAACCTCATCAAACGCAGGATGAGAGAAGCCTGGAGAAAGCATAAGCACATCCTGTATGAATTCCTTGAAACGAAAAAAATAAGAATCGTATTTATTATCATTTACAAGGATTCCTCCATCCTTCCCTTTGGAAATATTGACACCTCACTTAAAAAGGCCACGGATAAGCTCCTCGCTGAAATCTCCTCGAAGACAACTAATTGTTAAAGTTGTCATAAAACCCTTTTGTACAATTCACTTCAAAGATATTCTTGCTATTTTCGCAGATCTTCATTTATTGCATTATGATGAAAATATTAAGAAAAGGGAAAGTGGCGGTGGTTGTTTCACTTGCTTTCATCGCGGTGATCAGCCTGGGATTCCTGGCAACACAGGAATCGAGGGATTTCAGGATTGGGAAGAACCTTGATATTTTCTTTTCTCTCTTCAGGGAGCTTAATACATTTTATGTCGACGATATCAACCCCGACAAGATTATAAAAACAGGGATCGACAATATGCTGAAGACACTGGATCCTTACACGGTTTACCTGCCCGAAGCCGAAGCAGATGAATTCAGCATCCTTACCACGGGAAAATACGGAGGGATCGGCTGCCTGGTGAGAAGCTCAGGCGACTTTGCTGTAATAACCGATGTTTACAGGGGCTTCCCGGCCGACCTTGCGGGCCTTAAGCCCGGCGACATTGTAAAGAAGGTCGACGGTATCTCGCTTAAGAGCTTCGGAAGCGAAAAGATAAGCGAGAAGCTGAAGGGCGACCCGGGTACTGATGTCACTCTTACCGTCGAGAGAAACGGTGCTGAAACGAATTACCCGATGAAAAGGGCAAGAATCGCTCTTCCCCCGGTTCCCTATTACGGCATGATCGACTCAAAAACCGGCTACATTAGGTTCACAAACTTTACTGAAAACTGCATTGCTGAAGTAAAGAAGGCTGTTGTCTCCCTCAAGGAAAAGAACCCCGAAGCCATCATCCTGGACCTGAGGGGAAACCCCGGAGGATTGCTCACCGAGGCAGTCGAGATCGTCAATCTTTTTGTGGGGCCAGGAAACGAAGTTGTGAACACCAGGGGCAAAAGCAAGCAGTTTGCCGCCAATTATAAAACCACTGCCCAGGCAGTTGATGAAAATATAAGGCTTGCAGTTGTTATAAACAGGGGATCCGCATCAGCTTCAGAAATAGTCGCAGGTGCAATCCAGGATCTCGACCGCGGCATCATCGTGGGCCAGCGTTCCTACGGCAAAGGCCTTGTACAGATAGTAAGGCCCCTCAGCTTTAACACCCAGCTAAAGGTTACCTCCGCGAAGTATTACATACCGAGCGGCCGGTGCATACAGGCTCTCGACTATTCACACCCCAACGAGGACGGAAGTGTCGGGGTGATACCCGATTCGCTCATCTCCGTCTTTAAAACCAGGAACGGAAGGGAAGTAAAAGATGGAGGAGGAATTACCCCCGATGTGGATGTCATCCCGGAAACGCTCAGCCAGGCTTCGTCTGAACTTTATGCAAGGAATTTTATCTTCGATTTCGCGACACGGTATTACTGGGCTCACCCCGAAATTAAAACTCCTGAGAATTTCAGCCTTTCGGATAAGGATTATGCCGACTTCAGGAAATTCCTTTCCGAACGTAATTTTAATTACAGGACCGCAACGGAAGAAGCATACACAGAGATGCTGTCCGACGCAAAAAGGGATAAGATCTACGACAGGAACAAGGAGCTTTTTGCTTCACTTGAAAAAGGAATTACCCACACCCTCGACCAGGATCTTGATTTGTACAGGAATGAAATTGTTCAGATGCTAAGCGAGGAGATCGTTGCCAGGTACTTCTATGAAGACGGTGCAATCGCCTGGACAATAAAGAGCGACGAACAGATCAAGAAGGCTTGTGAAGTGCTGGGCGACCCGAAACTTTATGCCTCCATTCTTACTGGCAGGCAAGCCCATCCGGTTGCCGGAACAGGCAAAAATGGCTACTCAATGATTGCTCTTTCACCCGTTCATTCAGGGAAGAAGCTTATCTGAAGCACCGTTCGCTGTCCACCTGTGTGAGGAATCGCTGAATATCTCCTTCTTCCAGACCGGAAGGCCTTCCTTAATCAGTTCAACGGTTTTCCTGCAGGCTTCGATCGCCTGGACCCGGTGCCCGGCAGAAATCATCACAAATAATGATATTTCCCCGGCCCTTACCACTCCCTCAGAGTGAACGATTATAACCGACCCGACACCAGGGAATTCCGCCTGAATTGTTCCCCTGATCCTGTCTGCCTCCTTTGTTACCATCGGTTCATAAGCAGAGTATTCAATCGCCGTTACTTTCCTGCCCTCAACCATATCATCCCTAACCTGTCCGAGGAAAATATCATGGCCCCCGCAATTGGTAAGCCTGCCTGCTTCTTCTATCTTTTCTGAGATCAGCCTCGCTTCAACGCGCCCCTTAACCAGGTAATCCGACATAAGAAAATATATAACCTGTATTACTGTTCATTCTTCTTCCAACTCCAAGTACTCCAAGTACTCCTTCCCCTCATCCCCCTGCAAACGGAGGCAGGAAAGCGACCTCATCGCCGTCCTTCAGCACGGCATTCTCCCCGGTAATCTCGTTGTTCACCGAAATCCTGTAGCTGTAATGTACCATCAGCGGGTAGTCATCGGCAATCCTGAGGCTTAACTCGTCAAGGCTCCCAACATCGTTGTAGAACTTCGTTCCTGTACCTGCCACCTCACTCAGAGCACCGAAAAACAGTACTGTTATGGTCATATGGTGATGTTTATGCGGTTAGTGTGCCTCCATCCAGTTCGTCCCAGTGCCCCATTCTACCTTGAGCGGAACATCGAGCCTGGCTGCCCCCGACATTTCGGCTATCACAATTTCCTTAAGCTGCTCAAGTTCTTCGGGAAGCACCTCAAAAATCAATTCATCATGAACCTGTAAAATCATTCTTGCCCTTAGCTTCTCCTTCATCAGCCTGTCATAAATTCTTACCATTGCAATCTTTATAATATCTGCTGCCGCACCCTGGATAGGGGCATTGATAGCATTCCTTTCGGCATTGCCGCGCACTACCTGGTTTCTCGAATGTATGTCCCTTGTGTATCTTTTCCGGCCAAACATCGTGGTCACATACCCCAGGTCCCTGGCTTTTCTTATACTCTCATCCATGTAAAGCTTCACGCCGGGGTATGAGCTGAAATAACCGTCGATAAGTTCCTTTGCCTCCTTTCGTCCTATCGTGAGCCGTTCGGAAAGCCCGAAGGAGGATATGCCGTAAATGATGCCGAAGTTTGCGGTTTTTGCCCTGCTTCTCATCTCTCGCGTTACGTCCTTGATGTCAACACCGAAGATCTTGGCGGCCGTGGCTGCATGAATATCGCTCCCCGAAAGAAAATCATCAATCATGCCCTTGTCGCGGCTCAGGTGGGCCATTAGCCTCAGCTCGATCTGTGAATAATCGGCAGAGAAGAAAAGATGACCATCTTCAGGTACAAAAGCCTTGCGGATCTCACGACCCCTTTCATCCTTTACAGGTATATTCTGCAGGTTGGGATTGTTTGAACTAAGCCTTCCCGTCGATGCAACAGCCTGGTTGAACGATGTGTGTATCCTGCCGGTCCCCGGGTTTATAAGCTGCGGGAGAGCCTCGACATATGTCGAAAGAAGCTTGCGCAGTCCCCTGTATTCAAGTACTTTGCCTACAATCGGATGCTTGCCGGTCAGTCGCTGCATTATCTCTTCACTGGTTATGAACTGGTTGGTTTTTGTCATCCGTGCGTTGTCATCCAGCTTGAGTCGCAGGAATAGGATATCTCCCAGCTGCCTGGGGCTTGAGATATTGAATTCCTGGCCGGCCAGAGTGTAAATCTCACCCTCCAGCCTTATAATATCCTCTCTCAGCCCTGAAGCAATGACCTTAAGATCCTCAACATTGAGCTTCACCCCGATACGCTCCATGTATGCGAGAACTTTGATAAGCGGCATCTCAAGTCCTGTGGCCAGGGTGGAAAGACCCTCTTTCTTCAGTACCGGTTCAAAATGATTCTTCAGCTGCCAGGTTACATCTGCATCTTCGACGGAATATTCGACAATCTTTTCGACCGCTACCTCCCTCATCGTTTTCTGGTTCCTGCCCTTCTCCCCGATCAGCTCTTCAATATGAACAGGTACATAGCTGAGATAGGTCTCCGACAGAAAATCCATGTTGTGCCTGAGATCGGGTTCAAGAAGGTAATGAGCTATCATCGTGTCGAACAGTGGACCTTCAACCTTAATGCCATAATTCTCCAGGACCTGGATATCGAATTTTATATTCTGCCCGATTTTCCTTGATGTCTTGTTTTCAAGGACCGGCTTCAGAATCCCAAGCATGGACAATGTCTCTGACCTTGATTCAGGGAACCAGACAAGGTATCCCGACCCCTTTTTCCACGAGAATGCCAGGGCTACCAGCTCTGACTCAAGCGGGTTTATGCTTGTTGTTTCGGTATCGAAGCAGAACTCGTCAAGGGGAAGCATCTCCCTGACAAGATTATCCAGGTCTTCTGCGCCGGTTATGAGCCTGTAATCGTGAGGTACATTATCTATTGTCAGTTTCTCGGCCGGAACAGCCTGCACTTCGGCACCGAAAAGGGATCCCTGTACAATGTCTTCTGCCTGTGCCGGTCCGGTCTCCTGTGCGGCTTGAGTGGCCTGCTTCCTGTCGAGCCCGGAGATTATCCTTGTCGCAATGGTCCTGAATTCCAGTTCATCGAACAGGGTCTTCAGTTTTTCCCTGTCGGGGGTTTCGGTAATGAGTTTTTCTTCTTCAAAAGGTACAGGGGCATCGATGTCGATCGTAACAAGCTTCTTCGACAGTTCGACCTGATCCCTGAAATTTTCCAGAGATTCCTTAACCTTGCCCTTAAGCTTACCTGTATTTTTCAGCACCTCTTCTATGCTGCCGAACTCTGAGATAAGCTTTTCGGCGGTTTTAGGACCTATCCCCGGTGCACCCGGAACATTATCGGAAGTATCACCCATCAGTCCAAGTATATCAATTACCTGTTCAGGTCTTTCCACCCCGAACTCCCTTCTGATCTCTTCAACACCCCAGATGACAGATTCATTTCCACTTCGCGAGGGCTTGAACATGAAGATATTTTCCGAAACCAGCTGGGCATAATCCTTATCAGGTGTCATCATATATGTCTGGTATCCCAGGGCAGAAGCCTTCTTTGCCAGCGTGCCAATTACATCATCGGCCTCAAAGCCGGGGCATTCGATCACGGGGATCCTGTACGCCTCTATCAGTCTTTTTATATAGGGGACAGCTTTTCTGATGTCTTCGGGAGTTTCATCCCTGGTTGCCTTGTAAGCGGGGAACATTATGTGCCTGAAAGTAGGCTGCGGGGTATCAAAGACAACAGCAATATGAGACGGTTTCTGCTTCTGAAGCACCTCATCGAGTGTGAGCAGAAAGCCGAAAATAGCTGAGGTATTGAGCCCCCTCGATGTGATCCTGGGGTTCTTGATGAAAGCATAGTATGCCCTGAAGATCAATGCATATGCATCGAGCAGGAAAAGTTTCTTGTCGGTAATTTCGGTCATGTTCAATTATTGTCTGATGCGAACCATTCTGCAAACGACCTGGCTGTTTCATAAAGCCTAAGGCTGTGAAGCAGAATGCCTGGAGGCAGCCTGCCGGCAATCCTGCCGGCGAAATCTGCGACGAGGTTTTCACAGGTGGGCTGGTAATCGACTATCACCGTGTTGCCGAAGGTACGGCTCATCATTTCTGTCTTTTCCCTGTCAAAATCACTGCTGATAACAACCGAATGATCGAACCTGTTCACTATCTCCTCCATGACGACTTTCTTCAAATCGGTAAAGTCAATCACCATGCCGTTCTTCGGGTTGGACAGATCTGTTGCAGGAATTCCCGACACCGTAACGAAAAGCCTGTATGAATGACCATGCACGTTCCTGCAGGGGCCATCGTAATTATACAGGACATGGGCCATTTCAAACCCAAACTCCCTTGTAACTCTGATAACCTGGTTCATATTTTACTTTGAATGAGTACAAAAATAACCATAATAGAGGATAAATGTTTGATTCATTGTTCCAGTTTCACAGTATTTTAAGCAATATTCATCTCATACAGACAAAACGGTATCATTTTAAGTTTAACTTTGCACTCCAGTAACAAAGATCAGGCTATATGGGCGATTCTGACATTAAGCTTACAATTCCGGGACTATTTTACAGAACACTGAAGAGGGTGCCCGATTCGGGAGCACTGGCGTTCGCTGGAGAAAAACCGTTAAGCTATACAGAGACCTCGGATAAGATCCAGGCATTAATTGCCTTCCTGGAAAAGAACGGGACAAGTCCCGGTGACAAGCTGGCTATCCTGAGCACCAATATGCCTAACTGGGCCCTGGCCTATTACGCAATTACCTTCATGGGTGCCGTGGTTGTTCCGATACTACCTGATTTTTCGCCGACAGAGGTAAATAACGTGATCTCGCATTCCGGTGCCACAAAGCTGTTTATCTCTTCTTCCCTGCTTTACAAGGTAGAGAACCTGCAGACAGAGGTGCCTGTTCAGATGATTATCCTTGATAATTTTTCAGGCGCGGAAGGAACAAATATCAGTACACCCTTTTCGGATGTAGCCAGGCCTGAAAAAGTTTACCGGGTGAATGAGGATGACCTCGCATCCGTCATTTACACTTCGGGTACAACGGGGCGCTCAAAGGGTGTGATGCTTTCACACAGGAACATCTCCTTTACAGCTCTTAAAGGAAGCACCATACATCATCTTGATGAGAGCGACAGGTTCATCAGTGTCCTTCCCCTGTCGCATACATATGAGAACACACTGGGACTTATACTTCCAATGCTTTGCGGAAGTTGCATCTATTATCTGAAGAAGCCGCCCACACCATCAGTTCTGCTTCCCGCTCTCGAAGAGGTCAGACCTACCGCAATGCTTACGGTGCCGCTTATTATCGAAAAAATATACTACAGCAGGATACTTCCCGCCTTTAACGGGAAATTCCTGCTTCGGCTTTTATACAGGATCCCTCCTTTCAGGAAACTCCTGAACAGGGCTGCCGGTAAAAAGCTTATGAGAACCTTTGGCGGTGAAATAAAGTTCTTTGGAATAGGTGGAGCCAAACTTAGCAGGACCGTGGAGAAATTTCTCGCGGAAGCAAAATTTCCCTATGCCATTGGCTATGGTCTCACCGAAACATCCCCTTTGCTTGCCGGATCGGGCCCTGCCAATACGGTTCTTGAATCAACCGGACCCGTACTTGAAGGTGTTGAACTGATGATTCATAACCCCGACCGGGTGACCGGGGAAGGTGAAATCTGGGCCAGGGGACCAAATGTTATGTTAGGCTATTATTGTGAACCCGAGCTGACAGCTGAGGTCATCACTCCCGATGGCTGGTTCAGGACAGGTGACCTTGGAGTATTTGATAAAAATAATAATCTTTTCATCAGGGGAAGGCTCAAGAATATGATTGTCGGGGCCAGCGGTGAAAACATATATCCCGAGGAGATCGAATCAGTTATAAATAACTTCAGGCACGTGGCCGAATCACTGGTTATCCAGCAAAAGGGAAAGCTTGTCGCATTTGTGCACCTGAACATGGAGGAGCTTGAGAAAAAATACCACCTCCTGAAAGACGAGGCATCAAAGAAATATGATGAGAAAGTTGATGAGCTGCTGCGCGAACTGCAGGAATATGTAAATTCGCGGGTAAATAAGTTCAGCCAGATCAATAAGGTTGTCCTGCAGCCCGTTCCTTTCCAGAAAACCGCCACCCAGAAGATAAAAAGGTTCCTGTACACATAAAAAAAATCCCGCCGAAGCGGGAGAAAAATGAGATTCAAACTGAAAAATTCCTAACCTAGTATAACAGGCATGAATCAGAGTGCCTGCGTATATCTTTTCTCGACCTCCTGCCAGTTTACAACGTTCCAGAAGGCTTCAATATAGTCAGCTCTTTTGTTCTGATATTTGAGGTAATATGCATGCTCCCATACATCGAGTGCAAGAAGAGGTGTGCCTTTAACGGGCGACAGATCCATAAGCGGGTTGTCCTGGTTGGGAGTGCTTGCCACAGCCAGTTTTTTATCAGGTGTAAGGTATAGCCAGGCCCACCCGCTGCCAAACCTTGTTTTTCCTGAATTGCCCAGGGTCTCTTTGAATTTATCATAAGTACCGAATACGGATTCAAGGGCTTTAACCATTTCCGACGAGGGTGTTGCAAGTCCCTTTCCCATGTTGTTCCAGAAAAGAATATGATTGTAATATCCTCCTCCGTTGTTCCTGATCGCGTCTCCTGCCGAGGAGACAGAACGAAAGATTTCTTCAATTTTCCTGTTCTCGTTGGGGGTGCCTTTCAGGGCAGCCACGAGATTGTTGAAATAGGTCCGGTGATGCTTGTCGTAATGGATCTCCATTGTACGGGCGTCGATATAAGGCTCAAGAGCATCATATGAATAAGGCAATGCGGGAAATACAAGTCCCTGAGTGTTCTGTTGTTCCATAGCGTTAAATTTTAAACCGGCAGCTGCCACTCTGCTTCCTGCGATAATAGCCGCGGCTCCTGTTCCGGCTGATTTTACAAATTTTCTTCTATCCATTTGAGCATGGTTTGCATAAGAAACATCAGAGCCCCGATTTTGTTCATTTTGTCTTTTCCTTTCAGCAGGGCAAAACATGATTTTTAGACATGTTTTCAGACATTAGGCAAAAATTTCATACTTTAGAACTTTCTGGCATCCCAGAAACCTAACCAATTAAATTTCTTGCTCATATAAACCGACCAGAAATGAGTGACGAGAAAGAGAAAAAAGAGGAAGAAAAGACTGAGATTGAACGTCTGCTTGAATCCTCGCGAAGGGAGTTCATTAAAAAAGCAGGTATCACGGGGGCGGCCGTCCTGGCCGGTGCGGCTGCAATTTACTCGGGATTCAGGCACGAAAAGGAGAAAAACCCGGGTAACATGGTCAAGGCGCTTACCCCCGACAACAGGCTTGTTGAAATCCCGGCCGATCAGGTAAAGGGATATAAGCCCGGTCCCGGGGTTTACACTCTCCGCGGACGGGAAGGGATAAAGGGGAAAAAATGGGTTATGGTAATCGATCTTGCCAGGTGCAGGAACGCCAGGAAATGCATTGCAGCCTGCCAGGGTGCCCACCATCTGCGTCCTTATGAATATCATATCAACACCCTCATAATGCAGGAGAGCGAGAACACACCTCCGTATTATATGCCGAAACCCTGCCAGCACTGCGATAACCCGCCCTGTGTCTCGGTCTGCCCTGTTGATGCAACATTTAAAAGACAGGACGGGCCGGTGCTCATCGATAACCAGAGATGCATCGGCTGCAGGTTTTGCATGGCTGCCTGTCCCTACTCGGCCAGGATGTTCCACTGGCAGGAACCGAAAGACGCTGTTGCCGATGCCGGGCTCACATATAACATCGAGCTGAATGTTCCCCAGAAAAGAGGGACAATCTCTAAGTGCCTTTTCAGTTCCGACAGGCTCAGGGAAGGGCTCCTTCCATACTGTGTTTCAGCATGCCCGAACGGAGTCTACTGGTTCGGCGACGAGAATGAGGATGCTGTTACCAATGGGACCACGAAGGAGACCGTCAGCTTCCGCGAGCTGCTTAAAAAGAACGGAGGCTATCGCCTTATGCCGGAACTTGGCACAAAGCCCAGAGTATATTACCTGCCCCCGAAGAACAGGCTTTTCGATGTTGATGAATCGGATCTGAAAAATCAGGATAAGTCAGTTTAACCCACCCAGCCATGAATACCGACTATTCCAAAACCGATACCGGCAGCCATCTCGATAAGGTTGCTTCAGACATACTCCGCCCGGTGAGGATAAATAAAGCTTTCCTGGCCTGGATGACATTCCTGGCAGTAGCCCTTGCCCTCTGCCTTTACGCCTATTCAACCCAGCTCAGGAAGGGACTTATTGTAACAGGCCTGCGCGACTACACGAGCTGGGGAATGTATATTTCCAACTTTGTTTTCTTCGTCGCAACAAGCCTGGTCGGTATGCTGATAAGTTCCGTTTTCGGACTGGGAGGTGCCAGGTGGATAAAGCCGATCGCCCGGATCGCAGAAATAATTGCCGTGGGGTTTGCTGCTGTTGCCGGGCTGGTTATCATCTCCGATATGGGGCGACCGGAAAGACTTCCATACGTTTTCATGTACGGAAGGGTCCAGTCCCCTATCCTTTGGGATGTAACCGTTGTTACAACCTACTTCGTCCTGAGCCTCCTTCTCTGGTTTTTCCCGATGATCCCAGACCTCGCGATTGCGAAAACCAGGATGCAGGGCAGGCCGGCATTTCTTGTAAAAGCTTACGGGCTGCTCTCATTCAAATGGACACACCATCCTGAACAATACAAGCTGCTCTTCAGGGCAGTGAGAATTCTTCTTATACTTGTCATACCTACTGCATTTGCAATTCATACGGTTACATCCTGGCTTTTTGCCGTTACACTGAGGGCAGGCTGGGATTCAACCATATTCGGGCCATATTTCATCTCCGGTGCATTTGTTTCAGGCACATCAGCCCTGATTATTGCAATGTTCTTTTTCAGCAAGAACTACAAGCTCGAAAAGTATATCGGCCCGGAGCAGTTCGACAAGATCGGGAAGGTTCTCATTCTTGTTTCCGCACTCTACGTCTATTTCAACCTGAACGAATTCCTCGTTCCGGCCTACAAGATGAAGAAATTCGATGCGATCCATCTCCACGAGCTTTTCGCGGGCAGGGAGGCCCTTCTGTTCTGGAGCATCCAGCTGTTCGGGCTTCTTATTCCCGGGGTAATTCTTCTTGTCAAAAAGATGAGAAGGCCTGTTCCGATGGTAATCATTGCGTCAGTTGTTTTTGTCGCTTCATGGCTGAAAAGGATGATAATCGTGGTTCCTCCACAGGGTCATCCTTTCCTCCCGATGCAGAACGTGCCGCACCAGTGGATGGTCTACACCCCAACAATTACAGAGTGTGCCGTCACCATGGCAGCTTTCCTGCTTGTGATCATAATTGTCACCGTTCTTTCCAAGCTCTTCCCGGTTGTACCTATATGGGAGATGGCAGAAGAATCTGAAAAAGAAAGCATTGAAGAGGTCAAACAAATGTAAATTTCCAGGAATGAGATCATTCATTACTATAGTTTTCCTGCTGGTGGCCGGCATCTCTGTTTCAGGCCAGGAATGGACAGTTCCTGCAGATAAGCAGGGTAAGCTGAGCCCCTTCAGATTCAGCGGTGAATCGGTAAAGTCAGGTGAAAAGCTGTATGGAATAAATTGTAAATCCTGCCACGGGACACCCGGCATGGGAAATTTCCAGGCAAACCTGAAGCCGCAGCCCCCTGATCCCGCTACCGACAAGCTTCAGAACAATTCCGACGGCGAACTTTATTATAAGATCAGTACGGGGCGGGGGCCCATGCCTGCATTTAAAAACTCGCTTTCGCCTAATGACCTCTGGACACTTATATCTTACCTCAGGACATTCAGGAAGGGCTATGTTCAGTCTGTCGCACCTATAATCCGATCCTCTGCATACCCGGGGGCTGAGATTGTGATTGCCCTCTCCGGCGGTCCGGGGAACAACAGGATAACCATGAAGGTTACGGCTGTCTCTGAAAAATCGGTCGTACCCGTAAAAGGCGCCGGAGTAAGGCTCTTCGTAAACAGGACCTTTGGCCGTATGATGCCTGACGAGGAAAAGACCACCGACAGGGATGGATTGGCCGTATTCAGCCTTCCTGCAGGATTTCCTGCCGATACTGCAGGGAACCTGCGACTTTCGGCCGGGTTCACCGATGAGGATCTTTTCGGTGCCATTGTAAAGGATACGGTCCTTAAAGCCGGGACAAAAATCGTCCCCGTCAGCCTTACACACGACAGGGCCATGTGGAACGTCGTCAGGAAAGCACCCTGGTGGATACTGCTGACCTATACCTTCGGGGTTCTCGGGGTCTGGGGATTTATCATCCTGATCATGCTCAGGCTCAGGGATATCTTTATAATCGGAGAACATCTGACTGACAAGAAAAAATCGGAAGACTCACACAGTTAAAACCAGAGATATGAAAAATCTTACAACAGCAGGGAGAATCCTATTCGCCCTTCCCTTTGTGATTTTCGGAATAAATCACTTCCTGATGACAGACTACTATGTCGGCATGCTCACTTCATTCATCCCGCTCGGGGCATATACGATCATCATTACCGGCATACTGATGATTGCCGCCGGTATTAGCATCATCACCAAAAAATTTGTCAGGCCCGCGACAATATTGCTTGCATGCATGCTTTTTATCTTCATTGTTACGATCCACATCCCGCATCTTATCAATGGCGTCGACACGAATGTGACACTGATAGCGCTGCTGAAGGATATTTCCCTGATGGGAGGATCGCTCATGATTGCGGGGATTTACTCTGAATAAACCGGCATACCAGGAACCTCTGAAAATGAAAAAGATCACGGCATTGGTAATTCTGCTTTCGGGGGCGGCCCTCGCGCACGGGCAGAATTTTGTAAAGGATAACGATCTGTCAAAGCAGGTCGAAATTGGTATAGTGGAAAAGCTTGGAGACACCATCCCGCTTAACCTGACATTCAGCGACGAGAACGGTGATAAAATCGTTTTGGGACAGCTCATCAGCAAACCAACCATCCTTTGCTTTGTTTACTACGACTGCCCGGGGATCTGCCCTGCACTGCAGACTGGAGTGGCTGAGGTAATAAGCCACCTCGACCTGAAGCTTGGCAAAGACTACCAGGTGGTTGCTATAAGTTTTAACCCCGCTGATACCCCCGAAAGAGCCAGGGAGGTAAAAAGCAACTACGTTCAGAAAATCAGCGAGGAACAAAGAAAAGACTGGCACTACCTCACGGGTACCCAGGAAAATATCACTGCAATCACAACTGCAGTTGGTTATCACTATATTGTCCAGGGAATGGGGTTTGCCCATCCTTCTGCAATAATGATTGTGAGCCCGCACGGCAAAATAACGAGATATCTGTATGGCGTTTCTTACCTGCCTTTCGATGTGAAGATGGCCCTCTTCGAATCTCAGAAGGGACTTTCAAGACCCACCATTAACAAGGTTATGGAACTCTGTTTTGCCTACGACCCTCAAAGCAAAACCTACTCGCTTCAGGTCACAAGGATCGCGGGTATACTGATATTGTTTTGTGCCATCGTAATACTGGGTATCCTTTTCCTGAAAGGAAGAATGAAATCGAAAAAATGATCAATATGGATAAACCGGGAAATACACCATATGTAAGCTACCTGAAGCACGAGGGAAAGTACAAGGGCCTGTTGGGCTGGCTGCTTACCACCGATCATAAACGGATCGGCCTGCTCTACCTTTATGCAATAATAGTCTTCTTTTTTGTCGGGGCCATCCTTGGTCTCCTGATGAGGATCGAGCTTATCGCCCCGGGACAGACAATTATGGGTCCGCAGACCTATAACGGCCTTTTTACAATTCACGGGATCATAATGATCTTCGTAATAGTCATCCCGGCACTTCCGGCTGTGTTCGGTAACTTCTTCCTACCTATACTGATCGGGGCAAGGGACGTGGCATTTCCCCGTCTTAACCTTTTTTCATTTTATCTCTACATCCTGGGGGCCATACTGGGAGTGCTTTCGCAGTTTGCAGGAAGCGGCCCTCCCGATACGGGATGGACATTTTACGTTCCCTACAGCGCTCAGTCGAGCACCAATGTGATTTATGCGCTGGTGGCTGCATTTATACTGGGATTTTCATCAATCCTTACAGGGATCAACTTCATTGTTACAATTCACCGGCTCAGGGCGCCCGGCATGAGCTGGTTCAGGATGCCGCTGTTTCCATGGGCGATCTATGCCACCGCGTGGATACAGGTTCTTGCAACACCGATCGTCGGTATAACCCTCCTGATGGTAATTGCCGAACGTGTTTTGCATATAGGTTTTTTCGACCCAGCCCTTGGCGGGGACCCTGTCCTGTTCCAGCACCTTTTCTGGATTTATTCTCACCCGGCAGTATACATTATGATCCTCCCGGCAATGGGTATCGTCACCGAAATATTCCCCACCTTCAGCCAGAAGCCGGTCTTCGGCTATGGAGCTATTGCCATGTCGAGCCTTGCGATTGCTTTTGTCGGTTACTTCGTCTGGGGCCACCACATGTTCACTTCGGGAACAAGCTATGCATCGAGGTGGGTATTTTCGTTCCTCACATTTATCGTTGCGGTTCCGAGTGCCATCAAGGTATTCAACTGGATATCGACGATGTACGGCGGGTCCATTGACCTTAAGCCGCCGCTGCTTTATGCAATCTCGTTCATCTTCCTCTTCATGATCGGAGGTTTTACGGGACTTACGCTCGGTTCGCTTGCAACCAATATACAGGTCCATGCAACTTCGTTTGTAGTTGCGCATTTCCATTACATTATCTTCGGCGGAATGGGCTTCGCGACATTTGCAGGCATTCATTACTGGTTCCCGAAAATGTTCGGCAGGATGTACAACAACAAGGTTGCGAACATTGCATGGGGTATCAATTTTGTGGGCTTTAACCTGCTCTATTTCCCGCAGTTCATCATCGGGATACAGGGAATGCCAAGGAGATATTTCGATTACCTGCCGCAGTTTCAGCCTGCCCAGGTCATCTCAACCATCGGGGGTTTCATCCTTTTTTCCGGGCTCGTTTTAATGCTTGTCAATCTGATGAAAGCAGCCAGGAAGGGCGAACCTGCTCCTGCCAACCCGTGGAAGGGAGTAACACTTGAATGGCAGATCCCCTCACCGCCACCACATGAGAATTTCGAGGAAATCCCGGAGATAAAGACAAAACCCTACCTGTTCGGTACAGGAAACAACGAATAATTATCCGATCAATATGACAGAACATCACATTGAAAGCGAACAGTTCAACCAGGAGACGGGAAAGCTCGGGATGTGGATCTTTCTGCTTACCGAATTGTTCCTTTTCGGCGGCCTGTTCCTTGTTTACGCGGTTTTCAGGGCCCAGCATTCTCAGGAATTCCATTCGGCCGCCCTTGAGCTGAACTCCTTCATAGGCACCCTGAATACCGTCTTCCTCCTGACAAGCAGCATGACAGTGGCAATGTCGCTGACGGCTATCCAGAAGAACAGGCCAGGCCTGGCTCTTTTCCTTGTCTTCACGACACTTCTTTTCGCCGCATTGTTCATGATGAACAAATATTTCGAGTGGACCCATAAATTTGAATATCATATCTTCCCCGGCTCTCCGGTTCTGAAAAACCTTCCGAGGGGAGAGCTGCTCTTCTTCGGACTTTATTATATGATGACCGGACTGCACGCTTTGCATGTGCTCGTGGGTATGGTCCTGCTGTCAGTAACATTTGTCAAGATTAAAAAAGGTATAGTGCACCAGGGACATTACCTGCTCCTTGAAAACAGCGCACTTTACTGGCACCTCGTCGACCTGATCTGGATATTCCTCTTCCCGTTGCTTTACCTGATAACCTAATACCATCGCCAATGACCGGTCATAAACCACATATCTCGAGTTTCTCCTCGCTTGCAACAGTGCTTGTGATACTGTTGCTTCTGACGACGCTTTCCGTGGCTGTCACTTCATACCACCTGGGGGCTTTTGCCGTGGCCATTGCCCTGATCATAGCAAGTATAAAGGTTGCAACGGTGATCACGCAATTCATGCATATGAAGTTCGAAAGTCTTTTTCTCAAGCTGATGATCTCGGGCGTGTTCGTGATCTTCGCCCTCGTCATTGTAATTACTTTCATCGATTATTATTTCCGTTAAACCTGTAATTG
>Ga0335069_10004753_pt1 | contig 20036 bp, 17 predicted proteins | sample Lox_Sample_11_FD_206714 | JGI IMG/M metagenome (GOLD analysis project Ga0335069, IMG submission 206714) | Soil microbial communities from Loxahatchee National Wildlife Refuge, Florida, United States - Lox_Sample_1.1 | ecosystem: Environmental > Terrestrial > Soil > Wetlands | place: USA... | reverse complement strand
CCATGGCCTCATCGGCGTTGGCTGCGCAGGCCACGCCGTAGCTTTCTTCGCCGAGGATCTCTGAGAGCGAGGCGCGAATCTCAACCTCGTCGTCGACTACGAGGATGTGATTCATGAGGCAACTCCCTTCACCGTTTCAGTGTCGGGCATGGGAGGTGTCTGAGCGGCAGGCTCGATCACGGGCAGGCGGAGCACGAAGCGGGCGCCCTTAGGCGAGTTGGCCTCAGCGCTGATCGTGCCTCCGTGCTCCTGGACGATCTTGGCGGCTATGGAGAGACCGAGTCCGGTACCGCGGTGCTTGGTGGAATAAAAGGGCAAGAAAAGACGTTCGCGGATTTCGTCGGTCAATCCATGACCAGTGTCGGAGACAGTGACTTCGACCGCTGTGCCATCGTCGGAAAGAGCAGTTTCGACGCCCAGCACTCGCAGCAGGCTGCCCTGCATGGCTTCGGCGGCGTTGTCGATGAGGTTGGCGAGAGCGCGGCGCATCGATTCCGGATCGGCCATCACCAAGGGCAGACCGGGATCGAGATTGCGCTGCACCGTAATGCCTTCGAGCCTTCCGCCGAACAGGGCAAGGGCTTCGTCGATGACCTGATTCAAGCGGCACGGGCGCGGCTGAGGCGCGGGAAACTGAGCCAGGGCGGCGAACTGGTCGACGAGCGTTCGCAGCGTGCCTACGCAACCCAGAATCACCTCACTACACTTGCGAATAATGTTGGGTGAAGTCGACTGAGGGCGATCGAGATGACGGCCGATGCGCTCTGCGCTCAGCGCAATGGGCGTGAGGGGATTCTTGATTTCGTGCGCCACCTGCTGCGCGACTTCTTTCCAGGCGAGCTGGCGCTGCGCGCGCAGCAGTTCGGTTGTGTCTTCAACTACGAGGACGGAGCCGATGCGGCCGCGGCCCAGTTCAAGACGGGCACTGGTAATGGCCAGGTGGATGACGCGGCCGAAGGAACTGAATTCGACCTCAGTGGATGCGGCACCCATGCGGTGGCCGCGGCGAATGACGCCTGCCAGGTCGCCGGCGCACTCGGCCGGCAACAGCGTTTCGATTTTCCTGCCGGCCAACGGGCCGTTATCTTTAAGACCCATCAGCGTGGCAAAGGCACGATTGGCTTGCAGAACGCGGCCGGCGGTATCGAGTGTGACGACGCCTGAGGGAATGGTTTCGACGATGGTCTCGAGCTCGCGCCGCCTTTCTTCGACGGCGCGGTTGGCTGCGGTGAGCTGTTCCTGCGCGCTTTCAGCAAGCTTGCGGCTGGCATCGAGGTCGGCAGCCATGTGGTTAAAGGAACGCACCAGGTCGGCCATCTCGCCTGTGGCAAGGGAGGAGACGCGATAATCGTACTTCCCTGCCGCAATTTCATCCATGGCCGCGGCCAGAGCCTCGACGGGGCGCGTGACCTGCTTGGAGAGAAACAGCGCGAGCCAGACGCTGGAGAAAAAGACGAAGACCGTGATCAGCAGGAGCATCAAGGTGAAGGTGTTACGAACGCGGGTGCGCGAGACGAGGAGCTGGCGATACTCGGCGGCTCGTGCGCGGATTCGCATGGTGGTCTGGCTGAGACCCTGAGGAACGGGCAAAGCAACGACGACGACCCGGCCTGCCGCATTGGCCGCCATGCCCAGCGCGTAATCACGGCCCGCGACGCGGAGCACGGTCTCATCGCTGCGCTGCGCAGCAGGCAGCAGAATTCGCGTGAGCGGTCCCTGCAGTAATGCTCCCTCCTGGCCTTGCTCGTCGAGCCAAGCCAGGAGACTCGCGGGACTGGACTCGGGCGGTGCCTGAAAAGCCGCGAGGATGCGGCGATCTTTGCCGTAGACGATTGCGAATCCACCCTCGAGAGTTAAGCGGTGCGAGGCGAGATCCTGCTCGAGCTGAGCAGGCTCGTGTTCGAGCGCACCGGAGGCGGCAATGGACTCCGCTTCAACGTGCGCATCGGCGGTAGCGTACTGCGCCAGTTCGAGGATGACGCGATTCGCGTCTTCGTGCAACTCGGCCGTGGGCTGTGAGAACCAGCGGTCGATGGAGCGGTTCATGAGCAGGAAGCTGAAAAGGAACATGCAAACGGCGGGAATAAGCGCGATGAGGGCAGCGCCAACGACGAGGCGAGTACGCAGGCGGGCGCCGAGTGCGCTGCCGCTTTGATCGGCATAAAGCTTGAGGATGTTGCGGAAGAGCAGCGTGAGCAGCAAGAGAAGCAGAAGGAAGACCAGGACGGTGAGGCCAACAAAGGCAAGAGTCTCGCCCGAAGTTTCAGGGGTGAGAAAGCGGACCTCGGAAAGGTTGAATGCCTGCAGCGTTCCCAGCAGGGCGAACAGAAGGATGACACCGCTGGCAAGCAGCAGCATCGATCTCCGCCGGGGATCGCCGAGGAAAGGCATGGGGCGATTATAGAGCGGATGAAGAAGCGGGTTCAGGGTCAGGCGTCAGCGGTCCGAGGTCAGTAGCCGACCGAGTTCACTTCATCAGCGCAAGATGAGGAACTTGAGCCAGCCTTCCCAGAAGTCAGACCAGGCGTGGGAGATGATGTTGACGCGGAGATTCCTGCGCCATGCAGCCAGGACACCGTAAAGCACACCCAACGCGCAGATGACGGTGACCTTCTTCCATCCCTGATAGGCATGGAACAGGCCGAAGATCACTCCCTGGGCGACGACGCCGGTGGCGAGACTGCCGGTGAATGCGTGCAGCTGTCGCTGGAGGTAGCCGCGAAAGACCATCTCTTCGCAGATGCCGGCGGTGGCGCAGGTGGCGATCCAGACCAGTACCTCGATGAGGCTATGGGGCAGTAGGGCGTCGACTGATTTTGCGCCGCTGGGGCCGAGCAGACGTTGAACGCCGCATGCCGTACCCTCCCAAATGCCCCAGAACGGCAGCGCGATGGCAAGATCGACGGCCACGCTGCGCCAGGAGTTCCAACGTGCGCCGGCCAGCGACCAGAGGCTGCCGCCGGAAAGATGCACGCCCGCCCAGCAGTAGTAGAAAAGGGCCCAGTCGAGCGAAATGGCGAAAAGATAGAGCTGGATTGCCATGGAGTGGCCTGCGAGCTGGCCCTGGGGTGCCGCGCCCGAACTGACATGCTGCGCGTAGAGGCCATAGGCGACGACGGCTGCACCTATCAGGAGAAGGCCGATGAAATGGCGCATGGAAGCGATCGGCTGCAGGGGTCCAGCCGCATCTTGATGGTTCGCACCGGGTGTTTCACTTGCTTGCATGCTGCTTCCTCTTTCCGCTGTTCGATGGCGCCGCCGGCTTGTGGATTTTGCGCAATTGAGTGAGAGTCTCCGCGGCCCAACGCAGGTGGGCCTCCAACTCCAGCTGGCCGAATCGTGCGGCCATCCTCCAGTAGGGGACATCGGGATATTGCTGGAGACGAGCGATTTCTTCGTTCTCGGTCCGCTTGAATTGACTGAGCAGCGAGCGCTCGCGCCGGGCCATGTTCTCAACAAAGCGCACCGCGATCTCCGGAGAAATCCGCGCGCCGAAGAACAGCTTCAAGAGCAGCTCATTGCGAGGCACTTCGGGCTGCGGCTCAATGACGAGCCACGCGGCCAGATGGGCGCTGCCCTTCTCGGTGATGGAATATACCTGCCGGTCCGGCCTTCCCTTTTGCTTCTCGACTTTGGCGCGAACCAGCCCCGCAGCCGCAAGCTTTTTCAGGCTGGGGTAGATCTGGCCGTAGCTCTCGTTCCAGAAGAAGCCAATGGAGGCGCGAATAGCCTGGCCCAGATCGTAGCCGGACATTGGTTCGATCGATAGTAATCCCAGGAGGACTTCTCGGCTGGAACTGGTGCGAGGTGGCATAGTTCTAATACATATATATCTATTAGATATTATTGTCAAGAAGGATGGGCCGGCTTCTCGGCCGCTCAGATCTGCGAGCAATCGAGCGGACTGAGGATCAGGTTAGAGATGTTGGTAACGATCTGATCGAAAGCAAAGCGCGGATCGCCGGAAAGCTTCTTCCAGGCGGGGTCGTTGCGGAAGACGTCCCATTTGGCATCGAGCTCGGCCAGATCGCCGAAGCTCAGCATGTACGTAAGGTTGGGCATGCGCGCGCCGACGAGCGTGTCGCCGAAGAAGACGGGATGGAAGCCGGCGGCTTTGAAGATGTCGAATTCGCCGGAGTGGAACATCTCGACCTTGCGGACGTGCTCGCCGTTGGAGGGACTTTCGTAGGTGCGGAGCTGGAAGGTGCCTTTGATTTTGGCTGGTGGGGTGATTTTGGGCCAGCCCGGGAAGGCGGAAAGAAGCGTGTTCTCGGCGCGTTGAAACGCCGGAGCGGTGGATTTGGCATTCCAGAACGGGTCGGCGGCGTGAAGGAATTCGGCGTCTACAGCGAGATGGAAATCGATATTGGCAAGCTGCTCAACGGAGGAGCCGGGAACAAGCATGTAATACGCCGGCGTCTCCGGGCCGATGTCGAGCTTGAATGCGCCAACGGGGCCGAGACCGAGGCGCTGGAGCGCGGGAAGCATCGCTTCCGCGAGAAAAGTCTCGGTCAACTTGAGTTGCGGTCCGGTCAGAAGATCATAGCGGCGGAGGAGGTAGTACTCCGATTTAGGGGCGGACACAAGCTGGGCGGCGCCCGGGCTGTTTGCGGCGGCAACGGCCGAAGCTGCGAGCGAGCTGGCAAGGAATTGGCGGCGTTCCATAAGGGACCATTGTAAGACGCGGTGCTATCGGAGGATCGGAAAGCGCTAGCGCAGGCACCGGTCGCAGGCTGGTTGTAAATGGCGTTGCTCAGACGGGGGATGAACTCCGCACAGCCGCGCCGGTGATTGGATCTCGTTTGAGGAGGAGCCGCGTCTGCCGGCGGGCTTCGTTGCGTCGCGGAGAATGACGGTCAGGGAAGCTCTTCGAGTTTGAAGTCCTTGAATTCGATGCGGTAGCCTTCGGACTCCAGGCCGATGTAGCCCTTGTCGAGGCCGACCTCGGCGGTGTTGACGACGTCGCCGTTGACGGCGAGTGTGCAAAGTGCGCCGACGCAGCGAATATCGTAGTCGTTCCACTCACCCACCGGCTTGACGCGATTGGTATCCATGTCTTTCTGCAGATTGAAGCGCGTGGGCGTGCCGTTGACGGGCGTGAGGCCGAAGATGTATCCGCCTTCCTGCGTTGTCTGCGCCTGGTGCCAGATCGCGCCTTCGAGGCTGTTGCGGAAGAAAACGCCGGAGTTGTATTTGGGATCGGGAGTATGTACGGGCGTGAAGCGCCACTTTACGTGAAGAGTGAAGTTGGTGAGCTGCTGGTTGAAGCGCAGCCACTCGTGCCCGCCGTTACCGTCGCAGACGATCTCGCGCTTCTTGTAGTCGATGTGCCACTGCGGTATGTTGCTCACGGGGTGGTCTGGCGGGATCGCGACACGCGTCCAGATTTCGTGCCCTGGGTCGTCGTGATTCTTGGGGAAAAGATCGATCGTCTGTTGCGCGAAGGCGGGAAGGGTGCAGAGAAAAGCGAAAAAAGCGGACGCAGCGAGGACGGTTCGTACGATTTGGGAGCGCGAGTCCATTTCTTATCCTTTGGAACGCAGTCTTACCGCGCGATGAGGAACATGACCCAACTGAGGACGATGGCGGAGCCGACAAAGAGCGCGAAGCAATAGGCGCCGTAACGGACCATCTTCGGCGGCGTGTCGCGCATGGTAATTCCGAAAACTGTGGAGGCGCAGAGCGCGAAGAGCAGAACCGCAGCGAAGTGGGAGGGATGAATCACGAGTTCTTCCTCCCAGTACGCAGGTTGTGCGCGTCGACGGCGGCGATGACGTTGAGCAGGCCCGCGACCACGATGAAGACTTTGCCGTAGTCGGCAACGGTGGTCTGCGTGGGCTGGGCGCCCAGGCCCATGGCACGGCCCACAAAGTAGAGCAGTCCGCTGCCCAGGTCGCCCAGCATGCTCAGGAGCGAGAGAATATCGGACGCGCTGGTGTAGAGCTTGCCATGCATGGCCAAGCCGAGGATGAACATGGCGAGTATGGATGCAGCGAGCAGAGCGCCGCGGGCCCACTTACCGAGCAGAAAATGGCCTGCGCCGGGAACAAGCCATCCGGCAATAAGCGGCAGATAGACGAACCCTTTTTGTGTTTTGCCCGCAGCGGGCCTGGTCGGTGTGCTAGCCATTCCTCTAACGAATATACAAGAGCGGGCGGAGATTGCAGGGTTGGCGGTGCAAGCGGGGCGGGCGCTTAACGGGACCGGCGCGCATTGACGGGAGGGGCAACAGCAGTTGCGACGCCGACAAACGAGTCTGCAGCGCCGTAATAGAGCCACCACGCGCCTTTGAAGAGCACCAGGCCCTCGGTAAACACGGTGCCCGCGGCATACTGTCCTCTCTTCTCAAAAGGCAACTGCGGCGACAAATAGGGGTGATCCTGGCGAGCGATGAGAAGAGAAGGATCGGCAACCGAAAACAATGCCTGGCCGGCAGAGTAAGCGTTGGAGCCAATCTCCGGATCTCCATTCGCCGCGGCATTCTTTCCGTTGTAGAAGACAATGATGCCATCGCGCAGCAACACCGGAGGCGCGCCGATCTCAGGAAAGCCGCTGTCAAATAGCCCCGGCCGGGCTTCGAGAAGCACTTTGGGCCGGCCGGTTTGGTCTTCCACGGGTATCCAGTGAATGAGATCGGGCGATGTAGCGAGATGAACCTGCACCTCGCCCCAATACATCCAGTACTTGCCGTTGAGGAGTGCGGCGACCAGGTGCCCGTCGACGACTTTAGTGACGATGCCGGCTGACTTATAGGCCAGGCGCCGATACTTGGCTCCAGCTGCGTCGCCGAAGATAGGTCCATGCTTCTGCCAATGGAGCAGGTCTCTTGAACTGGCGATACCGACGGTATAGGTTTTGCGGTTCCACTGCGTGTAGGTGAGCACGAAAGTGCCATCTTCGGTTACAACAAGGCGCGGATCTTCGACACCACCCGGCCACTCGCGTTCATGCTGCGCATCGTTTGCGGGGTAAAACACCGGCTCCGGCAAAGTTGTGAAGTGAACTCCGTCATCGCTGGTGGCGAGACCGAGACGCGATGTATGACCGCCGATGGCTTCGAGCCCGCTGTCGTCTTCGGCGCGATAAAGAACAACGATCTTGCCGTCGTTGACAACGGCGGCGGGATTGAAGGTGTGCTCGGACTCCCAGTGGACGGGTTTGCCGGTGACGGGGTCGCTGAAAAGCGGCAGAGGACTGGGCTTGATGACCGGTGTAGAAACCGGGCGCTGAAACGGTCCAAGAGCCCAGGATTGGGCATCGGATTGCGCACTGGTGTTGCGAGGCGAGAGAAATGCGCACGCAAGCACGATCGCGGAGAAGACGAGTGACCTGGCGTATTCGCAGCTCGAAGACGCACTGGCGAATTGAGCGCGACAAGGCACGAGAGCCACGGCTCCAGTCAGTTGCCGGTGGGAATGATGCCGGCGTTTTCGACCATGAGAATGACGGCACGCTGCGGAGCGCGGGTGCGGTGGACGCTGCCATGCGGGACCACGAAGCCCTGGCCGGGGATGAGCTCGACGGTCTTATCCGGCGGGCTGTCGGCAGAGAGCGGGAGATGGGAGGCGCCGTCATGGAGATCGATGAAGAGCCTGCCGTCGACGACGTAGAAGAATTCATCGTCGTTGTCGTGCTTGTGCCAGTGGTATTCGCCTTCGATGATGCCCACGCGCACCACGGAATCATTGACCTTGCAGAGGGTCTGGTTAAACCACCGGTAGTAGTTGGCCGCGGCCATCTTGTTGATGTCAATGAGTTCGAGTGGGCCGTGGAGGATGTTGAGGCGGGTTTCGTAGGGGTAGGCGGGAGTGGAGGACATCGGTGCTCCTTGCGGGGAGCATAGCAGAAGCGAAGGATTACGCTAAATGACGTAACGCTGAATGGCGTAACCAACTAACTGAGGCCGGAGCCGGCGGCGACGATAGAGTGAGAAGGTACAGATCCTTCGCTCATCGCGCTTTCGCGCTACCAGGCTCAGGATGACTCGTCATTGTGTGAGCACGCATCTAGACTTGTCCGTTCAGACCCGCACCAGCTCTTTCTGTATCTTCCCCGTGACCCATGCCTTGCCAGGGGCGGTGAGCATGTTCACCTCGCTGCGCACGCCAAACTCGGGAAGGTAGATGCCGGGCTCAACGGAGAAGCAGGTGTTGGGCAGGATGCGGCGGACGTCGTGGGTTTCGAAGTTATCGAGATGCGCGCCCGCGCCGTGCAGCTCTCGCGCGATGTTGTGGCCGGTGCGATGGGTGAAGAACTCGCCGTAGCCGGCCGCACAGATGACGGAGCGTGCGGCGTCGTCGGCCTCGAAGCCGGAGATGGGGCGGTTCTGGGCGAACGCGTCCGCGATGGTTTTGATGGCGGCATCGCGCGCAGTGCGCACCGTGGTGAAGATTTTCTGTTCAAGGTCGGTCGGCTCGCGGCCTACTACGCCGGTCCAGGTGATGTCGTAGAAGACGGTGCCGGGCTTGTCGACACGGCCCCAAATGTCGATCAGGACAAAATCGCCTTGGCGAATCCGCGAGGAACGCGCGGCGGTAGGCTCGTAGTGCGAGTCGGAGGTGTTGGCGTTGACGCTGACGTCGGGTCCGTTTTCCCAGGTCAGCCCGGCGCGGCGGAGGCCTTTCGCGAGCCACTGCATGTGATCGTACTCGGTGTAAGCCGACGGCCTTTTGCCTTTCGCAGGCCGCAGGCGGCGCGCGATCTCCTTCCAACCCTCGGCCACGATTTCGTCGATGGCCTTCTGGGCGGCCTTGTGGCTGGCGATCTGCGATTTGGTGAGGACGGCTTCGAACTGGCTGATGAGATCGGCAGAGGTGACGATTTCCTTGCCTATTCCACGCAGGAACTCGACCGTCCCTGCGTCGACCATGGAGACGTACATGATGTCGTTATTCGCCGAATACTGCATGGCGATTTTTTCCTGGTTTTGGAGAAGATTTTTGAGGCCCGCGTGCAGTTCCTGCCAACTGGAGTAGAGGGTTTTGGCACCCGGGAGCGTGTCGAGGCGGAACTGCTCGACACGGTGCGCGAGCTTGCGCGGCTGGCCTGTGGCGGGAATGAAGTAGTACCAGCGGCGCGTGATGTGCGCACCCGGATCGATACCGAGGATGCGCTCCCCCACGGGATCACGGTGATGATGATCGTAGAAGAGCCAGCCATCGAGCCCGGCTTCACGCAGGGCGGCCTGAATAGCGTTCAGATTCATACGGGAATGATAAGACAGCCACTAGCTCCCAGCGGCAGCTACCAGCTTTGGCTATGCCGTGGCGCGGCGTTTCGAGGCCTGGAGCTTGATCGAGACGTGGACCAGCGAGAGCGCCGCAGGCGTGACGCCGGGGATGCGGCTGGCCTGGCCGATGGTAATGGGCTGGATGCGTTCGAGTTTTTCGCGCATTTCGCGGGAGAGACCGCTGATGGAACTGTAGTCAAGCCATTCGGGGATGGCGACGGATTCGGCGGCCTTGAGCTTTTCGATGGACTTCTTTTGCTGCTCAAGGTAGCCGGCGAATTTGATTTCGGTTTCGACGGCGCGAGCCTCGTTGCGCCGAGCGGCGCGGAGGATGGTGGAATCGATTTCCGACGAAACCCGTCCCTCAGAGGCTAAAGCCCCGTTGAGTCTTGCAGCATCATCGGCACGACTAAAGTCGTGCCCCTTCAAAGCACCATCGGTGGCGTCATCGGCACGACTGGAGCCGTGCCCTCTCAAAGCACCAAGATCCTCCTCACTTGAGTGGACCGTGACGAACGCGGCGAGCTGCGGATCGCGAACGAGGTCATTGTGGAGAGCGGCGAGCAGCGGCTCGATGGCGACTTCGGGGCGCTTGAGTAGCTGTGCCCAGGTGAGGCCGGCGAGAGCGGGTTGATCAGCGAGACCGGCGCGTTCCAGTTTTTCCGCGTCGACCTTTGTGTTCGAGAGCAGGCTCATCAGCCCATCCATGCGCGCCTGCTTCTGCTCGTACTCGGACCACGCCTGGTCGTCGATGAGGCCGAGGCGACGGCCGTGGGGCGTGAGGCGGCGATCGGCGTTGTCGATGCGCAGGTGCAGCCGGAACTCGGCGCGCGAGGTGAACATCCGGTAGGGTTCGTTCGTGCCCTTGGAGATGAGGTCGTCAATGAGAATGCCGGTGTAACCCTCGGTGCGGTCCAAAGTGAAGGCGGGCTGGCCCTTGAGCCAGAGGGCTGCGTTGATGCCGGCCATAATGCCCTGACAGGCAGCCTCCTCGTAGCCGCTGGTTCCGTTGATCTGGCCGGCGAGATAGAGGCCGGTGAAGTTCTTGACGCGCAGTGAGCGGTCGAGCTCGGTGGGGTCGACCGAGTCGTACTCAATGGCGTAGCCGGGGCGCAACATCTCAGCCTGGTCGAGGCCCGGAATCGAATGCACGATCTGCCACTGTACTTCCATGGGCAGCGATGTGGACATGCCGTTGACATAGACCTCGTGGGTGTTGAGGCCTTCGGGTTCGAGGAAGAACTGGTGTTGTGTTTTGTCGGGGAACTTGACGACCTTGTCTTCGATGGATGGGCAGTAGCGCGGACCGATGCCTTCGATGCGTCCCGAATACATCGCCGAACGATGGACGTTGTCGCGGATGAGGCGCAGAGTCTCGGGCGTGGTGAAGGCGATGTGGCAGGAGACCTGCGGCTGAACGATCATCTTTGTGCGGAAACTGAAGGGCGTGGGGTCGGTGTCACCGGGCTGCTCCTCGAACCTCTCCCACTGGATGGTGCGGCCGTCGAGGCGGGGCGGTGTGCCAGTCTTGAGTCGACAAGTCCGAAGGCCTAGAGCCCGAAGAGCCTCGCCGAGAAGGACGGATGCGGGCTCGCCGCTGCGGCCGGCCGGGTAACGCTCTTCGCCGCAATGGATCAGGCCGTTGAGAAAGGTTCCGGTGGTGATGATGGTAGCGCCGGCCATGAGGCGGCGGCCGTCGCGGAGGTTGAGGCCAAGGACGCGGCCGGTGCGACGCGCGGGGCGGGGGAGTTCGGGTGGAACGGGGTTGGTTTCCCCGGTCTCAAAATCGAGACCGGGGGCACCCAAATTGCTGTTGGGGGCGAACTCCTCGATCACCAGATCGACGACTTCGGCCTGGCGAATGTGGAGGCCGGGCTGGGACTCGAGGACCTCGCGCATCCTGACGCGGTAGAGTTGCTTGTCGCATTGGGCGCGCGGGCTCCAGACGGCGGGGCCGCGCGAGGAGTTGAGCAGGCGGAACTGGATGCCGACAGCGTCGGCCACCTCTCCCATGATTCCGCCCAGCGCGTCGACTTCGCGGACGAGATGGCCCTTGGCAACGCCGCCGATGGCGGGGTTGCAGCTCATCTGGGCGATAAGGTCGAGGTTCATGGTGATGAGAGCCGTCTTGAGACCCATGCGGGCGGCGGCCATCGCCGCTTCGCAACCTGCATGACCGGCGCCAACCACGGCCACATCGTATTGTTCGGTAAAAGGCATCCGGTACCTATTTTACGGCCATTCGATTTTTCGGATGGGTGTGCAGCGAGCGGGCGGCGACCCGATGCTCTCTATAATGAACACACACTTGAAAGTAAAGGCCGATGCGGAGGCAAGCGATTGCCATGGCGATTTGCTCGTGCGGGAACGAGACGGAAGCAAACAGCGTACGGTGCGCTCGGTGCAATGCACTTCAGACACTGGAACTGAAGCTGGATGCAAACGCCGCGGAGATTCAGAGCGCGTTCGATGTGCTGAGCAAGGCCTGGAACCCGGAGCGCTTTCAGGGTGACGACAAAATGAAGGCGGTGGCCGAAGAGCGGCTCAAGGCAATCGAAGCTGCGTACTCCATCCTCACGAAAGGTTCCCTCCAGGCAGCGCCGTTCCGCAGCCTGGATGTGGGCATGCGGGTTGCAGCGCCAGTCGCCGAGGCTCCCGGCAAGGAGGCAGCGGGCCGGAGCGAAGAGCTGGGCAACATTGGGTACGCCGTGCCTGCGTCGAAGCGCTTTCAGCTACCCTTACCGCTGGCGATTGGGTGCGGAGTGGTGATCGCCGGTGTCGTCACCGCCTGGATCCTGTTCAAGCCTCTCGATTCAGCCCTGATGGGGATACCGGTCGCGGGAAAGGTCTACGCAGAATACAAGACCGGCATCAGGAGCGAGGTCCAAAAGCTTAAGAACCAGATTGGGCTCGGTGTGGGACCGGCCCCGATTGTGCCCGCACCCGACGCGGCGACTGCGACGACGAACGCGCAGGCACAACATGAGGGGCGGAGCACCGGGGCGGTGCAGCGAACCGTGCCTGAGCAGACGACTGGCGCGGCAACGGGGTCTGCACGAAATGGGTCCGCGGGAGGGCGAGCATTGCCGTTTGTTACTGCCGGGCTCACGCGCAGCGAAGTCATCGCCGCCGAGGGTGCTCCCACAGCGGAGACGCCCGACGAGATGGATTATGGGAGTTCGAAGCTCTATTTTGACAGCGGGGCGGTGGTGGGATGGAGGGTCGACCCTTCGTCACCGTTGCGTGTGAAGCTCTGGCCGGGCGCGGCCGTCGATCCTAATCTTCAGTCGTTCGGCATGGGATCGACCAAGGACGAAGTGATTGCCGTCGAGGGCACGCCCACAATGTATTCTCAGACCACTTTCGGATACGGGAAGTCTGAGGTCTATTTCCAATACGGACGTGTGGTGGGATGGAAGAACGATGCTGCGACGCCGTTGAAGGCGGCGTCGCGATAAAGGTTGGTGGTGTACGGGAAGATCGGCTCTCAGCCTCGCCAGAGGCTAGCTAGACGCCAAGCTAATACTCGACTGCGTAGGCATTGGCCTGGACGGAAGCCATGTCGGTGTCGTTCGCATGGAATTGCACGACGAGAGGCACACCCGGGGTCAGATCGTTGACATCGATCTCGCCAACCATCCAACCGGTGGGGCCATGTTTCCCGCCGTCATTTTCCAGGCGTACAGGAATCGGCCGTCCATACTGGGACGCATCGAGTGTGAATGCCTGTTTATCGCTGTAGGCAAGAGCGGGTGCGACGGGTCCGTCCGGCGATTGCGCGCCGGAGGTGCGTGGACGCAGCACAACCCGAACAATACCGTCGATTGGCGGCTGAAAACTAGCCACGAGGGTGGCGGAGTCGGTGGAATAGAACTGGGCGTCGACCGGTTCAACTGAGCGGGGAATGACCACGTCCTGCTCCACTCCAAAGTTGAATGAGGATGAAGCGTAAGCTCCGTAGCCTACCATGGCCATCTGACCTGGACCGAGAGTGATGGCGTTGTCATTGAGGATGGGGGTGAAGCCCGCGTCGCTAAATTGCACGCGGCCGTCGGAGCTGTCCTCGGCCCTGGGACCGATGGCAGGAAGCGACAGGGTGGCCGCGATCTCGCCGGGATTGACGATGATGTACACCGAGCCGTGCGGGTTGGAGGCCGCAAATCCGTAACACTCGCCGCTGCCGGCCGGAGCGCCAAAACTCCGCGTGCTGCCCTCTTCCTGGAGTGAAAGGAAGAGGCGCTGCGCGTGCGCCATCCAACGAGCATCGTCTTTCTCTACGAGCGAGAGATCGCCGTGGATCGAATGGAGCCGCCCTTCGTGCGCCAGGGAAAGGAGGAAGGCACCCTTCCATGCGTGCATACCGGAATCGGCCACGCCGGTTGCGGTGAAACCTGCCGACTCAATTTGTGCGAAGGGGCTAAGCGCGTCCCAATCTGCATGCGATGTCGCGCTGGTTTCGGCGGAGATTGCACCCGCCTTAGGGGAGATGAGCAGATTGCCATGCACTTCCGGTCCGAGCGAAACGACGATCACGGCATCACGATTCTTGTCGCGGAACAATTGCAGCGCCTCGCGCAGTGCGGCAACGTTACCAGCGGCGATCTGCGAGGAGCTCATCTTCGCCGCCGAGGCGGGAGTAGCGGCGGAAAGGTCGACAGAACCGAAGTCAAAGAGCCGGACACCGCGGTCGTACCACGATTGCAGTGCGGCTATGAGGTCGGGGAGATAGCCGCCTTCGAAGAGAGACAGGGACTGCCCGTCCTGGCCGAGGGAATTCTTCCAGGCGGCAGGAATCTGAGCGCGTTGCGGGGTCGCATTGCCGTCGATGCGCATGCCGGGACGAATTCCGGTGGCGCGACACTTTGCCAGCCAGGCGTCGGGCCCGCTGGGCCAGTCGGCAGCGCGCAGACTCCGGTAGCCACTCTCGGGAGCGAACCATGAAGCATCCATCAGATCGTATTCGGTGCGGAGGCCATCCTTATTGAGACGCGCGAGTTCATCGAGCTCATGCATCGCCTGCTGTTCGTTCTCAGGCGCAGCTACCGGGATGGAGACGGCATCATGGCTGAAAACGGAGATGGGGGTTGAAGGTTGCGCGGGGAACGATTCCTGCCGCACATGTGCGGCGGAAACCGCGAGAGGAACCAAGGCAAAAATCAGAGCAACGGAAAAACGCGGGCATCGAATCACTTTGAATCTCCATGACTACAGGTGCTCCGTGCCAGGAAACAACGTCTGCAGCGCGGTCCACCTGCGGTGGTGAGGTGCCTGCCAAGTGATTCACATTCTACGGAGGAATCTCTTCAGTAAAAGGCGTAGAAGTTGCAGGGGAGATGGCCGAAGTGTGAGGCGCGTTACAGAGTCGTAACGCGCCAGCTGATTACCGGCAGGTCAAGTGGAACGGCGGGATCTGGGCCTTTGGCAAGCACTTCAGGGGAGATCATTGAATGGCATCTCGGAACGCCATGATTCTGCGGATCGAAGGCGAGATCCAGGGGTAACTCCCGAGACGATTACCGGCGAAAGATCGAAGGGAGAGGTCTCCGAAGGGCGTCCCACCAGATGCGATAGCGGGTGATTGCCGACCCTAGGCTGCCCGGAGTTCAAGAATGATCGCTGCGCCCCTGGGGTCGAGGTTGACAGCGGAGGCTCGGCCGTTCTGGTCGCTCAGGATGGTGGCGCAGAGGCTCAGGCCGAGGCCGGCAGCCTCGCTGCCCGTCTCGGCGGCGACGAAAGGATCGAATGCTCGTTCCTGATTCAGGAAGCCGATGCCGGAATGACTGACCGAGATCTTGACCAGACCGGCATCGCTTGACGCCTCAAGGCGGATGGTCTTGGGTTGATCGAGCGGCGCCAGGGGATTCTCGCGCTCCAACGCGCCAATGGCATATTGCAGGCAGTGCACCACGGCCTGGCGCAATTGCTGAGCGCCGCACATGACCCTGGGCAAACCGTGGTCGACGCTCACCTGGAATTCAATGGACCGCTGCACGAAGTCGGCGCGGTAGAGCTGCTCGATATCTGCCAGAAGCTCGGCAACGGAGACGGCCGACGGCAGATCTGCGTGCTCACGTGAGACGCGCGAAAGGCTTCCCAACGTCGAGCGAATGCGGCGCGCTTCGCCGACGATCGCGGCGACTGCCTTGCGATCGCGCTCGTCGAGCGCCGCCGACTCCTCAAGCAACGTGCCATAGCCGAGGATCACGGTGAGCGGATTGTTCAACTGCTGGGTGACATTGCCAGCGAGGAGGCCGACGCTGGCGTATTTTTCTGCGTCGATCAATTTTTCGAAGAGCATCGTCTGGCTACGCGTGGCCTGCATGCGCGTCGCCAGCATTTCGATCGGCAACAGGTCGTCGGCGGTGAAGCTATCGCTTTGCATGCGGGAGCGACGCCCATCTTCAGCACAGAAGCCATGTAGTAACAATGCGCCGTCGGCGCGGGATCGGCCCCACATTGGAACCGCCAGAACGGAAGTGAAGGGCGCGCGCTCGGCGGAATCGCCGAGCCAGGGCGTCAAGTCGAGGCGCCGGGTCATGCTGTTCTTGGCGGCCGGTGGGGTGGAATCGGGGGCGAGAAAGCCCTCAACCGGAATGTGCTTCGCCAGACCCTCCAGCCACTTGACGGCGGCAGCATCGATGCCAGCGTTGCCGGCGAGCCTATATCCGCCGGCGCTTTCGAGGAGGAGAGCCACCTTGGTGAAGCGGCTATGCTTTGCGACAATCTCGCAGATATCCGGGGCCTGGCGATCGAAGTCCTCAACCCTGCGGCGGGTGAGCATGAGGTTTGTATAGGCTTCGAGTTGCAGCCTGGCACGGCGCTCGCGCGCCCGGGCGGCTTGATTGAAGTTGAGCTCATCTTCGAGCGCGAGCACGATCATGCCGAGCGCAGCCACAACGGTGCTCATGGAGATGACGCGCCCGAGACTGAGATCGAGCGAGGCATGATAGCCAACCCAGGGAAACATCCTGAGAAACGAGAGCGACCAGGCGGAGAAGCCAAGCACACTGAGGATGACACCGGGGGAAAATCGTCCCGGGACGAAGAGCAGCATGACCACGGTCATGAGCAGGTTGACGCACTCGGCAAAGTTGAGCGCCGAGGCGGGACCCTGGAGGTTGCATACCCAGATGGCTCCGAAGCCCAGCACGCCACTGAACATCACTCCCAGCCAGCGGGGAACACTGCCTTCGGTGTTTCCCCAAATCATGCCCACGCTGAAGCTGATACCCAGCAGGAGGGGAAAGAGGAAGAAGCGCGGGCCGGTAACTTCTGTCCCCTGAAATACCCCATAGCAAAGGACAGAAGCGCAGACCAGGGGAGCGGTGTAGGGTATCACATAGAGAATCTGGAACCTTGACGCGCGAAACCAGAGAGGCGACAGGGATCCGAGAAACAGCGCAGTGCTAAGCTGCATGAAGGTCTGGCTGGCGGCCGCCAACCATGGATAGAAATGAGTGGAAAAGATGCTCGCGCACATGGAGACCAAGGCAAAGAGGAAGCCGAGGAACCAAAGCAGGGTGCGAGTGTCGCGGGAGCGATGATAGAGAAAACCAAATGCCGGCAGTAAGAGCGCGGTGAGGATAAGGGCCGGGAGGTGGTAGTAGTCAGGCATGAGGGCAGTTAATCTCCTCCACCCTGCGGCTGGAGGCGCAGAAAGCTGTGCTTGCGATGCGGGCCGATCCTGACCTGCGAATGCCGCGCTAAGGCAAGATGACGCGCCCAACTTTCGCGTCGCGGCGAAAGGACCCTTGTGGCTAGCTTGGAACCACTCAAGAGCGGTGTACATCCGTCTAAAGTTGCAGGGGAAGGGACGTCCCGACCCGGCAGGAGCGTCATGAGAGAAGCTAACGTATTGAAAGAAATCTGGATCGTGTGGGTTTTCCTGCTTGTTGGCGCTCTTGCCGGCAGGGCACAAGAGAAAGATTCGTTTACGCCCATGCCGCTGGACTCGGGTTTCGGCCGCATGGACCTTACGTCGCCTTCGGTTCCTCCGGCGCAGATCATCAAGCAGTTCTCAGCCAAGGAGACCGAGTTCCAGGAAGCCCTGAACCACTACACCTATCGGAGGGTGGCGCGGGTACAGACTCTGGACGACGATAACAAGCCGGATGGGGAGTGGTATGAAGTGGACGACGTGGTCTTCGACCCCTCCGGCACACGCACTGAGAAAGTGGTCTTTGCGCCTGGAAATACTCTGACCCGCGTTATGATGTCGCCCTCTGACTTGCAGGATATTCAGCACGGCTACCCGTTCGTGCTTACCGCCGCCGATGTGCCCGATTACGACATCAACTACGTGGGTCGGCAAAAGGTGGACGAGGTGGACTGCTACGTCTTCGATGTAGCTCCCAAGACAATCCAGAAAAACAGGCGCTATCTGGATGGGCGCATCTGGGTGGATGCGACGGATCTCCAGATCGTGGTGACCAACGGCCGCATGGTTCCGGATGACACGCGGAAAGGGCACGAGGACCTGCACCCGCCGTTCATGACATGGCGGCAGCAGATCGACGGGCATTATTGGTTTCCGGTCTACACCAAGGGAGAAGGGATTCTGCATTTTTCCGGCGGCAACGGCTATATGAGCCAGGACGTGCATATCCGCGATACCGTTAAATACACAGATTACAAGCGGTACGGCACGGAGACGAAGATCATGTACGGAAATCAGGAAGTGAAGAAGGAAGACGAGAAGCCGGGGCAGCAGCCCAACGCGCAAAATCAGCCGCCGCCCAAGTGACGAAAATGGAGCAATGACAGCGGCGACGGTCAGACGTGAGTCAGCCGCCCGCACCGCGAGAACTGAGAGCGGCGCAGAGCCAGGTATCTTCGCCGGCCCGCTTCATCCGAACCAGCGCAAGACTGAGCATGAAGAAAGATCAAGCTGTGCGCTTTGGAAGACTTCGCAGAACTGCAAGGCTGGCATTGGTTACGTTTGCTCCACTGTGGGCTCGGCCCGAGCCAAGGCCGGCGGCGGTGGCGGCGTTCGACTCGTACATTAGCAGCGTCGAGGTGCGGCTGACGCAGCAGCACGCCTCGCCGAGCGAATTCCTGGCGCCCGCCGACCCTTCGCTTCTGCAGCGCGGTGAGTTCGTCATCGAGGCCCTGACCCCCGCAGGGGGCAAGGATCTGGGCGGAGCGCTGCTACACGATTGGCGCGGGTCAGCTTTTGTTTCCGGGATGAAGGCCGGGGATTTCGAAAAGCTGATGAAGAACTTTCCGGCCTACCCAACCGCATTCGCGCCGCAAGTGGTTGCTGCGCGAGTGCTGGGAAATGACGGCGACCATTATCGGGTGGCTATGCGCTACCGCCAGCAGCACATTCTCACCGTTGTGCTCGACACCGCATACGATGTGAACTTTGCGCGGCTGGACGCCCAGCACGGTTACAGCATCTCGCGAAGCACCCGTGTGGCCGAGATCAGCGCGCCCGGCACAGCGCATGAGCACGCGCTGGCTCCCAGCGAAGATCACGGATTCTTGTGGCGCATGAACACCTATTGGAGTTATGAGGAACGCGACGGCGGACTCTATATCCAGGTCGAGTCGGTGTCGCTGACACGCTCAGTGCCGACCGGCCTGGGCTGGGCGATCGAGCCTTTTATCGAGAGCGTTCCCCGCGAATCGCTGGAATTCACGCTGCGTTCAGCGTGCAAGGCGCTGCGCAGATAGCGATTCGCCAGGGATCAACGTTCAGGAAAAATCGAGCCGGGCTCAGCCGAGCCTGTCTCTTAACCGTGGCGGATGAAGGTACCGTCCTGCAGCTCGTTCATGGCCTGGCGCAATTCAGCCTGAGTGTTCATCACGATGGGGCCATACCACGCCACAGGCTCTTCGAGCGGCTTGCCTGAAACGAGCAGGAAGCGAATGCCCTCCGGTCCGGCCTGGACTACGATCTCGTCGCCGCGATCGAAAAGGACGAGAGAATGGTTTTTTGCGTCGTAGACCGGCTCAGCATTGGGATCGATCGCCGATTCGGTGAGGACGGCTTGCGGCTGTGATGCATCGCGGAAGGCTCCCGAGCCTGCGAAGACATAGGCGAATGCGTTGCGCGTGGTCTCGACTTTGATGACCTTGCGCTGGAACGGTGGGACGGAGATGTCGACGTAGCGCGCGTCAACGCCCATTCCCGTGGCAACACCTTCGACGGGGCCAGTTTTGCCCCAGAACTCGCCGCAAATGATGCGCGCCCTGGAGCCGTCGTCTTCGGTCACTTCGGGGATGGCAGTGGACGGAATGTCCTGGTAGCGTGGATCGGTCATCTTGAGGTGGGCGGGTAGGTTGGCCCAAAGCTGGAAGCCGTGCATGCGCCCGTTGGCGTCGCCTTTGGGCATTTCCTGATGCAGGATGCCGCTGCCAGCGGTCATCCACTGCACATCACCCGCCGTCATACGACCCTTGTTTCCCAGGCTGTCGCCGTGAGCCACCTCGCCGGCCAGGACATAGGTAATGGTCTCGATGCCACGGTGCGGGTGCCATGGAAAGCCCGCGAGGTAGTCTGCCGGGTTGTCGTTGCGAAAGTCGTCGAGAAGAAGAAACGGGTCGAATTCGTGCGTCTTGCCGAAACCAAACGCGCGCTGGAGCTTAACCCCCGCGCCTTCGATGGTGGGCTTGGTCTGGTAAATCTCTTTCACTGCTCTCAGTGACATGGTGGACCTCCGGGCAGCAGATCGCGCCGGGCTATGCTTCCGCTTTGGCTGTTTCCAGGGCGAGAAGCCACCCGGCAGCACGCCGTGAGTTGCTGGCGCGCGACCGATTCCGCTGCGTGCATACTCTATTCGATGCGCGGGGAAGATATTCGTTG
>Ga0335069_10004752_pt1 | contig 20038 bp, 14 predicted proteins | sample Lox_Sample_11_FD_206714 | JGI IMG/M metagenome (GOLD analysis project Ga0335069, IMG submission 206714) | Soil microbial communities from Loxahatchee National Wildlife Refuge, Florida, United States - Lox_Sample_1.1 | ecosystem: Environmental > Terrestrial > Soil > Wetlands | place: USA... | reverse complement strand
TGTCCGAGCGCGAGGCCGGCATCGTGTCCATGCGGTTCGGGCTGGCCGACGGCCAGCCCAAGACGCTGGATGAGATCGGCAAGGTCTACGGCGTGACCCGGGAGCGGATCCGGCAGATCGAGTCGAAGATCATGTCCAAGCTCCGCCACCCGTCCCGGTCCAACCTCCTCCGGGACTACCTCGACTGACCGGACCGACGGCTGGCAACTGTCGGCTCCCGTCGTGGCCGGGGACGGCCTCTCACGTCACAGGACATGGGAAACGCCCGATTATGCGAGGGATCGCGGGGGCGTCAAGGTTGCTCCTGATGATCCGGTAAGACACGCCCTTTGTCGCAGTCGTGCTAGCTTTGAGAGCCGAGACTGCGGCTACTGTAGCGCACTCTCCGCCGGGCCTCTGGGTGGGTGACTGTGAGGGGTGGGCGTTACCGACTTTGTCTTATCTAGATTCATTCTTCCCACTTACCGGGGCCTCCCATGGCCGGGCGCTGACTGGCCGTGCCGTCGTAGGGGAAGAGCTGCCAGGAGGCCCTGCGTTCGCTGTGACAGACCGGACGCCGCGGCTGACCGCCCCACTTGAGCGTTATGGCGCGGACCCGAATGTGTACGGCCACATCTTTGGCGCGGTACTCCAGCCCCGACTGCCTGCTCGCACCATGCCCGGCGGCAGCGACAGACTGAGGGCACCTGACGTGTGCTGGAGGTGCGATGAGCGATGAAGGGGTCGGCGCTGTCGGGTTCTTGACCGGTTTCTCGGTCGGCTCGCGGATTGCCGGGTACCGCCTAGAGGAGCAGATCGGCCAGGGCGGGATGGCGGTTGTGTTCCGGGCTCAGGATGAGCGGCTTCACCGGCAAGTCGCACTCAAGATCCTTTCACCGGCACTGGTTGCGGATGAGGAATTCCGACATCGTTTCATCCGTGAGTCGCGGTCTGCGGCGGCAGTGGATGATCCGCACATCATCCCGGTGTTCGAAGCCCGCGATGCGGACGGGGTGCTGTTTATTGCGATGCGGTATGTGCCTGATGGCGATGCGGGGACGCTCGTTCGTCGGCTCGGTCCGCTACCCATCGGGCGGGCGGCTGAGATCATCTCTGCAACGGCCTCAGCTCTGGATGCAGCGCATGCGGCCGGGCTGGTGCACCGTGATGTAAAGCCGGCCAACATGCTGGTGGATGTGCGGCCTGGCCGGCCGGATCATGTGTATCTGTCAGATTTCGGGCTGACGAAGGGTTCGTGGTCGTCGGCCAGCTTGACATCAACGGGTCACTTCATGGGGACGCTGGATTACTGTGCGCCCGAGCAGATCCGAGGTGAGCACGTTGATGCGCGCACCGATGAGTACGCGCTGGCATGTGCGGCATTTATGTTGCTGTCCGGCGAGCCGCCATTTCATCGGGATGAGGGCATGGCGGTGCTGTATGCGCAGCTATCGGCGTCGCCGCCGTTGCTGACGTCGCGGCGGCCTGAGCTTGCGTCCGCTGCGGACAAGGTTCTCGAGCGTGCCCTTGCGAAGGCCCCCGAGGATCGTTACGCCAGTTGCGGAGAATTCGCTGATGCGCTGCGTATGGCCTTCGGGCTTCAGCAATACAACTCTGATGTCGCTAGCGCGTTGTACCAGTCGGCCTTGACCAATCATGCAAGCCCGTCGAACTTGGGAGCGGCCAGCCGAGAGTCGGGGCATTCGGACGAGGCCATCGAGCTATATCAGCGGACGTTGGTAAATCAACAGCACATGCTGGGCCCAGATCACCCGGACACTCTGGCGACGCGGGTAAGCATCGCCCGGGAGATGGCAGCATGCGGGGATCACGCCGGAGCGGAGGAGGAGTTCCGGGACGTGTTCGTCGCTCGGCTGCGGAAACTGGGCCCGAATCACCCGGATACGCTGGTCGCCAGGTTCAATATCGCCCAGCAGATGGCGGCCCGCGGGGATCACCGCAGAGCGGAGGAGGAGTTCCGGGGCGTGTTCGCCGCTCGGCTGCGAATACTGGGCCCGGATCACCGAGACACGCTGATCGCCCAGTTCAGCATTGCGCAGGAGATGGCAGCGCGCGGGGATCACGCCCGGGCGGAGGAGGAGTTCCGCGCGCTCCTTCCCAACCTGCTTCGCAAGCTGGGCTCAGATCACCCGGACACGCTGGCGGCCCGGTTCAGTATTGCTCGGGAGATGGCAGCGCGCGGAGATCACGCCGGGGCTCAGGGAGAGTTCCGTGATGTCCTGCCGCATTTGGAACGACAGCTGGGGCGCGATCACCCAGTCACGCTGGTCGCCCGGTTCAATATCGCTCGAGAGATGGCAGCACGCGGCGATCACGCTGGGGCGCAGGATGAGTTCAGCGAGATACTGCCCCACCTACGGCGCAGGCTGGGCCTGGGTCACCCAGACACGCTCGCTGCAGCTGAATGGATCGAAGCTTTGGCGAAGGGTGAATGTCTTGACGTCTGACCGGGATACGGCCTCGATGTACAGATCCCCGGCGAAGCGTTTGCGGCAGGAACGGCCGATCGGAAGTCATTCGAATGGTCTCGCGACCGATGGCCTGATTCGGCATACTGCGATGTTCGTTGGCAGGTCGGATCCAAGATAGGAGATCGGCTAACTGGCGGGCGTTGGGGGGAATGGTGAGCGAAGACTTCCCAGGTGAGGCCGGCGACGAGCCGGCTGGCTTTGCGGCCGTCTCGCGGCTTGCTGACTACCACTTGGAAGAGCGGATCGGCGCGGGCGGGATGGCGGTGGTGTTCCGGGCGCGCGATGAGCGTCTCCAGCGGCGCGTGGCGCTGAAGGTCCTAGCGCCCGCGCTGGCGAGGGATGAAGCATTCCGACACAGGTTTATTCGGGAGTCACGGGCGGCGGCAGCGGTTGATGATCCGCACATTATTCCGGTGTTCGAGGCAGGTGAGGCGGAAGGAGTTCTGTTCCTCGCGATGCGTTATGTGCCCGGCGGGGACGTACGGACGCTGGTCCGCCGGGCTGGGCAGCTTTCTCCGGCGCAAGCGCTGGCCATCATCTCCCCCGTGGCTTCGGCCCTGGACGCCGCACACAGCGCTGGCCTGGTACATCGTGATGTCAAGCTGGCGAATATATTGCTCGATGTACGTCCGGGGCGACCCGACCACGTGTACCTATCGGACTTCGGCCTGAGCAAGATGGTGATGTCCTCAATCGGGCCGACCCAGACAGGACAGTTCCTCGGGACCCCCGGCTACTCGGCACCGGAGCAACTCGAGGGCAAGCAAGTCGACGGGCGGGCCGACCAGTATTCACTGGCCTGCGCGACCTTCGAGCTCCTGTGCGGCCAGACGCCATTCCCGCGCGATCAGCTCGCGGCGGTCATCTGGGCGCACCTATCGGAGCCGCCGCCCACGCTAGCCTCAGAACGGCCCGACCTTCCGTCTGCTACCGACAGCGTTCTGGCGAAGGCGCTCGCCAAGGCCCCGGCGGGCCGCTACGCCAGCTGCCGGGAGTTCGCTGATGCACTACGCGCAGCGCTCGGGCTCCCGCCCTATCACTCCACTGCCGAGGGCATAGTGTGGGCCGATCGCCCGCCGGATGATGCCGCATGGCCACCTGGTACCGGTGCCGGGCAGGACAGTACTCTGGACGCTCCGGTCGGCGCCGAGGTTACAGACGGCCTCGAGGTGTCAATGACGATGAGCGCCAGGCATGCGAATACGACTTATCGCCCTGAGACGGAGCATCAGCCTCGTCATGGGAGAGGCGGCAAATATAACAGCACGGCGAGCGATGTCAGCAGAATCCACCCAGGACCGGCCACGCGGGCTGGCGGGCGGGGGGAGCCGCCACCCGCTCCGGCGCAAACTGGAGGCGACCGCCAGAGCCGGTCTCGGCCCAGCAGGGAACAGGAACCGCGGCGTACCGACAGGCGCCGGCGGACCAGGTGGATCGGTGGAATCCTTGCAGCAGCCTCGGTAATGACAATCGCGGGCTTCCTAATCGGGACCCGTACCGGAACCACTCCGCCGCCGAAGACTGGCCTCACTCCAAGTCACTCAGACCACAGCATCTCGGCCGGCACCGTCTCGCACGGCCCGACTGCCTACATCATCGCGGGCGACGCGATTGACCCGATCAATCTCACGACTAACACAGCCAGCAAGCCGATCGCCATCGGGGGCAACGCTAGCGGCATTGCAGTCACCCGGAGCGGCAAGACAGCCTTCGCTACCGTCGACGACAGCATCATTCCGGTCAATCTTGCCACCGGCCAGCCTGGCACACCCATGGAGATCGGGTATCCGCTGTCATCCATCGCGATAACTCCGGATGGCGAGACTGCGTACGTCGCCGACGACATGGGTGTTGGCACGGTCATCCGGGTCAACCTGGCGACTGGCAGGTACAGCAAGCCGATCAAGGTCGATCATCTTCTCAAGCTCCCGGATGGTCACACAGTGGGGGACGGTCCGATCGCGATCGCGATCACCCCGGACGGCAAGACTGCCTATACGGCCAATTACGAGGCCTGGACTGTCACGCCGATCGATGTCGCCACCGGCGCGCGCGGTACCCCGATCAGGGTTGGACAGAATCCAAATTCGATCGCGATCACCCCGGACGGCAAGACTGCCTATACCGCCAACGCAGGGGATGGCACAGTCACGCCGATTGATCTGGCGACTCACATCGCTCGCGCCCCGATCGACGTTCCGGGTGCACCTCCGAATGGTGTACCTTGGGCTATTGCAATAACGCCGAATGGCAAGACCGCATACGTCGGCACAGTTGCAGGCAAGGTCATCCCAATAGACCTCGCCACGGGTACGCCTGGCAAACCGATCGGGGGTGTCGGCAGCTATCCGGAGATCGCGATCGCCCCGAACGGCAAGGTCGTCTACGTAACCAGCCAGTTCGGTGAGACAATCATGCCGATCGACCTCACCACCGGATTGCGCGGGGCCCCAATCAGGGTTGGCCAGGACTCGCCACAGGAAATCGTGATCGTCAGGTGACCTGGCGCGAGAGTGCCGTGCTATTCATGCTTGGCAGGTATCGGCACAGAAGGCACGATCTTCAGCGCGCCTGGCGCGGGCCCTATTGTCTGGTCGCTGCCTTGAACTTGCCACCCGTTTATATCTGCGCGGGCGGGGATATCCGGGCAGACACGCGGACGAACCGGGCTGCCCGGAAACAGGCGTGGAGCCCCCGTAGAAGAGGTCTCACCACAAGATCGGCTTCCGCTGGAAGGCTCCAGTTGGGTGGGCTGCGCGGCGAGGTCCCGTTCGGGGCCGTGGTCCTTCGCCCTGCCCGTACAGGACCTAGGTCCCTACCAGCGGCCCGCAACGTGAGCAGGCTGCTGCCGACAGCACAGTGAGATCCCCGCTGGGGAGATTCCCTTGGCGGACTGGCTGGAGGCCGCCATGGCCATCATCTCCAAGAGCATCGCCGGGTACCGGCGCCGCAGGCGGACGGCAGCCGCAGCCCGAGCCGAGCAGAGCCTCTCACCTGATGACCTTCCGCCGGCTCAGGGAGGCCGCCCCGGAACTCCCCGGCTGACGGACGCCAGCGCGGCGGCCAGCGTTGGTGTGCCGCGCCCGTTCACACGCGGCGACCCGGCAGCCACCGCCACAGCATCCCGGCCGGACGGGCGGGCAGCCTCGGTCGCGGAAGCGGCCGGCCGCGAATCGGCCCCGGCGCCGGAGGGGACCGGGCAGGTATCGCGTCCGTCCGTGATCGAGGTTCGCGGGTTGCGGAAGTCCTACGACGGCGTGGAGGCGGTGGCGGGCATCGACCTGGAGGTCCGGGCGGGGGAGGTGTTCGCGTTCCTGGGCCCGAACGGCGCGGGCAAGACCACCACGGTGGAGATCTTGGAGGGGTACCGGCGCCGCACCGCTGGAGAGGTGTCAGTCCTGGGGGCCGACCCGGCTGGGGCGGGGCCGGATTGGCGGGCGCGCATCGGCGTGGTCCTGCAGGAGTCCCAGCCGGAGGAGGAGCTGACCGCCGAGGAATGCCTGGCGCTGTACGCCGGGTACTACTCCCGCCCGCGGCCGGTCGCCGAGACGCTGGACCTGGTGGGCCTGACCGATCGCCGGACCGCCCGGTGCGGCCGCATGTCGGGCGGGCAGCGCCGGCGGCTGGACGTGGCCCTGGCCCTGATCGGCGACCCGGAGCTGATCTTCCTCGACGAACCCACCACCGGATTCGACCCCGCGGCCCGCAAGTCGGCCTGGGAGGTCATCGCCGGGCTGCGGGACCTGGGCAAGACGATCTTCCTGACCACGCACTACATGGAAGAAGCCGAATACCTGGCCGACCGGATCGCGGTCCTGGCCGCCGGGCGGATCGTGGCCCAGGGCACCGCGGCCACCCTGGGCGGGCGGGACACCGAAGCAGCCGTCATCAGCTTCACCCTGCCGCCCGATACGTCCGCCGCCGGCCTACCGCCGCTGGTGGCCGCCGCAGTGACCGGTGACCCCGGCCACAAGGTCATAGCGCGGACCCCGAGCCCGCTGCCCCTGCTCGGCGCCCTGGCCGGCTGGGCCCAGGCGCGCAACCTCGATCTGCCCGACCTGGAGGTGCGCCGGCCCACGCTCGAAGACGTCTACCTGCAACTGACCCGGGAGTCATGATGACCGCCGTGAGCACCCAGCCCGGCCGCCCCGCCGGGGCCCGGCGGGGGCTTCCGCTGCTGATCGGGCACCAGTTCCACGCCGACCTGCGCTGCTTTACGCGCAACACCCAGAGCGTGTTCTTCACCTTGTTGATGCCGGTGCTGTTCCTGGTGATCTTCGCCTCGATCTTCCGCAACGGCACCGTCCAGGTACCCGGCGGCACCATCAGCGAATCGGTGTACTACGTGCCCGGCATCATCGCCTACGGTCTGATCGGTGCCGCGTTCTCCAACCTGGCCGCCAGCGTGGTGCGCAACCGCGAGGTCGGCATCTACAAGCGCCGCCGGGCCACCCCGCTGCCCGCGGCCGCCGTCATCGCCGCCCGCGCCGCGGTTGCCGTGCTCACCGCCCTGGCCATGACGATCGTCTTGCTGGTCATCGGCTGGGCCGCCTACGGGGCCTCCATCCCGGGCCGCACCGCGCCCGCCTTCGTCCTGGACATCATCGTCGGCGCGGTCGTGTTCTGCTGCCTCGGCTTCGCGCTGGCCACCCTGATCAGCAACGTCGACGCGGTCCAGCCCGTGGTGTGGGCCACCGTGCTGCCGCTGTGCTTCATCTCCGGCATCTTCATCCCCGTCTCCGTGCTGCCCGCCTGGCTGGCCCGCATCGGCTACGTCTTCCCCATCCACCCCCTGGCCGCCGCCCTGCTGGAGGCCTACAACCCGTACACCACCGGGTCCGGGCTGACCTGGGGCTACCTGGCCATCCTGGCCGCCTGGGGCCTGGCCGGGCTGATCATCGCCATCCGCCGGTTCAGCTGGCTTCCCCGCGGCGGCTGACGGCCAGGGGAACCCATGACAAAGACCCCGGCAGCCACACAGGCAGGCTCGTTGCCTCACGTGCGTAACCGGCCACTACGTCCATGATCAAGGAGGCGCGAAATGCCCAGCGCCACGATACCCAGAGCCATTACCCCGCAGCAGGCCGCGGACGCCCTCAAGGAGCAGCTCGGCAGCGGTTACAAGGTCACCCCGCACGGAACCGGCTCGCTGACCGTCAAGCACGGCGGCCTGGCCTTCGCCACCGTGCACCTGAACCGGGACGGGAACGCCACCACCTTCCGAGTCCACGGCGGCGGGCTGATCATCGGCCGGATCATCAACGAGTTCGGCATCGCCCGGACGGTAACCGGGGCGCTGAAGGATAGCCTCGGCTCCGCCCAAGCCAGCTGATAGCCCGCAGAACAGATGACAAGTCCGCGGCCAGGCTCCAGCAGCCTTGCCTGCAAGCTCGCGGACAGCGGTGCGGTGCGGTGAGTGACGACGCCAGGCACGGGGCTGCGGGGGACAGCCCGGCGCGGTTGCTGCCGGGGCTGGCCGCCGGCAAGGCCCGCCGTCAGCGGCGCCCGAGCGGTATGCCGCCGCCATTGCCGCACCCGGTCACCGTCAGCGCGAGAGCGTGGCTGGTTCTGGTCGCGGTGGTCCTCGCGACTGCGCTCGTAGCCGCGCAGCGCTCGTCGTGGCTCCGGGTTGATGACCGGGCCGGCACGTGGGTGCTGCGCCAGATCGCGACGGTCCGGACGCCGTGGCTGACCGAGGTGGCTAACGGGATCAACGCGGCGGCCTCGGGCTGGGGGGCCAGCGTGCTCGGCTTGTCGGTGGTCGCGCTGCTCGTGGCATTCCGGCGCTGGCGGCACCTGGCCGTGTTCGTGGGCGGCCTGTTGTTCCTGGATTTCTTCGGGGAGCTGGCCTACTACGGGCGGTCCAGGCCGCGCCCGTACGGCGTGCCGATCATCGCCGGCTGGGCCGGGTATGCGGGCGGGTCCCCCGCCAGTGGGGGTCCTCACCTTCTGCCTGCTGGGCGTGGTCTACGGCCTGGCCGTGCCGGGCCGGGCCCGGTCCCGGGCCAAGGCGGCGGTGGCCGCCGTGGTCGCGGTGTTCGTCCTGGGCCGCCTGTACCTGGGTGTCGATCACCCCGACGATGTGCTGCTGGGCGCGGCGTTCGCGGTGGCGATCGCGGTCACCGCGTTCGGTTTTTTCACCCCGGACGAGGTGTTCCCGGTCGTCTACCGGCGCGGCCGGGCCGCGCACGTGGACGTGACCGGCCGACGCGGGCAGGCGATCGGCCAGGCCGTGCACGATCAGCTCGGGCTGGCGGTGACCGAGATCAAGCCGGTCGGCCTGGAGTCCTCCGCCGGCTCGACCCCGCTGCGGCTGCGGGTCCAAGGCGGCCCGGAGCAGTCCGCTCCGGGGAGCTGCTGCTGATCGACGTGTGCTTCGCCCAGGTCCGCCCGTCGCCGTGGCGCCAAGCGGTCGACCTGGGCAACATGATGCTGGTGCTCGCGCTGCGATCCGACCCGCAGCGGGTCTACCAGCAGGCGCTGGCGTACTTCGCCGAGGCCGAGCTGGCCGAAGCGTTCGCCGCCATCCGCGGGGTCGCCAGCCCCGCCCAGCTCCGCGCCTTCATCAAACGAGACCCGCGCGACCTGCCCGGCCAATTCCGCACCCTGGCCCCGCCGCGGCCGCCGGTCGCCCTGCAACGCTGGAATACCCGGCGGGTCGCCCTGGTGGCCGCGGCGCTCGCCATCACCGCCTTCGCCGCCTACTCGACCATCCGGGCCTTCATCCCCGGCCCGGTGGCACTGGGCACCAACCCGCCCAGCTGCGGCACCGGCCCGGCGGTCATCCTCAGCGCCCAGGCCGTCCCGTTAGCGGCCCTGCTGCCCTGCATCACAGCGTTCCCGGCCTGTCTGTTACCGGCACAGGTGGCTGCAGGGCATGCTGGAGGCATGGATGCCAGCAGGGCAGCCGAGGATCCGGGGACCGCCCAGGCCGCTGAGCGGGAGACTCTGGCTGCTCAGGAGCGAGCGGCCGATGAGCGCCAGCTCCGGGCCGAGGAGCGGGAGCATCTGGCCGAGGAGCGGGAACGTGCGGCTGATCAGCGGGAAGCCCGGGCCGACGAGCGGGAACGGCTGGCCGACCAGCGGGAACGTGCGGCTGATCAGCGGGAAGCCGAGCTGGACGAGCGGGAGCGCGAACTCGTCGAGCGGAGCCAGCACCTGAGCACGGCCATTGACGACCTGGAGACGCGCGCGCTGGAGGCCATCGAGCGATCCCGAGCCCTACTGGCCCGCAGCGGCAAACGCCTCGACCGCCGAGAAGAAACGATGAGGAGGCAGCAGGCACGCCGTGAGCGCCAGCAAGCAGAGATCGAGCGGGCCTCCGCCGAAACCGAACGAGACCTGGCAACCTGGCTGCCCGACCCCGCCCCGGCGATCGAGCGGTCCAAGAAGCTGCGCCAGCAGACCCTCACGGCGATCGAGGCCTTTGCCGCCAACGAGGAGCAAATCGCCCGTTTGCATGACGAGCTGGCCGCCAGCCAGCCCAACCACCGTGACGAGTACCGGCGCGTAGCCGAGCAAGCACGCGGCACCGCACGTAGGGCACGCGAGATCCTCCGCTCCGCTACCGCCGACCTGCAGAGCGACTTAACTACCGCTCGCGCGGCGTGCCTTCGCACCCGTGATGTCAGGGACCGTCTACGTGACGGAGCCCCCGTGCTGGCAGGCCAGGGACAACGGGAATCCTGCCGCTATGCGGCTGCTGCGGCGTGCTCGCTGCGTGCAGGCGGTTGCTGTTTTCCTCCGGTCATGATCAGGACACCGGTCTGGTCATAGGCCGCGGCGCCGGCGGCGTGCAGGGCGGCCAGGCTGACCCGGTAGTGGTGACCGCACAGCAGCAGATCCGCTTGATGCGGGTGCCCGCGGCCCGCCGGGATGAGCACCGTGACCACCGGCCGGGCCGGGCAGCAGCAGGCGCGGTCGGAGAGGACGAGCCGCCGGGCCCGTCCCGGCAGTTCATCGTCGAGCGGAACCGGATCGGCGCGATCGCGGTGTTCGAACCAGCCCTTCATCGAACCAGTACACAGTTGCCCGGCACCGGCGCGTAGGGACGCAGGTCCCGCTGTGCGCCGGCCAAGGTACCGCATGGGCCCCCGGCCGAGCTCTAGCTGCGGATCCGGGCTCGTTTCTTCCTGTGCCCGGGTACCTGCGCGCCGTCGGTACTTGCCGGGCTGGGGCGTTGGCCCTGCCGGAAAACAGGACTTTCGGCCCTAGAGCGCCGTCGCGTTGGGGACCCACGCTGACGTCACGAGCCTGCGGGTGTGCTTCGAGCCACATGGGTGGGGGTCAGTGGGGGAACCGGAAGGGCATCGCATCCCGGCGGGGTCGTTGTCCCTTCTGCCGCTGATCACGGTCATGGGGTGAAGGAGCTCACCCGCAGGTCTCGGCCAGCCCTGGTGCCCGGACCTTGCGTACGGTGCGGGCCTCCTGGCGGCTTCCGCCGCTGCCAGAACTTGACCAGGTTCTCGCCCGTGTGCTGTCGGACCGGTTCGGCCTGCCCGCGCCCGGCCGCCGTCTGAGGCATGCCAATCACCGCGGCACCCCCCGGATTCAGGATCGCACCTGGCCAGCCCCCGGCCATCACGGCAGGCCATTCGGGCCAGGCCCGGGGACCAATGACCCTATGGACTGGTGCCCGCACGGCGGGATGCTGGCCGGGCAGCATGGGCCTTACCGTTGGAGGCAGCCATGGGGTGCGCCCGACGACCGCTGACACATCCCGGGCGCTGTCATGTCTGACCAGACATTCCCGGTGCACTGGGCGGACCAGCAGGCGGTGATCACACTTCCACGGCACATCGACCGCGGTAACGCCGGCCAGATCCGCGAGCTGCTGCTGTGGATCATAAACCGCGGTGCCGCCGTGCTGATCGCGGACCTGTCCGGGACCCTGTCCTGCGATTACTCCGGCGCGGACGCGCTGGCGCGGGCGCACCACCGTGCGGTGGCGAACGGGACCGAGCTGCGGCTGGTGGTCACCGCTGATGTCATCCGCCGCGTGCTGACCCTCAACGGCCTTGACCGCCTGGTCGCGGTCTACCCGGACCTGGACGGAGCCCTCGCCGCCGGAGCCGGGCACCCCCAGGTGTCCGGTGCGCCAAGCACTCCGATCGCAGATCATGAGACCCGCGCTGAGGAGCTGCTGCACTTGGCGGCGGCCGGCATGGTCGAGGTCGGCTTGATCTTGCAGGCCGCCATCGACTTGCCCCCCGACGTCACCGCGCAGCGCGTCACCGAAGCCCTCCGCCGCCTAGATGATGCCGTGCGGGAAATCCGTGATCATGTGTTCGCCGACCGCGGTCAGGGTATCGGGCCTGATGTGGCCTGGCGTCCTCCCCGGCAGATCCTCGAGCGTTCGGCGCGGGCTGTGAAGCGCTCGGAGCTGCTGCAACGGCACGTGGCGCAAACCGCGCATGCACTGCAGTCCGCCGCGGCCGATACCGCGGCGCTGCTGGAGCGGCGGGAGGGCCTGCTCGGCCCGCCGGGGCGCATCGACTACCCAACCGATATCAAGCGGTGGCGGTCGCTGGCCGATCAGGCGAGGGAGATAGCGCAGCACTGGGAGCAACAGCCGTGACCTGACCTGCCTCCGAGCGCAGAGGACGATGACTCCACGTGGCGGATGTCGTAGTTATCCCCGCGACCACCTCGCTACTGCGCAGGTATTCGTATTCTCACGTACTCCCACGAAATTATCGAACCAAAACACGACAGACCAGCATCGGGCGGTCAGCGCGGGACCAAGGTCCCTCGACGTCACGGGGGTACTAGGACACCCTGAGCTATGCCCGGCACCAGAAGCTGATAAGGAGGGCCAAGACAATGGCTAGTACCCCCGGCGAGGAAGAGTTCCTGGCCGTCATCCATAAGAGCCAGGAGGCCGTGATCGCGATGGTCAGGCACCTGGCCGAAACCGTCAGGACGGCCAGTCCGAAACTGCCGCCGGTCAGTGTGCCCTTCGCGGACAAGCTGCCCGCGCCACAGGGCGCCGTGGCCAGCGCCCACGACTTCGCCGAGCACCTGCTCGCCAGCCAGCGGAAGTTCACCGAGGACCTGCTGAAGGCCAAGCCAGAGGGTGCCGTGGCCAGCACCTACGATTTCGCCGAGCACCTGCTGGCCAGCCAGCGGAAGTTCACCGAGGACCTGCTGACGGCGGCGGCGCCGCTGATGCCAGGCAGCGCCGAGAGCACGGCGGCGGCCGAGACCTACAAGCCAGGCCAGGTCGTTCCTCGCGACGGGACCGTCTCATGCGCGCGGCACCACGATGTCCACGACCACGTCAAAGCCGGTACCCGGTTCGCGCCATGCAGTCGCCACCACGAGCACAGCGAGGGCTGTACCTGGCAATACGTCTAGGACACCCCAGAACTCGATCCAGGGCGCCTTGCCTTGCGGCAATCGCTGTTGGTCCTGGCCGCCTCGGCGGTCACATCCGGCAGCATCGCCTGGAATCTCGGCCCGCCGCGGTTCCTCAAGCTTCTGTGAACCAGGTTCGGTTCCGCGGGCCGTTCAGCACGATGGACCTGTTTGACGGGGCGTAGGTCCCGGGATGACGGGCCGTGCGGATCTGGCGTCCGGGCGTCGTACGGACAGGCTTGAATCAAGGGATGTCTGCGTCGGCCCTGTAACCGATCGGCCCAACGTGACGTGGACGTCTCCGGGCAGATGCGGTTCCTGCGGAGACCTTGGACGGCGTCGCCGCTCTGAGGACCTGCTCGGCAGGAGCCTCATCGGAAAGGCAAAGGCGTGTCATGGGGTTCCCAAAGCTGGCCTTTCCGGGCGGCCAGACTGAGATCACCACAATCTATTACCCCGCACCTGTAATGACCACGGATCGGCCTCGGCCAGGACCGGCCGGGTGGCGCACTCGACGTGCGCCCTGAAAGCTCCAGTACGGGATCTTGTCGCCGGCACCATTGTTCACCTGCAAGCCCGCACCCTTGCCCAGGGCGAACGTTGCCGGATGCCAGGCAGAACCCCCAAGGTGCTGGGGCGAGGGAAGGTTCGTCTTGCGGCTGCACGGGGGCGCTCTTCACCAGTGCCGGGCGTGCATGCTGGATTGCAGCACCCCGGAGTCGGATGCCCGCTGCCAGCTCATGATCCTCACTACCGTGGCCGTGCTCGCGCCAGGTAACTCAGCTGATCACGGCGTGGGTCGCGTAACAGGGGCGCACGTCCTGCCGATATCTGACCTCTGCCTCTTCCGCGAGACGGTGACGAGGCCGAACCTCACACTATTAATAGCCGGTTCCGGCTTGGCCGGCCGGCCGCGACGTTGGGTCAGCAGGCGCGAGAAGAAGGCAGCGGACAAGCAGAACCCCGGCCTGACAGGAGCCGCACTACCGATACGACGATCCGGGACCGCCGGAAGGAAGCACGATCAGCAAGGGGATGACCAGCGATGACTCCTACCGCACCGGTACACCCGCGGCACCACACCTGGATGGGCCGCCACAAGGTCTGGACCACCGTGCTGGTCCTGCTGGTGGTGGCGGTCGCGTGCGGCGCCATCCTGTGCAACATCTACTGATGCAGGCGGCAAGACGGTACCGCCGCCCTGCGGCGAGACGTGGCCGGAGATCCGCCGTGAGCTCGGCGGCATCCATATCGGGATCTTCGTCGGCCCTCCATCTACCAGCAGAAACCCGTCATGGAGATATCGGAGCCCTGACCAGCGGCCCAGCCCCGCGCTGCTCGCCCTGGCCAGTCCTGCTGCAGCCGCGGCAGGTCCTGGGCTTTGGCGAGGACGCGTTATCTATAGGGGTGGCTGTGCCGGGGGCGGGGTATGCGCCTGCCGCACTATCGGCGATGCGAGCGGTGTACGTTTCTGCTCCCGCACGGTAGTGGCCATGGTCACGGTGGCGTGGGACCTAAGGTCGGCCGGGGCGGGACATTAGGACGTTAACGGACGGGATAGCGGCACATCTACTGGAGCCCCGGCCAGTGAGGATGTGCAGAAGAAGCGCAGAAGCGGGCTCGTCTGAGCATAGTCAGGGCCGGGCCGCCAGGTCTGGCTGCAGCGGGTCGTTGCGCCTGTCCGTCCTGTCGGCAGCCGGTCCAGACAGTAAGAGGAACACGATGGCAGACACGACCCGCAGGCGATTCCTGCAATACGGCGCGGCCACAGGGGCCATGCTGGTCATGCCCGCGGCCCGGCGCGGCGTGGCGGCCACTTCGGGCGCCGGCCAGCCCAGGCTGGCTGGCGGGCTCAGGAAGTTCCGTGAACCGCTGCCGGTGCCGGGCAGGGGCATCGTGGTGGCCACGCCCACCGGGACCAACCGGTACTCATTTACCCAGCGGGAGATCCGCCGCCGGCTCCATCCTGACCTGCCGCCGACCCCCGTGTGGGCGTATGACGACGGTTCGGGCCTGACAGGTCAGGCTGGCTCGTTCGGCATGGTACTGGTCGCGCAGAGCGGCACGCCGCTGCGCGTGAGCTACACCAACCTTCTGCCCGACCTCTACCCAAGCTGGATCCCGGTGGACCCTCGGCTGACCCATGGGAACGGCCGGAAGGTGCGGCCGATGACGCATCTGCACGGCGGCTTCGTCGCAGCAGATAGCGACGGCAACCCCGTGACCGACGGCGGTGCCGGCTACGCCCCGGGCCAGACACAGCACGTGTATTACGGCAACCAGCTGCCGCAGATGCCGGCGTCGCTGCGCTGGTTCCACGACCACGGGATGGGGACCACGCGGCTGAACGTATTCGCCGGTCTGGCGGCCGGCTACCTCATCCGGGACGCCTACGACACCGGCACCGAGCCGAACCCGATCGGGGTCCCGGGCGACGGCTACGAGATCCCGCTGGTGATTCAGGACCGCCAGTTCCGCCCGGACGGGAAGTTCCGCTACCCGGTCAGCACGATCCCCGGGGTCATCTGGATCGGCGAGTACTTCGGCGACCACATGCTGGTCAACGGCAAGGTCTGGCCGTACCTGGATGTCGAGCCGCGGATGTACCGGTTCCGGGTGCTGAACGGCTGCAACGCGCGGATCATGAGCCTGCACTTCGGCGGCCTGCCGATGTGGCAGATCGGCGCCGAGGGCGGCCTGTTCGACATGCCCGTGCCGGTCCGCCACCTCGTGCTGTCCCCGGCCGAGCGCGCCGACGTCCTGATCGACTTCCGCGGCCTGGACGGCCGCACCCTGGAACTGCGCAACAGCACGCCGGTAGCGCCGGTATCCACACCGGCCCCGCCGCTGGAGACGGTCATGCAGGTCCGCGTGGGCACCTCGGTCACCCGCCCTGGCCCCCGGCGCGTCCCCGACAGCCTGCCCGGCCAGCGGGCCCGCCTGCCCCGCCCGCGCAAGACCCGGTACATCACGCTCAACGAGATCGCTCCGGACACCGTCGGCTGGCACCTGAACCTGAACGCGATGGACTTCGAGCAGAAGCCGGTGACCGAGACCCCCAAAGCAGGCACCATAGAGGACTGGGTCTGGGTGAACATGACCCCAGACACCCACCCGATGCACGTGCATCTGGTCACCTTCCAGGTGGTCGGCCGAACCCCGTTCGACGTGAATGCCTACCAGAAGAAACACGGCGGCCCGAATGGAGTGCCCGGCGGGATCAGCCCACAGCCGTTCGCGACCGGTCCGATGGAACCAGCCGCACCCGATGAGCGCGGCTTCAAGGACACGGTCAAAGCCAACCCCGGCTACTTCACCGTCATCCGCGCGAAATTCGACCTGCCTGAAGGGGTCACCGGGCCGCAAAGCTACGTACACCACTGCCATATCGTCGAGCACGAAGACAACGAGATGATGCGGCCGTTCACCGTCCTCCCATGAGACCCCGGCCGGACGGTCCCACACCGCGCCAGCGGCACAGCCTCGCCGAACCATCCGCGAGCGCGCACAACCCTGTCGCGAGGTTCGGTTTCGAGGAGGCCGTCGATGGCAGATGAGCCGTTCCGGACGATCATCGAGCCGTTCCGGATTCACTCGGTGGAGCCGATGCGGCTGACCACCCGGGCGGAGCGGGTTGCCGCCCTGGCCGCCGCCGGGTACAACCTGTTCGAGTTGCGGGCGCAGGACGTGCTGATCGACCTGCTCACCGATTCGGGGACCGGCGCGATGTCGGCTGAGCAGTGGGCCGGGGTGCAGCGGGGCAATGAGGCGTATGCGGGGTCTCCCTCGTTCGAGCGGTTCCGGGATGCGGTGACCGGCCTGTTCCCGTTCCGGCATGTGCTGCCCACGCATCAGGGCCGGGCTGCGGAGAAGATCTTGTTCACCGTGACCGGCGGCCCGGGCCGGGTCATCCCGAACAACACCCACTTCGATACCACCCGGGCCAACATCGAGTTCACCGGGGCGCAGGCCGTCGACCTGCCTATCCCGGAGGGCCTGCAGCCGGCGCTGCGGTACCCGTTCAAGGGCAACATGGACGTGGCGGGGCTGGACCGGCTGCTCGCCGGGCGGGCCAGCCATGTCCCGCTGGTGATGCTGACCGTGACGAACAATTCCGGCGGCGGCCAGCCGGTCAGCCTGGCCAACATCCGGGCCGTCCGCGAGGTCTGTGACCGGTACGGCAAGCCGCTGTTCCTGGATGCCTGCCGGTTCGCGGAGAACGCGTGGTTCATCAAGACCGGCGAACCCGGCTACGCGGACGTCCCGATAGCCGGGATTGTCCGGCAGATGGCGGCCCTGGCGGACGGGATGACGATGTCGGCCAAGAAGGACCCGCTGGCCAACATCGGCGGCTGGCTGGCCCTCAACGATGACAGCTTGGCCGGACAGTGCCGCAACCTGGAGATCCTCACCGAGGGCTTCCCCACCTACGGCGGGCTGGCCGGCCGGGACCTGGAGGCGATCGCGCAGGGGCTGAGCGAGTGCATCGATGACGGCTACCTGCGCTATCGGGTGCGCTCGATCGCCTACCTCGGCGAGGCGCTGGAGTCCGCGGGAGTGCCGGTCGTCGTCCCGTTCGGCGGCCACGCGGTCTTCATCGACGCCCGCGCCCTGCTAGCGCACCTGGACCCGCTGCAATACCCGGGCCAGGCGCTGGCCTGCGCGCTGTACGCCGAAGGCGGAGTGCGGGCCTGCGAGATCGGGACCGTCATGTTCGGTCTGCGGCCCGACGGCACCGAGGTCCCGGCCGCGATGGACCTGGTCCGCCTGGCCGTCCCGCGCCGCACCTATACCCAGAGCCACCTCGACTACGTGATCGAAGTGGTCACCCGGGTGGCCAGCCGGGCCGCCCGGCTGCCCGGCCTGCGCATCGTGTCCCAGCCCCGGCAGCTGCGGCACTTCACCGCACGGTTCGCGCCGCTGCACTGACCGAGCCAGAGCGGGTGCCGACCCTGGCGATGGCCGCGCGTGGCGGGCTGTCGTGGTGAAGGTCTGGCTGTTGCTGCCGGGCGGGTCGCCCTGACGGTGACCGGGCCGCTGCCCGCCGGGTCCGGCGATGGCCGCCGTCTTTTCCGCCGCCGTGAGGACCAGACTGGTGAAACCGGCTGGTCCATATCTGGTCCGGCGAACTGACGCTTCGGTACGAGGGCAGTCCGGTCGTGTTTCCGTCGGCTGGGTTCTTAGCCGTCCAGGAGCCCGAGTTCACGAGCCCGGGCGATGGCCTGACGGCGGGCGGTGACGGCCAGGTCCCGGCAGGTCAGCATCATCTGCGCCCGGACGGTGGCGGGGGACAAGAACACCCGGCCGCCCGCCTGGCCCCGGCGGGCGGCAGACGCCGTGTGGCCAGCCGGGCGGGATCGCAGCGCCTGTGACTGCGACCTTACTGCCACCGACTGCGACCCCAGCGCCCGGGACCGCGACATTACCATCACCGACTGTGACCCCAGCGCCTGCGACCATGACGTGGCCGCCACCGAACGCGATTTCAGCGCCGCGGACTGGGCCCGCGCTATCTGCGACCGGCTTAGCAAGCGCGTCACCGGAGGCCGTGGCTCCGTGTGCCCTGCCATAGGTCCTCCAATGCCGCGACCAGGACAGTGCTGCGCTCGTGCTCCCGTCGGCGAGCACGACCTTGCCCGGGGTGATCTCGGCTACGGCGGTGCCGAGGCGGACCTCGACACCACGCTCGGTCAGCTGGCGGCGCGTGTAGTCGCGCAGCGCCGGGTGAAATGGCGTCACCAGCGCGGGACCGTGCTGGACGAGCGTGATGCGCACGTGGCAGCGGTCGAGCTCGGGGAAGTAGGGCGCCGCCCGGGCTGGGTGATCGTGAACATGGTGGTTACCCTTCCGTGCAGCTGGGCGGGGCTGTGGTGGTGGTCAGCGGGTGGCCGGTGCCAGCTCGCGGTCCCCGGCGTCGCTGCGGGCCCGGCTGCCCTCCGCGGGTCGGCGAGGCAAGAGCACGCCGACGATGATCGCGGCGGACAGGGCGGCGGCCGCGGCATAGAGCAGCCCGGTGTGGATGCCGTCGACGAAGGCGGAGCTGGCACTGGCCTTGACCGGGCCGCCGGCGTGGACGGCCAGGGCAAACGAGCCGCGGGCCTGGCTGGCCAGGGCGGCGGGCACGATAGCGGGCAGGCGGAGGCTGTTGCGGTAGACGGCGGTGACGATGCTGCCGATGACGGCGATGCCGAGTGCGCCGCCGACCTCACGGGACAGGTCGTTGAGCGCCGATCCGATGCCCTGCTGGGCGGCGGGCAGCCCGTCGGTGATAGCCGCGGTAGCGGGGGTCATCGCGGCGCCCATGCCGACCCCGAGGGGTATCAGGCCGGCCACCAGGAGCCAGTAGGGGCTGGTGGTGCCGACCCGGGAGATAACCGAGAGCCCGACGGCGACCAGTACCAGCCCGGTGATGCAGACGCTGCGGGCACCGAAGCGGACGGCCAGCCCCGGGGTGAGCCTGGCGGTCGGCATCATCGATGCTGCCAGCGGCAGCACTGCCACCGCGGCGGCCAGCGGGCTATAGCCGCGCACCCCCTGCAGGTACTGCAGCGCGACGAAGTTGAAGCCGAAGAAGGCGAAGAACTGGATGAAGATCGACAGGCTGTCGGCCGACAGGCGGCGGCTGCGGAAATGCCGCACGTCCAGCATCGGGTGCGCGGTGCGCAGCTCCCAGCCGGTGAAGACCGCCAGTATGGTCAGCCCGCCGCCGATACCGCCGAGGGTACGAGCCGTGACCCAGCCCGCCTCGGGCGCTTCGATGACCCTGAACACCAGGGCGGTCAGCCCGGCCATGGCGAGCAGCGCGCCGGGCTTGTCCAGCGCCGGGGCGCCCGGATGAGAGGACTCGGGCACGTAGCGGATCGTTCCGGCGATCGCGATCACCGCCAGGACCACGTTGACCGCAAAGGCGGACCGCCACGAGAACTGCTCGAGCAGCGCGCCCGAGCAGAGCAGGCCGAGCAAGGCGCTGCCGCTCGCGACGGCCGCCCACACGCTGACCGCGCGGGTGCGCTCGGCGGGCGGGAACGTGCTGGTGATGGTGGACAGCGTGGCCGGCATGAGCAGCGCGGCGCCCAGGCCGGTGACACCGCGCAGGGCGATCAGCTCGCTGGCCGACGAGGCCGTCATCGCGCCAGCCAGCACGGCCAGCCACGCCAACGTCAAGAGAGAATCTTCCTTCTTTTTGAGGTAACCTGGTCCCATGCCGAAGA